>R15__coassemble_975_pt1 | contig 16820 bp, 22 predicted proteins | sample R15__metabat2_low_PE_054 | metagenome-assembled genome bin R15 | reverse complement strand
CTATAATTGTATATTATGGTTGTTCCGTGTTTAACCTGTACCAAACGTGCGTCAATGAAATATGATTTTGACGAAGAGCGCAAATTCTTTAATTACCATATTGCCTGTACCGAAAGAAACGACCTCCCGGACCCGGTGCCAAAAGAAGGATTTGAATGCCCGAACTATACAATAAAGCCCAAACATCTGAGAATCGACCGCAAACAGTGTGATGTTGATGTCCAGTCAGCCGGGGGTGCAAACTGATGACAGAAATTTCCGACGATGAAAAACCCATGACGCTGGAAGAGTTAATCAAAGTTAACCACCCGAAATATATCTGTGCTCTTGTCACGGTTGTGATGGGTGCAACACCGCTGATTCTCTATTTCATGGATATGTTAACTATGGAATCGGCTTTTATTTTCATCTCAATCGGGTTAATTGCAGGCGGAATGGGACTTTTCTTTGCAAGAACCTGAACTGTAAAACAGATGGGGTGCCCTCCCTCTCTCCTCAATCCTTTTTATTTTCCCGGGCTTTTAGAAATGCCCTTCGATATCCGCATCCTCTTCGTTTCGCTCCCTGATGCGCCACTGCCCTTTTTGCGCCCACTCCAGTGTCTTGCCGTTTTCTTCGCCCCACTTCGTTATTTTTTCCATCCATTCGGCCCACATTTTTGGATAGCGTGCTGCAATATCTTTCATGCAGGCAATATCCGAGGAGGGACAGATAAAGCAGCCGATTCTGTCCAGCCCGATTTCATAGAGCGGATTGTACGGCGCTTTTTCGCGGAAAAGATACAGCCAGTCATGCATTGCGGTCCAGTGCTGAATGGGCGCTGCAGAAATCTGGCACATGACATTTTTGTTGCGCCAGACACGGGGGCTTTGCATCCGTTTTGCGGATTCAAACTTGCGCTGGCCGATGAATGAAACCGCCTCACCCCAGTTTTTCTCAATCAGCTGTTTTACCGGCTTAAGTTTGCATACTTTGCAGCACCAGCGGTAATCGACTGCAGGCGGGCCCTGGACTTTGAATTCGTCCCAGAAAAGCGCCTCGCCTGATTCCGTGATGCATTCCAGCCCGTATTTTTCTGCAACATCTCTGACGTTTTGTATGGTTTCGGGAAATTCCAGGCCGGTATCTGCAAAAATCATGGGAAGACGCAGTCCCGCCTTACACGTAAGCAGAAGGGTAACCAGACTGTCTTTTCCGCCGGAATAGGAAATCGTCGGCGTAATTCCGGGATTTTTGCTGATAACATCTTTGATGAACTCGATGGATTTTGCTTCATAGAGGTCAAGGATTCCTTCATTTGCTTTAATTGCATCATCCCAGGTGGATGGCGCGATATCGATGCTTGCTTTGTTTGTGCGGCGCGTTCGAACAAGCTGCCCGCGGGTTGCGCCCACTGTATCTTCATAGGACATCTTTGCGCGCCCGACTGCTACGCACTCGCCGGATTCTGTCAGGACAAATACGCTGTCGCCTGCCGCAATTTCCGGGGAAACATACGTGACTCCCGGCATTAAAACGCTGTTGCCGGCTTTGATATATTCGCCTGCTTCATCGGTTACGCGCACAATGCGTTTTGTCGGTTGAACAAGTTGTGCGGCCGCTTCGCGCGGGAGAACCTCCCAGCGGTCTTCCGCCGGTAAAAATCTGATGGAGCATACTACCGCGCCCCCGATGATAATCTCCTCCATTCTGTCCTCGTCCGGCACTTTGTTCAAAAGACAGAGGAAATCTTCCGGTATAAGGGGCACACCGAAATTTTCTTCAAACAGCCGGTTGATTAAATCGCGGTCGCGCTGAAATGCCGGCCGCACATCGCCGGGAGGCGTTACAGAAACGGGGCGCGTTTTTTCACCGCATGAACACATCTTTCCCATAACCGGGGTATGGCACCTGTCGCACCAGTAAAACGGCACGGGTGCTAAAAACGGGGAGTTTTTGGTATACGGTCTTTTTTGCGCCATGTTATTCCAGAAGTAAAAGCATGATTGTTGTCATCGGTCCGTCCCAGACTTTGCCTTCTTCGGTCATGGTAAAGGTCATCACACGCAAGTCCCAGCCGGCGTTTTTGCAGGTTGCATAGACATCGATGCCGGCCGCCTCCATGCTTGGTCTGAGATTCTGGCGCATCCGGCAGTCTTTGAGTTCTGCACCCGCTTCTTTTGCGGCGCAGGATTTGCACCATTTGCACTGGTGACCGGAGTAGGAAAGCACCTTGTAAAAGCCGTCGTGGAATGCAATATCTTCCAGTTCCACCATGGTGCTTTGCACAAACCGCGTCATTTTATGCGAGGCAACGCGCAGCGGGTCTGCTTCATCGGGATATAAATCGCCGTCAAACCGGATTAACAGAGCGGTGCTGAACTCATCCAGAACCTGCCTTGTTTCATCGGGCGTCGGCGAGTTCGGCGGGCAGCCGAAGCGTTTGCCAAATCCGGCACAGCCGAAGTAGCATTTCTGCCGGACCCAGTGGGCGGTAATTACGTCTTTTGGCGCGATGCGGACTGCATCGCCGCCTTTTTCCCGGATGATTTTGGTGAGTTTGTCAATTTCTTCATCGCATGAGTTCATTTGGTTCCCTCCTCGCGCCGGCGCACAACTTCATCGATAATCTGCGTTGACGAGGTGAATTTTGCGTTGGTAAAGGCCGGAATTCTAACCACATCTGCATGAATATTTCTCTCTTCAAGCGATGCTTTCAGTTTTTCCTCGGAGAAGTGCTGGTTGAAGCCCAGAGTGATAACCGTGGGGTCGATTTCGCGGATGGGTTTGAACATGTCCTCTCTGTCGCCTAATATTGCATGGTCGACACAGCGCAGGGCTGATATCATAACAAGACGCTGTTCTTCGGAAACAACCGGTTTGGGTTTGTGTTTGACATTGTTTTCTCTTGACACAATGACCCAGAGTTCATCGCCGAGTTTTTTCGATTCTTCCAGGAAATAGACGTGTCCCGGGTGGAGGATGTCAAATGTTCCGGTTGCAACAACACGTTTCATGATTCAATCACCTCGAGGTGTATCTCTTCTCCTTCGCGGTTGTAGGCGCGCCAGGATGTTTCATCGAAGGGATTGGAGACGATTATGTGGATGTTTCCAATGGCGCAGAAGGTGGATAAATCCTGGTCGGAGGGGTGAAGCATGTGCTCGCGCATTGCCGGGGAGTTGCCGTATCCGGGCGGAATCGGGTGGCTGTGTGCAGTTCCTGCAAATTTCATGCCCAATGGTATCATGTCGGTGAAAATATTTGCGGAGTCTTCGGACGAAGAACCGTTGGTCATAAAGGTGTTATTGATTACGCCGTTTTCTTCTTCGAGTAAAACCATGTATTCGTTGGGGTAACTGGATTTGCCCATTTCCAGAAGGAGCAGGAGGGTTTGTTTATCTATTGCACGTACTTTCTTGTGTTGTTTATGCATGTGTTGGTTATGTATAGGCGGGCAAAAGAGATAATGGTTTTAGTTAGTATTCTTCTTCGGTTTGCTTCCGGCATATTTTACCCCGTGGCGTTTGCTTGTCCCGTACTTTTTCACCAGCGCCTTTGCTTTGTCCGGGCATTTTTTCCCGGTCGGCTTTCCGACAATAAGCCGGCACCAGCTTTCCTGCCCGAGCAGCAGATTGTATGCCTTCTGTTTTTCGTTACAGCGCACCAGCACTGAATCTATGGCGACTACGTCGCCGTACGATGCACACAAAAGCGCCTCATGTTCAGGAGTCCGGTGAAATGCCGGTAAGGCGGCGTAGACCGGCTCTTTTCCGGTGCCGTCGCAGACCAGGAAGAGGTAATTTTTCGCATCGCCGATGTCTGCCGACATCACCGAGGCTGTTATATGAATGCGCCGCCCGAGATGTTTTTTGAGCTGCGAAAACCAGGCGCGCTTTGCATCCGGCGGAATTTTGTAGGTGCATTTGCGCATTCCGTCTTTGCGCAGAATCGCATAGGCGTATTTTATGTCAGTGTTGACAAACCGGAACTTTTCCTCTTCGCCGCCAAGCGCAAACATCAGTTTTGTCGGCTTGATATCAGCGCCCTGCGCAAAACTCCAGCAGGGCTGCATCGGACAGGGCACCCCTCTGATATCGTTGCACGGCGCATAAATCGTAAGCCCGCGGCGCTTTACGCCGCGGGAGATGGTGCGAAGCGCGGTTGCATTTTCCAAATCAGCCGGCTCCAGAAGAATAATATTTCCATCCGGCACCAGGCGCTCTGAAAGACGCATAATAAGATCTTCTTTTCCGCCTTGCGGCAGCGGAAGCTCGTTGAGCATGTTGGAGAGGATTATCAGGTCAAATTCCCCGTCCGGAATTTCTTTGGTGATGTCCAGGGCCAGCGGGCGCGGGGCGGTAATCCTGTCTGAAACAAGCGCCGGCACAATTTTTACAAAGGCGTCCCTAAACGGTTCTGCCGGCTCAACCGAGGTTATTTCGGCAGTCATTTCAGGAACCGCATCCAAAACGCGCGATACAGCAACCGCGGCTGTTCCCGGACCGCAGCCGATATCAAGCACCCGGATATGTTTTCTTATCAGACCGGCAGAAACAAGGTTTGCAAAGACCTCGCATATCTCATGCACATACCCCGGCATCTGATACGCAAGATAGGCAAATACACTGTATGCGCCCTTGTATACCACATTTTTTGCCGCGCCCTCTTTCCAGTAGGCGTCTTTTTGCGCGATAACGGCTTTGCGGATTTTTGCAAGAACCTCTTCATCGTCCCAGGATTTCTGCGTAACATATGCGATATACTGCTGTGCTGCAGAATCAAGTGCCGGCATCTCGCGTAATGCAAGAAGATGCTGCAGGCTCTCTTTTTCTTCAGGAGTAAGGATACGGCGCGGATTTTCCATAATGTGTAACAATAATCAGACAATCAGTACGGCGTAAACTCAAAACCGTCCTTGATTTCAACATCCAGTTTTGTTTTTACCGCTTTATTCGAGACAATACCGGAATTGCCCGACGGGTCGGTAATTTTCAGCGTGAAAGGAAGCTTTCCCTCCCGCGCCTGCGCGATTTTTTCCAGAATCTCTGTTGCGGTATGAATTTCATCACCCTCAGAGGAAAGAAGCGCGGACCTGACAGCGTTTTCCGCGCGGTCGAGCACGCCCTCTACATTCGAGATAAATCCGTCGCACGCGGGACCCGGACGGATATTGATGCCAAATTCCGGCAAATCAATTTCACCCGAAGTGCTTCGCACCACGCGCGCGTTTAAGTCGGCGGGCGAATCCGCGCGAAGTTCCCAGATGCAGGGCTCGCGGTTTTGTAAAATCATCGTGTCCACGATTTTAAAACCACAGGAGCATACGCCTGAAATCAGCAGAATATCGGAGAAATACGGAATATTCTCTGTATCATAAATAAAAGTCATGTCTTTCCCGCAGGAAGGACATGGATTGACAACAACCTGGCGCATCAGGATTTATCCGCAGATTTTTTCGCGGGAGATGCGAAAACCAGTCGGAACAATAATGACATAGCGCTGGTCCCCAAGACCGATAATGTCGCCGTTTACGTCCTGCGCAACCGCGCGCAGATCGCCCATTACCCGGTCAAACATTATTTTGTCAAGTTTGAGTTTGGTAATGTCAACGATTACTACGTTGCCGTTGTAGATTTCATCTTTAATGCGCGGGCAGTCTTTAATGTCGCTTACAGCGGCGATTTTGACGTAAGTCGTCGCCATTTCGCTTTCGCCGGCTCTTCCTTCGTATGCCTGAAGGTCCAGGTGCATATACTCGTCATCGCCGGTCTGTTCTTTTTTGCTTCCGCCGAATACGTTATCTAAGAATCCCATATAAAAAATAATTTAGTGAGAGAGTTTATATTTTTATCTGTCCGGTGTGTTCGAAAACACTTACAGTTCCATGTTCCAGAGTTCATCTCCTATATAATGGAGATTCTTTGCAGCCTTTCCTTTTTCAAGCGCGCGCAATTCTGCTGCATCATACAAGGGAAGAACAACCGCGAGCGGCTTGTCATGACTTTCGTCAACAACGAGCGCCGGCATGTTTGCTTTTATATCGTCAGTTACTGAAACAATTCCCGGGCGCATAATGTCAGCGCCGTTAATGACATAGGGAATCGCGCCCATGTCAACTGAAATGCGCCTGCCGGAAAACGGGCGCGCGATTGCGCCGCGCAGCGTTGGAAACGCCCAAGTATCTTTTTCAATCAGCATCGGCTTTTTGTCGATGATGTAAATGTTGAATTTCGATACTGTCTCGGCGATTTCAATCATCGGCGCCTTGTAGAGATTTGCATCTTCGCCTATTGCGTCGGATAGTTTTGTCATCAGGGAGTTAAGCTGCCCTTTTTTTATTGCATGGCGTTTTTTTATTGTAAGTTCAACCATTGCATAGTATTTGGTTTGAAAGAGTATTAGTGTTGTTTATGGTGCCCGCGGGAATTTTCCCGCGGTCCTTCCCACATATTTATTATCTATCACAGCGAATATAATAGAGATTTTATCTATGGCAAAATGCACATCATGCAATGGGCCCCTCGCCGAGCGCGGGGCAACCGAGTTTAAATGCCCGGACTGTGGAGAGACTATTTACCGCTGCGCATCCTGCAGGCACCAGAGTGTTAAATACACCTGCCCGAAGTGCGGATTTGAGGGACCGTAAATGGGCGACGTTGCAGTTATTTTAAAGGTTATGCCGGAATCCCCGGAAGTAAACCTCGAAGAGATGCAGAACGCAATCAGAGCACAGGTCAAAGGCGTCAACGATATCAAGGTCGAACCTATCGGATTCGGTCTTTCCGCCCTGAAAGTCGCCGTTGTTACCCAGGATGGTGCAGGCGTTGAAGACGTGATTAAGGCACAGTTCAACGGCATTGCAGGTCTTGAGTCTGTCGAAGTTGAAGGCTTAACCCTTCTGTAAATACTTTTTTCGATTTTTATGATTATCGACCTTGCGCGTCTGGCAGATTCGCTTTACGAGGAATCAGAAGATGATGACGGTAAAATGGCGGAGCTTCTGCACAGCCAGCCCGACGAAATCGCGCATGCGTTATGCACATCCAATCTTTTGAACGCGCTGCAGGCATACCTGTATGCCTTCGGCGAGGAACCGGATATCGATGTCTATGACAAACTTCTGCTCTGTTCGGCTGCAGAAATTCCCGCTGGCATAAAAATTGCCGAGGTTGAACTTGCGGAGATTATGTTCGTCTATGACAAGTCGCGCAAACTGTTTCTCATCGGTGTCTGGAACGGCGAAACATATCTGATTGCCTTTGAAGGTCCGGGTTCGTACAAATCGGCCGTCCGCTACGCAAAGGAAAACTGCGCCGAGTAAAGGGCGTAGTTGAGTCGGGCATTGCTTCAATGAAGAACTTATTATAGCCTGACTTGCAACATTAGTCTATGCTACAGGCAGTTGAAATTAAAAAAGGCGTCTACTGGGTGGGCGCAATTGACTGGAACATCAGAGACTACCACGGCTACACACTTCCGGGCACCACGTACAATGCATATCTTGTTGTCGGTGAAAAGACCGCGTTAATTGACGGAACGTATCCGGGACATGAGTGGCAGCTCATTGAACGTATCGAGTCGGTTATGCCGCTCAAAAAAATTGACTACATTGTCGCAAACCATGTTGAACTTGACCACTCCGGTTCTCTGCCGATTCTGACAAAGAAACTGCCGAATATCCCGGTTTACATGACCGAGATTGCCAAAAAGGGTATGGCGCGCCACTATGACACAAGCGAGTGGAACATTCACACTATCAAAAACCTTGAGACTCTGCCTCTTGGCGGAAAGACGCTTACCTTCCTTGAGGCGCCGTTCCTCCACTGGCCGGATTCAATGTTCACCTATCTCGGCGAAGACAAGATTCTCTTCCCGAACGATGCGTTCGGTCAGCATATCGCCTCGTCCGAGCGGTTTGATGATGAACTCGGGTTCGATATCGCTCTTGAGCATGCGGCAAAGTTTGTTGCAAATCTGATTGTTCCGCTTTCACCGAAGGTGCTGAAAAAATTAGGCGAGGTTACCGACCTTGGCGTGCCGATTGAGATGATTGCGCCGTCGCACGGTATTATCTGGAGAAGCCATGCAGCAGATATTATCAATGCCTACGTCAACTGGTCGAACGGTGTTGCTAAAAACAAGATTACCATTGTCTATGATACGATGCACCATTCCACCGAAAAGGCGGCACTGTACATTGCAGAGGGCATCATGAGCAGGGGCGTTCAGGTAAAGTTCGACCTCTTGAAAGACGGCAGATACGAAGGTGTGCACCGCTCGGATGTTGTCCGCGATGTTTTAGACTCCAAGGCGGTTATTGTCGGTTCGCCGACGCTTGAAGATTATCCGCTGCCGACGGTTGCAGGATTCCTGTATTATATGGCAGGCATCAGACCGGGCAAGCAGACGCAGAAAAAAATCGGCTTTGCGTTCGGCTCCAACGGAGGCAAGGGCGGGGCGCCGGCTGTTATCACCGAGTTAATGAAGAAGGCCGGCATTCAGATCTGGCATGAGCCGGTTGAGTTTAATTACCGGCCGGATGAGGGCGAAAAGAAGATGTTCTTTGAGCTCGGTCAGCAGATTGCAGAAGAAGTTAAGAAGATGCCGTAAGGCTCTTTTATCCTCTTTTTCTCATTTTGCAAGTGAAAGTTTTCCGGCATTTGTGGTGAAAATTTTCCGGCATTTGTGGTGAAAATTTTCAGGCATTTGTGGTCACCGGCAAAAAAGAAAAGATGACTCCCCGTCTTATTTTTTCATCCGGAGAAGTTCTCTTGCATCATCGCGGTAAATCAGCAGAATGCTTTTGATGGATGAAACAAGCCCCGGCGCAAGTTTAAACAGCAGCGCTGCGATGACAATAATTACGACAAATGCGAGCCCTTCGCAGATGATATTGTGCGCCCAGGCAAAACTTGCATAGTTTGGAATCGTCGGATGATAAAACCACTCCTGCATATACGGGAACCACTGCTCAAAGTACGCCCGGATGACAAACACGTTTCTGAAAATATTTACAATGTAAATCGGAATTGTAATCAGACAAAACAGTGCAAGTTTCTTTTTCCAGGAAGTCGGCGTAAGGAAAATCACTCCCAAAAGAATGGCAATCGCCGTAATTCCCGTGCAGCCGAGAATAATCTCGTCCCGGTAGCCTACTGCATACCCCGGAATGAGCCAGGTTGACTCAAAAATATTCCAGTCATACATTTGATACTCAAATCCCGTGACATTAAACACAAACTGAATGCAGCTAACAACCGTGGAAATCAGCCAGTCACCAAGCGGCTTAATCAGTTCAAACGGCGCATAGGCAAGAGCGCCGACACCGACACCGTATGTCAGGCGCGTTATGTGTTCATCCTCTTTGAGCAGCCGTTTCACGGTAATATAGACAATCGGCACAAAGATGATAATAAGCGCCGGATAAAACACCCCGCCTTCTGCTATCTGTTCGGGAAGCATGCATAAAAATCCTGCAGCAAGCGATACCCAGCCGCAGATGCCGAAATATTTCTTGTATTTAGTCGGGAAGAAATGCAGAACAAATCCTGCAAGGGCTATAATCAGGAAAATAAATATCAATGTGTCAAGCATTTTTTCGTATACTGATTGTCTCTCACAGATTATTATTCTTGTGAGAGAAAGGGCAGTTTTTTCGCTGTGCACGCATAGACTATTTAAGATAAGGAAACCAAATATATAAGTACTATGATGTTTTGTCCAAACTGCGGCAAGCTCCTCAAATCAAGAGACGGCGCACTGACGTGTACTGCCTGCGGCTACACGGAAAAAATCTCCGCGCAGGAAAAAGAGCAGATGAAAAAAGTTGCATATATGCAGGAAAACGATATTCTTGTCGTTGACGAGGGGGCTGAAATCGGAACCAAACCGACCATCGCCGTTCAGTGCCCGAATTGCGGACACAAACTTGCAGAATGGTGGCTCAGACAGCTCAGAAGCGCGGATGAATCCGAGGTCAGATTCTTCCGCTGTACCAAATGTCACCACACCTGGCGTGAATACGACTGAATCGTTTCACACCCCGCATACTTTTTTTACCGGCGCATCAGAATTGTATCTGCTGATTTTATGCAGACAGACACCCAATAGATACGCACGAGGAATCCGTTTTGCTTAAACCAGACAAATATATGGCGGCTATTATGTCCATGCTTGTTCCGGGGCTCGGTCAGTTGTACTGCGCGTTCGGGATGGAGCGCGACAGACCCAAACAGTATATAAAATGCTTCATCATCCTGACGCTCTTTGTTTTAACGGTGATGACGTTTTTCACCGCAATAATAGCACTTGTACTATGGATTTTCAATGTTATTGACGCTATCCAGACCGCCCGGCTTGTTGCTGAAAACAGGTATATCTGGAAACCGCTGGTGCTAAGCGCAAAAGAAAAATAAGGATTGTTTATTGCTGTTTTTCCGCTCTTTCCAGAGCGTTTTTAATCATCCCGGAAAGAATCGGGTTTTTCACCTGCATTGCCGCGCGAAGCGCGGCAATTGCCTCAGGGCCCCCGATAGTGCCAAGCGCGTTTGCCGCTGCCGCGCGGATGCCGGGTTTTGGGTCGTTCAGCGCTTCGATTAATGCCTGCACTGTCTCCGGGGCGTCTGAACACGCAAGGGCCGCCGCCGCAGCCCGCCGCACCCCCGGGACCTCGTCTTTGAGCATGGGAATTAAGACATCCGCGCGCGGCGCTTTCAGTTTTCCAAGTGCATCTGCTGCAGCCGTTCGCACTGATGAGTCATAATCGCCGCAAAGCCGCGCAAGGATATCAGTTGAAAGCGTTACCGAAGCAAACGCGCGGCGGACCGCGGCAGCAGAATCATTAGCCGCCGAATCCGGCGTATGCGCATCAAGAACATAGACACAGGCCGCGCGTATCTCCTCGTCAGCGTCCAAAAGATGCGAGGCAACTTTTGCCGCATCAGATTCACTCATCGCGCGGCCCTTTAAGCCGGACAATGCCGCAAGGCGGACTGCAGGCACATCTTCAAGCGCAGCAAAAAGGGCAGCGGTCACCTCTTCATCCGGATAAATCCCGAGCGACATAACGGCAATTTCGCGGATGGACTCATCCGGCAGATTTGCCGCGCAAAGCAGCGGTTTTACCGCGGCAGAATCGCGGAACTGCCCCAGCGTCTCGACCGCGGAAAACTGCTCAGCGGCGCTGCCGTTTTCCACCGCGGCAACAAGCACATCAACCGCCGGTCTGCCGCCGTCAATAAAAAGCCGCTGCGCCGCCTCGCGCACATAAAAATCCTCTGATGCAAGAAAAGCGAGGTAATCTTTGTACGAAAGACCGCGGTAATTGTGCAGCGTCCAAAGCATTACCCGCTTTACAAGCATGTTTTCATCTTCCAAAAGAAGGCGGTTGATTGCCGGCAGGAGATTTTTGTCTTTGACGGCACAGATTTTATTTGCTGCATCCTCCTGTTTTGCCATGTCTTCTGACTTAATATCGTCGACTAATCCGAGGAACACAGCTTCTTTCATGATTTTTCCTTATTTCATGCCGGTAACTTTGATTACATGGAAACCGAACTGGGTCTTTACCGGACCGATAATGTCACCGACTTTTGCTTTGAAGCAGGCATCTTCGAACGGTTTTACCATCATCCCCTTGCCGAAAAAGCCAAGGTCTCCGCCGTTGTTTCCCGACGGGCACTGCGAATACATTTTTGCAAGTTTTGCAAAGTCATCGCCCGCCTTTGCCTTTTCGAGAATCATCTTTGCGTCTTTTTCCGTCTTTACCAGAATGTGAGATGCTTTTACCTGAGTCATACTAACATCTATGTTGCCTGCAGGCATAAACATTCTCTTATGTATTAATCCGCTCAAGCACCTCGCGCAGGGCTTCAAGACCGCCGTCTTTGTACACCGCGCCGCAGTACGCTTCAAAACATTCCGCCGAGACCCGCCCGCTGGTCCAAATCTGCATGCGAAGCTCCCCCTTGCCCCAGTTGACATATTCCGGAAGCCCTATCTCCTCTGCAATCCGGCGGAAGACCGACATATTCACCCGGTCGATTTTTCTGCGCGTGATTTCCCCTTTGTCATATTCGCCTTCGGCTATAATCGACTCAATAGTCAGCAAATCCAGAACCGCATCGCCAAGTACGGCAAGCGCATCCATGGTATTTTCCATTTCTATACAGTTTTCCCTTGCATAGGCTGTGCGCGTCAGCGCCGCTTCAAGATATGCGGGATTTTTGAACCGGTAACCGGTTATTTCGGATAAGCCGTCAGTTTTCATACTGGTTAATCATCTGAATCAGGGCGGAAAAGCCCTCAAGTTCCATTGTCAGTACAGCTTCCTCGGCCATGCCCATCGAGGTCTCGCCGTCGGCTGTAAGCATTTCCGGGCCAAAGACCGCGTTTTTGCCAAGGACCTCTTCTGCCTCCGGCAAAAAGACGAATGCGCGGCCCGGTAAAATCACCGTGTCTGAAAGAGGTGCGGCGATTTTTTTCAGGTCATCGATGGTAATCAGACAGGCAATTTCCTTGTCAACCGCGACCACCTGTGATTTATCGCCGCCGCACGCCTCTAAAATCTCTGCGATATACGGGGCCGCGACCGAGCCGGTGACAACCGACGTCTTCCCTTCCACCCGCGGCAGATGCGCAATAAGTTCCGGGTATTTGCGCAGCGCAAACGGCGAATCAAACGCCGGGTCAAATAGCGGCGTTGCAGAAATCCGAAGCTTTGGGTGAGCCCGGGCTGCCGCCTCAACAAGCGAGTGGAATTCTTCCACCGTGTGGACGCGCTGATTTTCAAGCACCGGCGCGTTGTCTAAAATCAGCCCCTGATTTTCCCGGTTTGCAAACCGCATTAAAATAACGCCTTTGACACCGGCGTCCTCCAGCCAGGAAAGCGTGTTTTCAAGCACATCGCCGTCGTTTACATCCGGCAGAATAACAATTGCCGCATAGACCTCGATTTTTCTGGCAAGCCTCCTGATAATTTCAAGCGAGACCTCCGGTGTCGGGTCATGCATGTATTTTTTGCGAAGCGCGGGGTCGGATGCAAAAACCGTAAAGGAAATTTCGCTTAAGTGATTTTCTATCAGGAAATCTGCAATCTCAGGGTCGTCAAACCCTTTGCCGCTGGTATAGCCGATATGAAGCGGCACATTGAGCTGACCTAATATTTCAAAGAGGTCTTTGAACTCCGGATAGCAGGAGGGGTCGCCCCCTCCGGAAACGGTAATCCTTGTAACATCGTCTGATGTCATCTGCAAATCGGCAAGGAAATTCTGTGCCACTTCCTGGAGCGGATAAAATCCGGTGTATTCCTCTTTTACCCCGCGGGTGCAGTAGTCGCAGCCCTTTTTGAACGGGAGGCAGAAGCGGCAGCCAAAGGGCGGCACATCTTTTGCATGTTTGAAATAGCAGTATGCACAAAATCCCCGGCAGTCTTTGCCCGGTTTTCCGCCGATATCAATTGTAAGATGCACCATGTCTTCTTATATATAGGGCGTCAGAGGTTATGAATTATGAATATGCGCGTTTTGCAAATCCCAATCCTTAACTATTTTCAGCACTGACACTGTTAGTATATGTCATCCCAGATTGCAGTTCTTGATTACGGGCTTGGAAACCTTCGCAGTGTTGTCCGCGGGCTTGAGGCGGCGGGCGCAAAAACGATAATTACCGCAAATCCTGAAGAAATCAAGGCAACTGATGCCATTCTTTTACCCGGTGTCGGGGCGTTTGCCGAGGGAATAGCAAAACTTACGCCTCTGATTCCTTTCATCCGGGAGGAGGCAAAGGTGAAACCGCTGCTTGGCATCTGTCTTGGGATGCAGATGCTTTTGGAGGAAAGCGAGGAACACGGGCTTACCAAAGGGCTTGGGTTTGTGCCGGGAAAAGTGCGGATGTTTTCCCGCGATGCGGGATTGAAAATCCCGCAGACGGGATGGAACAGTATTACTCCTGCCGGTTCGCATCCGCTCTTTGAGGGAATCAGCGCGGGGACGTATGTGTATTTTGTGCATTCCTATTATGCGGATACCACGCCGGAGTACACGCTTGCATCAACCGAATACGGCATTCGCTATGCTTCGGCGGTGGGTAGTGGGAATGTCTGCGGAACGCAGTTTCATCCGGAGAAAAGCGGCGGGGCGGGGCTCAGGATTTTGCAGAATTTTGTGCAGATGAGTGAGTAACGGGTGTGGATTTCCCCCCCGTATTTGCAGATTTCGCATCCCGGAAAAAATCAGGTGTCGGGTTTTACCTCCATAATGCGCTTATCCTCCGTTTCCTCCGGGAAATAGAGATATGCCGGAATTTTTACATGGAATATGATGCCAAGGTCAGCAGAATAGTTTTTCAGCTGTTCGAAATATGCATTCAGATACGGCTCATTGCTTTTCAGTGACCCGCTCTTGAAATCAAAGAGCCGCAGCGACCCGTCTTCATACTGCACCAGAAGGTCGGCGCGTTTGAGTTTCGGCGCACCATCAGCGTTGTTTACGTTATACATCGGCAATTCCGGCATGATTTTTTTTGCATTCCGCATAAGTTCTGATGCATAAAATTCCTCGCGCGCTTTGATGAAATTTTCCTTTTCTTTTTCAAAGCCGTATTTTCTGCACATTTCGTCCGCATTGCGCCCTTCAAAGACTGCATGAATACAGGTGCCGCGCGCCATTGCCCATAATGCGGATTGTGACGGTTTCTTATCTTTTATTTCACCTTCTGCACCGGATGCCGGCAGGTTTTTCGCGTCAGCACCGGTCTTTTCCTGTACAATTCCCCAGACATCCGGGGCTGTCAAAGCAGTCTCAACTTCCGCTGGCATCGGCAAATCTGCTGCATCCAAAGATATCGGCTTTACATCCTGTGATGCATACCGGTACATTTCCATGTAGGAATCCGCACCGACTTTGCCGTCTTTGTTTGTCGAACAGGTTAATACAAGATGGTCCCGTGCTCTGGTCATTCCAACGTAGAGCAGACGTTTTTCTTCGGCAACATTTACCGGATGCACTTTGAGCTCTATCAGTTTTTTCAGGAATCCAAACAGACTTTCTTTTTCGTCCGGATACTTCAGGTCTGCAACCCCTGAACCGTATGTTTCATCCGTAAGTATTCCTTTTATATGGTCGTCCTGTTTCTCACCCGTTTTGAATAAGACCACAACAGGATATTCAAGACCCTTTGAAACATGATACGTCATTATCTGCACACAGTCTTCAAACGTCTCATCGCCTTGTGTGCTGCCGGATTCGTCCTCGATGTTTTCTTCGATGCAGGTTTCTGTCATCCGCATGAATTCATATACTGACATCGCGCGTGAGGCAGAACTGTCCGCGGCACTTGAAAGGAATTTTTCCAGGTCTCTGATTTTATCAAAACCTGAAGGGTGTGCAGCATAAATCGTCAGAATGCCGGTCTGCTGCACGATTTCGTTCAGGAATTGGGGAAGCGGTATGGTTTTTGCAAGATGATTGAACTCTTCCAGCAGATTCAGGGCGCGACTGATTTTTTCTTTTGCCGACTGCGTCAGTTCAGAAGCGTCATTTTCATCTGTCTCTTTTTCTGCAAAATTTTTCAGCCGTTTCCAGAGTCCCGCACCATAGGGGTTTGTACTGTGTGCTGCAAGGGTGAGTTCTGCATCTGTTAACCCGAAATACGGGGTTTTAAGGGCGCCGTACAATGATGTTTCATCTTCATGGAACAATGATGCATTAATGACGCTGACGAAATCATAGATTTCCTGTCCCTGATAGAAGTTTTTGCCTTTATACACATGACAGCGTATTCCATATTTTGCAAACACTTTGCGGACGGGTTCCGCATCTTTCTTTTTCCTGACTAAAATGGTGATGTCGGAGTATTTCAGGGGGCGCCACCCGGCATTTTCTCCGGTTGCGCTGTTTTTGGCTTCGTCATATACTTCAAAGTCAGAGTCTTCTGCAATTTTGCTGTAAATCCATGAGGCAAGCATTTCTGCTTCATCCGGCGCGCTGTTTTTATTTCCATCCTTTTGTCCGGTCAGAATTGTCAATGTTCCCGCGCGGTTTTCACGGTCTGCTCCAATATCGGCGTACTTTATTCCGTCACTGTTTCCGTCCGGATACAGATTTTTGAAGATGGAATTGACGGTGATAATCAGCGGTTTTACGGTTCTGAAGTTTTTATCGAGTTCTGATTCCTCCTCGTCTTTTTTAAACCTGCTGAACAAATCCCTCTTTACGGTTTCAGGTTCCGCACCCTTGAACCGGTAAATAGACTGTTTCATGTCGCCGACAATGAAGAGTTTTTTCTCATGCAGGTTTTCAGTAAGCTTGTTTACAATTTTTGTGAGCGCGGGGTCATTGTCCTGCACTTCGTCAACAAGGACATGTTTGTAACGGTCTGCAAGAGCGGCACAGAATTCCGGTTTTTCAAGGAGGGCAAGAGTATAGGCAATCAGGTCGTCAAAGTTCAGATAACTGCCTGCGTTTTTCTTTGCTTCAATTTTTCCGGCTATATTGTCAGCAACTTCGATGTATGCACGCATGATTTTAAGCATGAACTGCTTATGTGCATCATCCATAGCGTTGAAATTTTTAGCTATCTCTAAAAGACTCTTGTATTCCTTTTTGCGGTCGTCATAGCTATCTTTTAAATCCTTTGGTAGTTTTTCGGAACCTCTCTTGCCACCTTTGAAGTTGGAATCAAACAGAACGGCAGCACAGTTTCGTCTATCTTCTGGCGTCTGCGCATTTTGCAATGCACAATACCGGACGTATGCTTCTTTATATGCCTCACCAACATCTTTCTCTGCAATAAATTTAAAAAACATTTTAATGCCGTAATCATTCAAAAAAACCGGCACA
>R15__coassemble_969_pt1 | contig 16930 bp, 14 predicted proteins | sample R15__metabat2_low_PE_054 | metagenome-assembled genome bin R15 | reverse complement strand
GTTTTTTGCCGGTCCACATTGAACGAGAACAAAAAGTTCGGGAATTCATAACATCGATGTATGGAATTCCCGAAAAAATCCCGTCCTCTTAGTATCTGAGCGCATGACTCGTACCTCTCCAATCAATAACCATATATCTCTATCAAACGAATATGTAAGCAGTCTTAACAAAAGGAGGACAAACTCTTGTTAGAAGAAGAATACCAGTTGGACTTTTTCAAAGAAAACGGCTACGTCCGCAAGATTTGTAAAAAATGCGGCAGCCCGTTCTGGACCCTTGACCCGTCCAGAGAAGTGTGCGGCGACGCCCCCTGCGAGCCGTACCAGTTTATCGGCAATCCGATGTTTAAAAAACACAGCGTCGCCGAAATGCGCGAGGCCTACCTTTCCTACTATGAAAGAAACGGACATACCCGCATCAACCGCTACCCGGTTGCAGCCCGCTGGAGAGACGACATCTACTTAACCATCGCATCGATTGCCGACTTCCAGCCGTTTGTAACCAGCGGCACCTGCCCCCCGCCGGCAAACCCCTTAACCATCTCCCAGCCGTGCATCCGCTTAAATGATTTGGACAACGTCGGCCGTTCCGGAAGACACTTCACCTGCTTCGAGATGATGGCACACCATGCCTTCAACACCGACGACGCCCCGGTCTACTGGAAAGACCGCTGCCTTGAACTCTGCGCAGGATTTGTCGAATCCATCGGCGGCAACATCCAGAACCTTACCTTCAAGGAAAACCCCTGGTTCGGCGGCGGAAATGCCGGCGCCTCGGTTGAGGTTTTAATGGGCGGTCTTGAAGTCGCAACACTCGTCTTCATGAACCTCTCGCGCAAAAACTCCGGCAAACCGCAGGTTATGATTGACGGCAAAGACTACTACGAGATGCCGCTGCGCATTGTCGATACCGGCTACGGCCTTGAAAGATTTGCCTGGGCATCCCAGGGAACGCCGACCGCCTATGACGCCGTCTTCCCCGAAATGATTCCAAAACTGCTGAACGCCTCGGGAATGGAAGACTACCTCGACAATCCGGAAATCGAACGCATCTTAGGTCTCAACGCAAAATTCGCCGGCCTGATGGATATCCGCGGCGAAAAAATCTCCGAGCTGCGCAGCCAGGTGGCTGATGCGACCGGCATTTCCGTCGGCAAACTCGAAGATATCATTGTGCCGATGGAAAATATCTACGCCCTCTGCGACCACACAAGATGTCTTGCCTATATGCTCGGCGACTTGATTGTCCCGTCCAATGTCAGAGAAGGATACCTTGCGCGGCTTGTCCTCCGCCGCGCAATCCGCATGATGCAGGAAGCAAAGGTCGATGCTGACTTGGGCGACCTGGTCGTTTCCCAGATGGAGACCATCGGTCTTGACAAGTTCGAGCAGGAACCCTCGATTGTGCGCGATATTATTGCCCGCGAGGTCGAAAAATACGATGCAACCATCGAGCGCGGTACCCGCACGGTCCAGCGTCTCGGCCAGAACTATGCCAAGAAGAACCAGCCGGTGCCCCTGGAAGAGTTAATTACCTTGTACGACTCCCACGGCATCCCGGTGGAGTTAATGGGCAAAATCCTCTCCCAGACCGGTGCGAAATTTGAAATCCCGGACGATTTCGATTCCCAGATCGCGGATATGCACTCCGAAAACGAGGGTGAAAAACCGGTATCACCGCTTGCAAAATACACCGCACACCTCGAGGTTCTGCCCCAAACCCGCAAACTCTACTATGAGCGCCCGACCGACATGGAATTCGATGCGGAAGTGCTTGACGTATTCGACGAATATGTTGTCTTGGATGCAACGTTGTTCTATCCGGAAGGCGGAGGTCAGCCCTCAGATACGGGAATGCTCATTGCCAAGACGAACATGGTCCGCGTCGAAGCCGTCTCCAAATCGGCAAACGGCGTTATTTTACACAAAGTACGGGAAAACTCGCTCCATAAAGGCGACCACATCAAAGGAAAGGTTGACGAAGACAGGCGCTGGGCGTTAATGCGCCATCACTCCGGAACCCACGTAATTCTCCGCGCGGCAAAAGAGGTTCTCGGTCCGCATATTCACCAGGCGGGCTCGCAGCTTGCGGTTGATTCCGGCCGTGTGGACATCAGACATTTCACGCACATCACGGATGACGAGATGAAGCAGATTGAGGTTGAGGCAAACAAGCTTGTGATGGAAAATCTCCCGGTCATGATTAAATTCGAGCCGCGTGTTACCGCCGAGCAGAAGTTCGGGTTTGCCCTGTATCAGGGCGGTGTTCCGCCGGGAAAGGAGCTGCGTATTGTCAGAATGGGCGCGGAAATCGAGGCCTGCGCCGGTACGCACTGCCAGAGCACGGGCGAAATCGGCCCAATCAAACTGCTGCGCCTGGAACACATCCAGGACGGTGTCGAGCGTATTGAATTCGCCTGCGGATTTGCAGCGCTTGATGCGATGCAGCACATCCAGGGGTTGTTAAACACTTCGGCGGAGACGCTTTCGGTCCAGACGGAAAACCTTCCGGGGTCTGTTGCGCGGTTCTTTAGCGAATGGAAGGAGCAGAGAAAGGAGATTGAAAAACTGCGGTCCAAGATTGCCGAACTGGAACTCTCCCGGCTCGAGGGCGTTGACATCAACGGCGTTGAGGTTGTCATCAAGCAGGTTGATGTTTCCCGCAAGGAGCTGGTTACGGTCGCAGGCGCGGTCGCTGCCCGCGGCGGTGTTGCTGTTCTTATAACGACGGCTGACGGCATCGGGGTTGTCGCAGCTTCCGGATGCGACAAAGTCCATGCAGGAAAATTAGTTTCTGCGGTCTGCGCCGAAGTAGGCGGCAAAGGCGGCGGTAAGCCGAATCTGGCGCAGGGCGCGGGCTGTGATGCGGCAGGTATCGCAAAGGCGCTTGCAAAGGCGGATGAGGTCATCCGCGCAGGCTTATAATTTTTCTTTTTTCGCCTTTTTTTTATCTCCCGAAACGGAGGACTGCTCTGAGGCGGTTCGCCGAAGAGTGGAGCACGGTTTTCCGTGCGACCCGGCATTTTACTGCAGCGCCTTTTCATCCAGCAGGAAATCTATCAGATTCATTTTCCGGTAGCCGCCCTCCAGAAGAACAAACAAATCCTCATCCATCGTCAGAATAATTTTCTGATACCCGTCATCCAACCCCCGGAATGCCGACGCTTCACGCTCCAGCACACACGGGTCAATAACCGAATAAGAAACCTGGATATAGTACAGATTTACCGGACTTCGCGCCACGAAATCTATCTCTTTGTCCCGGTTGATACCGATATCAACCATAAATCCGCGGCGTTTCAATTCCAGATATACCAGATTTTCGATTGCATGCGTCGGCTCTATCTGCCGGAACCCGAGCGCGGAATTGCGCATCCCCATGTCACAGGCATAATACTTATGCAGCGTTTTCAGATAGGCTTTTCCCCGCAAATCGAAGCGTACCGCGCGGTAAAATAAAAATGCGTCGCAGAGGTAGTCCAGATAGCATGAAACGGTTTTATGGTCAACCGGCGTCTGACTGCTTTGCAGCGTATCGGCTATCTTTTTTGCCGAAACATAGGAACCGACTGAAGAGAGGACCAGCGAAACAACTGCCCCGAATGCCGCGGCATTTCTGATATGGTAGCGTTCTATGATGTCATTCAAGACCACGGTTTCATTCATCATGGCAAGATACTCAGCTTTTTCGCCGGCGGAGTCGAGCTGCAGGCAATAGGGCATTCCGCCGTAGAGCAGATATTCGTTGAATGCTTTTCGTTTATCGCCGCCGGTATGGCTGTAATACTCTGCAAAAGAAAGCGGCATAACATGGATTTCGATTCCCCGTCCCCGAAATGTGGTATTAATGTCTTTTGAGAGGAATTTTGAATTTGAGCCGGTTATGTAAATATCGACATTAAAATCATTTTTGATGCCGTTTACCGCATCTTCAAACCGGTCTGCAAGCTGGATTTCATCGATAAAGAGGTAATAACGCCCATCATCTTTAATCTGTTTTTTCACATAGCGGTAAAGCGCGTGAACATCGGTGAGTTTTTCAAACCGGATATTGTCCAGGGCAATTCTGATGATATGGTCTTTAGGTACGCCGAGGTCAAGCAGTTTCTGATAATACAGCTGGAAAAGAAGCGTCGATTTGCCGCAGCGTCTGACGCCGGTTATAATTTTGATAATATCTTTGTCTTTTTTCTGCAGAAGTTTCTGCAGATATCCTTCGCGTGAAATCAGCATGGCAAAATCCTATTCCCAAAACTCTACAAAAATATTAGTTTTGGGAATAGATTAATTTTGCCTTCGCCCGCCGGTTTTTCACCAGTTCAAACGTCATGCAGCCTAAAAGAATCACCATGCCGCAGATAAAAACCGTCAGCACCCCGGTCGCGATGACGCTTACAAGCGCATCGCCTGCGGGGCCTGCGCCCGTCACCCCCGCCCCTGCTGCAGATACCGCCGCATCCGCGGTTTTTGCCGCTGCATCGGCTGTTACCGTGTTAAACATCTCCGGCGCGGCGTTCGCCCCGGAAAAAGCCATAAGCGGCCCGTTTGCCGCTGCTGCTGCAGCTTCCCCGCCCGCCGTAGCGCTTCGCTCCAAAATAACGCGGGGAATCAGCGTGACAAATGCGGAGGCTATTGCAAATCCACCGGCAATCACGCCGTATTTTTTCAAAATAGCACCGGCTGATTTGCTCTGCGGCGGGGCAAAGATCACCACTTTGTCTGCGACGCCGTAGATTTTCATCTCCCGCCCTTTTTCACTCCAGCGGGTTTTTACCACCTCGATAACGCCCGCATCCAGCAGATTTTCCAGATGATATTTGACGGTGGTAAGCGGCAGTCCCGTGCTTTGCGCAAGCGCCGAAGCGGTTGCGGGCGCATCGGCTAATTTGTTGTATAATGCCGCCGCAGTGGGCGAAGACATGGATTTTGCCATTTTCTGCGCCTCGGCAGAGCCCTGCTCTATTACCGAAACATTTTCTTCAGACATTACTATCTTATTGTGCGCCGGAAGGTAAAAGGATGACTTAGAGTGCGAAAAAAACGGCAGTTATACTTTCTTTGCCCTCTTTTTCGGGAACTCCTTTCCCCATATGATTTTCGCCGTTTCCGTCTCGGTTATCTCGATAGCGCCCGTGGGACACGCCCGTGCGCAGGCACCGCAGCCGATACAAACCGTCGAAGGCTCATCATAAGGCGTTGATACTTTCTTTCCCGTGCCGCGCTTTACCATCGAAATCGCGCCGATATTGATTTTTTTGCATGCCCGCACGCACAGACCGCATAAAATGCATTTGCCCCGCTTGATTGACCTAAGTGAATAATCCGGCACGTTGTACTCCTCCATCATTTTTTCGATGACACCGGACTGGGGCGCCCTTCTTTGCATGAATGCGATAATAAGACGGCGGTATCCCCTGATTTTTTCCGTATCGGTCTCAACCTCGATTTCATGCGTAACCGGATACATACAGGACGCAACCACTTTTCGCCTGCCGCCGTCAATAATCTCCACAACACAAAGCCGGCAGGCGCCCTCGCCCGGATACTTGTCATGCCAGCACATGGTTGGAATAAATATGTCATTGCGGCGCGCAATGGTCAGAATGGTCTCACCCGGCTCGCAATCGCAGGGTTTGCCGTTAATTACAATCTGCATTTACTTTTCCTCCTCTGTTTTAACCGCACGCAGATATCCGCGCGAACCTTTCATCATTTTACGCGACCACAGACTCACCGGGATTGTTTCAAACGCCTCAACCGGACAGACATCGCGGCAGGCCCCGCAGCCGATACAGGCTCTGATATCCACGAAATGCGCCTGATTGCCCGACCCGCTGATAACACCTGTGGGACAGACCTCCGCGCATCTGCGGCATCCTATGCATTTCTGCGGATTGACGCGGAATGCGGTCAGTTCCGGGCACATTCCCGCGCGGCAGTGATATTGCTTGATGTGCTCTTCGTATTCGTCACGGAAATAGCGGATGCTTGAAAGAACCGGATTTGGCGCGGTTTTGCCGAGAGCGCACAAAGAGCAGTCCTGCATCATGTGCCCGATTTCCTCGAGCAGCTCGATATCGCCTTCGCGGCCCCGTCCGTTGCAGATGTTGGTTAAAATATCGCGCATATGACGCAGACCTTCGCGGCACGGAGTGCATTTGCCGCACGACTCGCCGCATAAAAACTGCACATAATAACGGGCGAACTCAACCATGCAGGTCCTGTCATCCATTACAATCAGGCCGCCGGAACCCATCATCGTCCCGTATTCGGCAAGCGTATCGAAATCCACCGGCAAATCAATGAGATCTGCCGGAAGCGTTCCGCCTGAGGGGCCGCCGGTCTGAATCGCCTTAAGGGGCCGGTCGTTCTGGATTCCGCCGCCGATATCGTAGATAAGCGTGCGAAGCGTTGCGCCAAGCGGGACTTCTACCAGACCGGTGTGTTTTACCTTGCCCACCAGGGCAAAGACTTTGGTGCCGGTATTGCCCGGCGTTCCTATTTTCGCATACTCAGCGCCGCCGTTTGCAATAATCCAGGGGATATTGGCAAATGTTTCCACATTGTTTAAGACCGTGGGGCAGCCCCAGAGCCCCTGCTCGGTGCTGTGAATATATTTCGCCCGCGGTTCTCCCACCTTTCCTTCAATCGACTTCATTAACGCGGTGGATTCCCCGCAGACAAACGCACCGCCGCCTCTGACAACGCTTAAGGTGAAGGATTTGCCCGAACCGAGGATGTTTTCGCCGATAAATCCGCGCTCTTCGGCGGTTTTAAGCGCCCGCTTTACGCTGTCAAGTGCAAGCACATATTCATCGCGGATATACATATAGCCGCGCTGAGAACCGACGGCAAGCGCGCATATTACCATTCCCTCGATTACCGAATGCGGGTCGCCGTTTAAAATCGCCCCGTCCATGAATGCGCCCGGGTCGCCTTCATCGCCGTTGCAGACAACGTATTTCGGCTCAACCGCCACAGCGCGCGCGCTTTTCCATTTTCGACCCGTTGGAAAACCCGCACCGCCTCTGCCGCGAAGACCCGAGGCGTCCACCTCGGCGATAATTTCTTCAGGCGTCATGGAAAGGGCCTTTTTCAGCGCGGCATAGCCGCCGCGCGCGATATAAGCGTCAATATCGCGCGGATTTATTGCGCCCGTATTGCGCAGCGCGATTTTGGTCTGCTTTGCGTAAAACGGATTATCATCCTGATGGAGCGCGGTTTTTCCCTCCGGGGTTTTATAGAGCAGGCGGCCGATGATATCGCCTGCGATTATCGTTTTGGACACAATTTCGACGGCGTCTTTGGGTTTGACCTGATAATACATAATGTCGTCGGGCAAAATCCGCACAATCGGGCCGAGTTCGCACATGCCGCTGCAGCCGGTGTTTTCCACACCGCACTCGACTTTTGCATCCGCGCCTAAGGCTTCGATTGCTTTTCTGAGGTTGTCGGCGAGTTTTAGCGCGCCTCCTGCAACGCAGCCCGGGCCTGAACATACCAAAATCCGGCGCGCAATGCCGCTCTTTTTTGCTTTCATGGTGTTTCCTCCCGGTATTTTGCAAGAATGGTCTTTAATTTCGGTTTGGTGAGTTTTCCATAGTATTTATTGTCGATGAGCATGACAGGCGCCAGGGCGCAGGTTCCAAGGCAGTTGACAAGTTCGAGCGAAAACAGCCCGTCTTCAGTGGTATCACCGGGCCGTATTCCAAGCTGGGAACATATTTCCTCCGCCATATCAATGGATTTTTTAATATGACAGGCCGTTCCGTCGCAGATTTTTATGATATGCTTTCCTTTGGGTTTGAGCGAGAGCGCTTTATAAAAGGTCACCATCGAATACAGATGCGAAACCGGGCATTTAAGATAGGCTGCCGCGCATTCCATGCCTTCTTTGGGAACGCAGCCAAAGGTGTGCTGCATATCCTGTAAAATGGCAAGAGCATACTCCATTTCCGGCGGATATGCGTGAATCAAAGTATCGAGTTCTTCTATTGACATTGCGTAATGTAGAAATTGGTTTTTAAAAAGGATATATGTTTAGTTTAGGGAGTGCGCGGAAGCCGCCGGCTTACCTGCCGAAAACGCGCTGGGCACGCTTCATCATATCGCGTATCTGTACCCCGAACGGGCAGCGCGCTTCGCACTGCGCGCATTCCACGCAGTCGATTGCGTGATATTCCAGCCCGTCATAGTGGTTTTCCACCGATTTTGGGACCTCATCGTACATAAATGCAAGATCAAGCAGTTTTGAAACCGCTGCGATGTCGATATGCGAGGTGCACGGCGCGCAGTGACCGCAGTACATACAGACACCGTTAGCCTTTAATTTGGAAAAATCCGCAAAAACCGAGGAGAAACTGCGCTCCGCATCTGTCGCCGTGCAGTATGCACAGTCAGCTTCCAGTTCCTCCGGCGTCGCACAGCCGCACATCACCGAACACACACCCGGGCGGGATAATGCGTAGGAAATACACTGAACCGGCGTGAGCGCCGAGCCAAACGGCGAGGTTGCTGCGTCTAAAAGCCGCCCGCCGCCAAATGCCTTCATCACAGATATGGCGACGCCCGCGGCTTCGCACGCCGCATACAATTCTGCCCGTTCGCTGTCTGCTTTGACAAAATCCCGGTCAAAATCAGCAAAATCCATCTGTGCGTAGATGTCGGTTGCGGCGTTTTCCAGATCATACGCCGGATTTATCGAAAACATCAGCACATCGATTTTATTTTCGCGGACCGCGCGAAGAGCAACGCCGGCGTTATGCGAACTCATGCCAATGTGTCTGATTTTTCCCGTACGCTTTAATTCTGCGGCGAATTCTCCGATTTTTCCGTTAAATACCTCGTTATATTCCTCCATTGTATCGACATAGTGAATCATGCCGATATCAATGTAATCCGTCTTCAGGCGCGCAAGCAAATCGGAAAACGCCTCTTTTGTGCGCTCTATCGAGCGCGTTTTGGTATACTGGCCGTCTTCAAAATAAGTACACAGATGACCCTGGATAATGAAATCCGCGCGGTCTTTTTCAAGCGCGCGCCCAACAGAGTCACGAACCGCCGGGTCCGGGGTAAACAGGTCAATAAAATTAATGCCGGCCTTTCTTGCGCGATTAATTAAATCTCTTATGTATTCGTCTGATTTTCCCGAAAAACCCTCGCATCCGAGTCCGATTGCAGATACAAAAAATCCGCATCTGCCGCATTTGCGGTATTGCATGCTTATCATTTTTGATGCCGGAATTTATTAAATTTTCAGCGCCTGAATGAGATAAATCCGCCTGCATTAGCGAAAGTATTAATAATACCGGAAAGTAAATATACTAACATCCATTTAATGGAGTTCCAAAAAAAATGGCAAAGAAACCCGTAGCAAAACCCGCAGCAGCAAAGAAAGTTGCAGCAAAGCCGGCAGCAAAGAAAGCTGCAGTTAAAAAGCCGGTCGCAAAGAAAGCACCGGTAGAAAAAACCACTGAACTCCCGAAGGCAGCAGTTGTCCGCATTGTCAAGAAAGCAGGCGCTGAGAGAGTCGGCGACGACGCAGCAGAAGCAATTCTTGCAGCAGCAGAAGCTTACATTGCAAAAATCTCAGCAGAAGCACTTGCATTTGCAAACCACGCAGGCCGCAAGACTATCAAAGCAGACGACGTAAAACTCGTCAAACTCTAAATTTTTTTCTTTTCAGTTCTTTTCATCCATTTCATTGTTTCCATACATCTCCTGATACTTTTCAGACGGCGGTCAGCCGCTTCCTGCAATGACAAAGGATACTAATAAGAAGGAATAATATTATACAATATGTTCAAACATATTGGAACAGTTCTTATGCTTTGCCTTGCCGCAGTTCTTTTAACAGGGGCCGCAGGCGCAGCAATTACGCAGACTGCCGAAGAGCAGATATCACTTGGAACAAACTCACTGTTTTACTCGGTCGTCCCGGCAGACAACGGATATTTTATATCCGCGGTCACCGACAGCAAACTTCTTGTCTTAAAGACCGATGCGAATTTTAAAACAGAGTATCAGACCGAAATAACCGGCACCAAAACCGCCGGACTTGTTGCAACCAATGACGGCGGATGTGTGGTTCTTGCGGTAACTGACAGCACCTCTGCAACGCTTTACCGGCTTGACGCCAAATGCGGCATTGTCTGGGAAACGCCGGTCTATGACACCTCCTTTGGTATTCAGGGCGTCGCTGTAAGCGGTTCTATTGTGAAGACCGCCGGCTGGCTTGACGGAACCAACACCGGTATTCTTCAGGGCTACTCCTATGCAAACGGCAATCCGGCAAACGATGAGATGAAAATAGAAGACAAGCCGGTTATGGCGATTAAAAGCGACGGAAACGACTGGGTCCTTGTCGGCGGCACCCATTCAAAGGCGCTTACAACCGGCAGTTCCGCGTGGATTATGAAACTGAAGGAAGGCGGCACTGTCATTTTTGAAACCACCATCCGCGACAACTGTGACGAGGAAAACGCATCTATGTATCAGGGCGGCTACGGCGCCGCGGCATACAACTTCTGCAAAACCTCTGACGGCGGCTACTACGTAGTAGGAACCCAGACGCCGTTTTCCGGCGACAATCAGGAGATTTTCGGCCAGATCTGGGGCGCAAAAATCGATTCCTCCGGCAAGGTAACCTGGCAGAAGGATTTGAAAGGTGCCGTTCCCTACGGCGTTGCTGAAATCGACGGCGATTATGTCATTGCAGGCTATGCGCTTTCAACTGCATACTGCTACTTTGTAACGCCCGACGGACTTGTATTCCGCGAGAATTATGACGACAGCTGGGTCGGCGGCTATTATTCAGTAGAAACAGATGCCAAAGGAAACGTGGTTCTCGGCGGATGCATTAACAAAGGCGACGGAAAAGGAGCGTGCGGGTATGTTACCGTCTTTTCCGGAAGCAGTTCGCAGGCATCGAGCCCGGTTCCGGTATTCGGTATTGCAGCAGGTCTTTTAGGCGCCGCGGTGCTCGCGCTGAGAAGAAAATAACTTTTTTTGCGGACTGCCCCTCCTTTGCTCCCTCACATCCCCGCAAAACCCTTTGCGATGCGTTAATATCTTTTTACGACCATTAATAAATGAGTAAACACGGTATCCGCATGATTATCGACATAGCCAGCTTCATGGAATCCCTCTCCGTTGCCATCGACTACGTGGAAGCGGAAATCCTTAAAATAACCCCTTATCACGGAAAACGCGTCGCAGCAATAGCGCATCTTCTCGGCAAAGCCGCCGGCATGAACGAACACGACCTCAATATTTTTACCATGACCGGCATGTTTCATGACTGCGCATTAACCGAGTATTTTAAAGACGAATTCGGCAACGGCGGCGCCGTCACCGAAAAAAACATGACCGCCCACTGCGCTGCAGGGGAGAAAATACTCGCCAAACTCCCCTTCTATGACTGTGTCCAAACCGCAGTCCTCTATCACCACGAAAGAGCCGACGGCGGCGGGGCATTTGGCAAAACTGCGGGCGAAACACCCCTGTTCGGCCGCCTTATGCACTTTGCCGACTGCATTGACGTCCATTTCAGCCAGGAACCCGTAACACACGAACGCTACCTCCGACTCCTTTCCTGGGTAAAAGAAGAAACCGGCGCCATGATAGACAAAGAAAGCGCCGACCTGTTTTTAAGCGCCGTTACCGAAGAGTTTTTCGAGAACCTCCGCGATGAAAACATCGCCCGCTACCTGCACGAAAACCTCCTCCACCCGATGGTTGAAATTTCCCCTGCCGCACTCAAAGACATATCCGCAGTCTTTGGCATCATCACCGATTACAAATCCGAATTTACCGAAAAGCACTCTATAGGCGTCGCAGAAAAAGTCTCCTGTCTGGCGCGCCGCCTCGGCTATGACACCGAAACCTGCGACAAACTCTATGTTGCAGGGGCACTGCACGACGTAGGCAAACTGATGATATCCAATGCTATTTTGGAAAAAGCCGGCAGGCTTTCCGACGATGAATTCAAAACAATCAAAAACCATGCCCAGGGAACATGGATTCTCTTAAAAGACATCAAAGGCCTCGAAGACATTGCCCGCTGGGCCTCCCTTCACCATGAAAAACTCAACGGAACAGGATATCCTTTCGGGCTTGAGGCAGACGACCTCGGCATTTTTGAGCGGATGATGACTGTCTGCGATATTTATCAGGCACTGGTTGAAAAACGCCCGTACAAAGAAGGACTGCCCCATGCAAAAGCGATTGCCATATTGCAGGAGGCAGCAGACAAAGGAGAAGTGGATAAAACGCTCGTTTGCGAAGCAGACCGGGCGTTTGCATAGGTTTATTGCCAGATACATACAAGTAATACTATCCCATGGCATTCCGGTTTCACCTGAAAAATACCTATGTCTTTGCTATAATATGCGCACTGACAGCCACCCTGATTATGGGTGCGAAGATACCGGTGAACAAATTCCTGATGTACGGGTCCGAACCCGTCTTTGTCTCGGTATTTATGAATGCCGGAGCATGCATCGGAATGCTTCTTATCGTGCTGTTTGCCCGAAAAACCCCTCTTGTTGATGCAAAGTGTCATGTAAGAAAATCCGATATTGCGTATCTTCTCGGCTCTATCGGCACCAGTCTCGGAGGGACACTCTTATTCGCGCTGGGTCTGTTTCTGACAACGGCAAGCAATGCCTCGCTTGTCAGCACGTTTGGTGCAGCATTGACCGCTCTTGTTGCATTTCTGCTCTTCAAGGAAAAAATTACCAAACGTCTCTGGATAGGGATAATATTTACCGTTTTAGGCTGTATTGCGCTTTCTGCAACCGATTTGCGCTCGTTTACCTTCGGCACCGGCTCCCTTCTGATTCTTTTGTCCTGTGTCTGTTATGCATTCAACTTTAACTTCACCAAACGCCTTTCAAACCGCAATCCTGCAGAAATTGTTCTTATACGAAGTTTCGGGATTTCTCTCGGCTGCGCTGTCTTTGCTGTCCTTTTGGGTGAATCTGTTCCGAAACTTTCCTCCATCGGCGTAATTATGGTCGCCGGCTTTATTTTTTCCGGCATGCTGCTGTTTTTTACCATCTATGCCCAGCGGTATCTCGGAGCGGCAAAGACCGGCGCTGTTTCCGGATTTTCGCCTCTTATTGCCGTTCTTATATCGATTATCTTCCTTGGAGAAACGCTTTCCGTTCTCTTTTTAGGCGCTCTGGTTCTTGTAATTCCGGGAATTTACTTTACCATCACGAAAAACCGGGATACAGCGCAAACTGTTAATGAAAATAAGGATGAAAATGAAAATAAAGATGAGTGTGCCGAATCGCCGCTTTTTGCAAACGTCAGCGAGGCGTCGAAAAACACGGCACGAAATTACCTCACCGCAGCCGGTTTTATTTCGCTTGCAATACAGTATATCCTGATTCTTGCCTGGATTTTCATGATATTAACCAAGGATGCGGCACTGGCAGACTTTGAGAGCAATATTTATCCTGTTTTCATGATTATCAGTGCAGCAAATCTGCTGTTTGGCATCATGCTTTTTAGTTTGCGCAAACGCGGGCTTGCTGCGGTTACCTTTATTTTTTCCGGCGCGGCTAATACGGCGTACTGTGTCAGCGGCGGATATCCTGACATGAGCATTATGTTTATGCTGTTTTCCCTGATTCTTGCGCTGATTCTTTTAACGACAAAAGACAGGCAGAAATATGTCTATTCCGGTGTTGTGTTTTTGAATTCGTTTATGATGATCCGTGAATATATTGAATCGGGCTATGCGGTAACGCCGTTTATTGTTGTTCTGATTAGTTTTGCCGCCGCTGTTATGCTGTATTTTTCAATTGTATGCGGTGCGGAAAAATATAATCTGCCGCTTTATCCGCTTCTTACCGGGAATGACTCCGTAACACCGGCACGCAGCTGCGTGATGCTCGGGTCGCTTTTCCTATGCTCTGATTTTGCGCTGTGGCTTGCTGCAGAAGTTGCCGGGGGGGCAGGTGTCGATGCGGCAGAAATTGCAAATGCCTCTCTGGTATTTGCGTTTATGCTCATCCTTATCGGGCTTCTTGCCTTTTTCATCGGGAAAAGCTGGTTTTTCAGCATTATTTCCATTACACTCGGCTTCCTGTTGTGGGTGGATACGTTTACGACCGGTTATATTTCCGGTCTTTTTATCCTGATTCTTGCCGCTTTCACTCTTTTCAGAAAAGAGCCGATGCTTATTTTTTCTCTGGTTCTTGCAGGGTTTGGTATTTCGGGGCTCTTTTTCGAGGCTCTTTCGATGTATCCGGAACTCTTGAATATTGTTATTTTAGTGGATATCTTCTGTCTGCTTTTCTGTATATATTACACGTTTGCAGTGTTTTCCCAAAAGCCGAAACTGCCGGTGTTTTAACACCGGTAAAAAAGTATTTTATTCCTTCTTTTCCTTTTCCTTTTCCATTTTGCGCAGCTCGCACACGCCTGATGCGAACCGCTGTACCGCTGTGATATGCCCTAAAATACCGTAGATAACCAAAAGCCATCCCAGAAACGACAGCCCGAAGAGCACATTCGCCGGATAAACAAACTCCGCGATACCAAACACTATCAGCAGAATCAGCCGGTCGGCACGCCCCAAAACACCGCCGTAGTTGCGCTTCATACCCACAGCCTGCGCCTGCGTGCCAAGATACGAGGACAAAAGAACGCCCGTTATCGCGACAATGCCGATAACCCAGGACGGTACCGGGCAGGTCCAGGTCTGCATGCCCCAGACAAGAATGCCAATGACTATGAATGAATCCGCATACCGGTCAAAGACATGGTCCAGATAATCGCCCAACGGGCTTGCAATCTGCATATAGCGCGCAAGACCGCCGTCCAACACATCCAGACACGCATTTAAGACAACTAAAATAACGCCGAGAAGCGGCTGACCGAAGGCAAACGCCACACCTGCGCCGAGCGCGCAAAATAACGACATTACGGTCCAGAAGTTCGGACCGACCGGGAGTTTGGAAAAAAACCGCGCGACCGGTGTTAATATCCACTGAATTTTAGGTCGAAGAGATTCAAGACTCATACTGCATCACATATTCCGAAAAGTCCAGAGAACCAAACGCAGCGGGGAGTTTGTCTTCCGCAAATGCAAGTACCTGGGCAGTTATCGCATCTATACTCATACATGTGGTGTCGATTTCATAAATTTGTTGCGGCTCGAAGGCGTCTGCCGCCTCGCATAAGATAATGTCAAGGGCTTCCGCCTCGCAGTTTTCCCGGATTTTTGCGGGTGCATAGCCCCGCGGCGCAAGCCGCGCTTCAAGCACGTCCGGTCTGCAGCGCAGAATAATTATTTTATCGCAGGCAAGATAATGCGCAAACGCGCCCTCAACGAAGCCATCCACCGGCTCAAATGAGTCGGCCCATTTGTCCACATCGACGATATCCGAGTCGCACTTTGCATCATGATATTCCACAAAGGGGCCGACCGTCGTTTTTAAATCGAGGACAGAATGCCCGAGGGCGCGCAAAGCTTTAGCGAGCGAAGTCTTGCCGGTACCGGGAGTCCCGGTGATGCCGATCATCAAAGTTTTTTCACCGCCGCCAAAAACCGCTCGCATTCCCAGTCGGCGCCCACAGATACACGCACATAGGTATCGCCGAGGCCCGGGAAACTTGCGCAGGAGCGGGCGAGTACGCCGTTTTGCGCCAAAAACGCTACCGCGTCATCGGATTTTTGCGGCGCTGCGTTGATGAGCACGAAATTCGCGCCGGACGCGGTGACCGGATAGGGAATCTCCTGTTCAAACCTCGCCCGCCATTTCTGTACATGTGCAATAAAGCCGGCGCGATACGCGGTATCGGCGACGGCCGCGCAGGCGGCGGCCGATGAGACGTTATTTAAGGTAAACGGCGTCGCTGCCGCGGTGTAGGGCGCGACAAACCATTGCGGAACGAAGGCGTAGCCGATGCGAAGTCCTGCAAGACCGTAGACTTTGGACAGGGTATGGCCGATAATCAGGTTCTCATGCGAGAGCAGCGGGTAATAGTCGACATCCGCGAATTCGACGTAGGCGCAGTCCAGGAACAAAACGCCCTCGATATTATCGAGGATTTTTTCTATGTCAGAGGGCGGTGTCACGGTTCCGGTGGGGTTGTTCGGCGAGCAGAGGAAGGAAAGTTTTGCATCGCGCGCTTCGGCGATAAATGCATCCACATCGACGGAGAAATCCGCTTTGCGCGGGACGTTTACAACCCGGGCGGACGCCGCTTTGCCGTCGAGGCCGTAAACGGAAAACGTCGGCGTGGAAATGACCACTTTTTCACCCGGAGCAACGAGTGTCCGTATCGTTGTTTCGATAACGCCGTCCATGCCAAGACCTGAGGTAACTACCGGTGCATCATGGATGTATCTGCGCACGGCCGCGGAAAAATCCGATGCCTTCGGGTCGGGATAGCGGTTTACGCCGGAAAGCGCGGCTTCTGCCGCTTTCAGCACGCGGTCTGAGGGGGGGAAGGGATTTTCATTGCTTGCCATGAGGGCAATCTTTTCAAATCCGTATTTTTTGGCTATTTCCGCCGGGGATGCGGCGAAAACATAGCCTGTTCCCTGGTATTCAGAGCGAACCAGCTGCTTCATTGATGACCTTGCAGGCAAATCTGATTTCTTCCTCGCTGATTACAAGCGGAGGCACGATTCTGATGTTTCCGTCTCCGGCGACGTTGACTAATACGCCGTGCTTTAAGCAGTATTCCTGGATGGGTACGGCGTCGTCTCCGGCGGTAAATCCGATCATCAGACCCCGCACGCGCGGGTTGAATGCTGCGAGGCCTTCGCGGAAGAGTTCGCCTTTTGCGGCGATGGTTGGGAGTATTTCTTTGATTATGTCAAATGTGGCGTTGCCTGCGGCGCAGGCGATGGGGCCTCCTGCAAAGGTGCTTCCGTGTTCGCCGCGGGTGAACTCCAGGCCTTCGCGGG
>R15__coassemble_934_pt1 | contig 17575 bp, 18 predicted proteins | sample R15__metabat2_low_PE_054 | metagenome-assembled genome bin R15 | reverse complement strand
GGGCTTTCGGCGTCTGCCGCGCAGAAAAAACTGGACGGGCTTAATGCCGCAGCGCTTCATGAGCTTGCATTTTCCCGCGGGATTAATCTTGCGGAAACCCCTGCCTGGCAGCGGCGCGGCATATGTCTGTATCACACGGAATATGAAAAAGAGGGCTATAATCCGGTTACGGAAGAAAAAGTAACGGTAATCCGGCGCACGGTGAAAGCGGATTATGAGGTGCCCCTGTTTAAAGAAGAGGCGGGGCGCGCCTGGCTTCTTGAAAAACTGCAGTAAAATTACTCGCGCAGTTTTTCCTGATGCAAAACGGCTTCATCAATTACCAGCCGCGCAAGTTGTCTGCAAAATTCCCCGCTTAATCCACGTGCGGTGCCCTCGCGCACATAGCGTTCTACTACAGCCGCTTCAACCGCGGGCGCGGTTATAGCCAGACCCTCTGCGATTTTCAGCGCGCCGATTTGCTCTGCAATTTTGCAGCGTTCGCCAATTTTCCGGATAATTTCGCAATCAATTTCTGCAATCGTTTTGCGCAGCTCATCTATTTCAGGCATTCAGCAAATCCTCCGCGGATTAACATATCAGACAGGACAAAAAGAGTCATCGCTTCGACGACAATCGCCCCGCGCGGCGCAATGCAGGGGTCGTGACGGCCTTTTACAAAGAGCTGCGCATCGGCAAAATCCACCAGGTCAACGGATTTCTGCGGCTTTGCAATTGAAGGCGTCGGTTTAAACACCACGGAAAAGTCAAGGGCCGCGCCGTTTGCCATGCCGCCTAAAATCCCGCCTGCGTTGTTCGATTCGGTTTCAATGCATCCGTTTTCAATCCGGTACGAGTCATTGTTTTGCGAACCGCGCAGTCCTGCTGCGGCAAATCCGGCGCCAAATGCAATACCTTTGATGCCGGGCACGGCAAATACGGCTTTTGCAATTTCGCCGTCAAGCGTGTCAAAAAACGGCTCGCCAAGCCCCGGCGGGATGCCCGCTGCTACGCAGCGGACAATGCCGCCGACACTGTCGCCGTCTGCTTTTGCTGCTAGAATTTCGGCTTTCATCTGCGTTTCCAGATGCGCTGACATCGCGCGCAAAGCATTGGTGCGCGAAACGCGCATAATATCCTCTGGGCGGTAGACGCCGGTATCTGTCACCGAACCTATCTGCGAAACATAGGAGCCGACTGAAATCCCGAACGCCCCGCAGAAATCACGCAAAAGCGCCCCGCAGGCGACAAGGGGCGCTGTCATGCGCCCGGAAAACATCCCGCCCCCGCGCACATCTCGCGCTGCGCCGTATTTGCAGTAGGCCGGATAATCCGCGTGTCCGGGGCGCGGAACGCGGCTGATTGTCTCATAATCCTTGTCGTTTACGTTGGTGTTTGCAAAGGTTATGGTAAGGGGCTTTCCGGTCGTAACTCCGTTAAACAGACCGGAAATGGCAGGAATGTCGTCTTCTGTGCGTGCAGTGCCGATTCCTGGCGCAGGTTTTCGCAAAACAAGGTCCTGATAGATTTTTTCTTCATCAACCGGATAACCTGCTGGTATGCCGTCGATTACGCAGCCGATAAACGGGTCATGGCTTGCCCCGAAAAGGGTGAGCCGCAGTGAATGTCCTATCGTATTCATTTTTTGAGTTTTCCAAGGTCAGCGAAGAAATCCGGGTAAGATACGGCTGTACAATCGCAATCTATCCGGGTTGTGCCCCGGGCACACAACCCGGCGATTGTGCCGGCCATCGCTATCCGGTGGTCGTTATGTGTATATATGGTACTTCCGGTGAGTTTGGTTTTTCCTTTTATAACGGCGCCGTCGGGAAGCTTTGTTATATTTGCTCCCATGCTCTGCAGGAATGAAACGGTTGTTTCAATCCGGTCGGATTCTTTGTTTTTCAGCTGGGGGGCGCCGTAAATACGGCTTTCGCCTTTTGCCTGCGTTGCAAGTACGCAGAGTATGGGAAACAAATCGGGGGCGTCTTTGAGATTTATTTCAATGCTGGTAAGCCCCGCTCTCCGCACTCTGACTGAATTCTCCGTTACAAAAACGTCTGCGCCGAATTCGCGCAAAAGGTCAACAATGATGCGGTCGCCCTGAAGAGATGCGCGGGGCAGATTTTCTACGGTGACATCGCCCGAAAGTGCCCCTCCGGCAAGAAAAAATGCGGCATTGGAGTAATCGCCGGGGAGGGTGGTTTTCGCTGGGAAAATTACGGTGCCTGGGCGAATAAACCAGCCGTCTTCGGTTTTTTCTACATACACGCCGTGGTTTTGCAAGGCAGATAAGGTCATGTCTATATACGGGGCGGAAACGCTGTTTCCTAAAACACGGATGCGCCGTCCGGTTTTTGGCGCTGAAAGAAGCAGGGCGGATACAAACTGGGATGAGATTTCGCCGGAAATGGAAATATCCGCCACGTCTGCGGGTCCTGTTATTGAAAACGGCGCGCAACCTCCTGTTGATGAAATATGCGCCCCGGCGCGCGCCAATGCATCAAGAAGGGGCTGCATCGGGCGCCGGCATAGCGTTGCATCGCCGGTAAAATACGTTGTTCCGGAAAAATTTGCGGCAAGTGCTGCAAGGAACCGCATTGCGGTTCCGGAGTTGCCGCAGTTTATACACGGCGCCGCATGGAGATTTTTTCCGCAAATAGAGAGGGCGCCGTCTTTTTTTTCTATCGATGCACCGAACTGCTGCAGGGCTTTAAGAACAGCATTGGTATCGTCTGAATACAGCGGGTTGGAAATAACGGAAACCCCCGGCGCCCGCGCGCTGAGGATATATTCGCGTATTGCGGCGCTTTTTGAGGGCGGCGCCCGGATGGTGCCGATTAAGCTGGAAGGGGTGATTTCTATCATACTGCATCACCATTCCATATTTCTGCTGTGATACAGTTTTTGCAGCCGAATTTTGTAAGAAATTCTTGCACCTGGTCTTTTTCCACTAAAATGCCGGTTGCCGGCCCGCATCCGGAAAAACCGGCGGCTGTTGCGCCGCACTGCAGGGCGAAATCCGCAGCTGCGGGCGTTAGTCCGAGTGCTTCTGCAACCAGGGAGCCGTTTTGATACATCGCTGAAAAAATATTGCCGGCGCGGGCTTTTGCAAAAAGTGTTTCCGACACGGCGGCTTTTTCAGCGAAGCGTTCTGCGGGAAAGGCGCAGGTAGTCACACATTCCTTGGGAACATGTATAACAACCGCATACTCTTGCGGCATCGCACGGCGCTCTAAAATGCGGTTTTGCGCATTATCAGAGAATACAAGCCCGCCGAGAAGACAGGCGGCTGCATCGTCTAAAGCGCCGGTAACGCTTATATCTGCTGCAATCGAGACGCGCGTGTTCATAAAGAGAATTTCCTCCGGTGTTTTTTCCAATCCTGCTTCGCTGCAGGTAGCAAGCAATATGGCATTTGCCGCAGCACTGCCGGATTTCAAGCCTTTTGCGATGGGAATATTGGATACTGTTTTGATTTTGGCGCCGGTGACCTCCGGACAGACCGATTGTATCAGCATTTTTGCAAAATCCGCCGGTGCGGGGCGGCTGTTTATTTCAAGCGTGAATCCACTGTCCGAAAATTCCACTTCGGCGCGTGTTTCAAGCGAAATGCCGAATGCCGCGCCTTTTTTGCATCCGATTGCATTGACGACTGAAAGCGCGCCGTGGGAAATTCCGACTCCTGTCATACTTTTTCCTCCAGGGCTTTATACATGGCATTTTTGTCTGCAGCAGTTCCGGTCCAGATCTGAAACGATTCCGCGGCCTGGGCGATAAGCATGTCGCGGCCGAATCCGCCGTACTTATGATATTTCATGTCAAAATAAACGGCGCCGCAGGGTATTTCAACAAACGGTGCAATGGGCGCTGCATTCACATAAATGTCGTACGTTCCGGCATTTTCCGGCAGAACTGCGGTGCCGCCGAACTCTTTTGCAAGCGCTGCAGCCTTTGCTGCGGTCCGGTTGGTGATAAAAAGCCGTGCGCCCGCTTTTTGCGCATAAAATGCGGCTGCGCGCGCGGCGCCCCCAGCTCCTATGATGAGAAGCCGCTTTCCGGCGGGCGAAAACCGGTCTAAAACAAAAGATATGCCGCAGATATCGGTATTGCAGCCGCAAAGGTCTTTTGTTACGGTGTTTACCGCACCGATTTGCTTTGCCTCCGGGGTTATTTTTTCAAGATACGGCATAACTGCCTGTTTTAAGGGTATGGTGATATTCAGCCCGGATATGTTGTATGCCTGTATCAGTTCCGGAAGAAGATTTGCATCCTCCGGTTTGCAGGGAATTCGCAGATAACAGCCTGCAATGCCCGCTTTTTTAAATGCGGCATTGTGAATCGCAGGAGAAAGGGTAAACGCAAGCGGCCAACCGCAAACGCCGCAGATGTGCGTATAATCATGGATTTCTCCTATCTGCAGCTGCCCGGGCGCAGTTGGTTTCTCTATATAACAGTAATTCAGGTAAGATCCAAGCCTTTTTGCACAAATGCGCGTGAGTTTGCCGCACTCCCCCATCCCGATGAGAATAAACGGGCGCCCGCTTTTTTTCAGTTCTTCGGATGCGCGCGCGATATGTGCCAGGTCTTTTGCATCATTTACGGTAAATGCGGCTTTCGGAAGCCCGTGTTTTTCCAGCCGGGAAAAAATTGCACAGATTTCATCAGTCTCCGGCGTTGTGAAAAAATCATGGTGAGAACAGATGACTTTGTCACGCGCAAATAAGCAGAGCGCGCGCGAATTTTCATCAATATCAAGAAAATCGGCGCCCGCTTCAAGTGCGCGCGTGCCGTACTCCGGTGTAAACGCATCTTTAAATGCGGCAATATTGCAGATACCGGTGTCAAAATTAAATGCATCCGGTACGGCATTAAACAAATCAAATCGCCATTCAACAGCTTCCGCCCCGCATATTTTCGCGCGTTTTGCCTCGTTTTCAGAGGTAATGCTTGCACATACGAGCGTCATTTTTCCACTATGGTTTCAGACATCAACTGTCCGAAATGCCTGCCTCCTCTCTCTGCGCGGATATATACAACGTCGCCTGCTTTCAGCTGCGCCACACTTTTTGCGCCTTTTGGCGTCAGAAGCCGGACGGTTTCCGCATTCTGCAAAATAATCGAACATAAACCGGCGCGCGCTTTTGCTTCAATCAGCAGAAGCGGTCGTACTTCGCATTTTACTCTGCCGGTAAAAACTTCGCGAAGCGAGCCGTCGGTCTTGCGCACCAGAAGGCGCGCGCCGCTTTCGATTTCCGACAGATAATTCGTAGAATCGTCCGCATTTAAGATATAAGAGTGAACGGAGCCCGCGTTTACTCTGAAAGGCCGCGGGGCGACATAGCCGTTTGCAAAACTCTCAGAACAGACGCAGAAAAGCGCCGACGACTGCGAACCTATGAACATGCCCTCTCCCTCCTGTAAAAGCGAACAGGTATCAATACAAACCCGGTCGCCAAGACCGAGCGGCGTTATGCGCGAAATCTCGGCTGTTTCAAGCGGGATTTCTGGATGTGCGGGGCGCAGAAGGTCTTTAAACTCAGTCAGACGGTCCCCCGGGACGCAGATTCCATCGCATCCGCACTCCATTGTCTCTAAAAACAGACGCGCATCCGCTGCGTTTTCAGCTGCCATATAGATTTTTGTACCGGAATTCTGAAACCGCGCAATTACATTTTCCAGCGGAATTACCTTCCAGTCCGCGGTCTCCAAAATCAGGAAACCGGCTGTTTCCTGATATACAGTTTTCAGGTCAGCCGGGGAATGTATGCGGATAATTTTTCCAGAGCCCCGGTTTGCAGAAACTGCGTCTCCCTCGCGATAGAATACGGTAAATTTTCCAAGAGATGCGAGTTTTTCATCACCCGCGCGAAACATGATATTGGTAAACCCGTTTTCAAGCGCTGATTCTCCAACGCGCTTGCGAGCTGCAAAATCCTGCGGCAAATCCGCCCTGACAATTATTTCTTTCGTCATGTAAGATACTGTAAAACCTCTTCCACCGCGGCATCACGCAGGACAATATCTGAAACCGCGCGGGTGATTCCCTCCACATTTTTGTGCTGGAATATGTTTCTCCCGATAGAAACACCGGCAGCCCCCGCATCTATTGCATCGCGCACCATTGTTAAAAGTTCCAGATCAGTCTGCATTTTGGGCCCGCCTGCGATTAAAACCGGAATTGAGGCACCCCGGACCACTTCACGGAAGGTATCAATATCGCCCGTATAACTTGTTTTTACCAAATCTGCACCGAGTTCTGCAGCCGCGCGGGCACAACGCTTTATTGCATCCGGGTTCTCCGGATTTTTGATATGCGGACCTCTTGCATAGACCATCGCAAGAAGCGGCATACCCCATCTTGCGCAGCTGCGCGAAATTTCACCCGCGCTTTTGAGCATCTCCCCTTCGGAATCGGCACCGAGATTTATCTGTATGGAAACCGCGTCCGCGCCGAAAGTGAGCGCCTCTTCGATACTGCTTACAATAACTTTTCCATCCGGGTCTCCGCCAAGCCCCGTTCCTGCTGAAAGATGCATAATAAGCCCGACATCTTTTCCAAAACCCCTGTGTGCCGTCTGAATCATTCCCTTATTGAGCACGACAGCTGTTGCACCACCGCGTGCAACAGCATCTACTGTTTCGCGCATTGCGGTAAGTCCTGAGACCGGACCGAAAGACATCCCGTGATCAAGAGGAACGACTACCAGCTTTTTGGTACTGCGGTCAAGGATACGTTCCATCCGGATGGTTTTGCCAATCATAAATGATGTAATAGTATTGTACGGGGCAGACAATCAAGTTTATCATGCATGCGTTTGCACCCTTCGGAAACGTATTAATGCAAGCATTGAATATTCATAGATTACAAATAAGTAGTACTTATTTACTGGAGGAAACATATGGCAGCAAAAAAATCCGAAGCTAAAAAAGCACCGGCAGCAAAAAAAGCACCTGCAAAGTCTGCAAAAACCGCAGCCGCTAAGAAGACCGAAGTAAAAACAAACGGTAAGGGAACCGTGGTTTTAGCATTCTCCGGAGGACTGGACACATCTATCTGCATCCCGCTGTTAAAAGACCCGAAGTGGTATGGCTATGACAAAGTCATTACCGTTGCGGCGGACGTGGGCCAGCCTGCAGCGGAAGTCAAAATGGCTACCGAAAAAGGCGAAAAGTATGCAGACAAGCACTATACCCTTGACTTAAAGGACGCCTTTGTCAAAAACCATGTATTCCCTGCAATCAAGGCAAATGCGCTCTATGAAGGATACCCGATGGGAACGGCCCTTGCACGCCCGATTATTGCCGAGGAAATTGCAAAGATTGCCAAAAAAGAGGGAGCTGTCACTGTTGCACACGGCTGTACCGGAAAAGGCAATGACCAGCTCAGATTTGACTACATCTTCCGGTTAAACAACCTTGAAATTGTTGCCCCGATGCGTGAAAACAACATGCGCAGAGACTGGGAGATTGAATATGCGGAAGAAAACAACATCCCGGTACCGGTAAAAAAGAGCACTCCGTGGTCTGTTGATGAAAATATCTGGTCCCGAAGCATTGAGGGCGGTCACCTTGAAGAGACCGATTATCACCCGCCGGAAGAAATCTATCACTGGACCGCAGCGCTTGCAAACACCCCTGACACGCCGGAAATTGTTTCCATCAAATTCGAAAACGGTATCCCGGTTGCATTAAACGGCAAGAAGATGAACGGTGTCAAACTCATTGTCGAGCTCAACAAAATTGCAGGAAAGCACTCTGTAGGCAGAAATGATATGGTTGAAGACCGTGTCTTAGGTCTTAAAGCCCGTGAGAATTATGAGCACCCGGCTGCAACCGTTTTAATTGCGGCCCACGCTGATTTGGAAAAACTTGTTCTTTCCCGCAGTGAACTTAAATTCAAGCACATTGTCGATGACCAGTGGGCAGAACTCGCCTACATGGGCTTAATCCATGAGCCGCTCTACAATGACCTTGGCGCCTTCATCGACAAGACACAGGAGCGTGTTACCGGTACGGTGGATGTCCAGTTATTCAAGGGCGGTATGCATATTATGGGCCGTTCTTCGCCGTTTGCAATTTATTCCGAAGACCTGGTCTCCTTCGATACCAACACCGGTATTGACCAGAGAGATTCCATAGGTTTTTCCAAGTACTACGGTCTCCAGGGCAGACTTCTCAAAAATCTGCAGAAAAAATAAATGAACATTAACAGAGACGAAGTCTGTGTCCTGATTCCGACACTGAATGAAAAAGCGACGATCGGAGGCGTAATCGAAGAGCTGCAGGCTCTCGGTTACCATAATATTTTGGTTGCCGACGGTCATTCAACCGACGGCACGCCCGAAATTGCGGAAAAACTCGGTGCCTGCGTGTTTCAGCAGCAGGGAAGAGGCAAAGGCACTGCTATGATTCAGGCCTTTAAGGAGATTTCAAAGCCCTATATTCTTTTGCTGGACGGCGACGGAACCAATCCTCCGGAGTATGCGGATAAAATGGTTGAGCCGCTGGTCTCGGGAAGAGCAGATCACACCATCGGCAACCGGCGCGATGACTTTGAAAAAGGGGCTCTGACGCATCTGAACCGGATGGGTAACCGTGTCATGAACAAGATGTTCAAGTGGGCGCACGGCAATGATATGGCCGATATTCTCTCAGGGTACCGCGGGTTTACGCGCGAGTCGCTTGAAAAAATGCATCTGAGCGAGAAGGGATTTGAAATCGAAACACAGATTTCCTCCGAGGTTATCAGGCTGAATCTGCGCTATGAGGTAGTGCCGACCTATTACAAGAAGCGGCCGGGGAGTCCTACAAAACTGCATCCGGTGCGTGACGGTGCAAAAATTCTGCTTGCCATCAACAAGTACGGGAAAATGAACAATGCGCTGTTTTACTTAAGTTATCTCGGCGCAGCACTTGGCATAGCCGGATTCGGACTGGGTATTTTTGTAGTTGTCGAGTGGTTTAAAGGTATCGAGCATCTGCCAATGACTATTCTTGTCATGCTCCTGATTGTGGCAGGTGTTCTGGTCTTTATTCTTGCGTTAATCAGCAATATGGTCATCGGATTCCATCATGAGGAGATGGCACTGCTCAAGAGGCTGCTTTCTGAAAAGGAAGAGAAAAAAGAGTAGCGAAGTTTCTTCCTCCCGCTTTATTTTTTCCTGTCCGGATGCAGCGAACCGGATTTGTGATTAGATTGCGGCAGTCAGTACCATGGATTATATATGGCGTGTTTATGGTGACTGGTATCTTGAGACACCTCACGAACTTTACGAACTTTTTTTCAACTTACTCTACATAGTAATTATAGATATTTTCAAATCCTGGAAATGAATGAGAAAAAAGTTCGTAAAGTTCGTAAGGTCTGTGAGGGTAACCGAGGAAAAAGTATGTTTTTTGTCCGCTTATGCGGATGAGGAATAGTAGCCGACAAAGGTTACATCGATTTTATCTGCGCCGTACTGGACTTTGACTGCATTATCAAATACTTCAGTTACAACTGCGTTTACGGTTGCCTGTTGTGTATTTCCGTCATCGTCGGTGTACTCCATAGTGGTTTGCAGGAGAGTTCCGTTTTTGATGTCGGCATAGGTGTATCCCAGTGCTTCGATGTCGTCCTTGGTGATGTAGGAGATATAACTGTCAACTCCCGGTCCGTCAACGGTGAAGGTATCGCCCGGATAATGTCCAATGACACCCTGTGAAATTGCATTGTATTCTTCGGCCTGCATTGCATACGTTTTTCCGTCGGAGTCGGTGAAGTACTGGGTTGAACTTACAGTAGAACCTGCAGGTACTGCCATTCTCATGTTTTTGTAGGTGTCGGTTCCGTTAATCTGCATGGAGTAGTCAACAATTACAGGATAGCCGGTTTCTGCTGCAACATACGTAGTGCTGGTGCCTGATGAGCCGTTTCTGAAGAAGTTCTGGAAGTTTGCAAAGGAGAAAATACACATTGCAACAACAAGGACACAGAAAGCAACTACGCAGACCTGCATCCAGTTGATTTCCTTCTTCTCCTTCGTCTCCGAAGGAGTATTGGTTTTCTTTTGTACAGCCATGTTATCTATATTATGAGGTGCTCATATCTTAAACACCTTCGCATTCATTCGGCGGAAATGCAGTACAAATGCAATGCCGGAACTACCCCCATCCAATACTTTCATCAATTTCCGCGCCAAATATATACCTAAGCCCATGGAGAAAAAACAAGTCCGCGACTACATGACTCATGACGTCGTCAGTGTAGAAAATACCGATACCATAAAAGATGTCATCAATCTCATAAAAACAACCAACCATGACGGATTCCCGGTAACCCGCGAAAAAAAAGTCATCGGCTATATTTCAGCGCGTGATATCATCACAGAACTGCCAAGCACCAAAGTCGAAGTACGGATGAGCCGCCACCCGATTACCGCAAAACCCGACCATACCGTAACCGAAGTCGCGCGGCGGATTTTCAGAACAGGTATCCAGAAGCTCCCTGTGGTAAACAAAGACAACACCCTTGCGGGAATTATATCCAATATGGATGTCATCCGCTCGCAGATTGAGCGGGTAACGCCGGAAAAAGTCTACAACTTTATGCAGGCATTAAAAACCCTTTACGGCGTAAACTCCACGCTGAAACGGGAAAGCGTGCTGGTTTCAGCCCTTCACCCGACGCAGTCAGCCGTTCACCAGGATGAACTGGACGGACGTGTTTACGAACTGGAAAAACATCTCGCCGAACCGGTAATCGTGGTAAAAACCGGCGACCGGCTTATATTGGTGGACGGTCATCACCGCGCGGTCGCCGCGCATAAGCTGAAAGCAGAGTCCCTTGATGCTTTTGTCGTCTATCTGGAAAAGGAAATTGAACTGGGGCTTGAAAAAACAGCCCGTTCAATGGGCATTCTGACACTGGGGGATGTAAAAATTGACAAAAGTCCGGAACGGTCTCTGGTTCAGCCCACTCATCCTACACTTATCTCCTCGGAAAAGAAACTGGTCCGCGAATATATGAGCACCGACGTCACCTGTCTTGAAGCGTCCGGCGTGGTCAAAGAAGTTATTGCCGCTATCCGTAAAACCGGTCATGACGGTTTCCCTGTGCTGAATGAGGGAAGAGTTGTCGGGTTGATTGCCGCCCGCGACATTGTCGCAAAGAAAGCATCTGACCAGATTGCGCCATTAATGGAGACACTTGTATTCAGAGCGCACCCCGAGGATTCAATGACCGATGTCGCGCGCAAAATGTTCCGGTTCTGCATTCAGAAGATGCCGGTTGTTGACGATGAGGGTAAATTCATCGGTATTTTAACCAATGCGGATGTCATCAGGTCTCAGATTGAACGGGTAACGCCGGAAAAGGTCTATGAATTTATTCAGACGATAAAGACGCTGCACAATGTTGAACCGGTTTTGTCGCGCGGCATGGTCGAGGTAAAAAAACTGGTGCCGACTCAAGGAAAAGTCTACCGCGATGAACTGGAAGGAAGGCGCTATGAACTCGAAAAGCACCTGGCAGAGCCCGTAGTCGTGCTGCGGCGGTGCGGAAAACTGATTTTAATTGACGGTCATCACCGCGCAGTTGCGGCAAACCGTATGGGTGTTGGAAAACTTGATGCCTATATTATCGATGTCGATATGCAGTCTGAACTCGGCATCGAAAAAACAGCGCGCGCGCAGAGGCTTTGGGGGCTTGGCGACATCAAGATTTTAGAAGAGTCGCGGTGCAGTATTTTATAATCCGGTTTGCTTCCAAACCAACCGTCGCCTTTTTTACCGATAACAGCATATAATTAAAAGCACCTGCGGGGCGGTAGGGTAGCCTGGTCCATCCTAGAGCGTTTGGGACGCTTTGACCCCAGTTCGAATCTGGGCCGCCCCATTTTTTATGAATCGAAAAACCGCAGAATCCATTCTCAAAGAGTTAAATGCCCTCTATCCGCACACGGAAGACGACATGAACTTTTTACAGTTCAACACACCGTTTGAAATTCTCATAATGACTATTCTTTCCGCGCAGACAACCGATGCAACGGTAAACGGCCTGCGCGACGAGCTTTTCGGCAAATATCCGGATGCATTTGCTCTCGCCAAAGCCGATATCGAAGATGTCGAACGCATTGTGCATCCTACAGGATTTTACCATGCAAAAGCAAAAAACATCATCGGCGCCGCAGAGAAACTGGTCACCGATTTCAACGGTGAGGTACCCCGCACCATAGAAGAACTCATTACGCTTCCGGGTGTCGGGCGCAAAACCGCAAACATCGTAACTAATCATGCATTTCATGCATATTTCGGCATTGCAGTAGATACTCATGTAGGGCGGCTTGCGCAGCGGCTCGGATTTTCCAGAAACAGCGACCCGGTAAAAATCGAGCAGGATTTAATGCGGCTCTTCGACCAAAAATGGTGGGCGCATATCAATTACCTCTTAATCTCGCACGGCCGCGCGGTCTGCACTGCAAAAAAACCGGGCTGTGCCAACTGCTCTCTTGCAAAAACCTGTCCCTCGAAGCAGAATTAATACCTGACAAACCAAATTAGTATACAATGGCAGAAACAAACAGAGCACTGGTACTGATTGCGACCTCCACCGGAGCAATTATTACACCGCTTCTTTCAACCATGCTCATCCTTGCCATGCCTGAAATCGGCGAATTATTCACCGTCTCGGCGCGCGATTTGGGATGGCTTTCCACCGCATACATTCTTGCAAATGCTGTTTGTCTTGTTCCGGGCGCGTGGTTTGTTGACAAGTTAGGCTACAAAAAATCTTTTATTACCGGCTGCGTAATATGTGCTATAGCCTGCACCCTTGCCGTATTTTCCCCCTCATATCCGTTTATTATCCTCGCGCGCGTTATTACCGGGGCAGGCATCTCGCTTTGCATGATTACCTCTATTGCCATTCTGACACGTATCTTCCCCAAAAACAAACGCGGGTTTGTTATCGGCATCAATACAACGATGGTCTATGCAGGTCTTTCAATAGGTCCGGTACTTGGCGGTGTTTTAACCGAGTTTTGCGGCTGGCAGAGTCTGTTCATCTGTGTTCCGCCGCTGGTTCTTGCAGCGGCTCTTCTGATGCATTTCTTCCTGAAAGAAGAGTTTACCGAGCCGGTGCAGAAATTCGACAAGTTAGGCACCATCCTTTATGCAGTCGCTTTGATTGCTTTGATGTACGGTTTATCAACTATTACTGATACCGGTTCGGTCTTTTTCGTCATCGCAGGGCTTTTGCTTAGCGCGGTCTTTGTTTTCTACGAGCTGCGCGTAAAAACCCCGATTCTGCATATCCGGCTGTTCTTTGAAAACAAACGCTTTGCCCGCTCAAGTTATGCAGCGCTCTTAAATTATGCGGCTGCGTATTCTGTAACCTATATGGTGAGTCTGTATCTGCAGTCTGTGGGCGCGCTCTCCGCTCTGGAAGCAGGGCTTGTGATGCTTTTCATGCCGGTGGTGCAGGTAATTGCAACACCGATTGCCGGAAAACTTGCCGATCGCTTTGACCCGAAATATCTGGTAACACTTGGCATGGTTTTAACGATTGTTGGTCTTTTAACGCTTGCCGCACTCGGCTTTTTTGGCACAGATTTCATTACCTATATTGCAGCAGCCCAGTTTACAATAGGTCTTGGCGCGGCGCTTTTTTCCGCGCCGAACACCACGGCTATTATGAGCTCGGTGCCAAAACATGAGTACAGCACGGCATCGGGCGTTGTTTCTGTTGTGCGGCAGATAGGAATGCTCTTTTCCATGGCAATCTGCATGGCATCCATTTCTCTGATAGTCGGGGGCACAAAACTGCTTGGTCCTGCAATGCACGCGCAGTTTATTCTGGCTATGCAGATAGCGATGCTTGTTTCAGCCGGTCTTGCGGTGCTCGGGGTGTTTTTCTCCTGGTTCCGCGGGGCGCTACCTGAAGGAGTTGAGGAATAATTATTCATTGAGTAAGTACAAAAAGTCGAAGGACTTTTTGTGGGGTGACAACAAAAAATCGAATGACTTTTTGTATATACACTACAAAAAATCGAAGGACTTTTTTATTTGCACAGCCAATACTTTTTAAGATAATGTACCGTAAAGCAATAGAAGAGCTTCGGGCATGGAAAAACAACCCCGGACATAAACCGCTCATCATTGAAGGCGCGCGTCAGGTGGGTAAAACCTGGCTCATGAAAGAATTCGGCAGAACAGATTTTCACCGGACGGTGTATGTAAACTGCGACAAAAACGATACGGTCAAAAATATTTTTTTCGATGACCTGACACCGGCAACTCTTATTTCCCGGCTTGAAATCTACTGCGGGGAGAAAATAGATGCCAAGCAGTCTCTTATCATTTTTGATGAAATACAGGAAATTCCCCGCGCGCTTTCCTCGCTCAAATATTTCGCAGAGGAGGCGCCAAAGTATTACATCATCTGTGCGGGTTCGCTTTTAGGCATAGCCTTGCATGAGGGTACGTCTTTTCCGGTGGGAAAAGTAGATATTCTGCATTTGTATCCGCTCTGCTTTACCGAGTTTCTCACGGCGCTTGGAAAAACCGGTCTTGCAAAGGGGCTGGACAACCTGAATGAGTCAGCAGTCTTCCATGAACAATACATTGATCTACTGAAACAGTACTATTTTGTCGGCGGTATGCCTGATGAGGTAGCTTCCTTTGTGCAGAATCATGATTTTGCGCTGGTGCGGAAAATTAATGAAACTATTCTTTCCGCCTATGCGCAGGATGTTTCAAAACACGCACCGGCGGCTCTTGTTCCAAGAATCCGGCAGGTCTGGGATTCAATTCCCGCGCAGTTTGCCAAAGAAAATAAAAAGTTCAAATACGGCATTATTAAAGAAGGCGCCCGGGCAAAAGATTTTGAAGCCGCGCTTTTGTGGCTGAAAGACTGCGGACTTGTGTATCAGATTTGCAGAATTTCAGCACCGCGCCTGCCCTTGAAAGCCTATTTCGATTCGCAGGCATTCAAGTTGTTTATTCTTGATACCGGGCTGTTGTGTGCTCTTGCAGAACTTCCCGCGGAACTGCTTCTTGAAAAAACTGCGCTGTTTAGCGAATTCAAAGGCGCGCTTTGCGAGCAGTATGTATGCAGTGAATTAATTGCGGGCGGATTTTCTCCGTACTACTGGACCAATGACAAGGCAACCGCGGAAATTGATTTTATTATTGCTACAGGCACGAAAATTATTCCCGTTGAGGTAAAAGCAGGTATTAATCTGCAGGCAAAAAGTCTGAAGGTATACCGGGAAAAATTCTCGCCGGAAAAATCGCTGCGCATTTCCCTTGCTAAATTTAAAGACGAGGGCTGGGTATGTAATCTACCGCTGTATGCGGTGGAAAAGGTGCTTCGGGTTTCTGGAAAATAAAAATAAACCTTACCCTCCGGAAACCGGGGGATAAAGCACATATTCATCGCCTTCAGCTATAACCAGTTCTTTTGCATCTTCAGCGTCAATTCTTTCGCGGTTGTACATCAAAATGATGTGGGACTTTAGCCCTGTCTCATCAAAAAGTACATCGCGGTGATGCGCAGCATCTGCAAATGCTTCAATGCAGGCATAAACCGTCATGCCCTCGTTGGCGTTGAATATATTTTCCGCGCCGAATATCTCTTTCAGCGTGGCAAATGTACGGATGGTGACCTCAGGCATCGTTTATCTCGACAACCGTGATGGTAAAGACAAGGTCCTTTCCTGCAAGTTCATGATTTCCGTCAATCTGCACAATTTCATCATCGATTTTCGTAATGACAACAGGCACCTGAATGCCGTCTCCAAGAGTAATCATGAGTTTATCGCCTTCGTTTGCCGTAAAGTCGGCGGGGAACTCCTTTCTCGGGATATCAGCTATGAAATCGTCGCTGCGCTTGCCGTATGCATCTTTTGCCGGGATGGTGACGGTTTTTGTTTCATTGAGTTCCATGCCTACAACCGCGGCATCAAAACCCGGAACAACCATTCCTGCACCGACGGTGAACTCAAGCGGTTCGCTCCCTTCGGATGAATCAAATACTTCGCCGTTCGTTAATTCGCCCTTGTAATGGACTTTTATTGTATTTCCGTTTGCAACTGTCATAATTATGCCTTCTGGTCTATGCTTAAGAGAGTAATTTCAAATGTCAGAGTCTCGCCTGCATGGCGCTGGTTTACCGAATAGGTAAGAGAATCATTATCGCGGTCGATGGTAAGAATCTGTGCACTCATCGGTGCCACACTGCTTCCTGACTGAATCATGATATCAAAGGTATCGCCGATTGCGGCCTCGCGTCCAAGATAGGTTTCGACGTCTTTGAGAGAGAGGTCGCTTTTTACCATGTCAGTTGTACGCTCGCCGTAGCCTTCCGACGGCGGGACGACAATCGTTTTGGTCTCACCAATTTTCATGCCTTTTACGCCGTTGTTAAATCCGGTAATCATTGTTCCGCCGTCAATAGTAAACTGCAGGGGGTCGGAACCGACACTGGTTTCGGTATAACCGGTATCAGTGGTAAGTGTATAATCAACAGAGACGGTGTCGCCTGATTGTGCGGTGTTGGAGCCGACCTTGGTTAAGACGGTCGGCTGGTTCCCCGCATCAGAAACACAACCGGCGGCTGCGAATACGGAAAGGACCGCAAGCACAAGTAAAAGTACTGTTGCTTTTTTCATAATTGTTTTCCTTCCTATATAGTTTGACGCAAAGGGCTATAAGGTTTCACTATTTCTCCTTTCCCTTCTCCAAATACGAAACCCTATTACAGAGAACAACTAATAATAGATTATGTTAGTTTACGTCAACGGCAAATACGTGCCCGAAGAAGAGGCATCAGTATCAGTGTTTGACCACGGATTCCTGTACGGAGACGGCGTCTTTGAAGGAATCAGAGCCTACAACGGTCGTGTGTTCAGACTTAAAGAACATGTTGACCGGATGTTTGATTCCGCAAAGGCAATCGACCTAAAGCCCGGAATCACCAAAGAGGAACTCTGTGAAATCATCAAAGAGGTTCTGCGCAAGAACAATCTCAAAGATGCGTATATCCGCCCGATTTTCTCCCGCGGTTTCGGCGGCATGGGACTTGACCCGACCAAATGCCCGAAACCGACTATTGTAGTTGCCGCATCCCCCTGGGGCGCAATGTATGGCGACCTGTATGAAACCGGCATGAGCGCGGTAACCGTCTGCGTGCGCAGAAACACCCCTGACTCTCTTCCGCCGAACATTAAATCCCTCAACTACTTAAACAACATCCTGGGTAAAATCGAGGCAAATTACAAGGGAGGCGCCGAGGCAATCTTTTTAGACCGCACCGGAAAACTTGCAGAAGGTTCCGGCGACAACATCTATCTTGTCAAAAACGGTGTTTTATACACTCCGCCTACTATCAACAACCTCAAGGGCATCACTCGTATGGTCCTGCTTGAACTCTGTGCGAAACTCGGCATCAAAGCAGAGGTATGCGAACTGGGTCTCTTTGACCTCTACACCGCGGACGAGGTTATTGTCTCCGGCACTGCTGCAGAACTGTGCGCGATTGTAAAAATCGACGGCAGAGACATCGGTACCGGAAAGCCGGGAGATGTCTGCAGAAAGATTCTGAAGGCATTCCAGG
>R15__coassemble_915_pt1 | contig 17810 bp, 16 predicted proteins | sample R15__metabat2_low_PE_054 | metagenome-assembled genome bin R15 | reverse complement strand
TCAGATCGTATTTCGGCAAAAACAAGGTTGAGATGTATGTTTCTGCAGCCGACCGGGCAAAACTTCATGCAGGAGATCGGTGTTATTTCACGGTTGGAGGGCTTGCACAGACTGAATTCGGCTCGGTTGACGGCGTTGTGGAAAGTATTTCAAGCGATTCCATTTTGTCTGATGATAAAATTCTGTTCAAAATCTATGTCGCGTTTGATGAAGAGAAACTTACCAGCAAGCGCGGTGTTCCGGTTGAAATTGTAAACGGCATGAGCGCAAATGTCTGGGTAGTGTTTGAGGAAATGAGTTACTGGAATTATTTGATGGACCAGCTGGGATTGTATTCGCTGGGGATTTAGAGGTGATGCCGATGCATAAAAAACAACTTATATTCTGTCTGGCGGTGACAGCAGTTTTATCACTTGGTATTGTCATGTCCGGCTGTGTCGCATCTGAAAATACGGTACATGCAGCAGCAGCGCCTACAGAAACCCCGCCGGCATCAGATATTTTGGATACCGGTACCGATGCGGGTTCCAATACACAAAAAGTACTGCCGTTTTCTGTAGATTCCGACAGTGATGCACTTGCACGCGGCGAATACTATTGGTATCAGGATGCCAGCCGCTCTAACGACATTAAAGTAACGGTGCGTAAAAATTCCGGGAAATTTACCAATTCCTTTTCCTATGTGGACAGTTCAACCGAGCGTGAACGAAAATTCACGCCGGATGAAGGAAAGACGTATTTCTATGTCTTTGTTGTGTACAAGCACGATGGGCATCGAAGGGACACAGATATAACTGAAATCACCACTCCGGCGGTCGCAGCCCACCGGCTTATTGACAAAGACAATAATTTTTACCGTCCGATTTATGTAAGCATGTGGAATTCAGTGGATTCCATCAGCGGCGGAAAATATTATCAGCCGACAACTTTAGGGCGGCTCGAAGACATGCTCGGGTATCTGATTTATGAAGTGCCAAAGGATTTTACCCCGGAAGGGGCGTATTTATCCATTAAACTTGGGAAATGGGGCACGCCGAAATGGAGGCTCTGGGATTAAGACATCCCCTCTCTCCTTTTTTCTCATCAATTCATCTTTCGTTCGAACCGCTTTTCCGCGACTGGTGCAGTTATCAGGATTTGCAAACAAATCTCATCTTCAGCAGAGGAGGGTTCCGGAATGAAAAAAAATTACGCATACCCTACCGGGTCTTCGTCTTTTTTCTGTGAATCAGCGCCCCCGTAGAATTTTTTATAGAACTTGTCATTATTCTCGCGGCATTTTTTCACCAGTTCCTCATCAATAAATTCCGCCGGAATATTTTCCCCGATCTCTTCGGCGAGAATCGCAATCAGCTGAAATGCGGAATCCGGCGTCATTTTTATCTCGCAGACATTTCCGTTGTACTGCGTGAGATTGAGTGAAATCTGATAAAACGACTGCTCGCCCTCGCGCTTGAAGGTGTTTACATCGATGGTGTGCCAGTCTTCATCCATGGTGCCTGACGAAAGCGAATACGCCTGCTGAACGCGGTTTCCGTAAATTGCGGTAAGGTGCTGCAAAATCCAGACCGCATTGCGCGCCTTTTCATCGTCTTTGGTTACCTCTAAAACATCCTCGAAAAAGGCAGGATTGTTGACGTGCGTTGCTGTCATTACCACCATCGTCGCCTGCGAGCCGAGAATCATGGACATGGCGTTTACAATCTTCGGGAAGGTTTTGCGGTCAAGCGGGTCGACCAGGTGATATTCAAAGACCTCGCGAATCTGCTCAAGAATCGGCGGATTTGCCGTCAGTGCTTCGGCAAATGCTTTGAGGTCTGCAACAAACTGTTCCGGAACCGGTTTGTGAAGATGCGGCTCGTCGGTTTCGCCTTCAGGTTTTTTCGCCTCTTCTTTTTTTATCTCCTCTTTTGCCGCTGTGCGAGGTTGGGCAGCCGCGGATTTAGCCTTTGGTTTTGCCCGGGCTTTTGCAGCGGTTTTTGCTTCCGTTGCCGGTTTTTCAGCAGGTGCGGCCGTATCCGCAGCTTTTTTTACCGAACGCTTTTTCTTTTTTGTCTCCGTATCCGATTCAGTCATACCTCATACGTTTGTCCTACTATGAGAAATAATAATTGTCTTGAACACCAACCTGCTAAGCAGCGTATGGAAGATATCAGAAAAGAACTTGCGGATGCCATGTGGGATTTTATCTGCGGATTTGCCAAAGATAATCCCTTCGAATATCCGATAGTAAAATTTGCCGATGCACATGACGCAGAGTTTGCAAATCTGAAAACAATTGCTGTCGCTGACCATTATCTGCCTTCAGATATTCTCTCCGGTGCAAAATCCGTCATGTCTTTTGCGCTTCCAATAGAGCGCGAGGTCGCACTCCGAAATAAAAATCCGGGGCTTGCATCAAAAGAATGGGCAGATGTGTATCTTCTTGCAGGAACTATTTCCGAAGCCCTGTATCCTCATATCGCGGAGTTTTTTAGAGCGCGCGGATTTTGCGCCGTGCCGCCTCAAAATGCCGGAATGATTGCAGAACGTGCAGTAAGCCGCTGGTCCCAGCGACATGTCGCCTGGATTGCAGGGCACGGCACTTTCGGCTTAAACAATATGCTTATTTCAGACGTTGGCTCTGTTGTGCGGTATTATTCCATGATAACCGATATGCCAATAGACCCGGACAGGCGCCCGAATGAGGAACGCTGCCTGTACAAACAAAACAGGTCGTGTGGTCTGTGCGTAAAACGCTGCACAGCGGGGGCGCTTACAAAAGAAGGATTCGACCGGTTCAAATGTCTTGCAGCCTGTCTTGCAAATCAGGATGTGTTTGGCGCCGACGTATGCGGGAAATGCATTGTTGATGTTCCCTGTTCGTTTGCCGGCCGGGCCAAATCTCATATCAGATAGATTACATATCTATTACTGCATATGGTAAGGGCATTTATTGCAGTTGAACTGCCTTCAGAAATTCGCGAAAACATTGCCGTCGCAGGCAGCTCGCTTCAAGGAGCGGGTAAAATTATGCCGGTAGCCCCGCATAACATGCATATTACGCTGAAATTCCTCGGCGAAATTACACCGGCTCAGATTGAGGTCATTAAAACAGAACTTGCTAAAGTTCAGGGCGAGCCTTTTTTGCTGAAAGCGGCTAAAGTAAGCGCGTTCGGCCGCCCGCCCCGGGTGGTAAAAGCAGAAATAAGCGACGGCGCAAAATGCGCCGCACTCGCATCGCAGATTGAAAATCTGCTTGCGGCAAAAGGATTTTCCCGCGAGGAAAAGAAATTTTCCCCGCATATAACCATAGCACGGGTGAAAGCATTTTCCCCTGCGCTTGTGCCGAAAATCGCATCCCTCAAGGAAACGGAGTTCGGAGAATGCACCATTGACAAAATCGTGCTCAAACAAAGCACCCTGACACCGTCAGGTCCGATATACAAAACACTTTTTGAGGCTGCATTATGAGAACGGAAATAGAACAGCAGGTCCTGGACAAATACATGCCGGACGAAAAAGAGCGCGCTGAAGTTGCTGAAATCGGCGCACGCATTATCGAATATATAAAACGGATTGCAGGAATCGAGGTTTTGATGACCGGTTCCGCATCCCGCGGAACCTTTGTTAAAGGAGACAAGGATATTGATATTTTCATGCAGTTCCCGCCGGAAATGTCGCTTGAGGAACTCAAAACCCGCGGACTTGATACTGCTTACGCAGTAGTCCGCGAATTCGGCGGCACCGCGGTGGAAAAATACGCAGAACATCCGTATCTGAATGCAATCATCGAAGGATTCGACGTGGATCTGGTTCCCTGCTATCATGTTGCAAGCACCGCGGAAATGAAATGTGCCGTCGACCGGACCCCGTTTCACGCACGCTACCTCATTCCAAAAATCGGCGATTTGAAAGAGGATGTCATTTTACTCAAGCAGTTCTGCAAAGGCGGCGGCGTTTACGGTTCTGATTTGATGACCGGAGGCTTTTCCGGCTATCTTTGCGAACTGTTAATCCTGGCGTTCGGCGGATTTGAAAACTTTATGCAGGCAGCCTCGAAATTCCGCTACGGCGAGGTTGTTGACCTGGAACACTATTATCAGGACAAAAAAGAGGCGCGCAAACTGTTCTCCGAACCGCTGATTGTAATTGACCCTACCGACAAAGACCGAAATGTTGCAGCAGCTCTGACGCGGACGCGGTTTTCCGAGTTCATGGAGCTTGCGCGCGACTACTGTGCAAAACCGGATGCCCATTATTTCATCCCGGATGCGCCGACAACCATCAGTGAAGAGGAATTTGCAAAGACTCTTCAGAGCCGCGGCACTGCGATGCTTGCAATATCTCTTCGCACTCCCGGAGTTGTTGAGGATACTATCGTTCCGCAGCTGCGCAAAACCATGGAATCCATTAAATCGCAGCTTATTGCCGAGGAATTTTTAGTGCACCGGTCCGAGGTTGCAATGAAAAAAGAGCATTGTCTGATTGTCTTTGAACTGCTTGTCGACAGGCTTCCGGCAATTATTGTGCGCCAGGGTCCGCCGGTCTGGAATCATGCCAATGCGGACAAATTCGTGGATAAATACATCAATCAGGGGGAATTTGCCGGGCCCTGGATTGTCGAGGACCGCTATTTCACTGAGGTACGGCGCAAATATTTAACCGCACAGTCGCTTCTTGAGGACCGGACCAGGATTTTTTCCGGTTCGCTTGGAAAACAGGTCAAAGTAAGCATGGAAGAGCATTATGATGTCTTAGCCGGCGAGGAAATCTGGTCAGAAGAGTTTGCGGATTTCCTTTCTGCCTATTTCCTGCGTTCATCCCACGCTGTGCGCAAACTGCGGAGAATTGCGGATGGAACATAAGATTTGCGGCGCTGGGCCGGCTCTGATTGCGTTATCCGGCGGGGTGGACTCATCAGTGCTGCTTGCTCTTGCAGCAAAAGAGGGTGCTGCCAAAGCCGCGGCAACCATAATTTCAGAATTTACCGCAGAATCCGAAGTAATCCGGGCGGAAAAGACCGCGGCGCAGTTCGGCGTTCCCTGGCATCCGGTTCGCATCTCGCTTCTTTCGGACCTGGCGTCCAATCCGGAAAACCGATGTTATCTCTGCAAAAAGCGGATGGCAGAAGAATTAACCGCACTTGCTTCGCAATTAGGCTGCACGGAAATTTATGACGGAAGCCATATTGGCGATAAGCCCGAAGAGCGCCCCGGATTTGCGGCGTTTCAGGAGGCGTGCATTAAAAGCCCGCTCCGGGACGCAGGGTTTGCGAAAGCCGATATTTTGCGCCTTGCAGATGAATTCGGCATCAAAAAAGTGCCGCCTTCTGGATGTCTTGCTACCAGAATCACCGGTGAAATCACGGCTGAAAATTTGAAACGTGTTGAATCCGCGGAAAAAATACTGCGGGATGCCGGCATTTCCGGCATCCTGCGTGTGCGTATTTCGGCAAACAACGCCGGTATCGAGGTTGCAAAGCATGAACTAAAGCTTGCTTCGGCACGCAAAAATCTGCTCGAACCGCTTGGATTTGACACCATTTCCGTCTCCCTCTACGGGCGCCACAGTCTGGGAAACCGGGCGGTTATGGTTCGCATCGGCGAACTCTGGCTGAAATCCGAGCCGGTCAAAAAGCAGTTCATGGCCGCACTCACGCGCAATATCAAAGCAGCCCTTGACGCCCGCAGTATTTCGTATGAAATCGAAGAGTTTCGCGGGCGTCTTCTGATTTTCGGCCCTTCTGAAGAGATTGCGGCAGAAGTCTCGCGCATATTCGGCGTCGTTGATGTAAGTATCTGCGAGACAACGGAAAACACGCCCGAAGCGATTGGCAAAGCCGCGGCCAAACTTGCCGCAGGCAAATTAAAGCCCGGAATGCGCTTTGCGGTTCGCGCAAAACGCCAACAGGTCAAAGGATTTACCAGTCAGCAGCTTGCAGCATACGTCGCCGATGTAATCTGGCAGCAGATTCCCGGATTTATTGTGGATTTGGACAATCCGGAGTATGAAATCTTTGTCGAAGCCCGCGAATTCGGCGGTCTTGTCTATGATTCGCGAATTGCAGGCGTAGGCGGGCTTCCTTTGGGAACTGCTGGCCGGGCAGCCGTTTTGCTTTCAGCAGGTATAGATTCGCCGGTTTCCGCCTGGCTCATGATGAAACGCGGCGTTTCGGTTACCGGCGTCTTTGCGGATGCCGGAAAATGGGCGGGCCCGGCAACCAAAGACCTTGCGCTCGATAACGCCCGCATTTTATCCACCTGGTGCCCCGGGCGGGCGTTTTCTGTATGGGTTGTGCCTGTGGAGCAATTCCTTTCAGCGGTCTATGCCAAAGCAGAGACGCATTACACCTGTCTTTACTGCAAGCGTTTTATGATTCGGGCGGCCGAAAAAATCGCCCTTGCAAACAGAATGGACGCCGTAGTCACCGGCGAAAACTTAGGCCAGGTGGCGTCCCAGACGCTGCAGAACATGAAAATCATTACGGCCGCCGTAAAAACACCGGTGCTTCGCCCGCTCCTTACCTATGACAAGGAAGAAGCCGTGGCGTTAGCCCGCAAAATCGGCACTTATCATGAATCACCGGGCGACACTACGTGTCATGCTGTACCGAAAAAGCCCGCCACCCGCTCGCCTGAAGAGCGGATATGCGCCGAGGAGGCAAAACTGAATCTCGAAGAGATTTTAGATGAAGCCGTGCGCAGCGCGGAACTCTGGGTTGCAAAAGACGGTGTTTTGTACAAAAAAGAGGATGCTCATGCAGTACCGGACCAATCCTAAAAACGGAGACAAAATCTCCATTCTCGGCTACGGCTGCATGCGATTTTCCCGCACGGCGGGCGTTGCGGTAAATCAGAAAAAAACCGAGGAGGAAATGACCGCAGCGCTCGATGCCGGCGTAAATTATTTTGACACCGCATACATTTATCCAGGCTCTGAGGCGGCGCTCGGCAGATTTCTTGCAAAAGGATACCGCAGCCGGATTTTTCTTGCAACAAAACTGCCTCACTACCAGTGCCGCTCTTTTGCAGATTTTGACCGGCTGTTTTTTGAGCAGCTTGCACGACTCCAGACTGATTACATCGATTATTATCTGATTCACATGCTTTCAGACACTGATTCCTGGAAGCGTTTGCAGCAGCTTGGCATTGAAAAGTGGATTGCAGAAAAAAAGGCGTCCGGGGCGATTCGAAATATCGGCTTTTCCTATCACGGGGGAACCACGGAGTTTAAAGCGGTTGCAGACTGCTATTCCTGGGATTTCTGTCAGATTCAGCTCAATTACATGGATGAATCCACCCAGGCGGGAGTTTCCGGCCTTTTGTATGCAGCCGAAAAAGGTCTGCCTGTAATTATCATGGAACCCCTGCGGGGCGGCCGGCTTGCAAATCTGCCCAAAACTGCGGCACGCTATCTTCCAAAAGATGCAAATGCAGCCGACCTGGCTTTTCGCTGGCTGTGGAACTTCCCTGAGGTAACCTGTGTTTTATCAGGCATGAATGATATCAGGCAGGTGGAGGAAAATGTCGCGTCTGCGTGCCGCGGCGGCGGATTAAGCGATGAAGAAGCGGCCGCCCTTGAGTCAATTAAAGCGGAACTGGAAGCAGACATCCAGGTCCCCTGCACCGGCTGCGGCTATTGCATGCCGTGTCCGAAAGGGGTTATGATTCCAAGCTGCTTTGCCGCCTATAATCAGGCGTTTTGCGACGGGCGGATTCATGCACTGATAACGTACATTATGACAACCTCCCTCGGGGAGCGCCCCGGATTTGCATCGCAGTGTGTTAAATGCGGCAAATGCGAAACACACTGCCCCCAGCATATTCTGATACGCGACGAACTGGAAAATGCGGCGGCGGTACTGGAAGGGCCGCTTTTTAAGATGGGAAAACGCGGGGCGCGGTTTGTTTTGAAGATGCGAAAATAATATTGGAAAAAAAATAAAAATTTAGTCGGTTGCCATTGCCTCAACCGGGTTGAGATTGGCAGCATGCATTGCCGGATACAGACCCGCAATAACACACACACCGACACCGATAAGAATACCGCCCGGAATATACATAAACACCGTCGGGTCAAGCAGCGCATTCAGATTATCCATTAACGCAATCAGAATCGGCGGAACCACGAACGCTGAAAGGATAATACCAATCAGTGACCCGATTAACCCGATAATACCCGCTTCATACAGGAACATCTGCAGAATCTGAATCCGCTTCGTGCCGATACTGCGTAAAATACCAATCTCGCGCGTACGCTCCTTAACCGACATCAGCATCACATTTACAATAGCAACCGCCGCGACAACCAGCGAAACACTGCTGATAGCCCACCGGAAGATTGCAGTCATGTTTAAGACATCGTTTAAGCTTTCCACATTATCGTAACTGTTGGTAATCTTTACCTTGTCATCGGAATCCTTATACGACATGCCGTTCATCTCACGCACGATTGCATCCTCCATCGGCGTCAAAAGCAGCGGGTCCTTGACTTTTACAATCGCATACGTGTACAGATCATCATTGCTTCCAAGCAGATTGTGATACATATCAAGCGTTCCAAAGAGCATGCACACATCACTGGACTGCGCAAGCATCTTCGTCATCGTCGTTGATTCCATAATACCGGTGACACGAAGCGTAATATCCTCGCCGTTCACCCCGGTCGCGGAAAGACGGCTGTTTACATGGAGGTCATGCTTTTCTGCATATTCTTCCAGAATAATGACGCCTCCCGGTCCTTTCGGTATCGACCCGTCTTTCAGATTTCCTTCCATATAGGATTTCAGACCGTCCGGGTCTTCACCCATAACCATGGCATACGAAGTATCACTGCCCACCCGAATCATTTTCGTACCCATCAGGGCTTTGATAACCTGATACTCGGAACTTACCGGCTTAACCGCGCTTTCAATATCATTAATATCCTTTTCCGACAGACCTTTTACAATTCTGCCGTCAATGCTCTTTTCCTCGATGGATGAAATGGTAAGCGTATTTGCCTGGTCTGCTACCATATTGTTGATTTCGACCGTGAAAGCGGCCCCGACCATGCCAAGACCGCAGATGGCAAACACACCGATGACAATACCAATCATCGAAAGAGCCGTTCTGAATTTATTCAGCTTCAGGTTGCGCAGCGCAAGCGACAAAACCATCGGCGAATAAATCTTGGACCAGAGAGTCTGATGCTCGTCAGCTGCCCCCATTAAGACGACTCCTTTACATGCCCCAGCCCGTCATCAACGATTTCACCGTCGCGGATAATAATAGTCCGGTCGGCGTAAACCGCTGTCTCCGGGTTGTGGGTAACCATCAGAACGGTTCTGCCCTGCTTGTGCAGACCGCTGATAATTTCCATAATCTGCGTACTCATCTTTGAATCAAGGTTTCCTGTCGGCTCATCGCACAACAGAAATGTCGGGTCGTTGGCTAAGGCCCGCGCAATCGAGACACGCTGCTGCTGACCGCCGGAAAGTTCAAACGGCGTATGCTGCATCCGGTCTTCGGTAAAGCCGACCATTGTCAGGAGTTTGGTAATGCGCTCTTTATAGTCGCCTTTGCCGTAGCGCAGAAGCATCGGATACTCGACATTTTCGTATGCAGTTAAAAGACTGATAAGGTTGAATTTCTGGAAAATGAAACCTACCGTATCACGACGGTGAATCGTCAGTTCATCGTCAGTCATATCGGTGGTCGAAACACCGTTGATTCTGATAATGCCCGATGTCGGCACATCAAGGCATCCTATCATGTTCATCAGTGTCGATTTTCCCGAACCCGACGGTCCCATAATTGCTACGAACTCGCCTTTTTTTACAGAGAAGTTTACGTGGTTTAATGCATGGACATCTCCGGCGGCCATGTGATAGACCTTGGAGACGTCTTCCAGCTCCACTACAGGAATATCTCCCATAATTTACCTCCGGTTAGTTTTTCTTACCTTTCTTATTCTTTCTGATAACAACAACTGCGACAATTGCTGCGATAATGACTACTAATACAATCAGGACGATAACCGGTGTGTTGTCGACCTTTTCTTTCTGGATATGGTTTGCTACATTGATTTTGTAATATTCAGTGACCGGCTCGCCGCTGACGTTTTTGTAGGTGATGACAAGCGTGAGTTCACTGGTAATGCTCTTGTCAAAGGTGATTTCAAATCCTGCAAGGTCGTCTGCATCGAGGTTTCCAATTGGATACGTCGGATAGGTTCCGATATCGGAGCCTTCAAGAGTCGTGATTCTGACAGAGTTTGCGGTGGTGAAACCCATGTTGTTGATATCTGCTTTTAAGGTGTTGTAGGTCTCGCCTTCAGTGACTCTGATGTTTGCAAAGACCAGTTCCGGAAGACTGGAGGACTTGGTAGTCTGTGCTCCTGCCGGAATAATGATAGTCTGGGAGTGTTTGTTGTCGCCGTTGCTGTAGGAGACAGTTAATTTAACCTCGTTTGCGTTGTCGGTTTTGATGGTAAGCGTTGCCGGTGCGGATGCTCCTGCTGCGATTGTTCCGACAAAGACGCTTCCTTCTTTGCAGGAGACACCGTTTCCTTCTGCAGTGACAGATACAGACGTGAGGTCGGTGTTCATTCTGTTTGCAAGAGTAAGCTTAATGGTTTCAGAACCGGTTGCCGGGAGCTGGTCGGGGACATCGGTTTTGACAATGTCAAGACCTGCGTTGTCAATCGTGACTGCAATCGGCTGCTTTAAATAGGTCATGCCTCTGTTAAAGTCGACATAGAATACCGGATAGAAGGTACCGGTCTGGGAACCTGCCTTAATCGGCATAACAATGGTAATAGTATTTCCCGGTGCAATGCCGCCGAAATCATTATAATAATCGGTCATCGTGGCTTCGATGCCGTCGGAATCATGAATGAGTGCCTTGTTAATGGATGCAACCGAATCGCCGCTGTTTTTGAGTGTTACGGCAATTGTTCCGGAGTCACCGGGCATTAACACCGACGGAGTGCATTTGTAATCCGTTACTACCATGGCTGCAGGATTGTCTGCAACCGATGCAAGTGTTGCGGCCGAGGCCGGACAAATCACGCAGACCAGAAGGACTGCACATACGGCAAGTGCACACAAGACACCTGCTTTTCTTGACTGAGTGTTCGTTATCATATGAACTGCCTTATATATTTTTCATGAGATAATAAATAGGTGCTGTTACGAATCCGGGTACTCTGAATAACAGGTAAAATCCTTTTTTACCGGTGCAAATCCGCACAAAGCATTTATATGAACAAAAAGTACGCTGCCTCCTGTAAATCCCTTGGGTGAATAAACGCCTTATTCAGGCAGCCGGGCGGTATTTTAAGGGAAAAATAAATACTTTTGAAAGTACCAGTTATATGCATGGATGAGATTGAGGAATTTACATCCCAGGTCATGCAGCTGGACCTCACGGAAAACGAGGCCAAGGTTTTTTATACGGTGTTTCAGCTGAAATCAGCCGCAATCCGCGACATTTATGAAATCAGCAAAGTACCGCGCAATAAAATCTACGGCGACCTTGAATCCCTGGCAAAAAAAGGGTTTGTGAAAAAGACCGGTGACAAACCGCTGCGCTATGCAGCAGCAGACCTTGACAAAACATTTGCTTCCATCCGGAAAGCGGAGATGGAAAAAATCGCGCGGGTGGAGCAGTATCTTGACGGATTTGAAAAGCGCAAACACCAGGGCACAGGCCCCATGGCATATGAACTGCAAAGCGCATGGGCAGTGGAAAACCATCTGCAAAATATTTTGCGCCGGGCAAAATCGGAACTGGTTTTAGTTGTCAGCGATGCGGATTTTTTCACCGCAAAATTTACCGAGACGCAGCTCAAGCGGTATGCCAAAAAACTTGACCTCTATGTTGTAGCGCTGTCTTTGGAAACGGAGGAAAAGCTGCATGTTCCCTGTTACCGGTTTACGAAAAAATTTATGAAACTGTTTGAAGAGGAACCGGTGCCAAGAGAATTTGAGAAGGCGGCGCTGCATATTATTGCCGACCGCAGAGCGGTTTTAACCGTCAGCCGCCATGATGACAAACTTATCGGGGCGGTAATGTATCTGGAAGGGGAAATGAAATTTATGCAGATTGTCTTCGAGGCGTTTTTAAACTATCTGGAAAAAGCAGAATAAGGCTTGCGTTTCAAATCACAAAACTATCTTATGAGAACGTACATACATATAGGATAACTATGCAGCCCCAGCAATATCAGATGGGCGGATATGACCGTGCAATCACGATGTTTTCGCCCGACGGACGCTTGTATCAGGTTGAATACGCTCGCGAAGCAGTAAAACGCGGCACAACCGCAGTCGGCATAAAATGCAAAAACGGCGTTGTTCTCCTTGTGGACAAACGTGTATCCTCCAGACTTCTGGAACCCTCGTCCATTGAAAAAATATTCAAAATCGATGACCACATAGGTGTTGCCTCATCAGGCCTTGTCGGCGATGCGCGTGCCCTTGTCGACCGCGCGAGAATCGAGGCGCAGATTAACCGTGTCTCCTACGGCGAGCCGATTGATGTGGAAACACTCGCCAAAAAACTCTGCGACCACATGCAGACCTATACGCTCTTTGGCGGTGCGCGCCCCTATGGCACGGCGCTTTTAATCGCCGGCGTTGAAACAACCCCGGAAGGCGCCCGCTATCATTTATTTGAGACCGACCCCTCGGGCACCCTTCTTGAATACTATGCAACCGGTATCGGCATCGGGCGCCAGGCGGTTATGAAACTCTTTGAAAAGGAGTACAAAGAGGGCTGCTCTGCAGATGAAGCAATCCAGCTCGGCTTAAAAGCCCTCTACACAGCAACCGAAGGCAAATTTGATATGAACACGGTTGAAATCGGCATTGCAGGCGACTATTCGAAAAAGAAGGCGCCGACGCGCAGAACCGAGTCACCCGCAGGCGGCAAAGGCATGTCAATTATCTCCTTTAGAAAACTCAATGCCGATGAAGTCAAGGCGGCTGTTGCAAAGTTCAGCAAGTCTGCCGAGCAGGATAAGAAAAAAGAGGCGAAATAAATGATTTCTCTTGATGATGCAGTCATTGCACGGCTGGAAACTCATGGTCTGAAATTCGAGATTTTAGTCGACCCGGAACTCGCTGACAAGATGCGCCACGGCGCAGAGGATATTGAACTCGAAGACGCCGTTGCGGCGCTCAATGTCTATGAAAACGCCTCCCGCGGTGATAAATCGGCTGACGATGATTTGCAGAAAGTTTTCAAGACCACGAAATTCGAGGATATTGCAAAAGAAATCATTCTCAAAGGCGAAATCCACCTAACCACCGAACAGCGCCGGCATTTAACCGAGGAAAAGCGCCGCAAGGTAATCAATTATATCGCAAGAAACGCCGTCAATCCGCAGACAGGCCTTCCCCATCCGGTTATGAGAATTGAGCTTGCACTCGAGCAGGTCAGGGTAAACTTCGACCCGTTCCGCTCAGTCGATGATTTAGTAAAGGAAACCGTCAAAGCGCTTCGCCCGATTTTGCCCATCCGCTTCGAGGAACGCAAAATCGCCGCCAAATTCCCGCTTGATTTCGCTGCAAAAGCATATGGCGCGGTTTCCGGCGCGGTCTATGTCAAGATGGACAAAAACGAGTGGCAGAATGACGGTTCCTGGATTTGTGTGGTGACGATTCCGGCAGGCATGCAGGAAGAATTCTTCAATCTGTGCAACGGGGTTGCCAAAGGCGACGCACAGCTGAAGATTCTGGATTAATTCTTTTTTCCCGGACCCCGGTTGCCCCAATCTATACCATTAATATCTTCCGCGCCGATTGAATAATATGGACACCGTAACCATCGACCTCGGTCAAAACGGCATTACGCCCTCAAGCACCGCCACAGGCGGCAACATCTCGCCGCTTATTCAGATACACGGCGTTGACCCGTCATACGAATATGCCTGCATTATTGTGTACAACAAATCAGGCCATGAAAAAGACAAATGCATCTGGTCAATCTGGAACATTCCATCCGTCGGCTACATCCCGCCCGGATATGACGCCGGACCGGCGCCCCAGTTTCCCTTCCCCGCCGTCCAGGGCGTAAACGACTTCGGCGAAAACGCCTGGCACGGCCCGAGCCCCGGCCTTGGCGTGCGTGACCGGCTGCTTTTCCAGGTATTTATCCGCAATGAGCCGCTGAAAATCCCTTACACCTCGAAAGCGGACGCCGTTGTCGAAGCTTTGCGCGACGGAAAGACGCTTGCTTTCGGAAGTCTTGAAACGTTCTGGCAGGGGTAACAGCAGTCCTCTCCGTAAACCCCCTGTTTTTTTATAACCAAAGCAGTTTCAGCAGTTTTTATATCATACCGCCAGCAAATATATATTAATGTCTTTTTCCTTCAGCATGAAAAATCCCTACATATTTGCAGTAATCTGCGCTCTTACTGCAACCTTGTTTCTCGGAGCAAAAACACCGGTAAACAAACTGTTTCTCTCCGGAACCGACCCGATAATGACCGCTGTTTTAACTAACATCGGCGCAGCAGTTGGTATGTTTCTTGTCATGCTCCTGGGAAAAAATACCGGTCTGGTCGATAAAAACCGCCATGCCGGCAAATCTGACATCCCCAATATCATCGGCATGATTTTAACCAGTGTCGGCGGCTCACTGCTGTTCTTCTTCGGGTTGGCAGTATCAACCGCATCAAATGCCTCGTTAATGAACAATTTTTGTGCTGTTGCAACAGCGATAGTGGCATTTTTTATCTTCAGGGAAAAAATACCGAAACGTCTCTGCATCGGCATTGTATTTACCGTTCTCGGATGCATTGCCCTTTCCGTCACCGATCTTAGCTCACTGGAATTCAGCACCGGCTCTCTTTTAATCCTGGCATCATGTGTCTGTTATGCTTTCAATAACAACTTCATGAAACGGCTTTCTCACAAAAACCCTACTGAAATAGTAGCTATTCGCGCGGCCGGAGTTGCCTGCTGCTGCGTCGCTGCTGCAGTTATTTATGGCTCAAGCCTTCCCTCGCTTGCAGTAATCGGCGGACTGCTGATATCCGGTTTTGTTTTTGCCGGCGGAATAAATCTTTTTCTCATGTATGCCCAGCGGCAACTCGGAGCCGCAAAGGCAAGTGCAATCACCAGCGTATCTCCGCTGGTAGCCGTTTTGATATCTTTTATCTTCCTTGGCGAGCCGCTGTCCATTCTCTTTGCAGGAGCACTTGTGCTTGTGCTGCCCGGGATGTATTTCACCCTGACACGCAACAAAGAAGCAATACCGGAAGAAGAACCGGCGGACAGCCCCGAGTCACCGCTTTTAACCGACATGAGCGATGCTGCCAAAAACGAAGCGCGCAATTACGTCATGGCATTCGGATTCATTGCCCTTGCCGTTTGCGCAATAGTTACTCTCTTTGAGATGATGCTGGACAGCCCTGAAATTTATTACTCGTTCCTGTCCGATGATAACGGGAGATTCATAGTATCTGTAGCCATCGGCCTGCTTCTGATATTCTGCGCCATTGCGCTGTTGGTTCTGCGCAGACGTGTTCTCCCCGCAATTACCTTCCTCTACTTCGGCGCGCTTTATATTGTATACTGGGTAAGCGGAGGCTGTCTGCCGGTAGTTACCGCAGTCACCGTGTTTTCCCTTCTTTTTGCGCTGATTCTTTTAACCGCGGGCGACAAACAGAAATATGTCTATTCTCTCATCGTCATTTTAAACAGCCTGATCTTTGTCTCCATCAGTTTCACGCAAAACGAACTGTTTAACACTATATTCCGGGTGATTCTTGTGTTAAGCGTACTGGCACTGCTTTACCTTGCCCTTGCAAGCGCCTCCCAGAAAGTGGCATTTCCGCTGCAAAAGTATCTTACCGCAAACAGTACGGTTTCATTCAACAAATGCGGCGCAATTCTCGGCTTTTTGTTTTTCGGAGCATATCTCCTGATATGGATTATCGATGAATTTTCCGAACAGCTCATTTCTACCGATGTTGAAGTCAAAACAACGATAGTCTTTTCCTTAATGCTGCTGCTTGTCGGCATTCTGCTGTTTGTCATCGCAAAACGGAGTTTTAACAGTCTGATTTTTATCTCGATCGGCTTTGTTACCCTGCTTGAATGTTTGTACAGTTCCTCTTCGATGATTATGCTGTATTCGCTTCTTTTCCTGATTGTCGGTGTTTTCGCTGTATTCAGAAGCAGTTCAGCGCTCCTTTTTGCTCTCCTGATGATAGGGCAGGCGTTTTCGGAAGTTCTTAGATCCATGCTCGATGTGTTTCCCGAACTGTTTAATACCGCTATTCTTCTGGATGTATTCTGCATACTGGTCTGCATATACCTGGCATTCGCTGTTTTCTCCGAAAAACCGAAACTGCCGGTGTTTTAATTTTTTTGCCGGACGTATCAGCGATAAAAAAAGTATATTACTGCAGAATCTTCAGTTCACGAAGATCTGCACATATTTGTTCGACCGCGCGCCCCGCATCCTCGCCCTTTTTGCCGCCCGTGATAATAACCTTTCCCGAACCGAATAACAGAACCACAACCTTCGGGTCAGCGAGACGATAGACAAGTCCCGGAAACTGCTCAGGCTCATACTCGATTTTATCTAAAGTAAGCCCCATCGCAATCTTGTTCAAATTAATGCGCGAGCCCAAATCCGCCGACGTAACAATGTTTTGGACACTGCACTTTGGTTTTCCCTCAATTGCAATACCGTACTTTTTCAACAGTTTCAACAGATATTTCAAACCGGTTTCAAGACTATCCAGACTTTTAGCCCCGGTTAAAACAACCTTTCCCGAACCAAACACAAGAGCTGCGATTTTCGGCTCGTCAATACGGATGACCACGCCCGGAAACCGCTTTTTGTCATAATCTGCGCCCGGAAGCTGCGCTGCAAGCGCAACCAGGTCAATTTCATCGTTAATCTTTGCAGACGCAACAACATTTTCAATCTTGAGCGTCTGCTGCGGGTCAATATTCATTACTATTTAATGTAGTTTATAAACTATTTAAATACTTGTATGGATACCCGACCCGCGCCAAACCTCACCGGCGCACACCTATAATTCTCTTCTCCTTTCTGCCGCGCGCAATATCTGAAAAAAGATTAACAAACAATTTTGTCAACTGAAAAATCCTAACCCCGGCATTTTGCCCGCAAAATTCGACCACTCAAAATAATCAAAAACCGCCCTCGAGGAGACACTATTAAATACTCTCGAAACAGACAAGTAAGTAATCCGAGGTTTATCCATGGAAATTAAGTATGTAACTACAACCTGCCCGTACTGTGGCGCCGGATGTTCTTTCAACTTAGTCGTCAAAGACGGAAAGATCATCGACTCCGCACCGAGCCAGAGAGCACCGGTTAACCAGGGCAAACTCTGCCCGAAGGGAATCTTCGGTTTCGAGTTCATTAACTCCCCTGACCGCTTAACCACTCCGCTTATCAAAGACCCGAAGACCGGCGAGCAGAAACCGGCAACCTGGGAAGAAGCCCTCAAAGTCGTCGCTGAGAACTTTGCAAAGTATCAGCCCGACGAGTTTGCAGTCATTTCCTCCGCACGCTGCTGCAACGAAGACAACTACGCAATGCAGAAGTTCGCACGTATCTGCTTAAAGACCCCGAACATCGACCACTGCGCAAGACTTTGTCACGCACCGACTGTTGCAGGACTTGCAAAAGTCTTCGGCTCCGGCGCATCCACCAACTCCTTCGACGACCTTGCAATCGCCGACCTTGTTTTCATCATCGGTTCCAACAACCTTGAAGCACACCCGCTTGCAGGCCGCAGAATTATGGAAGCAAAGAAGAAGGGAGCACACATTATTGTCTGCGACCCGCGTGTTACCC
>R15__coassemble_864_pt1 | contig 18774 bp, 14 predicted proteins | sample R15__metabat2_low_PE_054 | metagenome-assembled genome bin R15 | reverse complement strand
GATAGGAGTTTCTGAACAGACAGTTTTGATTTTACAGAAAACTCGTTACACATCCGTATTTAACCACCACGGATTCAGGTCGATCAGGATATCTTTTATTGTCAGCATGTTAGTTATATGTCATTCACTGATAAGATATTAAAGTGTCTGAAGTTACTTGTTACAACCACCAACTTTTTCAGAAAGTTACCGGCTGCAACCCCTGACTTTTCCCCTGTCCCCGTGATTATACTCTGCCCCGACCGGCACCGCGCCTTTACAAAACCACAACCATTTATCCCGCCAAAACTAATTACTATATCATATATGGCACTTGCAAAACTTGAGAAAAAATATTTCGGCACCAACGGCGTCAGAGGCGTCACCGGCGTTGACATGACACCGGTATTTGCCCTTGGCCTTGCCCAGGCATTCGGCACCCTTTTAGGCGAAGGAAAAACGGTAGGACTTGGCATGGATACCCGCACCTCCGGTCCGGCACTGGGTGCCGCTGTGCGCGCAGGACTTTGCGCAAGCGGCTGCAATGTCATTGACTTCGGCATTGTGCCAACTCCGTGTCTTCAGTACCTCATACTTGCGCACAAACTCGACGGCGGCGTAATGATTACTGCATCGCACAACCCGCCGGAGTACAACGGCATTAAAATCATCGAAGCCGACGGAACCGAAATGGGTGATGCGCGCACTATTGAACTCGAACAGATTTTCATCAACAAAACCTGTAAGACCGCCGCATGGGACAAAGTCGGCAGCGTCAAAGAAGACTTTGACGCGCGCGAGATTTACATCTCAGCAATCGTCTCCCAATTCCCCGCCGACATCGGTCAGGGAATCACAGTAGCAGTCGACCCCGGAAACGGTCCGGCAGCCGCTACATCAGCCGAGATTCTGCGGCGCCTCGGCTGCACCGTGCATTCGATAAATGCAGACTTCAACGGTCTTTTCCCCGGAAGAATGCCGGAGCCGACCGCAGAGGGTCTCGCAGAACTTTCGGCGCTTGTAAGAAGCACGGGCGCCGCATTCGGCGTTGCACATGACGGCGATGCGGACCGTGCCATTTTTGTCGATGAAAACGGCACGTTCATGGACGGAAATATCACCCTGGCACTTCTTGCCTCCTACTTCTGCGAACAGACGCCCGGTTCACTCATCGTAACTCCGGTGAGCACCTCCGGCATTGTGGAAGCCGTCGGCAGACAATACGGCTGTGAAACCGCGTATACGGTGGTCGGCAGCCCTTACGTCGCCCGCACCATGATGGAATTAATCGCCAAAGGCACAAAAGTCGCCGTCGGCGGCGAAGGAAACGGCGGCATTATTTATCCGAGCCACCAGTTCTGCAGAGACGGAGGCATGTCTGCTGCAACAATGCTCGGGGTTGTTGCAACCAGAAAACAGCCGCTTTCAGAACTTATTGCCGCACTCCCTAAATACACCATGTATCAGGAAAAGCGCAAGTCAACAAAGGCAAAAGAGTTCACCGCGCACATGAAGGAATTTTACAAAGACCTGCCGATGGACACGCGCGACGGCATCCGCATTACCAAAGGAAATGCCTGGGCATTAATCCGGCCTTCCGGAACGGAACCGCTGATTCGCGTGTATGCGGAATCTGTGAACGCTGATGAAGCAAAAGCACTGTTAGGTGAAATACTCGCCGAGATAGAACCTTATCTCGCGTAACTTTTTTCAAAAACAGTTATTTTCGGGACTCCAGCAATATTTCAAGATAGGATTTGGTAAGCCTTTCGCCGGTGATGCCGTATTTTTCCGCGGTTTTGTCAATTGTTGCAACAGCTTCATCTTCAGAGAGGTCAAACGATGCTTCAATCTCCGAAAACGAGCCGACGCCTTTTAAATCATCTAACGTCACAATGGCATTTTCGCACTGGTAAATTTCCCGGTGCTTAACAACCTCGGCGGTTTTTCTGAAACCTAATTTTTCCAGAATGAGTGCAAACTCATCGCCGGAGGACAAATCAACAATCAACTCCTCGCGCGCCTTGAATCCTTCGCGCCCCGCCTTCGGGCCTTTGTAGGTGATGCAGGGAGGCATGGCTTTGCCCGCGGTCTGATTTTTCACATAGCGCAGGCGCAGAGCTTCATCGGATTTGGCGAAATCCCGGACCGGCGAGTTAAAATAAATATCATATTCATCCTGGTCGGCAATTTTTTCGCAGGAGTCGCTGGTGAGTTTCTCGCGGATGGCGTCAAGTGAATCCACTTTTACTTTTATTTCAATTTCAAATCCCATGATTGTATATTGCAGGGCAGAGATGTTAAGGATTGCGAAATGTTAGAGTATATTATTTATAGAATAAAGTTATCATAGTATAGTATGAAAAAGAGTATTCTTATTTCAGCAGTACTGCTTATCATTTGTGCAGTAATAGTGACTGCAGGATGCATTCAGATTAATATCCCCGGATCTCAGATCCCGATACCGACTCCGGAAGTCATTACCGAGTATGTTTATGTTGAATCTTCATCAGAAGAAACCGGAGTTCCGGAACTTTCTGCTGAAAAAGTCGGTAGTCATTATGATAGAGATTTATCCGCAGAATATGTGGAATTCAATGTTTATAACTTAGGAACCAAAACAGCAAATGAAATTGTGCTGTATGTTGACGCAAGATACTCAGACTCACTGATTGATGCAACCGGTAATGTATATGTCGGCTCCCTTGGTCCAAATCAGGGAACAAGTATAACTGTTCCGATTTATTACAATTCGGACAGAGACTATATGGACGAACACACCTTCGAAACATACTTTGACTGGGCATAAGCAGCGGGACGAAAAATCCGTCAAACTATTTTTCTTTATTTTCTCGCGGAACCAGTAGTGAAGCAACACTTAGGCAGTTCCGATAAAGGATTGTATTTCCGTATCTCTTACTATGCTTTCAGGGACTCCGTACAACCAGGTTATGCAAAATATCAATAGAAAACGAAAAACACCAAAAGAAAAAAATGGTTTGAGAGTTCGGGTTGGAGGGATACCCTCCGGTATTTATTTGAGGATACCCCACTGAGGTTCCTCCCCACTCTCTCAAAGAGGACAAAAGATAAACCAAAGGATTACTTCGATTTACCCTTGACTCTTTTCAGTCTGACTAATTCTTCACGTTCCATTTCATCAAGACGCATCTTAATAAAGTTGCGTGCCTCGACTAACTCCGGAATAACCTTGAACTCAAGTGCGTTTACACGGCGCTTGGTACCTTCAATCTCATCAAGCAGACGCTTCATAGTCGTGTCGAGTTCTGCAGAACGGATAATAACATCCACCAGCTCCTCAAACGCATCAGCCGCCTCATCAATAGCGGCAGAAGTTCCAAGAACACTGTATCCGCGCTCATCCAGCGGCTTTTTCACGCCCTTTGCCTCGATTTCAGGCACCACGACACCCATAATATTCTTGTTCTTCAGACCGATTTCAGGATTCTCGGAAGCAGACAGAGCTGCCGTTAAGACACCGATGTTTCCCTCGACCGTTTCTGCGATTGCAATCATTTTACGGGCCCGCGCGTACTTTTCGTTTAACTCATTCTTGAGATCTTTAGCCTGAGCTAACACCTTGAAGAATTCAAGGATTAAACCGTCGCGCTTCATCTTCAGAAGCTTGTGACCGCGCTGGGAAAGGCAATCCGCTTTTTAATGCCGATTAACTCACTGCGGGTAGGCTTCACATTAAGCGCCATTTACGATCAGCTCCGGTAGTTCGGGTGATATTTCTTAATCAGGTCACGGTCGATACGTTTCTCAAGTTCGGACTCCGGCAGACCGGTGAAGAGCTCCCAGCCGAGATCAAGCGTCTGCTGGATAGTACGGTCTTCATCCGATCCCTGGCGGACGAATCTGTTTTCAAAGACATCCGCGAACTCAAGGAACTTCTGGTCACGCTCTGATAATGCATCTTTACCGACGATAGCGACTAAGCCGCGGAGATCCACACCTTCTGCGTATCCGGAATATAACATATCGGATACCTTCTTGTGGTCTTCACGGGTTAATCCCTTGCCGATACCAAGGTTCATTAAACGCGACAGAGACGGCATAACGTTGATCGGCGGGTAAATACCTTTACGGTGCAGTTCACCGGAAACCACAATCTGACCTTCGGTAATGTATCCCGTAAGATCCGGAATCGGGTGGGTGATATCTTCACCGGGCATGGACAGAATCGGAATCTGCGTAACAGAACCCTTTAAGCCCTTGATAATACCTGCACGTTCATACAGAGATGCTAAGTCGGTGTACATGTAACCCGGATAACCGCGGCGGCCCGGAACTTCTTCACGGGCTGCACCGATCTGACGCAGTGCTTCGCAGTAGTTGGTCATATCGGTTAAGATAACCAGCACATGGTAACCAAGGTCGTATGCGAGATACTCTGCAGTGGTAAGTGCAAGACGCGGCGTAACGGTACGCTCGACTGCCGGGTCGTCTGCGAGGTTTAAGAAAACGACTGCACGCTCAAGTGCACCGGTTCTCTCGAAGTCGTCCATGAAGTAGTTTGCCTCTTCACGGGTGATACCCATTGCAGCGAAAACTACGGCGAATGCCTCTTCAGATCCCGGCACTTTTGCCTGTCTTGCAATCTGCAGTGCAATCTCGTTGTGCGGAAGACCTGCGGAAGAGAAAATCGGCAGCTTCTGACCACGGACAAGTGTGTTGGTGCCGTCAATAGTGGAAATACCGGTCTGAATGAAATCTCTCGGAGAACCGCGTGCATACGGGTTGATTGCCGCACCGTTGATGTCAAGACGCTTTTCCGGAACGATTTCCGGTCCGCCGTCAATAGGCTTGCCGCCGCCGGATAAGATTCTGCCAAGCATGTTCTTGGAAACCGGCATCTTGAATGTTTCGCCGAGGAATCTGACACCGGTGTCTTTTCCAAGACCGGTGGTGGTCTCAAAACACTGGACAACGACCATGTCGTCGGAAGAATCAAGAACCTGACCTCTTTTCATGGTTCCGTCCGGAAGCGCAAGGGAAACCTGCTCTTCGTATCCTACCGGCTCAGTCTTTTCGACGAATACCAGCGGACCGGCGATTTTGGAAACAGTCTTATATTCTTTCATGTTCAGGCCCTCAGTTCTTTGAATTCTTTGTCCATCTCAGCGTAAATCTTGTCGAGAACAACCTTGTAGTCTTTAGTGAACTTAATCTGCGGCATCTCGTTCTTGGATTTGACGTTTAAGATCTGTGCCGGCGGAACGCCTGCTGCCTGTGCTGCATATGCATAGTCTGCATAAGTCTTGATCATCTTGAACATGTCAAGGGTCTTCGGGAGATCACAGTATGTGTCGACCGGGTCAAAACCGTTCTGCTGCAGGAACAGCTCACGAATCATACGGGCAACCTCAATAGTAACCTGTTCTGCTTCCGGAAGTGCATCGGAACCGACCAACTGGACAATTTCATTCAGTTCGGCTTCTTTCTGCAAGACTTCCATGAACCATGCCTTCAGTTTGTTGAACTCCGGAGAAACCTTCTCGTCATAGTATTCAGAGAGCTGACCCTGATACAGCGAGTAGGACTGCAGCCAGTTGATTGCCGGGAAGTGCCGGCGTCTGGAAAGCGATGCATCCAGTGCCCAGAAGACTTTGACGATACGAAGCGTGTTCTGCGTAACCGGCTCGGAGAAGTCACCGCCCGCAGGGGAAACTGCGCCGATAACAGAAACTGAACCGCTTCCGCCGTTTAACGGCTCGACTAAACCTGCACGCTCGTAGAACTCGGAAAGTCTGGACGACAGATATGCCGGATAACCTTCTTCACCGGGCATCTCTTCAAGTCTGGAACAGATTTCACGCATTGCTTCTGCCCAGCGGGAAGTGGAGTCTGCCATTAATGCGACATCATATCCCTGGTCACGGAAGTATTCTGCGATGGTGATACCGGTGTAAACCGATGCTTCACGTGCTGCTACAGGCATGTTGGATGTGTTTGCGATAAGGATAGTTCTCTCCATAAGAGAGTTGCCGGTCTTCGGGTCTTTTAACTCCGGGAACTCGGTTAATACCTCGGTCATTTCATTTCCACGCTCACCGCATCCGATGTAGACCACAATTTCCGCATCAGACCACTTTGCAAGCTGCTGCTGGGTAACCGTCTTTCCGGAACCGAACGGACCCGGAATTGCTGCAGTTCCGCCCTTTGCAATCGGGAAGAGACCATCTAAGATTCTCTGACCGGTAAGCAGCGGAATCTTTGGAGAGTGCTTTACAATGTACGGGCGCGGCACACGAACAGGCCACTTCTGCATCATCGGGAACTTCTCGCCGCTGTCAAGTTCTACTACAATCTCATCGACTGTGAAAGAACCTGCTTCGATTTTGGTTACTTTGCCGCCCTTGAAGTTTGGCGGAACCATAATCTTGTGGAGAATGGATCTGGTTTCCTGAACTTCTCCGACAACCTGACCGGGCTTTACTTCGTCACCGGCTTTGACGACCGGCTTGAACTCCCACTTCTTTTCGTGGTTTAATCCCGGTGCAGACACACCGCGGGAAATGAAGTTACCCATCTTCTGGATAAGAACTTCCAGCGGTCTCTGGATACCGTCGTAGATACTGGTTAATAATCCCGGACCCAACTCGACTGCGAGTGAGAGACCGGTGTTTATGACGGGTTCTCCCGGACGAATTCCGGAGGTGGACTCATAAACCTGAATGATGATATTCTCACCATCGATTTTGATGACCTCACCCATCAGCTGCTCATTACCGACTTTAACGACATCATACATGTGTGCGTCAAAGTCAACTGCAGTGACGACTGGTCCTGCAATTCTTTTGAGTACTCCTGGTTTGTTATTTACTTCCACAAATCAACACCCACCGAACGTTTAATGCGCTCTCTAAGGGAGAGACCTGCTTCCTGACCGCCGATAGTCACAATGGTCGGACGGACGGAATTTTCAACGGTTGCCTGCAGGCGACGCGGTATTGTTTCAAGGTCTGCTTCCTGTAAAACAAGAATGCCGACATTTTCATCGTCTAATACTTTCTGGATAGCCTCGGTGAGTTTCTCCGGAGTATCAGCGTCGTAAGTTTTCTGGATACCGGCTAAGCGGAATCCCAGGATGAACTCTTTGTTTCCAATAACTGCTATCTCCATGTTACATCACCAGGTATTTGACTAATACTTCCGGCTCTAATCCCGCCTCTTTTCCGCGGGCAAGGGCACGCAGGTTAGCCACTTCGTATTTCTTGTTTTCCAGATACACAAGTACCGGAGAGATTGAGAATGGTTCGCGCTTGGACGACTTGTCCATCTGCGTGAGCTGGGCAGCAATAAGCCTGCTCTCGATTTCGTAAACCGGCTTTTTCTCACGGAGTTCTTCTAATGTATCAATCAGAACCTGTGCTTTTACCTTCTTTTTCAGCGTATCGACAACTTCATCAATACTTTCAGTTGACGTCAGACGTTCCAGTTCATCAGGTTTGAACGTTCCGCCCTCAATCCATAATCCAAGAGTGGAACACTGCTGAGTTGCCTGAGCTCTGAGTCTGAAAAGTGTTGTGATGTTTTTCACGTCGATTTCAAACACGACATATTTTAAGAACGGGCCGCTGCCCTTCATAATGCCGTGTCCGGCTTTCACGAGCGTCGCATAGTAATACTTGTACAGTTCAACTTCAATCAGCCGTAAATTCCTTAATTCAAGTGCTTTTGCAATCCTCTCGCTGATAATGTCAGCAATCGGCTTGATGGGAATCAGTTCCACGATTCTTTCAATCGAAGATTCGGCTAAGAGCTTGTCAAGTGCGGCTGCATCCAGTGCACCTGCCGGTACAAGTACCGCCTTGATTTTTCCATCGGAAAATCCAAGGAGTTTACCTCTGAGAATAGTCAGAATATTCTGAATATCCCACTTGTGCAGGTAATCGCGGGTAAATCCTTTCATCTCTCCCGGCGCCAGAGAAATAATCTTCTGGTATTCCTTTGCAAGATTCCAGGACATTGCGTTTTCGATAAGGTCAACGCCTGCAAAAGACGCTGCTAATTCATCGATTTCGCGTTTGTACTCCATTTCCTCGATGAGTCTGGTGAACTCAGGGAGACCCATGTTGAGCATCCGCTGATATTCCTCTTTGGGAATCAGTTTTGCTTTTCTAACCCGCATACGGGTAGCTACATAGATATATGGGGCAGAACCGCTCGATACCTCTGTCATATTACCTCATCCAAACAAAATTTCCGACGTGTCTTTCATGCTGGATTCCCATACTTCCGCCATAAAGGTCTTGTATGAATAATCAAGCGTGAGCTGACCATCGGTACTCTGCACAATGACACCGCCGTCGATGTCTTTGATGCCTCCAAACGAAAATCCGGAAAGTTCGCCGATAGCGTCTTTGGCGGCAGATTCATCGCGTGCATTGCAGAAAACCTCGCCTGCGGCCATCTGACCTGCGGCTTCCTTGATTAAGGCTTTTACTGCTTTTGCGTGCGTATCTGCCGGAAGGTTTGCAATTTCCTCCTGAGCTGCCGCATAGACCTTGTCAAGCAGAGCTTTCTGTGCGTTTAATTCCTCACGCTTTACAATTAAGTTAGCGCTTGCGGTTTCACGTACAAGCATGCGCTCCGACTGGGCTGCGGCTTCTTTTTCCGCTGCAGCTTTGATTTCGTCAGCGCGCTTCTGTGCATCTGCTTTGATAACTACTGCTTCTGCATTTGCATCTGCAATAATCTTTGCAGCTTCGGCATCGCCTTTCGCTTTGATTTCGTCAACTACTACCTCAAGTCCCATTTAAAGCGTCCTCCGCTTAAATGAACATGATCATAATTGAGATAACGAGACCAAGGATAACGAGAGTTTCCGGAATTGCAATGAAGACGAGTGCTAAACCGAGCATACCTTTGTCTTCTGCAATTGCACCGAATGCTGCTGCACCGATACCCTGCTGGGCAAGACCGGTACCGACACCGCCGAGACCAACACCGAGACCTGCACCGATTGCGCCAAGTCCTTTTCCAACTAACTGTGCTCCAACATCTGTAAGTAATGCTTCTGCTGCCATTTTTATTCCTCTGTGAACTTTCTGTTATGTCCGAAAGGTTTGTAAATTATGCCGCCGCCCTGATAGAATTTCATGAAGAATTCCACGAAGTGAAGACGAATGGAGTTAATAGCGCCATCGAGAACACCAAGGACTGCGTTAACGGCGTGTCCGATAATAATCAGGAGAACTGCCGCGATTATTAAGACGATACTAAGTACATTGAAACCGTCCGCAAATGCTATGCCGAAAAACATTCCGGCAAAGTAGTTGACAACCATACCGATAGCCACTGATGATAATCCTATTGCTGCAATACGAGAGAAGGACAACATGTGGGATAACAGGTTGCTTGGAAGTTCCATAATGTCTAATATATTCTCCATTAAGACAAAGACGAGTCCGATTACAAACATTGCAATTGCAATGACCGTGCAGACGACTCCTGCTGTTCCCGGAATGTAGGGAATCCAGATAAGAAGACCTGCGTTTGCAAGGACGGTATTTAAGTCAATTAACGAGAAGATTGCAAGTAACATGCCCCAGAGCATGAAGTTCCATCCGAGATTGGACAGAATTGCTTTTGTTCTGTGCTTTCCGGGGTGGTCCATTCTTGCATGATTAATCATTCCGAAGATTCTGCCGACACTGATGTAAATGATACCAAGTGCAACGGATAAGATAAGCAGGTCCATAATGTTAGGGACATGTTCTGCACCTATCGGCAGGTGTCTTACAAAGAGCAGCGGATGCCACGGGAATGATAACGTAAAGAATTCACTGTAAATAAGACCAAAGACAATGGTCGAAATGGATACGCCGTATAAGACGCCCATGATTTTTTTGCCTATGCCTTCAATTCTGAGCAGGAATTTGCGCAGGATTAAGGTAATGATAAGGTAAATCAGACCGTAACCGACATCTCCGACAATGACACCGAATAAAATCGGAAACATAATGCCCAAGATGACCGTCGGGTCAAGTTCTCTGTATTTCGGACGTGCGTACAGGTCCAGTAATACTTCACCGGGCTGAGTAATCTTCGGATTGTTATACTCAACCGGTACTTCGTCGAAGTTTATTTCATCTTCGTCGACTGTTACGTAAACTCTGCCTCCAGTCGCCTGGTTCAGCCCTGCTGTAAGTGATTCGATTTTCCGGTACGGCACCCATCCGTCAATGACGAATGCCTGTTCCGTGGTTGCGAATCGAAGCGGGGCTTCGGCGATTTCGGCATCACACGATAATACTTCATCGCTTGCTGCGAGTAAGTCTGCGTATTTGGCTTTTGCCTCTTCGATTTTGGCATTGCAGTCTTCAATTGCAGCTTTTTCCACTGCAAGTGATTCATTGTAGGAATCGACTGCCGCCTTGACGCTGCCTGATGCGTTCGGCAGTGCCGCGGCGCTGAAACCTGCTTCAAAGAGTCCCTTCTCAACGTCCGCCTTGTTTTTGTTTTCAGTGAATACGACAATGAAGTTAGATTCTTTTCCGGCTGCGTAGTATTTCTCTACGGGGACGCTAAATTCAAGGTCATGCTCAATGCAGCCTGCAAGGCAGGTTACGGACTCATAGCCGCGGTAGAGGTCTAAGTCTATCGGGATAAGTTCGTAGGGTTTGAGTTCTGCGATACGCTGTTCAAGTTCGCGGATTTTCGTTTCTGCATTCGATCTTCTGGCCGTGAGCTGGCTTACTTCCGATTCAATCTTCGGAAGTTCACTTTTTATTGCTGCTCGAATCGAATCTGCAGTCTGTACCGGAACATTAAACTGTGTCTTGGGGGAAGTCTGGAATACGTTTTCTACGGAGCGGATTTTCAGCAGGTCGGTGGAGACCTCGCCGGCGTTCGCTAACGGAACGCCAATCTTTACTCCTTCATACCCTTCTTTGCCCTGGTCGACAAAATCGGTGATGTGGAATACCTGGTGGCGGTATAATTCGGTCACTACTGACGCTGTCTGCTCTTTGCCTGCGGCAATGAGCATGTGCGTCATCGGTTCAGGCTGAAACATGGAGTTTCTCCTTGAACCTCTCTACAAACAGCGAAACTGCCTGCGGGAGTTTTGCGCTTCCTGCGGTGGTGAGTTTGGCGGCGTGCGCCTTGCCTTCCTCTACAACCTTGGCGTGTTTTGCTGCTGCTTCATTCTTTGCATCGTTGAGCTTTTGCTTCTTGTAATCCTCTGCAGCGGTGTTGGCGCTTGCAATTAAGGTTTCAGCTTCCATCTGCGCTTTGGATTTGGTGTCCGCGGCGGTTTTTTCGGCTGCCTGTATCGAGGATTTACTTTTGGCTTCGGCTTCTTTAATGCTTTTTAGAACCTCAGTTTTCATCCAACCCTCCTTCTCACGGCACTTATTATTTGGTGATATAAGGTTTTATACCCTACGGAATTGTGTCAGCGCGAAGGGAGCTGTGAAGGGGTGATGCGGGGCACCCCTGCCCGGTTTTATGCGAAGATTTTTGCACAACTCTTATAGTCTTGTAACTACTAATGAATAAGGCAATGAAGCTGAAAGTTATTGAGCTTGAAAAAGATAAAATAGATGTAATTATTGAAGGCGAGGGTCATACTTTTATGAACGCCCTTACGGAGGAGATTCTCCTTGACGATTCCGTGGATGTAGCGCGGTATGTTATCAAATACCAGTTCTCCGACCCGGAACTCACCGTCACTATGAAGCCGGGCGCGTCCAAGACGCCGGTTACGGTCATCAAAGAAGCCTGCGAGCGCATTACCGCCCGCTGCGACAATCTGCTGACCTGCCTGAAAAACTAATCTGTTTTTTCCATGTACCGCAAACCGCGCCCGCTTTCCCCAAGAGACAGCCTGCACCGGCAGGGGTATAATTTTATCGCTGATGATGCAACGGCCGCCGTAAAGCCGTGTCTGTGGTGCAAGCGGGCGCTCAGAGGCGGAGAATCATGTTACAAGCACCAGTTTTACGGTATTGACACCTGGCGCTGTGTGCAGATGACGCCTACTCTTCGCTGCAACCAGCGCTGTCTTTTCTGCTGGCGCTCGATGGAGTATGAGCCCTTAGATGAGCGGATTTTACCGCCGGAGGAGATTATACAAGGCATTCCGGCGCTCCAGCGCAAAGGGCTTTCCGGCGACAAGCCGTTTTGCGAGCCCGAGCGCTGGTATGCGGCGGTGGACAACCCCACGCAGTATGCAGTGTCTCTTTCGGGTGAACCCACGCTGTATCCGCACCTGGCAGAGCTGATATCTCTCCTGCGCGCGGACGGCAGTTCGGTCTTTGTGGTTTCCAACGGCACCGTACCGGAGATGATAGATAAAATCAGCCCTGCGCAGCTCTATATTTCGCTGGATGCATGCACAGCGGAAGGCTATGCAACGCTCTGCCGCCCGATGGGTGACGCGGAGCTGATGTGGGATAATGTACTGCGCTCGCTTGCGCTTTTTGCCAAAAAAGAGGCTGATGGCGTGCGCACCGCAGTGCGGATTACACTGGTGAAAGGATATAATGACAATGACCCGGCCGGCTTTGCGCGCATCATCAGTGACGCGGCGCCGCTCTTTGTGGAAATCAAGGGATATATGTATCTCGGCTTTTCGCGCGGGCGGCTGCCAGAGTCGGCGGTCCCTGACATGGACGAGATTACCGGCTTTGCAGCAAAAATCGCAGAGGCGGCGCCGGAGTATGAGTTGTTTGCATCGAATGCGCCGAGCCGGGTCGTCTGTCTGAAGAGAAAGTAAGGGAATAGGTTTTTTTTTTGTTTTTGCCGAGGGTTGGCAAACTGCACAGAAATGTAATTTTTGACTGAAAGAATATGAAACGGGAAACGCGGATAAACACCGCGTTTTCTTTTTATCTACGCGAATGTTTCAGACATTATTCCTGTCTATTTTTTCCCCCGCCTTTAGCACCTTCTTATGCGCGTACATCATTGCATCCGCCCGCCGGAACACATCCTCCACCGCCTTATCCTCCCCCGGCTCAAACACCGCCATACCGCATGCAAAAAACGCCCGCTCAAACGGCGGCCGCATATCCTCGACACCCGCTTTGGCCGCAACCTGATGCAGCTCGCCTAAAATACCCTCCCGGTTTTCAAAGTCTCTTCCCTCCAAAACCGCAACAAACTCATCGCCCCCCGTTCTGAAAACCCTGCTGTGCGCGCAGATATCGCAAACCGTGCGGCAAATCGTCTTCAGATAAATGTCCCCCTTGTCATGGCCAAGCGTATCATTAATTACTTTTAGATTATTTGCATCGCACTCCACAATCGCAAACGGACTGATTTTACCTGATGCAATCGCAAAATTCATCGCCCGCTTCTTTTCCGCATACCAGACCGCACTGCCCACACCCGTCAGAGGGTCATGATTTGCCCGGTTTGCCATCTTTGTCAGTTCCTCATGGGCTTTGACATCAGCATCCACATTTTCCATACCTACAATAATATGGTGTGTATCCATGTACGAACGCGCAATCTTCATCCGGTAATATATGGCGCGCTCTCCTTTTACCAGCCGGAACGCCTCGGATGAAACCGTTCCCTGCTCAAGTTTTTCCAGAATTCCAGCCCTGTCAAGGAACGCCTGAACCATTGCCGTATCATCAACGTGCACCAGATTTTTCATATGGTCAGCCGCCGCCTGGAAAAAGTCACCACCATTTGATGAACTTATCATCTTCTTCAAAAATGCATTCGGCGAATGGAACGATACAAAACTCCTATCTTCGGTATTTACATAGAAGATACTTTCAAACCCAAACGCAAGCGCAGTTGAAACCGCCTGACGCACCCCGTCTTTATCCGCATTGGACAAATCAGAAAGCAAAAGCCCTGACTGACGGAACGCGTCTGACCTCGGCGGCGCATTTTTGACATCCTTTGCATACTGCTCAAACGCATCCTTGCATTTTGCAAAGCATTTCATCAGTTTTTCCGAAAACGCGCCGCATTCGCCTCTTTGAATCATCTGATACGCCTCCTCATAGGAAAGCGCATCCTTGTAGCACCGTTTGGAAACAAGCGCGTCATAAATATCCGCAATCGAGACAATCTGCGCCCCAATCGGGATTTCATCGCCTTTCAGACCGCAGGGATATCCCTTGCCGTCCCACTTTTCATGGTGGTACATACAGACATCCAGACTCAGCCGCAGATAATCCCGGCTCCAGTCCATCGGCGCTTTTTTCAGCACATCACAGCCTTTCTGACAGTGCGTCTTCATGACCTCGAATTCTTCCGGCGTGAACTTGCCCGGCTTTAAGAGAATTGCGTCCGGAATCATGATTTTTCCAACATCATGCAGAGCCGATGCTGTAGTCATCAGATTCACCGACTCCGGCGTAAGATGGTATTCAGGCAAATCCAGCATCACGCGCGTTGCAAGAATATGCGTGAACCCTTTCACCCGCTTAATGTGCTCGCCCGAATCCCCGTCGCGGCTTTCGACCACATCGCCCAAAAGCTCCACAATATCGTCGCTCATGCGAAGAAGCGCGCGGTTTCTGTCCTCAAGGTCCGCCGTGCGCTCAGCCACTGTCTTTTCCAGTTTTTCTTTCAAGGCGAGTTCCGCGCGCATATCGGAGTCGACCGAATGCATACCAAGGACCAGACCTTTGATTTCGCCGTTCTTTTTTACCGCCGTGAACTTAAACTGATAATACAGAACCTGCCCGTCTATTTCCGCGCGGAAAATGTGATTATAGACCGAATCCTTTTTGAGACGCTCCAAAATAACCTCGCGGGCGGTTGCCGCCGCGAACTTTTCCCTGTCCGGCGCATAAACAAAGTAATCCCGCATCAGTTTGAATTTTTCCGCGCTGTTTACCGTATCATTGAGATTGGGCACAATCCGCGCAAGCAGCGGACTTGCGCGGTACGTGGTTGCAATCGACTGACCGGTAAGCGGCGCAAGTTCAATATATTCCACCACATCAAAGTCTTCGGTAAGTTCTGCGATAACCGCCATCTGCTCGGCGAGTTTTGCCTCCTGACGGATGCGCTCTGCGCGCGCATTATCGACTGCCACAAAGGAAATCAGAACCGTTGCGGCGACGCCCTCCTCGCGCTCGAGCACCTGGAATGTGACACGCCGCAGAGGGTTTTTCGGATCCGGCATGGTAAAGAGATATTCGCGCTTGTCCTCGTTTGCAAGGAAGGTTTTGGTAAATTCCGGGTCTGCAAACTGCAGCGCGATTTTCTGGTACTGCGGTTCCAGAATGCCGGCGAATTTCGTCAGCATATCCGAGTAACTGCACGCCCCTGTAGCAAAATACCGGAAAATCGAGGAGGCTTTTACCGTTCTCATATGTCCGGAGATTAAGTTTGCAATAAAGACCGCGTTATAGTCCGATAAGAGCACATCGCCTGCGTAGCGCGCGATAATTTCCTCGTCGCGGTCCGCAAAGCCGAGTGCAATTGCTGTAGGCGTCTCGCGTTCGTCATCGATTTTGACGAACTTCATTTCATTGTAGCGCGGAATACCTGCTACATTGCTTCGGTACGTGGACGTAAACGTCTTGCGCGACTTTAATTCGCGCACAATATTTGCAAGACTGCCCGCGCTGAGAATTTTTTCCTTGTCTGCACTCCAGACAAATCTGTCCACATACCGGCTGAATGCCTCCTCATAGGTGATGCCGCTTCGAAAAACCTTTCCAAACGCGGATTCCGTGACCGCGTTCATGGTGTAGGGCTCAAGACGTCCGGTTGCAACGTCAATATAGTAGACCGACGAGTATTCGGAGGCTAAAATGTCGATAATTTCCAGATTGCGCTTTTGTATGCGCTCGCGTTCCTCCTCGGCGCGGATTTCGTCATCCTTGTCCGCAAATCCGAGGGCGACTGCTGTCGGCGGCTCGAATTCGGCATCGACTTTGACGAATTTCATCTCACAGTAGCGCCCGTCCTCTGACCGGTAGCGCGTAATAAATGTCTTTTTTGCGCCTAACTCGCGCGTTATTGAGTAAATGCTTCCGGCAGAAAGCACCATTTCCCTGTCGCCGGGATGTACAAAGCGTTCGACATACTGCCTGAATGCCTCTTCATAGGGGATATCCGAGGTTAAAATCTGCCCAATTTCAGATTCCACGTCCCCGCTCATGGAATACGGCGTTACATCGCCTGTCGCAAGGTCAATATAGTGCACTGACGAGTACTCGGATGCAAGAATCTGAATGATGTTGAAATTGCGCTCCGCCTCCTGTTTGAGCTCCATTTCGCGGCGGATTTCTCCATCCCGGTCGGCAAAGCCGAGCGCCACTGCGCTTGGAAGTCCCGTGTCATTGACCTTGACAAATTTCATCTCGCAGTAATGGCCTTCCGTGGACCGGTAGGTCGTAATAAAGGTTTTTTTGTCAGAAAGCTGGCGGATAATGCTGGTAATGCTTCCGGACAAAAGCATGGCTTTCCTGTCTTCGGCGAGGACCAGTTTGTCCACGTACATCCGAAATGCCGCAGAATAGGAGATTCCCGCCGAAAAAATCTGACCGAAGGCGGACTGTGTGTCCGCATTCATCGTATACGGCAGAAGCCCGTCGGTTTCGAGGTCAATGTAGTAGACCGACGAGTATTCGGATGCAAGAATCTGAATAATCTCGAAATTACGCTTCTGCTCCTCTTCGATGGTGCGTTTTGCGCGGATTTCCTCGTCTTTTACAGCAAATCCCACTACGACCGAGTGAAGCGTCGCATCCTCGTCGCCCCTGACGCATTTCATCTCACAGTACTGGTTTTTGTCGTTTAAGTAGATGAGCGTGTAGTACGGATGCTGGGCAAGTTCTGTTCTCATCCGCGCAAACGACAGCGCATTTTTCAGATTTTCCCGGTCCGCGGGAGCACAGGCGTTATTTACATAGGCGTTGATTGCATCCACTACATTCATGCCGGAAAAAGCGTTTCCGCCGAATTTACCGGTGATTCTCTCGCTGTTGTGGAACGGAATCAGAATGTTTTTCGCAATATCTGCATAATAAACCGAGGAGTATTCGCTGGAAAGCGCTTTTACCACGGCATAGTAGCGTTTTTCTTCAATCTCTTTTTCCTTAAGAGCGCGCACTTCGGCGTCCTTGTTTGCAATACCCAAAACAACGGCATTAACCTCCGGTCCTTCGTTTACTTTGACGAGTTTGAGCTCAAAGTACTCGAAGTTGTCTTCGGTTCCGTCCCGGTAGATTTCCGTATACGTCTGCCGGTCTTTCAGGAGGTTTTTCAGGAACTGCGGGTCGCCGAACTGTTTTAAGTGCTCCGCATCGCTGTTTTGAATCCGGGAAAGCAGCGTCATATTCAGCGCGGTGGTAAAGTCGAGTTTTTGGAAGATGAAATTGCCAATACGCTTTTTTATCTCATCATCAATGGCACAAATCGTGAGGTCCCTGGTGTTGAGGTCCACGTAGTAGACCGAGGAGTATTCAGACGATAGCGTGCGGACCAGGTCCTGATTCCTGATATTTGCCTCCGCTTCGCGAACACGCTCGTCAACGTCAGCGATGCCGAGAACCGCGGCGCGCGGTTCGCCGTCATCGTTGACTCTGACGAGTTTCATCTCATTGTAGCGGAACTCGGTCTCGGTTCCCACCCGGTAGGTCTTGCGGTACGTCTTTGTTTCGCGCAGCAGACTTTTCAGGAACTCCGGCTCGCGGAAGTTTCTGAGGACGTCCAGATCGCTGTTTTTCACAGCGCCCTGTAAAAAGAGGTCGAGGGCTTCGCTGAACGTGTACGAGCGGTAAAAATCATCGCCCATGCTTTCTTTTACCAGGTCGCTTACTTTGCATATAGTGATTTTTGAGGTTTCGAGGTCCACGTAGTAGACCGAGGAGTATTCCTGCGCTAAAAATTCAATAATCTCCTTATTGCGCCGCTCGTATTCGGCGGCAGCTTTCTGCTCATGCACCTGATTTACGTCGCGCAAAATGCCAAGCGCCTTGACGCGTGTTGCGCCGGGTCTGCGCACGGCTTTGCCATTTATGCTAAACCAGCGGTATTCGCCGGATTTTACGCGGATGCGCGCCTCGGTGCTGATTTTAAGCACCGGGTCGTCTTTTTTCAGCGCATCGGCAATCAGGCCATAGAGCTTTTTCAAGTCGTCCGGGTGAATGCGCGCGCAGCATTCTTCAAAGGTCTCGTGATATGCCTCCTCTTCATAACCGAGGAGTGCGGCAAATTCCGGCGACCAGACGCATGACGTCTGTTTTCCGTTGACATATTCCATGGTCCAGATGCCGGCGTTAATCATGTCCCTGATGTATTCCAGATTTTCTTTATCGAATTCGTAAATTCTTTTGGCAGTTTCTGATCTCTTTTCGGGGCTGAGTTCGCGGCGGAGTTCGCCGCTGATGTCAACAGCGGTGAGGAGGGCGGTTTTTCCGCCGTCGCCGGAGGTGAGGGTTACCGAATACGTGTGCAGCCCGTCAGGCTGCTCCATCCAGTAGGTTATCTGCGCACGTTTTTCTTTTGCAAGGAGGGGAGTAAGCGTTTCGGGTTTGAAAAAGGCTCGCATTTTTTCGCGGTCCTTTTCACAGGCGTAATTGTCTGTGAAAGTGAGAAATGAGGAGGTGAAAGGGATTGTTCCGGGCTGGTCGCCGAATAAGGCGTCCAGGTTTTTCGAGCGCTGGTGGATAGTGCAGGTGTCGTGTTCAAGGTCTATGTAGTAAACGGCTTCAAATGCAGCGGAAAGAGCGCTAAGGAGCTGGTTCTTGCTATCAGGCTCTTTGCCGGGGTTAGGGGCTGGTTGTTTTTGCGGCATTTTTATCAGAGTTTTCTTTATATATGTATAAGTATAGGTTG
>R15__coassemble_838_pt1 | contig 19288 bp, 20 predicted proteins | sample R15__metabat2_low_PE_054 | metagenome-assembled genome bin R15 | reverse complement strand
TTATTCCGAATTCATCATAGATGCGGTAATCATTGTTCCGACACCGTCATCCGTGAATAATTCAAGAAGCAGATTGTGCTCTGCATTGCCGTTTAATACATGCGCCCCTTCCACACCGTGACGCACAGCGTTCACGCTTGCCTCAAGCTTTGGAATCATGCCGCCGGAGATTGTTCCATCGGCCATTAACGCATCCACATTTTTGAGCGTTAAACGGTGGAAAATATTTTCCCGTGCTCTGTCCATTACGCCGTCGACATCGGTGAGAGAAATTAACTTGTATGCCTTGAGCGCAACCGCAATTTCGCCGGCCATGGTGTCTGCATTGATGTTTAAGTAATTGCCTTTCTTGTCAAGTGCAAGAGGCGAGACCACCGGAATAAATCCGGCATCAAGAAGATTTTCGATAAGCTCCGGGTGAATCTCGCGGATATCGCCCACGTAACCGATATCTACTTCGACTTCCTTGTCGCCGACCGTGACTTTTTTCAGCCCGGTCTTTTCAGCAATGACAAGACCGCCGTCGTTTCCGGAAACACCCACGCCTTTTGCACCGTTTTTGGCAATCATCGACACAATCAGGGAACTGATTTTGCCGGCCAGGACCTCCTGGGCGATTTCAAGCGTGTCCTTGTCGGTAACACGCAATCCCCCGACAAAATTCGGCTCTTTGCCTTCCGCCTTCATTTTTGCGGTGATTTCCGGCCCTCCGCCGTGCACCAGCACAACACGCATCCCGACATAGTGCAAAAGCACCGCATCCTGGATAACCGTGTTCATAATGGTGTGGTCGGACATTGCATGACCGCCTAATTTGATTACAATCGTCTTTTTGTGGAACTTCCGGATGTACGGAAGAGCCTCCATTAAAACCTGCTGTCTGGAATTCATGTTGTATACTTCCCGTTGATTTCTACATACTGTGCGGTCAAATCGCAGCCCCATGCGGTCGCGGTTTTCTTTCCTGACTCAAGACTAAGCGTAAAGACAACTTTGTCGCCTTTCATCGCATCCTTTGCCCGTGCAAGGTCTGCAACAATCTCGCCGTTTTTGACCAAAGGCGTTTCGCTTTCGCCTTCGCCGATGGTAAGCGAAAGCTCCTCCACGGTGAACTCAATGCCTGAATATCCCGCGGCGCAGACAACTCTGCCCCAGTTCGGGTCCTCGCCGTAGACCGCCGCTTTGACCAGCGGCGACTTTACAACCGCCCGGGCGATTTTTTCCGCATCCGCTTCGCGTCTGCATCCGTTTACGGTTACCTCAAGCATTTTGGTTGCGCCTTCGCCGTCTCTTGCAATCTGTTTTGCAAGCGAAATGCAGACCGCCTCAAGTCCCTTGTAGAATTCCGCCGCCGGAATTTTTCCGGCTTCGCCGGTTGCGGTGCAAAACAGCGAATCATTCGTGCTTTCGTCCCCGTCGACAACAACTCTGTTGAGCGACCGCCTTACAGCGGCGCGCAGGTGTTCCTGCAAAAGACCGGCTGGGACTTCCGCGTCGGTGTAGACAAAGGAAAGCATGGTGCCCATGTTTGGCGCAATCATGCCTGAGCCTTTGCAGATGCCGCCGACGGTGAAACCTTCGCCCTGATAGAGCGCGTGTTTTGGCACGGTGTCGGTGGTCATAATGGCTTTTGCTGCCGCGTCTTCTGCGGCGTTGGAGTGCGAAAGAAGCGGCGCGACCTCGCCTGCCTGGCGGGTGATTAAATCCAGGTCAAGATAGCGGCCGATTACGCCGGTGCTTGCAACACCGCAGTTCATTTCATTGATGCCGAGTGCATCTGCGCCGATTGCGGCCATTTTTGCCGCATCTTCGGTGCCGCGTTTTCCGGTATAGGCGTTTGCACAGCCTGAATTGACGATTACGCCTTCAAGCCGCCCGCGTTTCACGCGTTCGGCCATTAAGTTTACCACCGGGGCACGGACTTTGTTTTTCGTAAAGACGGCCGCACCGGTTCCCGATGCCTGAATTAAGGCAAGTCCGAACTTGCCTTCCTTGACGCCCCAGGCTTTGACGCCTTCTACAGCACAGATACTTTTCATGGAAACATTCCCGGCATCCGCAGGCCTTCGGCCTCATCAAAGCCGCACATAATATTCATGTTCTGCACCGCCTGGCCTGCTGCGCCTTTGACAAGGTTGTCGATTGCCGAAACGGCGACAAGCCGGCGTCCGTCTTCTTCAAGCTCCCAGTTGATGTCGCAGAAGTTGCTTCCGCGCACGGCGCCGAGTTTTGCTTTCTGAAGCCGGACAAAGTGTTCGTCTTTGTAGAAATCTGCGTACAGTTTAGCGATTGTTTCGGGCGTCTGCGGCTCTTTGAAGAGGATGTGTGCCGTGGTAATAATACCGCGGATTGCCGGAAGCAGATGCGGGGTGAAGTAAACGCCGGCTTTCGAGCCGAGGAAGGCTGCTTCCTGGCGCATTTCCGGAACGTGGCGGTGTACGGTTATTTTATAGGGTGAAATATTTTCGTCTACGTTCGGGTAATGGGTTGTTTCGGAAACGGAGTCTCCCGCGCCGGAAACACCGCTTTTTGAGTCGTAAATAATGGTCTCTGCAAGTTTTGCAACAGGTGCCGCGGCAAGTGTAGCCCCGGTCGGGAAACACCCGGGGTTTGCGGTGAATTCCGCGTTTTTGATTTCAGTGCGGTGCAGTTCGGGAAGGCCGTAGGGGGCTTTGAAATAGGCGGTGTGTTTGACGCCGTAGGTTTTTTCGTAGATGTCCAGGGGCAGGCGGTAGTCTGCAGAAAGGTCTACTGCTTTGATGCCGCGTCTTTTAAGTGCGCCTGCATACTGCATTGCAGCAGTATGCGGCACGGCGAGGAATGCAAAATCGGCATCGATATTGTCGATGTCGGGATTGGTGTATTCCAGGTCGATTAAGTGGTTTAGCTGAATGTGGTCTTCAGCTACTTTTTTGCCGCAGAGTTTGCGGGAGGTGGCGCATACGACATTTGCCTCCTTGTGGGAAAGAAGCAGTCTGATAAGGTCGCCGCCGGTATATCCCGAGGCTCCGATAATTGCGATATCCATAGTAATAATATATTTGTCTTTACTACGTGATTAAGGTAGGGTTAACGACTGGACTTTATCCGTTGTACAGCCCCCTGGTGTGCGAAATCCTTATCCCTTGCCAAAAGAAAGATACTGTTATGCCAGAATCGTCATCTGTACTCTCTTCTTCAAAAGACGACCCCGAATACAAACAGGGATTTGAAGAAGGGTATGAAAAAGGTCTTGCCTACGCGCAAGGATATAAAGAAGGATTTGAAGCCGCGAAAGAGGCTTTCCTTAAAAGTCTCAGAGAACAGCAGGAACAAAACCTTCTCTGTGCAGCTGCCCCTGCGCAAAGAAACAGATACAGTTCATACGACCTTGATGACGATGATGATTTCTTCTATGACGAGGAAGAAGAGCGCTGCCAAATCCGTGATGAAGAACAGACCTGGATTCTTTCCCGGATTGAACATCACACCGGCATGATGGCAAAACTCGCAGACAATGTCATACTTTTCAAACTCGGTGAAAAAATGGTAGATGATTCTGTTGATATAATAAAATCCACGTTTGACTCAATTTTTGATGTTTCCCGTCCCGGAAAGAAAGGCGGCTGGTGGTAAAGGCAGGCATTTACTCATATCAAAACCAGTCACTCACTTTTTTCAAAGAATCTAATTGTCCGTTGACCGAAAAAAATAAAAAATAAAAAATAAAAAAAAATCCCCCCCCGCTCAGATTAGTGTACACTCGCCGGTAATCACCCGCTCGAGGTCGCCTTCTTCAGTTCTTACCAGAAGCGCCCCGTCATCATCAATTCCGATTGCCTCTCCGTCAAAACACGCACGAAGCGTCCGGATTCTCACACGCCGGTGCAGGGTGTGGGAAAGACTCCGCCACTCAAGCAGCAGCGCATCCGCCTCATCCATTAAAATCATATTGTACCGCCGCTCGAACTCTTTGAGGAAATGTGCGAAGAACTTTGCGCGCTCAACTTCATATCCCAGCTCATCCGAAAGCGACGTCACCACATCCGACATCCCCGGAAGCGTCCGTTCAACGGCAATATTTACATCAACCCCGATGCTTAAAAGACAATATCTGACATCATCGGCCTGCGTTGCAAGCTCAAGCCGCGTGCCCGCCACCTTCTTATCCCCGATAAAGACATCATTCGGCCAGTGAATCAGAGCGGAAAGCCCGAAATCGTTGCGGATAGCCTTTGCAAGAGCAAGAGATGCCGCGACCATGATTAAAAACGCCTGGTCAACCCCTATCTTCGGCTTTAACACAATGGTGCCCCAGATACCTCCCTCAGGGCTCTCCCACATCCTGTGCATCCGGCCCGAACCCCCTGTCTGATGTTCGGCTACAAGGACAGTTCCTGACTGCACCTCGCAGCCGACCTCGCTCATCATCTGGCGCGCAAGCGTATTCGTTGACATCACCTGTGTAAAGTGATGCATGTCCTGCCCGATTTCCTTTGTTTCAAGATAACGCTTGATTTCGTAAGGGAGCAAAAGCCGCGACCGTTTCTTTAATACGTACCCCGTTTTCGGGGACGCATCAATCACATAGCCCATCTCGCGCAAAAGATTCACATATTTCCAAACCGTCGTGCGCGACACGCCAAGGCGCTCGCTGATTACATTTCCGGCGACAGGGCTTCCCAGTCCCGCTTCATCCAGAATCCGAAGCAGGTCAAATATAGTGTTGGTCATGAATTTCAGGACTCCTTGAGTATAGAGATAGAAATAGTTAGGTCATGCAAGGTGAATAAGATTTTGGCACATCACCCCGTGTCCATTAGACTACTTATTTAACCTCTCAATCCAAATAGTATCTGTTTATAGAACTCTGAACACAGGAGTTGGAACATGACGAAACTCAATATCACCGATACAACACTTCGTGACGCCCACCAGTCGCTTGCAGCAACGCGGATGCGCACCGAAGATATGGCGCAGCTGGCGGCAGAAATGGAAAAATGCGGATTCTGGTCCGTAGAAGCATGGGGAGGAGCAACCTTTGATTCCTGCATCAGATACCTAAATGATGACCCGTGGCAGAGACTGCGCGAATTGAAAGCCATCTTCAAAAAGACGCCGATTCAGATGCTTCTGCGCGGCCAGAACCTTGTCGGCTACCGCCACTACCCCGACGACGTAGTCGATAAATTCGTCACCGCCGCGGCTGAAAACGGCGTTGACATCTTCAGAATCTTTGATGCCCTCAACGATATCAGAAACATGGAGCGCTCCATAAAGGCCGCTCTTGACTGCGGAAAACACGTGCAGGGCACAATATCCTATACTACAAGCCCGGTGCACACCATCGACGCCTTCGTTAAACAGGCTGAAGAACTCTACAGTCTGGGCTGCAACTCCATCTGTATCAAAGACATGGCAGGTTTAATCATGCCCGATGCCGCGCGTAGACTCATCACCGGCATCAAATCCAAAATCGACATCCCGGTAGGTCTGCACACCCATTCCACCTCCGGCATTGCTCCGATGAGCTATCAGGCCGCAATTGAGGCGGGAGTCGACATTCTTGACACCGCCATGTCGCCTTTTGCCGGAGGTACAAGCCAGCCTGCAACAGAAAGCATTGTTGCATCGCTTGTTGGCACCCCGCGCGACACAGGGCTTTCGCTCAACACCCTGCGCGCGGTAAAACAGACCGCACTTCTCGTTCGCAACAAATACGATCCCCTCATCAACCCGATTTCCCTGCGCATTGACGCAGATGTCCTCACCTATCAGCTCCCGGGCGGCATGATTTCCAACCTTGTTTCGCAGCTCAAAGAGCAGAATGCTCTTGAGCGGCTCGACGAAGTCCTTGTTGAAATCCCGAAGGTAAGAGAAGATCTCGGCTATCCGCCGCTTGTTACCCCCACATCGCAGATTGTGGGCACCCAGTCGGTCTTAAACGTGTTAATGGGCGGCCGCTACAAGACGATTACCAACGAGGTCCGCGACTATGTTAAGGGCCTTTACGGAAAAAGCCCCGCACCGCTTTCCGATGCGATAATCAAGCTCATTATCGGCGACGAACCGCGTGTATGCTGCCGCCCGGCAGACACGCTTGAGCCAATCTATGACAAAATGAAGGCCGATGCAAAAAGCCAGGGTCTGGTAAAGAAGGAGGAGGATGTGCTTACCTACATTCTCTATCCTGCAATCGCCCCGGCATTTCTCAAAGGCGAGGCAAAAGCAGAGGTAATTCCCGAAAAGGCAAAAGAATCCGCGGCGCCTGCTGATTTAGACATCCCGCGCTCGATGGAGGTTGAAGTCGACGGCGAGATATACAATGTGCGGATTATCTCGGTTGAGGGAGAAGCCTTCGGCGGCGACGGCGATGAGGCGCCCGGTGCAGTCCCGCGCGGCGATGTGCCCGGCGGCGTAAAGAGCAGCATTCAGGGCATGGTTCTTGATATCAAGGTCCATCCGGGCGAGAAAGTCTCTGCCGGCGACACGCTTCTTGTCCTTGAGGCAATGAAGATGGAAAATCCGGTGGTAAGCCCGGTTGACGGCACTGTCATTGATGTGTTCGTAGAAAACGGCGCGGTGGTACAAAGCGGCGACGTTTTAGTGGTGGTGAAATGAGCAAAAGCGAATACTTTGACAAAATACTAATTGCCAACCGTGGTGAAATCGCCATCCGTGTTATGCGCGCATGCCGCGAAATGGGTATTCAGACGGTTGCGGTCTATTCCGATGCGGATGAAAACGCGCTGCATGTCAAATATGCTGACGAGGCGTTCAACATCGGTCCTGCGCATCCGACGAAAAGTTATCTCAATGTGGAACGCATCCTTGAGGTTGCTGAAATGGCGGGCGCTGATGCGGTGCATCCCGGTTACGGGTTCCTTGCGGAGCGGGCGGAGTTTTCCGATGCGGTGAAAAATGCAGGGCTTGTGTTTATCGGTCCGTCAGGTAAAACCATGCGCATGATGGGCTCGAAACTCGAGTCCAAGCAGGCGATGCATGACGCGGGTGTTCCTGTTCTGCCGTGGACGCAGTCAACCGACCATGACGAGGCAAAGGCATTTGCCGAGTCTATCGGGTATCCGGTTATCGTCAAGGCTTCTGCCGGCGGGGGCGGTATTGGTATGACGGTTGTAAACAACGAGGCGGAACTGGACGAGGCGATTGCCAAATCGCAGCGTACGGCTGCGTCCGCATTCGGCGACCCGACGGTTTTCATCGAAAAATATCTTGCGCAGCCGCGCCACATCGAGGTGCAGGTGTTTGCGGACCGCAAAGGTGATGCGGTGCATCTGTATGAAAGGGACTGTTCGATTCAGCGCCGGCATCAGAAGCTGATTGAGGAGGCGCCCTGTCCTATTATGACGCCGGAGCTTCGCGAGCGCATGACGCAGTCGGCGATTACGGTTGCAAAAACCTGCGGATATGAAAATGCGGGCACGGTTGAGTTCCTTTACGACAACGGCAAATACTATTTCATGGAGATGAACACGCGCCTGCAGGTGGAACACACGGTTACTGAGCTCATTACCGGTCTGGATATGGTCAGAATGCAGATTCAGGTCGCAGCAGGCGAGCCGCTGCCCTACAGGCAGGATGAAATCACCTGCCGGGGTCATGCGATTGAGTGCCGTATCAACGCAGAGGACCCGATGAATGATTTCCAGTCCAATACGGGCAAAATTACGCGCTACCGCTCGCCGGGAGGGCCGGGTATCAGAATTGATTCCAGTATCCACGGGGGCTATTCCATTCCGCCGCACTATGATTCGATGATTGCAAAACTGTGCGCGTGCGCGATGACGCGCGATGAAGCCATCGCGCGCATGCGCCGCGCGATTAACGAGTATGTTATTATCGGTGTCAAGACCACGCTTCCGCTGCATTATGCGGTGATGAACAATCCGGCGTTCCTTGCCGGAAACGTGCACACGCATTTCCTTTCCGACCCGGATATTACGGGGTCGCTTTCGCAGTATATGCGCGAAAGCGAGACACGGATGAATCAGCTGGGCGACCCCTTAAAGCAGGGCAAACAAAAGACGGTTGCGGTAACGGTGGCGGTAAATGCCTATATGGCAGCTCTTGCAAAGAAGAACGCCGGAAAATAACCGTTTCTTTTCTTTTTTTATTTTTTCAGAATTTCACAAAAGAGTCTTAGAGGAAGCAAATCCGGGTATGCATCTGATAATCAGAGCGGCACCGCGCCGCAGCTGCATACCCGGAGAAACTCAGGTTGTTCGGGTCTGTGTTTCTCTACTATACTATACGCATGATAAGTATATAAATCTTGTCGAGATTGATTTCGTTCATCGACGATTTCTGCTGACGGTCCGGGACCACGTGCCGCAATCTATTTATTTACAGACGTCCTCTTTATTATGCACATTTGCGTTATGCAGATGAATTATGCTGCGGTGGCCTAGCTGGTTAGGGCGTCGGACTCATAATCCGAAGGTCGGGGGTTCGGATCCCTCTCGCAGCACTTTTCTTTCGCCAAATCATTCTCATGCCTCTTAACAAATCCAGCCCGCTCACCTCTGCCGTTATCGGTCACTTCATTATCGACCTCTATTCGCCGATTCTACCGGTTATTCTGCCGCTTTTAATTACCTCCATGGACCTGTCCTATTTCCTTGCAGGACTTGTGGTAACGGTATTCAATGTTGTCTCCTCCATATTTCAGCCGCTTGTCGGCATCTGGAGCGACAAAACCGGAAAACACGCAAGCATAGCGCTTTGTATCCTTTTGGGCGCGGTTGGCATATCTTTTGCCGCCGTCGCCGGCAATTACCTCATCCTCGTCTGTCTTGTGGCAGGCGCGGCGCTCGGGCATGCATTTTTCCACACGTCAGGCATGGATTTGGTCTACAAAAACAGCCCGCCTGCCAAAATAGGCCTCTATAACTCGATATTTACCACCGCAGGAAGTTTAAGTTATGCCTTGAGCCCTCTTTTAGTCGGCGCGCTGATTGCTTTTGCCGGACTGCCATCAGTTGCCTGGCTTTCGGTAATCGGCTTTGTCGCCGCCGGCTGGATATGGATGAGGACAAAAAAATCCGGCGCGCCCGGCACATCTCTTCCGAAAAAAACCGCGCGCCCCTCGCAGATTGAAGGAAACAAAACCGCAGCCGCACTGGTGGTTATCGTATGCGCGCTTAGGGCGGTTGGCTACATTGGCATTATCACCTACCTGCCGACACTCCTTCTGCAGACCCAGGAAGGCATGACCACCCTGCTTGCATCAGTCGTTGTAACGGTTATGCTCATCTCAGGTGTTGCCGGGCAGTTAACCGGCGGCTGGGCCGGCGATAAAATCGGCCGCAAACTCATGCTTGTCATCGGACTTTCCGCCTCAATTCCCTCCTATCTGCTGATATTTGCCGGAAATACCGTCCTGATGTATCTCGGACTCATGGTCTACGCATTCTTTGCAAGCTGCTGCTATGTTACCTCGGTTACCATGACACAGGAGCTTCTGCCCGGAAAAACCGGACTTGCATCAGGTCTCACCCTCGGATTTACCTTAGGCCTTGGCGGACTTGCAGCATCCGGCGTCGGGCTGATAGCTGATGCGACGGGTGACTTGTCCGGCGCCATGTTTCTGTTAATTATCCCGATAATTCTTGCGCCGGTCATTGCGCTGTTTATCAGATACAAAAAGCCCGCGACTGCCGCGGCGTAAAAAAGAGAGTATATTTAATCCTGTCTCAGTACCCCGATATACGGCAGATTGCGGTACCGCTGGTCAACATCAAGCCCGTAGCCGATTACAAAATCATTTCCAATGGTAAACCCGGCATAATCCGCCTTAAAATCAACCGTGCGCCGCTCAGGCTTGTCAAGAAGCGCACACACCTTCAGTTCCGCCGGTCCGCGCGATGCAATCAGTTTTTTCACCTGCGCCATAGTGATGCCGGTATCTATTACATCCTCAACGATAATGACATTTTTACCTCTGATTTTCTCCGCAGCCACATCCAGTTTCATAGTCACTGTACCTGTGGACTCTGTCCCAGAATAACTCGAAGCCTTGATAAAATCAATATAGGTTGGAATCGTCAGATGCTTCGCAAGTTCGCAGAAGAAAAAGACCGCGCCTTTGAGCGTGCACAAAAGAAGCACATCTTTTCCTGCAAACTCCCGGTTAATATCCTCTGCGATTTCACGAATCCGCTTTTCAACCGTCTCCTGCGATAGAAGAACCTCAATTCTTTCTGCCATGCTGTATAGTTGTATGAGGTAAAAGGGATTAATATTTGTCGATACAAACAATACCGAAAAGAACCAATACTATAGTATGAAACTAATCCGGGCACCCACACTATCCCGTGCTCACGAGCTCATCATCAAATACATCCTGGAAAAAGGATACCTTGTGACCACGGAAAACGGCGAGGAAACCATAGAAACTGACGAAATATGTCTTTCAGTCGACACCCCGCTCGAATCTCCGATGGTATCAGCCAACTCGCGCTTTAAAGAAGCGTTCCTTGCAGAGTACGCGCACAATTTAATCTGCGGCTCAGACGCCGTCTTTGAATACGACTATCACGGAAGACTCTTTGACTGGGGATGCGGGCTTACGCTCGGCGGCGTTGAAATCCATCAGGACCAGATAAACTACATCATTGAAAAATTACAGGCAAACCCCGAATCGCGCCGCGCGGTTGCAGTAACCTGGTGTCCTCCGGTTGATGACGGACTAAAAGACTGCCCCTGTCTGCAGCTGGTGCAGTGCGTGGTGCGTGCCGGAAAACTTGACATGAAAGTAGTCTTCAGAAGCAATGACATGCTTTCTGCATCCGGCTCGAACATGTATGCGCTGGTGAAACTCCAGGAGTTCATCGCAGAAAAAGTCGGCGTGCCGGTCGGCAAATACGCCCACATCTCGCTGGTCCCGCACGTCTACTACAAGCGCGACGCGGCTGACATCCCGCCGTTCTGCAACAAAGGCGCGGAGTTTACGCCGTGCGCCGAGGTATGCAAAGCCTGCGGCGCCTGCGCAAAATCCCGCAGATAACCTTTTTTATGCACATCCTCGGCCGCTGGGTTCTCTGCTTTATTGGCGTCTTCACAATGGGCTTTGGCATCGCCTTATCCATCAGGGCGGGTCTTGGCATCTCGCCGATTTCCTGTCTGCCCTATGTGTTAAATCAGTGGCTCGGTATTTCCGTCGGGACAATGACCTTTGCCGTCAACATTATCTTTGTAGCGCTCCAGATTGCCATTCTCAGGAAAAACTATCCGATATACCAGCTGCTTCAGCTGCCGCTGCTTTTTGTATTCAGCGCGGCAATAGACTTCTCGCTGTGGCTTCTTTCCGGTGCGGTAACGGATTTGTATCTGCTGCAGTTTTGCATGATGCTTCTTTCCTGCTTTATCATCGCACTCGGGATTTTTTTCATGCTGAAAGCGGAGCTTTTGATGATGCCCGGCGATGCGCTGGTGCGTGCGATTGCGGTTGTGTCGCAAAAAGAGTTTGGCAAAGTCAAAGTCATTTTCGACTGTACGCTGGTTGCAGTTGCCGCCGTAACGTCGCTTTGCGCGCTGCAGTGTATTGTCGGCATTCGCGAAGGTTCGCTTGCCGCGGCGCTCTTAGTCGGGACAATTGCACGCCTCCTGATGAAGATAAGCCGGCGCGGGGCGCCGACGGATTAGTATATTTTATTTTATCTTAATACAAATATATTTCATCAAATGCTCAGGCACCCGGCTCTTCTCATCCCCGCGCTCTTCGCAGCCCTTCTTGCAAGCGTTGTGATTTCCGTCTGTATAGGCGTTACCGGATTTGATTTACTTACGCTGGACGGCGAAACCATGCACAAAATTCTCTTTGACATACGGCTTCCGCGGGTTCTCGGCGCCTGCCTGGTGGGGCTCGGGCTTGCTGCAGCAGGATGTGCCATGCAGGGACTTTTCCGCAATCCGATGGCAGACCCTTATATTCTCGGAACCTCTGCGGGGGGCTCGCTTGGCGCCGCATGTGCAATCGCCTTTTTCGGCGGGATGTTTCTTCCGGCCTTCGCCTTTATCGGCTCTCTGATATCCACCACTCTCGTTTACGTCATCTCAAAGCGTAACGGCCGCATGTCGGTTGAAACCGTTTTATTATCCGGCGTTGCCATATCACTGTTTCTTTCCGCGCTGCTTTCCTTCATCATGTATATGTCGGGCAACAGTCTGCAGAAAATCATGTTCTGGACCATGGGAGGCCTCTGGAATATGTCCTGGAGTCAGGTCATGACCGGACTTCTTATCTTAATCGGCTGCGCGGTGCTGTTTTTCTTCTCCCGCGACCTCAATATCTTAACGCTTGGCGAAGAGGACGCGATTCATCTTGGCGTCAATACCGAATGGCTGAAAAAAATCCTGCTGTTTGTCTCTGCGTTCATCACGGCGATTGCCGTCTCCATTTCCGGCTGCATCGGATTTGTGGGGCTGATTATCCCTCATATTATGCGGACGGTGACCGGCCCCAATCACCGGATTTTACTTCCTGCATCCATGCTTGCCGGCGCTCTTCTTATGATTTGGGCAGATACTGTTGCACGCACGCTGCCGACTGAAATTCCTGTCGGCATTATCACCGCATTTTTAGGCGCGCCGTTCTTTATTTACCTGCTGCGCCGGAGGACGAAGATATGAGCGAAGATGTTCTTGAGGTCCGGGATATCTCGGTTTCCTACGGCGACGTGCCAGTTATCGAAAACTTGAGCCTTGCCGTAAAGCAGGGGAGTTTTGTCGGGATTTTAGGTCCGAACGGCTGCGGAAAAACCACGCTTCTGCGTACTATGTCGCGGATTTTAAAGCCCGCCGCCGGACAAATCCGGATTAAGGGGCAGGATATTGCCTATTATGAATCCCGCAGTTTTGCAAAACTTCTCGGCTGCGTCAGTCAGGAGACCGGCGTTGCCTTTTCCTTTTCCGTGCGGGATGTTGTAATGATGGGGCGCCATCCGTACATCGGGCGGATGGCATCCCCTTCCCGCAAAGATTTCGCCGCTGTCGACAAGGCAATGGAAATCTGCAATGTGAATCACTTAAAGGACCGGTTTGTGACGGAAATCTCCGGCGGGGAGCGTCAGCGTGTCTTAATCGCCAGAAGCTTAGCGCAGAATCCGGAAATCCTTCTTCTCGACGAGCCCACATCGCATCTTGATATTAATCATCAGATTGATATTTTGTCCATGATTCAGTCGCTTACGCCGAAAATTACGGTTATCGGCGTGCTGCATGACTTAAATATCGCCTCCTATTTCTGCGACACGATTGTTTTGATGAAGAAGGGAAAAATTGTTGCGGTGGGCACACCTCAGGAGGTTTTGACAAGTGAGTTAATCAGAGAGGTTTTCTCGATTAAAATGATAGTTTCCGCTCATCCGGTTACGGGCAAGCCGTATCTTATTCCCGAATACGGCTGCTTTGCAAAACCGGATTCGCGTAAAATCCATGTTATTTCCGGAGGGGGCTCGGGAACGGATGTCTTTTACAGTCTGTGCATGCGGGGATTTTCTGTTACCGCCGGAGTTCTTGCGGCAAATGACTCGGATTTTGAATCGGCCCGTACACTTGGAATTGACACCGTCGTCGAAGAGCCGTTTGCAAAGGTTTCTGTTGAAGCGGCAAAACACGCCGCATCGCTTGCGCGTGAGGCGGATGTGGTCGTGGTTACCCCGATGCTTGTCGGCGAAGGCAACCTTGCCAATCTTGAAATTTTAGAAGGTCTTGGGAAAAAGGTGTACTTTATCGGGGAAATTGAGGATTTTACCGGCGGATTTGCCGCGGCGATACGGGACAATCTGACTGCAGCAGGGGCGGTGTGTGTCGAAAATACGGCGGAGTTATTAAAAAAATTAGTCTGAGCCCGCTACTTTGTTATACAGCGTATCGCGCTGAACCAGCCGGCGCCCGATGTCTTCGCACATCATGCCCATTTCTTCCGGGCTGAAATAATCCGCATCTTCGCCGGCGCCCGCCTCGCGCGAAAGCGAATCCACAAACATCGTGCCCCCGACGTCGTTTCCGCCCGCTGCAAGACAGAGCTGGGTCATCTTCTGGCCGATTTTCGACCAGGGCACCTGGATATTTCTGATGTTGTCTAAAAAGAGCCGCGATACGGCGATTAAAAGAATATCTTCGCGGCCGAAGGCGTCATGCGTTACCTTCCCCGAGGTGCCCAGCGGCGTATTTTTGTGCAGGAAGGCTAAGGGCACCAGTTCGGAAAAAACCCCGCAGTCGTCCTGGATTTCGCGAATGATGGCAAGATGGCGCGCTCTTTCAGATACCGTTTCCACCGAGCCGTACATAATCGTCGATGTCGCTTTGAACCCGACGGCGCCAGCCTCGCGGATAATTCTGCACCAGTCGGCCGACTGGAGCTTTTTGCTGCAGATAATGCGACGCACACGGTCAACCAAAATCTCCGCTGCGGTGCCCTGAACGGAGTTTAAGCCCGCGTCTTTTAAGGCGCGCAAGGCTTCAAGCGTGGACACGCCTGAGCGCGCCGCCGCATATAAAATCTCGTCCGGACTGCAGCCGTGCACATGAATGCCCGGAATCTCCTCGTGGAACGCCCGGATTATACTAATATACGAATCCAGATTGAAATCCGGGTGAATTCCTGCAAGATAACAGACCTCGGTCACTTTTTTATCCAGCGCCTCGCGGCACCGGGCGCGAAACTCCGCATCAGATAAGAAATACGCGCCATCTTCATCCGGACGGCGGCCGAAAGCGCAGAGGGCACAGCGGTTTTTGCAGATATTTGTCAGGTGAATATTCATATTTCGGACATACGTAACATCGCCGCCTGCGCGCTTTTCGCGCAAAATATCGGCCGCCTCAGCGATTTTCCAGACATCGCGCCCGCGGGCGTCGAGCAGGATGGCGGCTTGTTCCTCGCTCATCCGCGCGCCGCCGAGCGTGTTTTCAAGAATTTCGGATATGTTCATTTCCTGCCCCTGACGCGTGAAACAATCTCCATTACCACGATAATGCCGATTACAATGAGAATACAGGGAATAATATGCAACGGGACCCATCCAATTAACGGAATCGCAAACAGCGCCTTGCCCACAATCCATTCCTCTTTTACCGGCTGCATACGGCCGTATGCTTTAAAGACCCCGTTCTGGTCATACTCCTTGTTCGTGACCGGATTATCTCCTTTGGTTATAACACCGGCGTGAGCAGCATCGCCGGTAAAGCCCATTTCAAGCGCTTCTTCGGCGGTTATTTTCTTGATAGCCCGATGAATAATCGGCGTAACCCCGTCGGTGCCGTTTGGCTTATATACAATCACATCGCCGTATCCATTGAAAACCTGCCCGGAATCCGCAGCGATTGCCTCTTCCTGCGTCTGCCAGCCGCCGAAGCGGTTTTCCTCGGTGACGAATACAAGCGCATAGGTCATGATATTTGGCTCCATGCTGCCTGACTCTACCGCGATTAACGCAGGCCATGTGCCTGAAACAGCAAAAAGCACTATCCCGATAACCGCCACAACACCGATGACGATGAGAATTTCTTTCAGAAAGGATTTTGCGCCCTCTTTTTTCTCTTCCGCTTCTTTTTTACCGGTTTTTACCCCGGTGCTTTTTTTTGCAGCCATATTGTTACCTACCTGTTTGATGCGATATCATTAAATTATTTTCCAAACCGGCGTGTGCGCGATTCAAAGTCCCGCAGTGCGCGCAGGAAATCCACTCTCCTGAACCTCTCCCAGTTTATGTCGGTAAAGAGCAGTTCAGAGTATACCGACTGCCAGATAAGAAAATCCGTTAAATGGCTTTTTCCCGTCTTAATGACAAAATCCGGGTTTACCTGATAGGAAAGATGCGATTCAATAACCGATTCATCGATTTTTTCCGGCTCAATGTTTTCCTTTGCGATTTTTACAATCGCATCGCATATTTCATCTGTGCCGCATTTGCCGATGACAATCAAAACTTTCTGCGCGCCGCGCCCGAGCACGTTTTCCCCGTTTGAGGAACTTACAGTCACCTCAACATTTTCGGGGAATGCGTCAGCTTTTTTTGGGATGCTGATTTTTTCAGGTGAGGATGAACTTATGTGGAAGATAATTCTTGCGATTTTAGGCAATCCGGTTACCCAGGACACGATTTCGTACAGTTTCTCCGGGGCTTCCTCCATGTCTTTTTCATCAAGCATGAAGCATATTTCCTTTGGAAACGTCTTCAAATCCCTGACAATGGAGTGTTCATATATTTTATAGTGCAGCATGTTGTTACTGTATAATTTACCTCCCTACATATATGAATTAAACGCATGATGCGTCATCTATTTATTGTTTGAAAACAGACATACACATATGTTATCCCCATCAGATTTAACGAAAGAGATAGAGGCCCGGCTGAAAAACTATCTCTCGCGCGACAAATCCGGGATTCGAAAAGCCCTGCTTTCTCTGATTGTAAAAATCGGGACCGTGACAGTCGCCCAGCTGCATGAAGCGCTTTCCAAAACCTTTGACGTCACCTATCAGTCAGTTGCTTCCATGGTGGGTATTATTTCCTCGAGATTCGGTATTCTTTCGCAGATTAAGGAACGGGACGCAGACCTTGCAACATACAAACTCAAAGCCCAGTATGCTGCAGTTGTTGAGCGCGTCATTTCGGCAGTATAATGACAGGACCGCAAGCCTTTGCCCAAATTCCCGTTTCGCAGGAGGTAATCGATTATATGGACGAGCGAGGCGGGGATTTCAGAATAAGTACCACCTGCAGCGGTCCTGTTCTGATGCCGACGCGCGTAAAACCGGCGAAGTCCTCTGACATAGCGATACGCGCCGGAGAACATATCATCTTTATTTCGCGCTATCAGATTTCGTGGATTGAGGAAATCACGATGGATCTGGTGCCGCGCTTTTCCTTCGAAGGAGAACATGAGTTTTGAAGAGCTGGAGCATACGGCTGACATCCGTATGAAAATTACCGCACCGGATTTTGCCGGGCTGTTTGCGGAATCCGGGTTTGCGCTTTCCAAAACACTCTACGGCGATTATCCGGCAGAGGCGCCTTCGGTCGAATTTGCAATAGAGGCAAAAGGCCTTGACCGCGAGGAGCTTTTGGTTAATTTCCTCTCGGAACTGCTGTTTTTAACCGAAACCGAATATCTTGTTCCGATGGATTTTTCGCTTACTGTTGTAGAAAACACTGTTTCCGGCACGGTTCGCGGGGTTTTGTTTGACCGCGCAAAACACGCCGGAGGAATCGGGGTAAAAGGAATTTCCTATTACGGGCTGGAGCTCTGTGAATTCTCTGCCGGCGCGGAACTGATAATTCTATTTGATATCTGATACTTATGAATGAAAAAATACAGTCGTTATCTGAAACCGAATGGGAAATCCCGCGTGAGTTTGTCCCCGCTATGCGGGTTCCGGGAAGATTTTTCCTCAACAAAACGCTGGCAGAGGGCATTGAAGACGGGGCGCTTGTGCAGCTTGCAAATGTTGCAACGCTGCCAGGAATTTTAAAATACTCGCTTGGCATGCCGGATATCCACTGGGGCTACGGGTTTCCAATAGGCGGCGTCGGGGCATTCGACCGCGAGACGGGGGTAATTTCCCCGGGAGGCGTCGGATTTGACATAAACTGCGGCGTCCGGCTTATTACCACGCCTTTGCATGAATCCGACCTCAAAGACAAGCCGGAACTTATAGAAGAGCTCTTTAACGCGGTTCCGACCGGCGTCGGAGCAAAAAGTCCCATCCGCCTTTCGCAGAAGGATTTGTCGGAGATTCTCACCGACGGCGCAAAAAAAGCCGTTGAACTCGGATTCGGCTGCGAAACCGATATCGCACACTGCGAGGAGGAGGGCAGTATGGCGGGCGCATCCGAGGAGCATGTGAGCAACAAGGCGCGCAAACGCGGTATTCCCCAGTGCGGAACGCTTGGTTCCGGCAACCATTTCCTGGAACTGCAGGTGGTCGATGAAATCGAAGACGCGCGCCTTGCGGCGGCGTACGGCGTTAGCAAAGGGCAGGTCTGTGTCATGATTCACTGCGGCTCGCGCGGACTCGGGCATCAGGTCTGTACCGACCACTTAGCAGTCCTCGAAGATGCGGTGAAGAAATATACTATTGCTCTTCCGGACAGACAGCTTGCCTGCGCCCCGCTTTCCTCTCCGGAAGGCGAGGCGTACTTTGATGCAATGGCGGCTTGCGCCAATTACGCCTGGGCAAACCGGCAGATTATCACGCATATTGTGCGGGAGATTTTTGTAAAGCGTTACGGCATTTCGTATGAAGAAATGCCCTTAGTCTATGACGTTGCGCACAATGTTGCAAAGTTCGAGGAGCACACGGTTGACGGCGTCCGCCGCGAGGTTTGTGTGCACCGCAAAGGCGCAACCCGCGCCTTCGGTCCGGGGAGGGCGGAGATTGTCAAAGAGTATCGTGCGTTCGGTCAGCCGGTTATTATTCCGGGCAGCATGGGAACGCCTTCCTATCTCCTTTCAGGAACAGACGCCGCTATGGAAAAAACCTTTGGCAGCACCTGCCACGGCTCGGGCCGCGTAAAAAGCCGCTCTTCTGCAAAAAAGAGCCTGACAGGCGAGGAAGTAGCCGCGGCCCTTGCGGCCCGCGGCATTCTGGTTAGGGCGCCCAACCCCGCTGCAATCGCCGAAGAGGCGCCGGATGTGTACAAATCAAGTTCCGATGTCGTGGGAACCGTTCGCGACGCGGGTATTTCAAAAATTGCGGCACGTCTGGTGCCCTTAGGAGTGATTAAAGGATGAGTCTTTGTGTATTATGGGATAGAAAAATGACGTTTCACACGCTGGTCGAAGACGTGACCGGCGCCTGTGAAGCGGTAACGCCGTTGATTTTAGCCGCGCCCTTTTTCCGCGGCAGCTTTTCGGGGATGCTGATTCCCACAGGCTTTGGCAACACCTCGTATTCGAAGATGCTTCCTGCCCTTCGCGCCTGCGCGGGGCGGATTGAAGATTACCTTGAAGCGGGCGGCAAACTGCTTGTCTTTGGCGCGGCCGACGCAGGACCCGGCCGCTATGACTGGCTGCCGGTCGATGTCGAATACCACTTCGAGTTCCAGGAACATCAGCTTACCCCCGGGTCATCCAAATGGACAAACATCTTCGACGGCTATGACACGGCAAAATTTGCCTGCGACGGCTGGTTTACCAAATACGAGGGCACGCCTGTTGCCACATCGCAAAACGGCTTCCCGGTAATGGTCGAGTGCCCTGTGGGTAAAGGTACGCTTCTTTTGGCCGGCACGCATGAATATCCAAGCAGCTCCTTTTTGCAGGAGTTTGCCAAGGGAGA
>R15__coassemble_653_pt1 | contig 24553 bp, 23 predicted proteins | sample R15__metabat2_low_PE_054 | metagenome-assembled genome bin R15 | reverse complement strand
CGATTGTAACAGTGGCGACAATTCTTGTCAATAAGCTTGAAAAGAAGGTTGCAATTCCGGGTGTGTCGGGAAAAGTTATCAAGCATTTGTAAGGTAGTGCAGGATACAAAAACCGCAGCCGCCCGCCATATTTTTTTAAGCAGGACCAAAGTGTTGAGCACGGTAGTGCAGAATGTTTTCCTCACGTGATGAAAGAGACGATGTCTTTATTCTTTCATGAAAGCCCGCGAAAAGAAGGGGCACGGGTAATGAGATATAAGATAAGATGGACAGAGCCATCCCGCATAAGCACGCGAATTATTTCCGCCAGGGCAACAATCCTGATGCAGATGAGAGAACAGGTACAACTCTTTTCCTGCAGGTATAATCAATAAAATAAAAAAAAGTATTAGTAGATTTACTCTACCGTGAAGCAGATCGGAACAATAATTCTTCCAATCGGCTCATCTTCCCAGCTGCGCTGGTAGAATGCGGTGAAGTAGTATGCTCCCGGAGTGTCAGCGGTGATAGTCCAGGTGTAGACGCCCGGAACGCCTGCCATGCCCTCTTCGGCATCATTCTGCTTGTAGACCGGCTCGGAGATGTTTAAACCTGCGTTGTCGCCCTCTTTCTGAGATGCTGCCCAGACATAGCCGGTGGTTGGGTTGCCGTTTACAGAAACAGTTACTTTCTCGCCGACAGTGACAGTGTACTCGTTTCCTTCAAACTTGAAGATGGACCGTGCAATCGGTTCGTCATCAGTCTTTTTCACGTGAAGGACATCAGTGTACTCAAAGATACCTGCTTCCTCGCCTGCCTTCTTGTAGACAATGGTGAACGAGTAGTTGCCGTCTTTTGCACTGTCAAGTGCTTTTACAGTGAAACGCTGGGTAGTCGGCGCGCCGACAAGACCGGTTGAAGCAGAGTTGTCGTTGGACGGAATCTCGATTACTTCAAGACCCTCGTCGGCAGACTTAACTGCCCAGGAATATCCGGTAGACGGATTGGACGGTAAGTAAATGTCCATGGTATCGCCGATGTTATAGGTAATACCGGTCTTTTCAATGTTAATTGCAAGAGACACATCGCCAGAAGCACCAGATCCCTGAGTCGGAGCCGGAGTCGGATTGTCAGTGGTTGTGGTGACACAACCTGCGGTCAGTACAATTGCAAGAACTGCAAAGACTGCCAGTAATACAAGTCCTGCTTTTTTCATATACCAATAGATAGTCTCTGAAAGGCAATAAACATTCTGGAAGGTGCGGGAAAAACCGCAGTCAAACCATGAGTGCACAGCATCAATTTTCCACCCCTGCAAGCCCTGCCGCAGAGGTCTGATTCGCTTATCTTTATCACCGTATAAAACCAATAGTATAAGATATGTGTATTGCAGTTCCAGCAGAAATTATTGAGATTCGCGATGGAAACATTGCACTTGTCGATTACGGAGAACTCCAGCAGGAGGTTAGAATCGACCTTGTTGACGCAAAAGTCGGAGAATTCGTCCTTGTTCACGTCGGATTTGCCATCCAGAAACTCTCCCGTGAAGAGGGTCTTGAAACCCGTGCGCTCTTTAAAGAAGTCTACGGCGCCATGGGAATGAGCGAAGACGCGATAAAAACAGGCGGAATGTAAATCCATGCATGAGTCAGGCATAGCATTCGATATCTATGCAACGGCAAAGCGCGCGGCGGAGGAAAACAATGCGACGCTTGTCAAAGCCGTTCATATCGATGTCGGGTCAATGGCAATGGTAAACAATGAACAGGTTGAATTTATCTTCGGCACGTTTATTGAAGACGATCCGCTCTTTCGCGGCACAAAACTGATTTTTACCACTGTTATGCCGGTTGCTGAATGCACCTGCGGATACAAAGGTCCGGAAATTTTTGTATGCCCCAACTGCGGCAAACTGCCGCACATGATTCAGGGAAAGGAGATTACCGTCACCAATATAGAAATCGAAGCAGATGAGGACAAAGAGGAATAAAACGAGGAATAAAACGAGGAAATACTGATGAAAAAAGACACTGAAGTAAATATGATGCACGGCGCGGGCGGGGAGGTTATGGGCGAACTGTTAACCACTCTTACCGCGTTTAAAAACAATAATGCCGGCGGAATCGGGCTTGAATCTCTTGACGACGGTTCTACGTTTGAAATCGGCGGAAAAACCGTTGTGTTAACAACGGATTCCCATGTGGTAAAGCCGCTGTTTTTCCCGGGCGGGGACATCGGCCGGATTGCAGTTTCGGGCACAATCAACGACCTCTCCGTCATGGGCGCGCGCCCTATTGCACTTACCTGCGCGATGGTTATTGAAGAAGGGTTCAAAATCGAAGACCTGGAAAAAATTGTTGCCTCGATGGATGAAGCATTAGGCGAGTGCGGCGCGGCAATTATCACCGGTGACACCAAAGTCGTCGAAAAGGGCAGTCTGGACGGCATTGCAATAAATACGGCCGGTGTCGGCGTTATTGATGAATATATCATACGGGACAAAAACCTCAAGGCCGGCGACAAAATCATTGTCTCGGGAACGCTTGGCGACCATGGCATGGCCATAGTCGCCGCGCGCGAGGGATTTGACCTCGGCGAGCAGCTGAAATCAGATGTCGCGCCGCTTTACACAATGATTCGCGATGCCATGAAAGCTGCCGGCAAAGATAATATTCATGCGATGAAAGACCCGACACGCGGGGGTTTTGCGGCATGCATCAATGAAATGGCGCGCAAAGCAGGCGTCAAAGTGGTTGTGCATGAAGAACTTGTTCCAATCAGGGAAAGCGTGGCATCAGCCGGCGCGCTTTTGGGCATCGACCCGCTGCAGGTTGCAAACGAGGGCAAATGCGTTATGGGCGTCGCGCCGGAAGCGGCAGACAAAGTCGTTGCCGCGCTGCGCGCGACAAAGTACGGCAAAAACGCCTGTGTCATAGGCGAGGTTGTGGAAGGTTCGGGCGTCGTAATGGCGACCAGAATAGGCGGCGAGCGCTTTATTGAGCCGCCTTTAGGCGACCCGGTTCCAAGAGTCTGCTAAATGGCGGATGTTGTTATCAAAAATGCTCTTCTGCCGGACGGCAGAACAGCAGATATTTCTGTTTTGAACGGGCGGATTTCCCATATCGGCGCGGCAGAGCCGGCTGATTTAATAATAGATGCGCGCGGCGCGCTGGTGATTCCCGCGGCCTGTGATATGCATGTGCACATGCGCGACGGCGCGCAAAATGCGAAAGAGACCTGGGAGACAGGCACGGCTTCTGCTGTTGCCGGCGGCGTGGCTTTTGTCGTCGACCAGCCCAATACCGTGCCCCCGATGGATTCAGTCGAAAATTTCCGCGCGCGCGAACAGCTCGCAGCCGAAAGCGCGCACTGCCGCTTTGCAATTAACGGCTATGTAAAAGCAGGCGTGGATTTTGCAGCGCTTGCAAACGCGGGCGCGCTTGCATTCGGCGAGATGTTTGCCGCGCCCTCAACCAACGGCGCGGCGCTGTCGCCGGAGGTTATCGCCGATTCGCTTGCAAAAATCGCGCCGCTGAACAAACTTGTCACGGTGCACGCCGAAGAGGTACAAGAGGGCGCGGTACACACCTTGCAGCAGCACTGCGATGCGCGCCCAATCTCTGGAGAAATTGCGACAATTCGCCTGGTCAAATCTCTTGCCCCGCCCCGCGCGCGGCTGCATTTCTGTCACTTAAGCGCAGCGGCATCTTTCGATGCCGCGGCCGGCTGCAGTTTCGAGGCAGCCCCGCACCACTTATTTTTGTCCTGCGATGAGGCAGCCCCCGCCGACACGCACAAACGAATGAACCCGCCGCTTCGGCCGCGCAAAGAGGTCACGGCAATGTGGGCGCGCTTTGCTGAAATCCCTGTCATCGCATCAGATCACGCGCCTCATACGCTGGAAGAAAAAGCCGCGGACTTTGCGGCGGCGCCCTCAGGCGTTCCCGGCGTGGAGACAATGCTGCCCCTTTTGATGAACGCGGTGCATGAAAAAAGAATCAGCCTCGCGGCGCTTGTCGAAAAAACCGCGCAAAACCCGTACAACCTGCTCGGTCTGGAAGCGCCGGTTCTTCGAACCGGCGGCCTTGCAGACCTTGCAGTGTACGAAAAAGCGCCGCGCAAAATAACCGCGGAGAGCCTGCACAGCAAAGCCTGCTGGACACCCTACGAAGGATTATACGGCGTATTCCCGTCGGTAACCCTCATCGCCGGAAAACCAGTCTGGTACCGAAATGAAATCAGCCAAAACAAATAAACCCGCGCCGCGCCAACATCTATGTGTGCCGAAAAACCCAGACATGTTTTAGGCCCCTGCCCAATCAATACGCGGTCGCGTGAAATGCGGAACAGGACAACGAAACATGCCACAGGCACTCCCCGTCCGGTCAAAGATTTGCGAGGACGTGCAAAAGCACCCGGTGAACATATTCGGTTAACGACGGGGAACATCCCTTGCTTTTGATACAATGAAGATTCCAGGAAAAAAAGACAGTGCCGTATCTCCCGCAATCGGGACTATTATAATGATAGCACTGACTATTATTCTTATTTACCTCCTGCTGTCTGCACTGCTTGGCATGATTCCCGATTTCACTATCCTGCAGGAGGAAGCACCGGAATATTTCATTGTAACATGGTCCGATTCAGACAATGCCATTCTAAAACTTCTAAATACCGGACCCTCAATCATTAATCAGGATTACTCGGCAAAGTTTTACGTAAATGAGGTACTTATGGACAATATCATTGTATCAACGCTGAGCGGCTACAGTTTCATCCCGACACAACACTTTGGAGTTGCAAGACTTTACGGTGCCGGACCGCGCGGTCTGGAATGGGAAACAAATACCAGCGGATTTATTGATTTAAGCAACGGAACCTTTTCCTCCGGCGACCGGCTCAGAGTTGACATTATTTTAAACAAAGACAATTCCATCTATTCATCGACGACCTACATATGTCCATGACATTTATCTACTAAGAACGAGAAATAGTAGGCAACTATGGATTCTCATTCATTACCATTACACATCCATGGAGGCTTTATTACATGTATTCTATTGACACTACCAAGTATCTCATTCATATTCACATCGAAGCAGAGGGGGTCGTTGAGCGGACTGACGTAGTCGGCGCTATTTTCGGGCAGACCGAAGGACTGCTCGGCGAAGACATGGATTTGCGCGATTTGCAGCGGAGCGGCCGCTTGGGCAGAATTGACGTCCAGATAGCAAGCAAACACGGGAAAACATCCGGTGAACTCTATATTGCATCCTCGCTTGACCGCGCGGAGACCGCCATATTTGCCGCTGCGCTGGAAACGATTGAGCGCATCGGGCCGTGCGTGTCTTACTTTAAGGTAAGCGCTATCGAGGATTTGCGCGCTATCAAGCGGCGTCAGATTGTTGCGCGCGCCAAAGAACTCCTGATTGAGTCCTTTGATGAAGTTGGTCTTTCCACCAATGAGATTTTAGCCGAGGTGCGCGAGGCAAGCCGGGTAGTTAAAATCACCTCGATAGGTGAAGAGCACCTGCCCGCAGGTCCCACCGTGCTTGAATCAGACGCCATCATCGTTTTGGAAGGCCGCGCAGATGTCTTAAATCTCCTGCGGTGCGGCATCAAAAACACGATTGCCGTGGAAGGAACAAAGGTTCCTGAAATTGTCTCAGACCTTACGAAAAAGAAAAACACCACGGTGTTTGTCGACGGCGACCGGGGTGGAGATCTGATTTTATCCGAGCTGCTGCAGGTAGGCGATATCGATTATGTGGCGTTTTCCCCGCGCGGCAGGTCAGTAGAAGACATGACGCGCAAGGAGATTATCAAATCCCTGCGCAACAAGGTCCCCGCTGATGTGGTGCGGGCGCGGATGTCAGACAATGAGGCGGTCGGCGAAATTGCGCAGGATGTTATAGCAAAGGCGGCGGAAAAAGAAAATGAATCTGATGTAAAACCGGAAGAAGAAGAGGCAGAGGCACAAGCCGCGCCGGAACCCGAACCCGAATCTGTTTCACTTTCCAGTCCTGAACCGGAGATGCCGGCGACAGAGATAAAACCCGCAGTGCCGGCAGAACCGGAATCTGAAGAAAAACCGGTCCCGGTTTACGCAGAACCGGTCGATCTCCGGCCGGTGAAACAGGTTCCGGTGACTATGCACCGGGAACTCACGCGCAAAATCCCGTCCAATCCGGCAACGCTGGAAGAACACGCCCAGTGCATGTTTGGAACCGGAAACGGGCGTGTACTTACCGAGGATTTCGGCATTGTAAGCGATTATACGCTGCATGAACTGCAGGACATTCTGCCTAACCTCAAAAGCGATGCGGACGGGATTGTTGTTGACGCGGGTGTTGACCAGAAATTTGTGGACACCGCGTTTTCCAAGGGGATAAAATATATTGCCGCCCGGTCGTTTGATGAACTGGTGCGCAGACCGGTGGGAATCCGGCTGATTACTATCTGATTTGCGAAACAGTACACAACACGTGAGATATACACATGGTTATAAAGAATAAAATACAGATAAGTTATCTGGACAGGTATATGGAAAATAAAACAATTCTTCGAACTCTGGTGCTTCTCGCGGCAGCTGCAGCACTGCTTGTTGTTCCTGCTGCAGCAGACGATCAGATTGTCGGAACGTGGAAATGTAATACTGGAATTCCGTTTGTTGCATCCGGAAGCGGTGTAATTACCTTCAATGAAGATAATACTGCACAGGCATCAGGAACAACTACGATTTTCGGCATCACAAAATCGTATAATTTCAACCGGTTAACCTGGGAAAAAGTATCTGACACCCGGTATCTCGGTCATCTGGAATGGCGCACGCTATACTTTACCTGCAGCGAAAATAAAATTACGGCAGAAATCAACCCGTATGTGCTCGGGGGAACTGACAACATATTATTTAACCGCAATATCCCGGTAACGCTTTACCGCACATAACCGGGAAAAAGATACTTTTTTTATGACCGGTCTTCCCGTATGCCCCTGCAATCGAAAAGCATACATCTATAGAAAACAAAAAGATACTCATTTATGCACGTCAGCGAGGGACACCTTACCCAGCAATATCTCTGTGACTTCCTTACAGAACCCGGAATAACCCACGAAGAAACAACCCTGCACAATCTCTTTATCCACCGTATGAGCGTTGACGGAGGATTTCATGCGCGCACCATTCATGCAATGCTTGCAAGCCCAAAGGACAAAAGTCTCCTGCTCGAACTTCTGGCAGAATACGCCGATATCCGTCCGGAAAATCCCCCGAAACTTCTTGAATGGCTCAAATACGAATATGCAGAATCCGTTAAAAACGCAGACAAGGCGCGTAAAACCGCCGCATCCGCACTCCTTCGCTCCCATATCTCCGGCATCAATATCTCATCCGAGTCAGTTGCAGCAGAGCAAAGCGGGCGCCCCGAAACCTACTGGCAGCTTAAAACCCGCGAACTCACCGTAAATGAAATAATCAACCCCAATCTCTATCTCTCCCCCGGAAGCCGCCCCGACTGGACAACCCTTCCTCTTGACGAATATGCCGCCTATCTTGCAGGCGCTGAAAAACTGACGCCCGAGGAGACCTTTGACGCCGTTTTGTGCGTAGCGGGCGCCTGGTACTCTCTGTTGTCCCGCGAGGAAAAACTTGCCTGGCTGAATATGCCCCGCGTGGAGGCGGAAAAATGGGGCGAGTGGACCAAACCGCTCCTTGAAATCGATACGCCTATGCCCGCGGTTGCAACAGCAGGCTGGCTCTATATTTCAGGAAACTTTGACGCCGCGCTGGATTTATATGCAAACATCACGCTCGCTTATCCGGAAACAAAAGAGGCATGCCTTGCATTTCAGGTAATGGGCGAGATTTTAACTGAATTCGGTGACCTGGACAATGCCTTTGAAGCGTATAAGCAGGCGTTTCTTTTAAACAGGGACGCGGGCAAATACGAAACCGCCGTCGGCCTTCTGCGGCTTTGCGAAACCGGCGAAAAACTCGGCGAACACATGGAAAGCTATTATTACCGCATTTCCCGGATTGCAGAGGAACTTGAGCCGGCGGAAAAATTCCAGCTGTTTCATGACCTTGCTTCGTCATATCGGAAAAAGCAGGATTACGCAAACGAATACGAGTATCTGGAAAAACTCGTTTCCGGGGAAAACACACCGGAAAAACTCTTTAACGCGGCTACATCCCGCCTTGCGCGCATGAACAGCTGCATGGATGAAAACGGCGCCCCGGATGCCGCGAAACTTGCACACGAAGAGACCGAGGAGCGTGCCTTTTTCTATATCGCCCGCGGGGATGCGGCCTATTTCGGATTTGACCCGGTGTGCGCCCTCTACTGGTATAATAAGGCAGGGGACTACCCGGTAACCAAATCGCGCAAGTTCCGCGCCGCGGTAGCCGCCGGTTTGTACAAAGAGGCCGAAGAATATGCCCATAATGCCGAAATGCGGGCGATGCTTCCTGCCATGGCAGGAAAACCGCCAAAGGATTGCGCGCAGGCATTAAAGGATGCAATCGCTGAAGGGCATAATGCAGCTGCGTTAATCGAAAACGCCTATATCCTGCTTTATCCTGACGAGCGGCGCGCAGTCTCGGAGATTTTATGCAGCTGCTCGACAAGAAACGATGAAAAGGCGCGGATGTGTTTTGCAATCGGCAAAGCATACGTTACTTTCGGCACGGCAGACGATGCCAAAGCCGTTTTCCGGCTTGGACTGCGTTCCAATCCCTCACGCAGTCTGCGCGAGATGATTTTTGTGGAACTTGCCTGGCTGGATTACCAGACAGGCGACTATGCGGTTGCTGTCGAGGAATACAACTCTGTCTTAAAACTCAATGAGCGCTTCCCGGCTGCATGGGAGGGGCTTGCAAAATCCCTTATCTGGCAGGGAGAATTTGAAAAGGCGCTCGAAGCGGCAAAAAAGGCGTACTATTATAACCCGCAGTCGGTGTTTGCGCAGAACGCCTGTGCAGCACTTGAGGTAATTACCGCGGATAAAAAAGATGCGGCGGCGGATACGTACTTTGCATTGGGCGAGTTCGGTTATGCCGCGGCGCTGTATGCAGGTGTGGAAACCGCGTGGGATGCGGCAGATGTCGCCGGTGTGCTGAAATACCGGGAGTAATTTTTTTATCCATACCGGACAGTAAACAGCTTTTCATCCGGCATGGCAAGCGCAGTTTCCAGCAATTTAGCACGGATTTGTGCATACCGCTCTTTTTCCTCATCCGTTGCCGTGCCTGCCTTTACCTTTATCCCGAGTGCATCGCCTTCCTCCGTATGAATTTTAGCGCCCGGAATTTCATCCACAATCATTTTTGAGCCGTCCGGTTTGGACAAAACAAAATGCAGCTCGCCTTTATCTTCGACTGTCAGTCTCTTTGGATGCTCACGCAGGTGAAATGTTGTGCGCAAAGCATCCAGCGGGCAGCGGGTCGAGGTGGAATAGACGCAGATATTGGTTTCATCCCCTGCCCATTTTGCCGCAGCGGCCGCAATCTTGTATCCTATTGCAATTCCCGGACAGGCATGACCGTGCGCCTCAACAATTTTTTCAAAGGAAGGAATCTCTGACATGGAGAAAAATAGGAGGTCAGAGCATAAAAATCTATGCGTCTGAAAAATTATTTGGCGGTCTTCAGATACAAAACACCGTTTTCATCCATGAGATTGGAGTAATCCGGCGTGGTGAAACTAAACACATGCGTCTGGGAATAAACCTCGCCGCCCTTATGCTTCGTTACGGTGACAATATACGAGCCGTACATCGAATCAGACATAGACTGCGCCCAGGTGAATACCCAGGTTTCGACCGTTCCAGGGTCCTGATTGCCGTGGCGTTCGGTGCAAATCCATTCCTCAACACCGGTTCCGTCTTTGTTGAAATCATACTGCAGCCTGCAGGGAAGATTGGAAGGCCCTTCAAGAATCGTCGTGGATTTCCAGCTTCCGCGCAGTTTTTCAACATCATCTGTATAATATTTCGGTACCGCAGTCGGCTCCGGTGTGGGCCCCGGAGTGTGATGTACCGGGGTATGGGTGTACATCAGGGCGTCCTGGTCCATCAGGGAATAGCCGTCATAGGAGAGGGTGAACATCTTTGACGGATTCTGCTGCGCGGAAAGGGGGTAACTGCCGGTATAGAAAACGACATAGGAGCCGTCGCTGTTTTTCATCCATGAAAATTCAAACGGTGTTTTTTCATAGCCCTGCACCGAAACCCATTTTTCACTGCCGGTCAGGTCTTTATTAAATGTCAGAACCACGTCGAAATTGTCAGTAGTCTGATACGTCGGGTCAGTGTATGCAATAGTGTCCTGTGCATACCAGATGCCTTCTATAGTTGCGGTCGACTGCGCTGTGGTCTGCACTGCGGTCGGCTGCGTGCTGCTGCTTGGGCTGTCGTCAGTGCATCCCGCGGTAAAAATTACCGCGGCAAGCACCAGGAGGATGCATAGAATTACTTTCTTCATGGAAAATAATGGGTTGTGCAACTATTTCAAGTTTGTTTATGCGTATGGTAAAAAAACAGAAAAAACAAAAAAAAAGAACCGGTTACTGCCGGTGCAGACGGCGCCCTTTTGCAACCAGTTCTTTTGCCCGTGCCTCGTCGAGGCCCGGACAGATTAAACTCCACTCGGAGATAATCTCCTCCTCTTCGGCAGGGTCGGTGTGTTTCAGCAGCGTGGTTACGGCGCGGGTACAGGTTTTGCACAGAGGCACAAATTCATCCTCGCTGAATCCGAATTCCGGCCATTCGTCCTGGGATGTGCGGCCGCACAAGTGACAGACACGGGGATTTAAGGAAACCGGCGCAGCGGACGCCGGCGCGGCTTGGGCAGCGGCCGGGGTCGGGGCCGGGGCGGCGACTTCGCTGAACAAATCATCATCTGCACTCTGCGGTGATGCAGCGGCTTCTTCTATAAACTCAGTCTGCGGTACCGGTTCATCATCAAAAAGCGGGGCATCATCCCGCTGCGGCTCAGCCCGCGGCTCAAAATCAGCATGCGAAGGCGCGGGGGCGAAAGAGGCAGGTGCCTGCTGCACTTCCGGCTCATCGTCAAAGAGGCCGCCATCGTCTTTTGGTTCACCATAGCGCTGAATGATGCCCGTATCCATAATATCGTTTTTGATTTCAATACTGCTGACGCCGCGCGAATCAAACCCGGGGTCCCGCACCGGCGCTTCTGCAGGGAGCTGCGAAGCGGGCCTGCTCTCCTTCTTTTTAAAGAGACCGGAAAAGAAGCCGCGCTTCTGCGGCTTTTCCTGCGGCTGACTGGTCCCGGTGGCCAAAAGCGCATCCGAATAGCCGGTAACTTCTGCCGGCTCATAGGTTCCTTCATCAAATATTGAACCGGAATCGCCGTATTTGCCTGAACCTAAAACATCATAGGATTTTTTATCTTTGCGGCTCTTTCGAGCGGAACCGCCGCCCACAAATCCCCCGAGGGGGTCAAACTCCTGTTTGCGCGCCATGAATAGTTACCTGTTTATGAGTAGTATTGTGCGCTCATAGGATAAATCTCTTTATTGACTGCAGCACCGCAAGAGAGAAAACATAAACCCCCGCACAACCAATAGATTACTCAATGACTAAAGTTGCTTTCCTGGGTGCAGGGCGAATCGGCGGCGAGGCTGCATATCTTGCAGCCGCCCGCGGATTTGCCGACGAACTGGTATTATACGATATAAATAAGGAACTGGTAAACGCACAGAAACTCGATATTATCCACGGCATAGATGTATCTGTCTCGACAAGAGCGGAGGAGATGAAAACAGCAGACTACTGCCTTATCTCCGCCGGATTTGCCCGGTCGCCGGATGTAAAAACCCGCGCGGATTTGTTTGACAAAAATCTGCCCATCGCACGCGAGGCGGCAGCGCTGCTCAAAGGATTCGAGGGAAAACTCCTTGTTGCAACAAATCCCATGGATGTCTTTACCTGGTACTTTGCCAAAAAGGCCGGTTTTGCAGAAGACCAGGTCGTTGGATTCGGCGGACTCCTGGACTCACAGCGCTATACCATAGCGCTGCGCTCCATGGGTCTTAATGAAAAAGGCATTGTCTTAGGCGAGCACGGCGAAAACCAGGTGCCCCTGTTCTCACATCTCTCCATCGACGTGCCGCGCAGCGTGCGTGAGGAAATACTTGAGGGGCTGCGCGGCTCTTCGATGCCGGTTATCAAAGGAAAAGGGGGCACCGTTTTCGGCCCGGCATCGCACATTGTCTCCATGATGGAAGCAATCGAAAAAGGAAAGGAAATCATCTGTTCCCTGCCGGCAAACGGCGCTTACGGCATCGAGGGCTGCGCGCTCGGTCTGCCGGCAAAAGTTACCAGATCCGGTTCGAAGATTAACGAAAACTTCACCTTTGATGCCTGGGAACAGGAAAAACTGCAGAACGCCGCGGACTTTTTAACCGGGCTGTGCCGGAGGGCAGAATGAAAATAGCAATCAACCAGGCGGAATACTCTAATACTCCGGCGGGCCCGGTAGTGCATATCTTCGGCCGGGAAGAAGACGGCACCGGGCATGAACTTAAAGTTACGGGTTTTCGCCCGTACTTCTGGGTGCGCGAGGCCGAGGCTGCAAGGCCCCACCCGGATTATATTACCGTGTCTGAGGAAAAAGGCGTTTCTATCAAAGGCGAGAAACTTCGAAAAGTATACACCGAACGCCCCACTGATGTGCGAAACGCCCGTGAATCCTATCACCATTTTGAAGCGGATATCCCGTTTGCAACCCGGTATTTAATCGATGCGGGGCTTACCGGCGGCGTATCTGCGCCCTCGGATGAGTGCAGTTTCAATGAGGTAACGCCCGCCGAGGTCAATGCAAGAGCGCGCGTCTGCATGTGCGATATCGAATGCGACGACACCGAAGGGTTCCCGGACGCGGAAAAGGATATTATCAACTGCATAACCTGCCACGACTCCTTTGACGACCATTACACGACCTTCGTTCTGGAAAGCACGAAAAAAGTGGATTACGCCGGGGCGGAGGCGCTTGAAAACGGCTGTTTCAACCCGGAAAAACACACGATTCTCGAGTACCGGACGGAAAAAGCGCTTATGCGCGGATTTGTGCAGTATATCCGCGAGACCGACCCGGATATTCTCTCCGGCTGGAACTTTACCGAGTTCGATGTGCCGTATATCTTAAAGCGCGCCGAAAAGTGCGGCATAAAGCAAGAGGAGCTGGCGCGCCTCCCGGGCGCGGTGGACCGCAGCGCAATGCGCGGGCGGGTTATGTTTGACCTGCTTCTTGCCTACAAAAAGATGCAGGGAAGTCAGAAAGAGTCCTATCGCCTTGATGCGATTGCCGAAGAGGAGTTAGGCGACCACAAGGTCCGCCATTCCGGAACAGTGACCGGGCTCTGGGTCGACGACCCGCTGAAAATGGTTGAGTACAATTACAAGGATGTGGAACTGTGCGTCGGCATCAACAAAAAGAACAATATTATTGACTTTTATCAGGAGGTGTCGCGCTATGTGGGATGCCCGCTTGACAAGGCGCTGAACTCGTCCAATGTCATTGACATCTACATCCTGCGCAAAGCCCACGGCCGCTATGTGCTTCCGTCAAAAGGAAACGGCACGGGCGACGAGTTCGAGGGGGCTACCGTCCTGTCGCCTTCCAAAGGCATCCGCGAAAATGTAATCGTGCTGGATTTAAAGTCGCTGTACCCGATGGCCATGATGACCTTGAATGCGTCCCAGGAGACGAAGTCTCCCGACGGCGAAATTCATGCCCCAAACGGTGTCCGGTTTAAAAAATCCCCTGACGGCCTGACGCGGTCTATTATCAGCGAGCTGATGAAGGAGCGCGACGAGCGCAAGGCGCTGCGCAACACGTTCCCGTTTGACTCGTTTGAGTACACGCTCTATGACATGCAGCAGAATGCAATCAAGGTCATTATGAACTCATATTACGGGGTATCGGGTTTTTCCCGATTCCGGCTCTATGACCGCGAAATCGGGGCTGCCGTTACCTCGGTCGGGCGTGCTATTATTCAGCATACGAAAAGTATTATCACAAGCCACGGCTATGAGGTAATCTACGGGGACACGGATTCGTGTTTTGTGCAGATTCCGGCCAAAACGCGCGAGGAGACAATGGCCATCGCCCGGGGGCTTGAAAAGGAGCTGAACGAAAGTTACAGCGGTTTTTCCAAGAATACGCTGAATGCGGACACCAATTTCTTCTCGATTAAGTTTGAGAAGATTTATCAGCGGTTTTTCCAGGGCGGGTCAAAGAAGCGGTATGCGGGGCAGCTGGTCTGGAAGGAGGGGCAGGAGGTGGATAAAATCGATATCGCCGGTATGGAGATGAAGAGGTCTGACTCGCCGCAGCTGACGCGGGAGCTGCAGGAGAAGGTCTTTGAGATGATTTTAAAGGGGCGGGGCTATGAGGATGTGAAGGAGTTTTTGCCGGGCGTGCTCAAAAAATACCGGGCGGGCGGGTATTCGTATGTGGAGTGCGGTATTCCAAGCGGGATTAACAAAAATCTGCAGGATTATGCAAATCTGGATGCGCACGGGCGGGGCGCGATGTATGCAAACGAGCATTTCAAGACGAAGTTCAACAAGGGGAGCAAGCCCAAGCGGCTGTATGTGAAGAGGAGTCTCATGCCTGATGAGTATCCGATTACGGATGTGATTTGTTTTGAGTATCCTGAGCAGATTCCTGACGGGGTGTTTGAGATTGACTGGGAGACGATGCTTGAAAAGACTATTCGTGCTCCGCTTGAGCGGATTTTTGATGCGCTCGGCTGGTGCTGGGATGATTTTGATCCGAAGGTGGCAAAAAAGACGACGCTGGATATGTTTTTCTGAAGGGGAAACCCGACCTTTTTTTGCGGTGCGCTACCAAAATCTATTAGCCCTTGCCGCGCCAATATTGTATTGTTATGTCCGATTACCTGAATGAAAGTACGGTGCCGTATACGGCGAAAAATCCGTTTCATTCCATAACCTCGATAACTCTGAATACAATCGGTGAGTATAAACTTAAAAGTGCGCTCACCTTTGCCTCGCACTATATCGCAGAGGACAATCTTTTCTGTCTGGAACACGGCTTTCTTCCTCTTCACGGGTATGGCGAAACGTATGGGGAGGCACTGGAAGATCTGGCAGATGATTTGGAGAGTCTGGTTATCTTTTTCAGTAAGTACAAGGAGGAGGAGATGACTTTGGATTCTCCTGCAGTCAGAGCGGAACTGGAAAAGCATCTTGATATAGCGGCGGCATATAAAACCGTTGTCGAAAAATACGGCGAGGCAGCATAATGTCTGTATCATTAAAAGGACGTGATTTTGAACATGCCGCATTGAAAAAAGGATTTGTTCAGGACCGGAGAAGAGACCATATCGTATTTTTCTATGTGGATGAAAACGGACGGAAAAGTCCATTCATCAAAACAAAAATCAGTCATTCAACAGGTGAAATATCTGCATCCAATCTGTCTAAAATGAAAAAACAGCTGAAGTTTGAAAAGATGGAGCAGCTGGTGCAGTATTGTGAATGCACGTTTACTCTTGAACAGTACCGCGCTCTTTTGCATAAACAGGGATATCAGTAAAATCCGCCCGTATTTATCTTATTCTCCCCGGTATTTTCCTTCCGGAAGCAGCACATAACAAGTACCCGCCCTCTGTGGAAAAACCCCTTGAAGATTTTGCGCCGTACGCCGCAAAATCTTCAGTCACCCGTGCACCCTAACGCAAGAAAAACCACTGCCTCATCCAAATACATTAATACCCAGCATAACCAACATATTTAGCAGTATCCCCGAAACACCGGGGAACAGGAACACATGAACATGACCAAATACATTTGTGCAGTCTGCGGATACACCTACGACACGGAAAAAGGTGCAGGATTCACCATCCCTGCCGGCACCGCATTTGAAAACCTTCCGGACACCTGGGTCTGCCCCACCTGCGGCGCACCAAAGAGCCAGTTTAAACAGGCATAACATGGCAGCACGGGAAATTGTACCAAACGTCTTTGCCGTCGGCTCCATCAACTGGGACCTGCGCTATTTTGACGCGATAATGCCCACGCCGCGCGGAAGCAGCTACAACGCCTATGTCATTAAAGGCTCGGAGAAATCCGCGCTTGTCGACACGGGCGAGCCAAACGAGGAGGCAGAGTTCATCACCAACCTGATGCGCCTCGACCAGAACTCGCTGGACTATATTGTATGCCTTCATGCAGAACAGGACCACTCCGGCATGCTTCCTTTGATGCTGGATGTCTATCCGATGGCAAAAGTCGTCACCAATGAGAAATGCAAAGAGCTCCTGCTTGAGATGCACAATCTCGAAGACCTGGAAGAGCGGTTTATCGTTGTCGGCGACGGAGAAACTCTGTCGCTTGGCGACAAGACGCTGAAATTCTATTTCGCACCCTGGGTTCACTGGCCGGATACGATGTTTTGCGAAATCGTTGAGGACAAGGTGCTGTTCACCTCGGACTTCCTGGGAACGCATTATGCTTCCGAAACGCTGTTCCAGAATGATGATTCGCCGGAGTATCTGGAGGCGGCCAAGCGCTATTATTCGGCGATTATGATGCCGTTTCGCGCTTCGGTGCAGGGCTATCTGAAAAAGATTGACGAGATTGCACCAAAAATTATCGGTCCGTCGCACGGTCCGGTACTGAAGATGCCGGCAAAAATCGTTGACCTGTACAGAGAGTGGTCTTCTGATACGCCGAAAAACGAGGTGGTTGTTGCTTATGTTTCGATGCATGGAAGCACGAAGCAGATGGCGGGGTTCCTGGTCGATGACCTGGTTCAACGGGGTATTCCGGTGCACCAGTACAATCTTTTGGAGACGGATTCAGGTGTCCTGGGCAGCGCGATTGTCGAGGCGGCGACGGTTATTCTTGCAACGCCTACGGTTCTTTTCGGTCCGCATCCGGTTGCGGTTAATGCGGCGTATCTTGTCCGGGCTCTGCGGCCGAAGACGCGGTTCCTGGGTGTTATCGGATCATACGGCTGGGGCACGAATGCGGTGAATTATCTCGGGGATATGCTTGCGCCGGTGGGGGCGGAGTTTCTGCCGCCAGTGTATATCAAGGGGCTGCCGGATGAGAGCACGATTGCCGAGCTGCATAAGCTGGCTGATTTGATTGAGGAAAAGCATAAGGGGCTAAACCTGTAAGGGTTTGGGCTTTCTTTTTTTTGCAACGATTCACGCGAGATGAATTGTTACAAAAATCACACCCCCCTGACCACCCTCTTCACCGCCTCAGTCACCTTTTCAATATCCGCATACGACGGCTCAGCCGTCCCCTCGCGCACATACCCAAGCTCCCCCAAAAACACACACGCAGCAGGCGCGCCAAAACCCTCCTTTTCCAGACGCAGGAGCGGACAGTTTTTCTCACAGCCCTGCAGTACCACAATCTGCGGTTCATCGAGATACTGCATATTCTTCATATCACGAAACGTCATCCGCTCCTCAACCGCACCCGGATTTTTCATCACGAAGTTTTTCCCCGCGGCAAGAGCAAGCTTGCCCGTATTCGCCGGGCAGTCGCAGGTAACAAGCGCCAGCTCAGACAAGACGCGCCGCCTCTTCAAGATAGTTCTCGACAACATCCCGTGTCACATGCGGCATCAGCACAAAACGCAAATGCCCCGCGCGCGTGTGCGAAACCTTCCAGCCCTCAGGCACCGGCCCCTCTTCAAACGTCCCCACATTCATAAACGGCGTAATCACGCGCCGGTACCCGAACGCCTCAAGCCCCGCAACAAGCCGGCGCGTATTTTCCATACAGCCGTCGACCACCGCCTGCAGCCCTTCGCGGCCGAGATACGTTAAAACCGCATACGCCCCTGCAACATCCGCACCAGGCCTTGTTCCCGCAAGCGTGCACTCCTTTTTCACCGTAAGATACGGCGTGTCCACGCTCAAATGACAAAACATCTCCGGCTCGCGAAGCAGCAGACAGCCGCACGGAATCGAAGACATACCCATTTTATGCGGGTCGGTGGAAATCGAAGAAACACCCGGCACCGCGAAATCAAACTGCGGCGGATGAGGCAGGAACGGAATCACAAGCCCCCCGAAAGCCGCGTCAACATGACAGAAAATGTCATGCTCCACCGCGATTTTTGCAATGCGGGGCACATCATCAACAAGCCCGTATTCGGTGGTCCCCGCAACCGCGACAACGGCAATCGTGTTTTTATCCGCCAGCTCCGCCATTTTATCGCAGTCTACTACATATCCGCCCTCAACATACGGCGCCGTGCGCATCTCAAGACCCAGCATATCACAGGTCTTGTCAAACGAAAAGTGTGCGGAAGCAGGCACAACGATATTCGGCTTTTTGCACGGATGCAGTTTCTTGGCAATCCTGATTGCCTGCAGATTCGACTCGGTCCCGCCTGAAGTCGCATACCCGCCGGCCGACGCATTATGCATCAGCTCCCCGAGAGAGTGAATAAGCAAATCCTCAATCTCCGCCGTCCCGGGGTAAAGCCCCGGGTCGCCGAGATTGGTAGGGAAAAACATCTCATGCGCGGCGAGTGCTATTGGATGCGGGATAGTGCTCATCGAACTTAAAATATGGTCATGCGCCACATCGCGTGCCCTGAATGCGGAAAGAGCGCCCAATACCTCTTCCCTGCTTTTGCCTTTAGTATCCATAAAAAAGTATTATTGTCTGAGGGCTAAGCTCAGAATCATCTGCTGCTCGGTCTTTGCAACCGTCTCCCGGATCTTCGGGATTGCATCTATGTTGGAGGAAACACTGGTAATACCCTGCTGAATGAGCCACTTGACAAACTTCGGATCAGACCCTGCCTGTCCGCAGATGGAACACTCAACACCTGCCTCGCGGCACTGCTTGATGCAGTTTGCAATCAGGCGCTTTACCGCCGGGTGTTCGGGTTCGTACATGTCGCCTATCATACCGTTGTTGCGATCGATTGCAAGCGTGTACTGGATTAAGTCGTTGGTTCCAAAGGAACAGAACTTGATGCCGGCTTTGATGAATTCGTCGATAATGACTGCGGATGCCGGAATTTCGACCATGATGCCGAGGTCCATTTCATCAACCGGAAGGCCCCATGCTCTGAACTGCTCTTTTGCTTCAAGGAACTCGCGCGGGTGCTGAACCAGCGGGAACATGACGCCTAAGTTGTCATAGCCCGCTTCCCAGAGGCGCTTGAATGCCTCCGCCTGCATGCGGAACTGTTCGCGCTGGCGCAGATCGCGGCGCAGACCGCGGAATCCCAGCATCGGGTTGTGCTCATGGGGCTCGTCCTCGCCGCCTTCCATATTCAGGAATTCGTCGGTCGGGGAGTCGATAGTTCTGACCCATACCGGCTTGCCGCGGAATGCGTCAAGAACGGTTCTGATTCCTTTCATTAACTCTTCAATGAACTCTTCCTGCTTGTTGTTTTTAATATACCAGGACGGAGTCTTGTTCAAGCCGATGATTAAGTGCTCGATTCGTAACAGACCGACGCCGTCTGCCCCGGTGGCTGCAGCGCGCGCTGCCGCCTCCGGCATGGAAACATTGACTTTGACAGAGGTTGCGGTAATAATCCGGGGTGCGGCGACAACAACGCCTGCAGCGCCTGCTGCCGGCGCGGCTTCCGCCTTCTTTGCAAGGGCGCCGTCATAGACAAGACCTTTCTCGCCGTCGATGGTGACAATCTGCCCGTCTTTTAAGAGCGACGTTGCCTGCTTCGTGCCGACCACAGAGGGGGTGCCAAGCTCACGCGAGACAATTGCCGCATGGCAGGTCATGCCGCCTTCATCAGTGATAATGCCGGCGACTTTTTTCATTGCCGGAACCATGTCGGGGTTGGTCATTGAAGCAACCATGATATCGCCTTCCTGGACCTTTGCGGTGTCTGTCGGGTCGTTTACAATAATGACTTTGCCGGTGGCAATACCCGGAGATGCACCGTAACCCTGCAGAATCTGTTTTGCCTCGCCTGCGTCGGCGCCGGAGGCGGCAGCTGCCGGTGCAGCACCTTTTTTGATGGTGGTAATCGGGCGGGACTGCAGGATGTAAATCTTGCCGTCAACAATGCCCCATTCCATGTCCTGCGCATGTTTGTAGTGCGCTTCGGATTTCATGGCGAGTTCGGCGAGACCTTTGATTTCCTTGTCGGTCAATGCCTGCTCGGTCTGGCGTTTGCCGGTGATTGCAACGGTCTTGGTTCCTTTTTTGCCGTCCGGGATGATTTCATAGGATTTAATGGCAATGTTTTTGCTGACAATCTTGCCGGTCTTTCTGTCATAGACATAGTTGTCCGGGGAAACGGTGCCGGAAACAATGGCCTCGCCTAAACCGAAGGAGCCTTCGATAATAACGGTTTCCGCGCCGGAAACCGGGTGGCGCGAGAACATGACGCCTGCGCGCTGGGAAAAGACCAGCTGCTGGACGACAACCGCGATGTTTACCTGGCTGTCTTCAAAGCCGTTTTTCGCGCGGTAGTAAACTGCGCGGGCGGTGTATAGCGATGCCCAGCAGCGCTGGACGGCGTCGATGACGTCTTTTTCGCCGAGGATGTTTAAGTAGGTGTCCTGTTGTCCTGCAAAGGAGGCGTCGGGTAAGTCTTCTGCGGTTGCAGAGGAGCGGACGGCAACAACGGTGCCGGTGCCCATTTTCTTGTATGCGTCAAGAATTTCTTTTTTGATTGCGGCCGGCATTTTTGCCGTGGAAACCATTACACGTGCCTTTTCAGAAACCGCGTTGAGTTCGTCGTTGTCGTCAACGTCAAGTTTCTCAAGCATGGGAAACATGGTTTTATCCAGTTTGGTTAACTCCAGGAATCTGCGGAATGCCTGTGCGGTAACGACAAATGCGTTTGGAACGGGCAGTCCTACGTGTGTCATTTCGCCAAGAGAGGCTCCTTTTCCGCCGACAGACGGGATATCAGTGTTGCGAATCTCTTTCAGCCATAAGATATTGGGTGCTTCCATAGATATTCAGTATATCATTGCTACTTAGGATAAAATATCTTTTGTGTTAAGGTGCGCAAACTTGAGAGTCCGCGATATCTAATGAGAGAATTAATATGATGTCAGGTACAATAAGTATAGTCACACAGGGGCTCGTATATCAGGGGTAGATAGCTACGTTCGCAACGTAGATGCCGCGGGTTCAAATCCCGCCGGGTCCATTTTTGTTTTTTGTTTCTGTTTTTTGGAACTGTTCATATTTCCGGTTCAAAGACCTATTAAACTATGTCAACCTATCTGTATACACGAAAGTAATTCATGCGCTCTGGAATTTCGGCGACCGGCGTGCCTATGACATGCATGTGCATACAACCGCATCAGACGCCGTCCTATCCCCCAAAGCCCTTGCAAGAGTCCTTGAGGAAAAAGACATCGGGTGCGCGGTAACGGACCACAATGTAATTGCAGGCGTAAAAGAAGCCCTTCTCTACACAAAAAATATTATCCCGGGCATTGAAATATCCGCAAGCGAAGGGCCGCACATACTTGTCTATTTTGAGCGGTTTTCTGACCTCGAATCCTATTACAATGCGAAAATCCGCGGCAAACACACTATGTGTCCGCATCTGGCGGTAAAAATCGGCACCGAAGAGATTATCGCCGGCGCAAAAGATGCGGGAGGATTTGTAATTGCCGCCCACCCTTACGGCTACGGGATTGCTGTCCGGGGTGTGATGAAAGGAATTGAAACCGGCGTTTTGCGCCCGCAGGCGGCGGAAAATCTCGACGGGCTTGAAGTAATCTGCAGCGGGCTCAAAAAAGAATATAATCTCCGTGCGCAGGAGTACGCAGCGGCGCACAATCTTTGCATGACCGGAGGTTCCGATGCCCACATCGCGCAGGGCGTGGGCCACTCGGTAACGCTTGCTGAAGGTATGGCCGAACCCGCTGAAATGGTTGAGGAAATCCGCCGTCAGAAAACCGACGTCTGCGGGATTGAGTCAAGTTTTACCCGAAACGCTGCCCAGGGCCTTGCCATGACGCCGGGGTATATCCCGTGGCTTCCCCCGCTGTTGTATACGCATACAAAACAGCATGTTGAGCGGATTAAAAAAATGGGAAAAAATTAGAGTATCGGTGAAAACAGCCGGCAGATGCCCTCTTTTATCTTCATCGCCGCCGGCCGGTTGTTGTAATCCGCAAGCGTAATCTCTTTGCAGTTTGTTTCCAGTTCTTTGAGGAAATCCGCGCTCATTTCCGATGCAAATTCCTTATCATACACAAACGCCTGCGTCTCGAAATTCAGCTTGAAACTGCGCACATCCCAGTTGGCTGTGCCAACGGCGGCGACTTCGCCGTCATAGATACTTGCTTTGGAATGAATAAAGCCGTCATTATACTCATAGCCGCGGGCGCCGAGCCGGATTAAATCACCGAGATACGAATGATTTGTCCAGTAAATAAACGGATGGTCAGGTTTGCAGGGAATCACAATACGCACGTCAACGCCCGAGCGGATTGCAATCCGGAATGCGTTTAACATAGGCTCGTCCGGGACAAAATACGGGCTGTGAATATAGACAGATTTTTTCGCCCGCGAAAGCAAATCCACATAGCCGTTGTAAATCGCTTTTTCCGGTGAATCCGGACCGGAAGAGGCAATCTGAACGCGGGATGTGCCGTAATTTTCCCAGAGATTTTCCGGATAGTAAAGAGATGCGTTTTCCGCGTTCATTTCAATGGGCGCGTCTTTTGCAGCATAATTCCAGTCCATAATAAAGCGGCTCTGCAGCCCTGCAACGCCCCCGCCTTTGATGCGAAGATGCGTGTCGCGCCAGTAGCCTAAGTGTCCCTTGCCTAAATATTCATCGCCGATGTTAAATCCGCCGATCATTCCTGTTTTGCCGTCGACCACCAGAATTTTTCTGTGGTCACGGAAGTGAAGGCGCGTATTCAGGAAGGGGATTTTCAGCGGGAAGAAAATCCGCACATCGCCGCCTGCTTCAAGCAGCGGAGCGAAGAACTTCTTTTTCCTGATGGAAAAGGTGCCCCCCGCATCAAAAATTGCCCTGACGATAACGCCTTCCTGTGCTTTTTTTGCAAGAAGCGCGATAATGTCGCGGCCGAGTTCATCATCCCTGATGATGAAATATTCCAGATGGATGTATTTTTCCGCTGACGCAACGGTTTCGCAAAAAGCGGCAAATTTTGCTTCGCCGTCGGTAAAGCGCTCTACTGCATTGTTTTCGGTAAGGAAAGCATTGTCTGCTGCGCAAAGAAACGCCGCAACCGGTTCAAAACCGTAAAGACCGGATTCGCCGCCGGCGTTTTTGAGCTGTTCCATCTGTCCGCCGGCATAGGCAGCAATTGCCCGGTCTGCGATCGTCTTTCTGGTAAAAATATGCGCACCGTAGAGATGGCGGCCCAAAAACAGATAGATAATAAATCCAAGAATCGGCAGAAACAGCATTAAAATAATCCAGAGAAGCGCAGTCTGCGGGTTTCTCCGCTCCCAGAAAACAATGATAATGCAAAATAGTATATCCAGAAGAATAATGAAATACCGCGCAAGTTCAAGGAAGATGCCCCCGCTTACGTAGATGATGTCCCAAATCATTGAAAGCATAGAATACTACATGTATTTGGCATGATACAATATAAATGAATGGAAAGATGCGATGAGACCTTTTATATTTCATGCCCGCATATAGTATTCCGTTATGAAAATGAATCTATACCATATTCTCACGGTTTTACTTATTCTTGCAGCATGCATCCTTTGTGCCGGCTGTGTCCAGAGCGCACCCGAAGAGGTGCAAAATCAGCCGGCGCAAGCGCCGCTTGATTATTCCGATGCCGGAAACTGGATGTTTTTGGAACAGCATCCGGCGTATGAAGCGGATTTATTCTACATTTATCCGACCGTAGTTGTGGAATCCACATATGAAAACGGAGTCTGCGATGTGACTGAAGATATGAAAGCTGCAGCAACTGCAACCTTTTCAACCCAGGGAGCGGCATTTGCCGGCTATACGAATGTATATGCGCCGTATTACCGCCAGCTTTCTTTCCAGAAAGCCATGGAACTGAAAACCTATGATGAATTTTTGACTGATGTGCGCAACACGCCGGGAAAAGAGGATATCTTTGCGGCACTTGACTATTACTTTGCAAACTGCAATAATGGAAGGCCTTATATTCTCGCCGGCCACTCGCAGGGTGCCGCGCTGGTTGAGGTTGTTCTTGATGAATACATGAAAAAACATCCCGAATATTACAAAAACATGGTCGCCGCATATGTAATCGGTTTCGGTGTCTCGCAGGACTGGCTTGATGCAAATCCGTATCTGAAATTTGCAGAGGGTGAAAAAGACACGGGTGTCATTGTTTCCTGGAATACCGAGGCTCCGGGTGCAGTGATGCAAAATATTGCCGTTGCCGCAAATTCCCGCAACATCAATCCGCTTATTTGGACCTGCGATGAAACCTATGCGGACAAATCCAAAAACAAGGGCAGTATTATTTCATCCGGCTATATCGACCCCTATCTGGAAATTCCACTCTACACAAATGCGGATGTAATCGAGCCGGGGTTAAACGATGCACAGATTAACGCAGAACGCGGTGTGCTTATC
>R15__coassemble_610_pt1 | contig 26138 bp, 25 predicted proteins | sample R15__metabat2_low_PE_054 | metagenome-assembled genome bin R15 | reverse complement strand
TTACTGCGCAAACCGTATCAGCGAATACAGCCCGTCCGCCTGGGGATGCGTCTCAAGCATCGGTGAAAACTCATGCACAAAAACCCCCCTCCTCACCAGATACCCCAGATACGTCCCGACCTCAGCGCACGACGGCGCGCTGCTTGCAAACCCTAATATCCTCCCCGACTCCTTCTCCACCGACAGATGCATCGAGCCCACACTGCCGTCGGCAACATGCCAGAAACTCCCCGGCCCCGCAATATTCGGCGCCGAATACGTAACCCCTGACTCATTTGCAGGACACACGGTATAATCCAGCCCGAGCACCACCGTAAACGGCACCTGACGCAAATCAACTGCGCGCGGCCGCCCTAAAATCGCATCCGCCGCCGCAAAACCCTGCAGCCGCGCAACCGGCGTGAAATACGGTGCGCCGGTAATGTCACCGCAGGCATACACATCCGCAACGGACGTCTGCATATACTCATTCACCTTAATAGAACCGTCCGGATTCGTCGCAAGACCCGAAACATACGGCGAGACCGGCCTAATGCCTGTGGCAAACAAAACCGCGTCGCAGGCTATAGCCGAGCCGTTGAACTGCACCCCGCAGACCTCTGCCTCACCTAAAATCCGCTCGACCTTTGCGCCCTCGAAAATCTCCACCTCAGCTAAATCGCGCCGCCCCGCTTTTTGCATCGCATCAGGCAGTACTTTTAAGAGCGCGCTTCGCGCAAGCAGCGTCACCTCCGAGCCGAACGCCGAAAAAATATACGCAAACTCCGCCGCCGCAATACCGCCCCCCACAATAACCAGCCGGCGCGGCAGAGTGCGAAGCAACCGTATAGACCGGGCCGTATACGTGCCCGGCAAATCCGCGCCGGGAATATCCGGGACATGCATTTCGCCCCCGGCGGCGATAATAATTTTCTCCGCATCCCGCGGCTCGCCGTTGACAAAGAGCTCGCTCCCCCGCACCTCGGCGACTGCGCCGTACTCTATGTTGACACCGGCCGCCTTTGTCTCATTTTCCAGAATATGCGCAAGCTTGCTCTGGATTTTTTCAAGCTCTGCGATGACCGCCGGATACTTCACACTGATATCGCCCTCGACGATACCGCGCGACTTTAAAAACTGCGCCTCCCGCACCGCGCGGGCGGCATCATTGAGACCACAGACAAGCATACAGCCGTCGTGCACACACTGCCCGCCAAGAGCCCGCTTTTCCAGAATGGTAACCTCGCGGCCCGCGCCTGCGAGCCGCAAAGCTGCCATTCTTCCGGCAGGACCCCCGCCTATGACATAAATCATCTCAGAAGATTTCGCAGCCCTCATCCGAGGGCACCGTTAATTCCTCGCCGGTGTACGCATTAACCTCGATGATATCCTTCTTGCCGCGGACCTGCCAGACCGGGACATAGACCTTCTGAATCTTTATCTCGATATCATCTTCGGCAGGCTTGAAATCACGCTCCTCGGCAAAGATTGCATCTCCCGCCGTGGTCTTGATTCTGACATGGCGCGTAAGCTTTTTGATGAGCTTGGCAAGGAGCATTGCCTTGATTTCATCCTTGGAAGTGGTCGGCGGCACAATATTTGCATCCTGCGGAATCTCTCCCGGCTCGGGCACAACACCCTCGAAATCGCCCTCCGTGCTGTTGATTGCATTAATCCAGCCGCTTCCCTGCTCGTCGAAACTGACCGTCTTTCCCTTGTAGCTTGCCTGACCCATGCTGGTGTAGGTATAGTACCAGTAGGGAATCATGCGAAGCACCGTAGGCCCGTCCTGGCGCGCAACACGCACCGCATCGCGCGCGGAGATACGCATGGGGATAAGCATATCCGCGCCCACCGGCGGCAGCGTCGGCGCAGCCGGTCCGACATACGCAAACGAGGGCGCTGCAATATCAAATTCCTCGCCCCAGATGCGCGCAAAGGCTGCGTTGACGATATAATCGCCGAGTTTTTCTTTTGTCCATAATTCGGATTCCTTTGGCTGGAAGTATCCGTTGCCGGTGAAAATAATTTTGTCGCAGCGGGTCTTGATGCCGCCTAAGACTATAGTATAGGGGGTCTGGTCAAATCTCTGCAGCAGTTCGCGGTCATCGGAGCACAAAACAATGATGCACTTGTTCTCCTTGACGGCTGAAAGATTGAAAGGGCCCTCTTCAAGTTCGCAGTCATAGCCTGCAGTTTCCAAAACCCGGCCGATTTCGGAAACTGCATTTCTGTGATTAAGTTCACCCATGATATAGATAGGTTTGTTTTGCAACAAGATAAAGGCTATTGATTGGTTTCTCCAAACCCGCGGGGCTGCCGGAATTTTAGTAAAAAATAGCCAAAAAATCACCATGATAATTCCCCGGTTTTTTCCTCTGCCGGCATGAAAATAATGCAGCTGTTTTCCACTATTGCATATTTTCAGCATAACTCATCTGCGTATCTGACGGGATTTTCCTGTCACACCCCCCGGAAACATTCCTCCCGCCGGATGAATTTTTGTACCCAAATGTGTTGCTGTTTTATACCTACAACCCCGCCCTCCCGCAAAAATACCCTGAAAATTATCATTCATTATCTTTATCTTCTGTCAAATCATATACATAACCAATAATAAAATGGCGACACTTGCGCAATGGTTCTACGGCGGAAAGGACAAAGAGTTCTTTATCCGCCATTCAGAAGAGATTCGTCTGGCCAACACGAAAACGGCCGGCACCTTCGGCATAGTGATAACTGCCCTTGTCCTGCTCTTTACCATTTTTGTCTGCGCAAGCCGCCTGGAAACAGACCTGACCGCACTTTTTATCTTCACCGCCGTCCTGCTTGTCCTCAATATCTATTACTGGGTATGGGGCAGGGAACACCCGAAACTGACGGTCTACTACATTCAGGTTATTTTGCTTATTCTCATCGCCTTCCTGATTCTAAGAGATATAATGGAGCCCGAGGAATACGCGGTATTTATCCCCCTGTTCCTGATTGTGATGCCGCTTCTCTTTATCAATCCGATGCACAAAACGCTCATCTCGATGTTAGTCGTGCTCGCAGGGTTTGCCTGCATAACGATACTGGTAAAAGGACCTACTGTTTACGGCATCTATGACATTGTAGATGTCTGTATTACAGCTTCCTTCGGCTTTTTCATGGGGCAGAACATTCTGCGGCTGCGTATTGGAACTATCGAAGCCTATGAAAAATTAAAGCAGAGCAGCGAATCAGAGGTTTCCAAAGCGCTTGACATGGCAAACACCGATGCGTTAACCGGGGTGCGCAGCCGTTCGGCATACGAAAAGATATGTGCCACGCTGGATGAAAAAATTCAGGAAGGAACAGCGTCGGAGTTCGCGCTGGTTCTCTGCGATGTCAACGGTCTGAAAAAAACCAATGACACGATGGGCCATGAGATGGGCGACAAGCTGATAAAATCCTGCTGCCATGAAATATGTGTTGTCTATGCGCACAGCCCGGTGTTTCGCATCGGCGGCGATGAATTTGTGGTCCTCCTGCATGATTCGGATTACATGGACAGAAAGGCGCTCTTTGAGAAACTCCATGAGGCTAATATGAAAACGAATGTTTCGTTTGCGTACGGCATGGCTGAGTTTGATTCGCAAAGAGATGCCAGAACGCAGCATGTCTTTGCCCGGGCCGACGCACAGATGTATCTGTGCAAAAAAAAGATGAAGGCAGCAAGAAGCGATTAACGGTTTTGTAACTATTCAGCCTCCCTCAGTTAAGTGGTTGTATTTTTTGAATCATCTTTTCTGAAGCGCTCACGCGCAAAACGCAGATTTTCGCAGATTACACGCAGATTAGCGCAGATTACAACAGATTAAGGGCGGCGCCGAATTACGGCGCCGCAAGGAAAAACAAAGAACTTTTTGTGTTTTAAAAATGTATTAAGAGATATGATTTTTTAACGGGCGGGCGTAACGCCGCGGGAGTGAAACGACCAAGGCGTTGAGCACGGCTCCGCCGTGCGATTTTCGCCCGCCGAAAGAATCTGCTGTAATCTGTGAAAATCTGCGTGTAATCGCCCGCGGGAGCCTGCGACCAAGGGCATGAGCAAGCCTTTGGCTTGCGACTGCGGGAATCTGCGTTTTTCGCGCGTAAGCGCGTTATAAAAGCCAAAAAGATAAAAAATTCAGCACCATACATAAGGCTGAATAGTTACACGGTTTTTACAGCAGATTCGGCGCAGGCACTCTTTTATGCCTGCTTTTTTCCACCATGGCAAGCACCTTTTCCTCTACCGCATTCTGCGCCTCGCCGCCGTGTTTTTCAAGCGCAACAAGGGCCGCGTCAAGGTCGGTATAGGAAATGCCGATTTCAGACTCATCCGTCTGCCCCGCAAAAAAGCCGGCGCTCGGCGCTTTGCGTATAATGCAGTCCGGAATCTCCAGCTCCTTTGCAAGCGTGTAGACGTCTTTTTTGTACAGATGCAAAAGGGGCTGCACATCGGCAGCCGAATCGCCCCATTTCGTCGCGTAGCCTATCATATACTCGGTTTTATTCGAAGTGCCGCAGACCAGACAGCCTTTGGCCCCGGCGATATTATAGAGCACCGTCATTCTAAGACGCGATGCCGTGTTGCCGGAAAGAATCGGGGTATCAGTGTAGCCCGGCATTTCCTTGAGCGCGTCAAGGGCGCCGCCTATGGGGGCGACTGTCAGCTCCACACCGAATTTGTCACAGAGCTCCTTTGCGTCTGCATAGTCTTCTTGCAGAGTATTTTTTGCCGGGATGAAAACCCCGAGGACGTTTTGCGGCGCAACGGCTTTGGCGCAGAGGGCAAGCGCTACGGCAGAGTCAATCCCGCCGGAGACACCAATTACAAACCCGTGCGCCCCGGCGCGCCAGACGGCGTCGCGCAGCATGTCTTTGATGCGTACCACCTCGCAGCCGATGCAGCGAAGCCCGCTTCCCAGTTCTTCATTTTTAAAGTATTCAACCATGTTTCAAATCCATAGTTTTGAGTGTGTCAGCGATGTTTTTCAGCGCATAAGGCGTTGCCGGATGCTCTGCACCAAAGCGCTTAAGAAAGTCCGCCGCCAGGCTGCTCTCCGGGCCCGGGGCGCCGCGTCGCACGGCAAAGTCGTGCTCATCGCCTTGGTCGCTTCGCTCCCGCGACGGTCGCACGGCAAAGCTGTGCTCATCGCCTTGGTCGCTTCGCTCCCGCGGCGCCTTCCAGCCGAAATGCCTCGCATAGGCAAAGACCTCTTCAGAGGTGAGGGCGGCAAACGGACACAGATGCTTTTTTTCTTCCAGCATGTACTCCGTCACCGTGCCGCTGAAGACATTTTCCAGGAGACCGCACGCAGTGTCATCGAGTGTTTTTGCGCATACAATGAGGGCGCCTGTCTTCTCAGACGAGAACTGCACATCAGTCCGCTTTATGAGAAGATTTGCAAGAAATATGCGCAGGGCATAGGTTCGCACGGCAAAGCCGTGCTCATCGCCTTGGTCGCTTCGCTCCCGCGGCGTTTTGTATGTATGGTCTTCTTCGATGTATAAAACAGCACCGCGCGCAAGACCGCCGTTTTTGCGGATTTCCTTTTTGGCTTTGGATTCAAAGAGGGCGATACTGTTCATAGTAGTATGTTTGTTTTGCGATGTAAAAAAGATGCGGGATAAAAATCAGCGCCGTCTGAGACACAAGCCCGCAGCCGCCGCGACACCAAGCCCCATTACAACCCCCGCAAACGGCACCGGCGACGAAACAGCGGCCGCCGCATCGGCACCCTTCTTCTCCGACACCTCCTCAACCGTACAGTCAGCCTTTTGAATCTGTGTATCATGAATACCCACAATAAACGCATCCGGCTGCTCAAGGAAATGAACGTGATAGGTCAGATCCTTGTTGTTCACCACATAACTGATAGCAGTAATCTGCTCCATGCCCGACTCCTTCCTTGCCGCATCAGGCAGCTGTGAGAAACACTTGACATACAAATCATGGACATGCACTAAATCATAATTGCTCTCCGGCGACGCAATAAAATCATCCGTCCACAAAATGCCCTCCGCCTCCTCGCGCGCGCCGATTTCCTTCACACACGCAAGTTCCTCTTCATCAACCTTAATACCGTACTGCTCCTGCCAGGACTGTATTGTCGGCAGAATCACCGTGTTTACAAAGGCAGGCGTCTCATTTGCCCATTCGGATGAATAATCTGTTTCCCAGTCTTCAACCAGATCACCATTCGTGATAAAGTGCGAATACCAGATATGCTTCATAACAGCCTCCATATCTTCAGCATTCGTGATATCGCTATAGTATCTCATCATGTTGTCCCAGCGGCCGAAACCCATATCACATTTGTTAGCCGCGCGCGCATCCAGGTCCCAGAAGAAATTCGTCTGCCCGCAGGCATAACCCGGTCTTCCCTCATGCCAGACAACCTGATTGTTTACAAACTCCATCACACCGTATCTGCCGGTCGCATCCATCAGCGTATATGCCAAATGCCAGTTGAGATAGGGATTGTCAAACGACTGGATATTCAGCGAGTTGACAAAGGCAAGTGCCTCCTCGATGTTTGCGCAGTGCATTGCCATCGGAAGAGTAAGCCCGGATTCGAGCACCGTTATTTCTGCATCCGGATTGGTCCCGCTGCAGTTAATTTCTTTACACTCATTGCGCATATTCACCTCAATAACAAGACCTTTTTCATTCATGGTATCGGATGCAATGGTCGGGAATCCATAATAATAATCAGAAATAACAGCAGAATTTTCGACAATCTGGTCAAATGTCTGCAGCACCAGGTTAAAGTAACCCATGCCTACGGTTGCATACGTATCTGCGCTGCCATCTATGCGGAAAATGAAACACGGATTTACCGAAGAAGGCAAATCCATATTGCGCCCCATATAGAGCGAGCCGTCGTCCATTTCCTTCACCAGACAGGAGCAAAGAGCGGGTGTTTCACTAAGAAGCCTCTTATTTATCGTGTTGTTGGCGTTTAGTTTCATGTCACTGTACAGCTCTGCCGGATACGTGCCAAGGTCAATTACCCCGCTCAGGTTTTTGTCGCGGTAGTCTGCGAGAATAGTAACCGGTATCAGTTCACCGGTCATGTCGGTATCTACCGGGGTATATCCGGTCGAAATAATCGCGGCGGCAGGCGACACAAGAAGCAGCATCGCCGCGGTAAAGATAAGGATTTTTCTAAAAAGTGATTTCATGGAATAGTATTTGTGTTCCTGGAATAATAAGAAGAAAGATTTGAGCGTGGGAAATGTAAGGGCAGAACGCAGGCTGTTAAATTATTTTTTGCAGATGCACAAAATAATTCAGTAGAATAAAAAGGTAACTATTCAGCCCTCCCATCCTGTTTTTTTGATATTGCATCCTTATGTATAAGGGTTGTATATTCGTAACTATTCAGACTTATACATGATGCTGCATATTTTATCTTTTTGGCTTTTGTAATGCGCTTACGCGCAAAACGCGAGATTTCCGCAGATTACACGCAGATTAACGCAGATTACAACGGATTCTTGCGGCGGGCGAAAATCGCACGGAAAAACCGTGCTCAACCCTTCGGCTAAAGCCTCAGGAAATTCAACGGAATTCACGGAAACTAAACGGTTAAATTGGATGTTTCGGATATCAGAAAGCAATTTCTTCTGTGTTTTCTGTTGATTTCTCTATTTCCGTGTTTTCTGTGGTGATTTCCGTGGTGATGTCTGTGTAGGCATTAAGATTTAAGCGACACAGCCAAAAATCCAACTGTCAAATTTTGGTTGCATCTGCACAAAATAATTCAGCAGAATAAAAAAAAAACGTCTGACCCTACACCACAATATTCGTCTCCGAAAGCGGCTTAATCCTGATAAGAATATAATTTCTCATCCTGCTTGGCAGCACATCGGCCACCTGCCCTAAAGTCACCCCGTCCTCGACAACAGTCGCGCGGAATTTCTCCGCATACTCAGGATACGGCAGCTTGATTCTCAGCCCGTTGAGCTGCACCGCAACCGGCGCAGGCGACAAAACCTCCTCTATTTCCGGGAAGTTCTGCTTTATAACATCCTGCACACGTGCAGGAGATACGGAAAGCGGGTCGTTTGCAATCTCCTCGCGCCGCATTGAGATGACTTTTTCCACCTCCTCGATAACCGCATCAAGACGTGCGATATCCTCGCCCGTCTGCGTCCGGTGCATAAAGCGGCCCAACCCGCCGACATAACCCGCAACCGGCGGGTCGGTCATCTCCTCAAGAATTTCGCGCTTCGGGCCGCCCGTAAGAATTATCGGCACATTGATGCCTTTTCGCAGCTTTGGAAACTTCTGCGCAATGCACGAAGCAAAGTTGCCTAAAACAAAAATCGCCGCATCATGCTCATTGATTAAATCCCGCTCCTCATCATTTAACTGCGCAATACGGCGGCCAAAACCCCGCGCCATGCCTAAAATATTCGATTTCGACCCGTTACTCCTGAGATACTCCGCAACATCGCAGGCCGAATGCGGCAGATGATGAATTTCAAGACTTGGAATAACCACCGCGATTTCCGTGCCGACCAAAGGCGACTCGGATACCTCCCCGGAAAGCGGACGGGAGAACTCGCGCAGCGGCTCAATGTCTTCTTTCGGCATCAAGACCTGCAGAATAACCTCGTTTGCAATATTTTGCCGCTGCACAATATAGCCGCCGAGGTCCTCGATATAGTCCACGACTTCATCAAGACGATAGACACCGCCCTTGTAGGTTACCGGAACTAAAATCATACGAGCGCCTCCTCCATTTTCCTGAAGCAGTCCGCAACCAGCTTTTCTGCAATGTCTTCCGGAAGCGTGTTTTCCGACGCCGCATACCAGAACCGGTTCGTGCCGTAATTTTCACGGCGGACCTTGAACCCCTCCGGCGCAATGACCTGGACCGCATAAATGAGGTCCTTGAAAAGCGACTCCGACGGGTCGATAACAACCCAGTCGGCAAGGTCATTGGGAATCTCGACACCCTCGATAATAACCGTAAACCGGTCCGGCTGGTCGACCGCGTCGTGACCAAGCCGGTTCCACAGCATTTTGAGCATCGCCGCAAGATAGGTCTCATCACCGACGGCGATGGTGCATTTGCCGTCCTGCACCATGACATTGCCCACCTCGGATACCCGGATGGCAGACCGCGGCGGCCGGATAATGCCCGCCGCGACAAAGACCGGATAGCCCGGGTCGATATAGAGATGCAGCCCCTCGACGATGGATAAGAGGTTGTGGTCCTGCAGGACCGTGCGGGCGATTTTCTGATAGTTGTCAGAACCGTCTTCGGTGCTTTCAACCTCGAAATACTCTAAACCCGGCATTTCACTTCCTCTTTGCCTCGACAAAGCCCGATGAGATAAGAGCCGCGCCGACCGCGCCGATAAACTGCGAGTGGTGCGGCACAACAACCTCGGTGTTGAGCATGCGGCCCATGGCGCGGACCAGTCCCTGAATAAGCGAAGAGCCGCCGACCATGATAACCGGCTCCTTGATATCGACTTCCTGGAGCTGCTGCTCATAGACCTGCTGCGCAACCGAATGACATGCCGCGGCGGCAACATCTTCGCGCTTGTAGCCGGCTGCAAGGGCGTTGACTAAAGACTGGGTACCGAACACAATACAGTAACTGTTCATAGGGACGTCCTCGCCGCCGGCGCTTTGCATCGAAAGCGCGCCAAGCTCGGTGATGTCGCAGCCAAGGCGTTTCGAGGTCATCTCAAGGAACCGGCCCGACGCACCGGCACAGATGCCTCCCATCGTAAAGGAGCCCGGAATACCGTCGTTGACCGAGATTGCCTTGTTGTCCATGCCGCCGATATCAATGACCGTGGCAAAGCCCTTCTGCGCACCGGCGAGATAGACCGCGCCTTTTGAGTTCACCGTAAGCTCTTCCTGGACCAGGTCGGCATTCAGGTGTTTGCCGATTAAGAACCGCCCGTAGCCGGTGGTACCGATTGCTTCAATATCCGACATCTTCAGACCGGACTCGGCAAGGGCGAGGCTGATTACCTCGTCCGCCGACTTCAGGACCTCGGTGGTCGGGCGCCAGCCGGTACCGACGATTTCATTGTCCTGCATAATGACGCATTTTGTGGTCGACGAGCCTGAGTCAACACCCATGGTGGTGCCGACCTGCACTTCGCGCGCCATAAGCGCCCGGCGCTTGGCGATGGTGGAGAGGGCTTCAAGTCTTGTCAGAAGCGTGGATGCGCCAGTGCGTTCGTTAAACGAGTAGGAAACCACCGGAATCTTTGAGTTTTCCACAATATAGCGGCGCAGTTCGTTTCGCACAATCGCTGCTTCCGCGCAGCGGAAGCACGATGCAACAAAGATGCCGTCCGCCTCGACTTTGCCCTCGACTACGGCTTTGGCGCGCGCAATGGCGAGTTTTAAGTCCGGGCTTTTCACCGGCAGACCGAATTCCTTGTATGCGGTCCGCACGTCAGAGAGGGCGACGTCAGGATAAAACATCTGCGCCCCGACCTGCTCTGCGGCGCTCGTAATTTCGTTCTGGATACCGGAATACTCCGCGCCGCAGGTAATCTGGGCTATGCGCACAGGTGCGTCGCTCATGCTTTTACCTCCAGATTCTGCAGGAATTCCTTTATCTTGGCGACAAACGTGACGCCTTCCTCGCGCGACTGCGGATAGCGCAGTTCAAGCCGCGGCATCTTTTTCTCCCGCAGCATGAATTCAAGCAGCTCGTTCGTCCGCGCGCAGCCCATGCAGCCGAAGGAAAGTTCCGGCTCGGTGATGATGATGCAGGCTTCGGCCTGCTCCACCAAGGGCCCGTACAAAGACATGCGCCCGCGAATGCCTGAAGGCACCTCGACCGCGGCCCATTTGAGACCTTTCTGCGGGTCTTCGGAGGTCATCTGAATAGGCGGTGAGTCAAAGCCGGGCGTCTGGATATGTTCACGTATCGATACCGCAGAGCCTAAGGGCTCATGACCGAACCTTGCCACAAGGTCGGATAAAATCAGGCTTGTAGCCGGATAAACGAAAACTTTTACCATTATAAATCCTCCAAATCCTCACGGATAATTTCTTCAATCACACCTGCATCCACCGGGCCGCTTACCGGAAGCTCGACGCCCGCTGCGCTGCGCAGCTCTTCAGGCGTCATTTTGTCAACCGCGTCAAGGCCGAACGAGATGTAGCGAACCTTCTGCATCTCGAATTCGTGACCCAAATAGCCCGGGCGGGCGCCGCCCAGGTTTGCGCGGCAGCGCCTGGCGTCTCCCGGGGGAAAACCGCGGTCTTTGATAAATATGCGGTTTTTGTCAAGGCTTCTCAGATGCTCGACAATCCGGGCGACGTCTTCGGGCGTTCCGGTAATCTGGCAGCCGAAACAGGTTTCTTTGACCATCACTCCTTTCGCAATTTCATAGGCGGCGGTTGCTACATCCTGTGGAGTGGTGTCGGGCGAGTCGACAAAGACGTATTTGGTTACAGATCCGACATACTGCGGAACGTACTCTTTCATGCGAAAACCTCCCGGATATAGACGATTTTACCTTCTTTTAAGTGCGGGAGTTTGTCCAGGTCGAGAACGCGGCCTATTATATTAGTGCCGGAGTATGGCTCTCCGGTCGGGCCGAATTCGTCGCTTCCGCCTGCAACGCGCACGCCTGTCATTCCTGCCGCGGGACGGGAGGAATTGGAAAGCGCGAGGGCGTCTGGCGCCGGCCGCGCTTTGGGCACATTTTCAGGGATGATGTTGATATTGGAGGCGAATTCCGGTTTAAAGAGGTACATTTCGTCATCTACGTTGTAGATGAAAGGCATGGTGCCGATAGTATAGCGTTTAAGGCCGGTGACGCGGCGGAACTGGTCCACGGATTTGGGCGCGTTTGCGTAATCGAGCGTGATGTCGACGACGTTTTCCAGGTCAATGGTGTAAAGCGAGACTTTGCCTTCCTTGAGAACTTCAAGGGTGGTGCCCGGTTTCTGGTCTATTACAACTCTGTTTTCCACATCGCGGTTGTCTGCCATGACTTTTAAGCCCCGCGCCTTTGCCGCCGCTACCGCGTCGGCAAGCTTCATGCCCCGGAGGTCCAGAAGGGGCGGGGTGACTTCTACAGCCAGCGCGGCGCCCTTTCCTGCAAAGCGCGCAAGTTCAATGCCTTTTGTCACCGCGCCGACACGGGTGTGGTGAGCATTGGCGGGCACGTCTTTGGTATAAATATAGATGGCGCCGCTGGATTTTCCGGCGGTCCTTAGCGTAACGGACCCCTCGCGGCGGGGCTTCTGGCGTTCCTGCGGCACGTCAAGGCGGCCCTGAAGGTGGTCGCGGATGTAGGTGGACGCGGTCCGCTGAATCTGCATGGAGTTCAGCTGAAGGCAGAATAACAGGTGTTCGACCGAATCGGCACAGGCGGTGTCGATAGCGGCGTGTTCCGCGGCGTAGCCCTCGGCGGTGATGCAGATTTTGGAAAAAATCTGCATGCCGTCTTCGACGGGCGCGCCAAGGTCGGCGGTAAGCGTGGCGCTGCTTGCGTCAACGCTGGAAAACACCTGTTCGATTTTGGTTATCCGGTCGCCGTGCGCCCATTTGTCCATAAGGCCCAGACCGTAGATAACGCGGCCGATTACGGCGCCGCCCTCGGCTGCGCCGTAGTCGTCGGTGTGCTCGCGGCGGGCGAAGATAAGGTACGCATGCTTTGCATCATAACCGCCGCAGCCTAAAATGACATCGCCGCGCCGGTAGCGCACCGTCCCTTGAGCGGGCGCAAATGCGCTTGCAAACGGCCCGAACGAAGCGGCATTGCGGTCTTCAAAATGCACCCGCAGGGAGTCTGTATCGCTGAATGCAAGCGGGAAAGCGCATCCGGCTTTCATCTCGACAACAATGTCGCCCGCGGATGTTGCAAGGCGCAGGTGCGAGGTTGCCGTTTTGGAAATCTCGGACGGCTGCAGCAAAGCAACCGATGTCCCGGCCGGCTGGTCCGGCAGGATATCGGATAAAACGGCGCCCTGCGGTGCCGTTTTTGCCTCGCCGTTGAGATAGAAACTGATATCAGGCATATGTGTTACATCTCAAACATTTCGTCGGTCGTGGTGTGGAGCGCGTCGTCGTCTTTTTCGCCTTCGGGCGCGCCGCCGGCCAGGGTTGCCTTCTTTGCAACGCCGGATTCGGCACGTTCGTGCTCTAATGCCACGGACTCTTTCATGATGATGATTTCTTTTTCGGTGAGGTTCTTTAAGACCTCGTCGGTCTTGCCGATGGCGACAATTTTTCCGCCGCGCATAAACATGCAGCGGTCGCAGACGTCGCGGACGAATTCCATGTCATGGGACACGATAACAAAGGTCTCGTCCATCTCCTCACGGGCGTTGAGAATCGAGTGTTTGACGTCGATTTTGGTAATCGGGTCCATCGTGCCGGTAGGTTCATCGAGGAGGATGATTCTCGGCTCCTTGATTAAGACCTGGGCAAGGGCGACGCGGTGCTTTTCGCCTTCGGATAAGGACGAGGGCAGGCGGTGGAGCACGTCGTTTGCTTTTTTGTCGGTAAAGCCTGCCATTTTCAGGGTAATCATGGCTTTGCGGGTTGCAAGCTCTTTGGGGAATTCAAGGCCGATTGCGTCGGTTAAGTTGTCGATGATGGAGCAGTGCGGGTACAGGTCGTATTCCTGGTGCAGGAGTCCGATGTACTGTTTTGCGCGGCCTCTGAACATGTAGCCGGGTTTTCGCATGTCTACCCATTCGTCGCCGATGCGCACGTCGAGTTTTCCTGCAGTGGGCTCGTAGAGTCCTGCAATCATGCGGGAAAGTGTCGTTTTGCCGCCGCCGGAGACGCCGATGATGCCGAAGATTTCTTTTTCCTTGATGGTGAAGCTGATGTTGTTTACGGCGTTAATGACGCCGCGGTCAACGGCGATGAATTTTTTGAGCAGGTTTTCGGCTCTGACGATTTCTTCGCCGCCTTCATGGAGGGTGTAGGTGATGTCGTCGTGGTAGCCTTTCATGAATTCGGCGACGATTTCTTCAGGGGTGCCTACCTGGGTGATTCTGCCGTCGTCAAGGAGGACCGCGCGGTCGCAGGCTTCTTCGAGTGTCTGCGGGAAGTGGGAGGTGATTATCATTCCCATGTTCTTTTCGTGGGCGGCCTGTTTTAAGAGGTCGTGTACGATGTTTGCGGTCTTGGTGTCAAGGGTTCCGGTCGGTTCGTCTGCGCAGAGGAAGAGGGGTTCGCGTGCGAGCTGGCGCGCTAAGACGACGCGTTGTTTTTCTCCGCCGGATAAGTCGCGTGCGATGTGCATCATGCGGTGGGTGAGGCGGACTTCGTCGATTAGGTCTGCTGCGCGGTTGATGGCGTTTTCTGCGGGGTAGTGGATGTCGTCGAGTGCTTTGAGGACGTTTTCTATCACGCGGTCGTCGCCGTAGAGGGCGAAGGTTCTTTGAAACATCAGAGAGGTGCGGTGCATGATTTCGGTCTTCAGTTTCTCGTTTTCGGGGGCCCAGAAGTCTATGTCCATGGCTTCGAGGGTTCCGTCGCAGTCGGGGCATTTTTGGCCGGCCCAGCTCTGGAATTCTATCTTGCCGCATTGGGGGCAGCGGGAGATGTGGTAGATTATCTGGCCGGAGGTGGGGGGCTGGTCGATGCCGCGGATGAGGTGGATTAATACGGTTTTGCCGCATCCGCTTCTGCCGATTACGCCGACGATTTCTCCTTCGGATATCTCGAGGTTGATGTTGTCGAGTACCCGTGCGGTTTTTGGTTCGGTATCACTGGTTTCCTGTCCCGCAGGAAAATCCATGATGAGGTTTTTTATAGTAATGAATGGGGTGGCCATATAACTCAATCCATTAATAGGGAGTATATTGGTTGTGAGGTGATATTAGGGTTTGGAATGGGGAGGTGCGGGGGAGGATTTTTTATATGTTCACTCAACGAATTCACAATACCCACCCTTTATATCCCTATAGACACAATATATTCCCCATGGAAATACGCAAAATCCAAGTCACCGGCGGCTCCTCCTACGTCCTCTCCCTCCCCAAAACCTGGGTCCGCGAACGCAAAATCCAGAAAAACGACCCCATCGGCGTCGTCAGCCAGGCAGACGGCACCCTCTTGCTAACCCCCAACATCCACTACGACAGCACCGTCCGCATAAAAGAATTCGCCCTCAAAGACTACCCCGACCCCGGCATGCTCCTTCGCTCCCTAATCGGCGCCTACATCTCCGGCTTCACCAGCATAAAAATCACCTCCGCCGGACGCATCCCCCCCAAAGTCCGCCAGGCCGTACGCAAATTCACCCAGATGACCATAGGCCAGGAAGTCGCCGACGAAACCGAAAACAGCATCCTCCTAAAAGACATCCTCAACCCCACCGAAATGCCCTTTGAAAACACCCTCCGCCGCATGTACATCATCGTAAAAGCCATGCACAACGACGCCCTCTACTCCCTCGTCCAGGGCAAACGCGACCTCGCCGAAGACGTCGTCGCCCGCGACACCGACGTCGACCGCCTCCACTGGCTCATCCACCGCCAGTTCTCCCTCATCGTCGAAAACCCCGCCCTCTCGCTTAAAATGGACGTCACCCCCATGCTTGCTGCTACCTACCACCAGATCTCAAGAATTATCGAACGCGTCGGCGACCACGCCGTCCTTATTGCCGAATCCTCCCTCATCTTAATGGAAAAAGGACTCGACCGCCAGACAACAGCAAAAATAGGCGAATTCGGCGAAGAATCCCACACCATGTTCAACCGCGCAATCCAGACCGTATTTTCCGGCAGCATCGCCGGCGCAAACAAAATCATAGCCGACAACGAAGAACTGGAACAAAAATACCACATCCTCGCCGACTCCACCCGCAAAATGAAAGCCCAGGACGCCGTCGCATTAAACCAGATTGTAAACTCCCTGCACAGAATCACCGAATACAGCTCAGACATCGCCGAAATCCTGATTAACCGCATGGTAGCAGAATTCTGATGCAGACAAAACTCTTTGATGACCTGCCCGCCGGAGAAAATTTCCGCAGCCGCTTTGCAAAAACCGGCATCACCGAACCCCTCATGCAGGATTTCCGGGACTTTGTCTTCTCCTTCTATGAAAAAAACGGCCGCCATGACATGGAATGGCGCCACACCACCGACCCGTACAAAATCATCGTCTCCGAGGTAATGCTCCAGCAGACACAGGTGCCGCGGGTGGCGCTGGTGTACCCCGCATTCATCAAACGATTCCCGACCGCCGCCGCCCTCGCCGGAGCACAGGCAGAAGAAGTCCTCGCCGCCTGGCAGGGTATGGGCTACAACCGCAGAGTCCTCAACCTCCAGAAACTCTGTCAGGCCGTGCTCAAAGAGCACGGCGGCGAGTTTCCAAAAGACCCCGCCCAACTCGTAAAACTCCCCGGCATCGGCCCTGCAACCTCTTGCTCCATAGCCGCGTTTGCCTGGAATGCGGACGTGGTCTTCATCGAAACCAACGTACGCCGCGTGTTCATTCACTATTTCTTCCCGGAGGATGCGCAGGTAGACGATACTGAACTTCTGCCCCTCGTCACCGCAGCGCTTCCCAAAGGCAGAGCCCGCGAATGGTACTGGGCACTCATGGACCTCGGCACAGAAATGAAAACCAAAGTGCCCAACCCGAACAGAAGAAGCCGCCAGTATGTAAAGCAGAGCAAATTCGAAGGCTCAAACCGGCAGCTGCGCGGCGCGGTGCTCAAAAAAATGCTCCAGCTTCACGCCGCCGATGCGAAAACAGCGGCCGCTGCCGTAGGCGCGGACGCGGACGCGGACAAGGTCGCAGACGTGCTGGAAAAAATGGCGGACGAAGGATTTTTTGTACGCGAGGCGGGCGGGGTGTACCGCGTAGGGAAATAACATGTCTGCTTTGCACTCACGTTATCTCATACAATGAAGGTGACCAACCCGACCAAACTGGAATTGCATTCCAGAATAGTCGGGGTACAGACACCAGCCACTCAAAACCGAAAGGAAGTACTATTTACTCAGAGAGCAAATATTACTTTACTATGGACAACGGAGCCTATGTTCAGAACATGATGAGTCTTATGAACGCCCGCGTTGACGCGATAGCGCGTTCATTAGACTATCAGCAGATTAACCAGTTTATCAACGGACTGCTTGAAGCAAAACGCATCTTCATAATGGGTGCGGGGCGCTCGGGCCTTGTTGCAAAATCCTTTGCCATGCGCCTGATGCACACCGGATTTACCTCCTACGTAGTAGGAGAAACCATCACCCCCGCCATTGACAAGGGCGACCTGTTCATCGCGGTTTCCGGCTCCGGCGGCACAAAAACTATCGCAGACCTGGCAGAAACCGCAAAATCCCTTGAGGCGAAAGTGGGCCTGATTACCTCCAATCCGGACTCAAGAATCGGACGTATTGCCGACTACATAGTGAAAATCGATGCCCGCCGGGAAACCGACGAGCCCGACAGCCATGAATATGAAATCCGCCAGATTCTCGGACAGTACCGCTCCTTTGCACCCTTGGGGACGCTGTTTGAGACGTCTGCCCTGATCTTTGGCGACGCGCTGATTTCCACTATCATGCAGCTGAAAGACATCGAAGAACGCGACTTAAAGCGCAGACACACCAATATCGAGTAATCAGTCAAAATGAAATTCACCAAACGTGTTACATCCATAGACATCTCCGGCATCAGAAAGATGTTTGAAGGGGCAGGACCCAATGCAATCAATATGGGACTTGGCCAGCCGGATTTCGACACGCCGCAGAATATCAAAGATGCGGCGGTGCGCGCTCTTGCCGAAGGCAGAACGGGCTATACGAACAATGCGGGCATAGACGAGCTCCGCCTCGCGGTCGCTGACAAGCTCGCCCGCGAAAACGGGCTTGCATATGCAAAGGAAAATGTGTTAATAACCGCGGGGGGCTCGGGGGCTTTGCACGCCGCGGTCCAGTGCCTGATTGAAGAAGGCGACAAACTTGTCTTTAACAATCCGGGTTTTGTTTCCTATGCAAGTCTTGCAAAACTTGCCGGCGGCGTGCCCGAACCGGTTGCCCTCACACCTGAGCTGCACCTGGATGTGGAGGCTCTGAAGGAGAAGTTCGCCGACCCGCGCGTGAAGGTGTTTGTGTTAAACAGCCCGGCAAATCCAACCGGCATGGTCGAAAGCCCCCAGACTATCCGGGCGGTGGTTGAGTCCGCGGCGGACTCTGGCGTTACGGTCATTTCAGACGAGGTGTATGAAAAATTCTGTTACGGCGATACAAAGTTTGTTTCCGCCGCGAAGTTCGGCGACAATGTGATTACGGTAAATGCGACGAGCAAAACCTATGCAATGACGGGCTGGCGCATCGGGTTTATGGCGGCTGACGCTGAGATTATCGCGCAGGCAGTAAAGGTCCAGCAGTATGCCCTGGCGTGTCCCACGTCCATCGCGCAGTACGCGGCGCTGGAAGCATACACGGGTCCGCAGGACTCGGTTGCGGCGATGAAAAAGGAGTATGAAGCGCGGCGCAACCTGCTGATTTCCGGTCTTCGCCGCCTCGGTATAGAGGCTGCGATGCCGGATGGCGCGTTTTATGCGTTCCCGAAACTGGATTTGGAGACGACGATGAAGATTGTCGCCGCCGATGTCATCATAACGCCGGGGACTGCCTTTGGCAGTCTCGGCGAGGGCTATGCCCGCATGAGTTATGCGGCGTCGCAGGAGAATATCCGCGAGGCGCTGAAGAGAATTGCATCCGTTGTAAACTAAGGAGAATATCATGGAAATAAAAGAATTAACCGAATTACTTGCAAAGCTGTCGAATGCTCACGGCATCTCAGGCTATGAGTCCCGGGTTGCCAAGGTCATTAAAGAGGAGATTGCCGGATACGTTGATGAAATCTCCACCGACAAAATGGGCAACCTGGTCGCCGTGAAAAAGGGCGATGATTTTACCATTATGCTTGCAGCCCATATGGATGAAATCGGGCTTATGGTGCAGTATGTCGATGAAAAGGGGTTCATCCGGTTTGTTGCCGTAGGGGGCTGGTTTAATCCGGTGCTTGTGTCGCAGCGGGTAATTCTGCACGGCGAAAAAGGCGATATTCCGGGTGTTTTGGGCATGAAGCCGCCGCATGTCATGTCTGAGGCGGACCGCAAGAAGCCGGTTGAGCTTGCGGATATGTTCATCGATATCGGGGCAAAGTCGCCGGAAGAGGTGGAAAAACTCGGTATCACGGTCGGAACACCGGTTACCATCGACCGCGAATTCACGCCGCTTGCGGGCACTGCCGTGACGGGCAAGGCGCTTGACAATCGTGCGGGCTGTGCGATGCTTATCGGCGCGCTGAAGGAGATGAAGACTACGCACACGGTTGTTGCGGTTTTCACGGTGCAGGAAGAGGTCGGTTTAAAGGGTGCAAAGACGGCGTCGTTCCATGTCAATCCGGACATTGCGATTGCGACGGATGTCACGATTCCGGGCGATTCGCCGGGTATCGAGCGGCGCAAGGCGCCGGTGTTTATGGGCGAGGGGCCGGTTGTGGTTATGGTTTCCGCATCGGGCCGGGGACATCTGGCGGACCCGCGGATTGTCGAATGGCTGAAAAAGACCGCCAAAAAGCATGACATTAAGATTCAGATTGAGGTGGGCGACGGCGGAAACACAGATGCTTCGGCAATCAACTTCGAGCGCGGGGGTATCCCGTCGGTCCCGGTTTCGGTTCCGGCACGCTATATTCACTCCCCGGTTGAGGTTATTGATATGTGCGATTTGCAGGAAGCTGTGCGGCTTCTTGCAAAGGCGGTCGAAACCAGACCGAAATTATAATTTTTTCCGCGCGGCAAATTCCCGGCGCATTATGCGAACTACTAATTTTCAAAAATTAGTATGACGAAGGAAAGGTGGTTTATTTTTGAAACGAAGAATTATTTTAGGCATTCTATTTTTGAACTACTAACGAACTACTAATGCCGCACAACCCGTTTTCGTCCATGGGGTCGGTGTGGTGTATCAGACGGCGCGCACCGATTTAATGCATCTTTTTGATTTGCACTACCTGCAGGTGCAAAAACGCGGGCGGGCGTTTGTGTATATGCTTGACAAGGCATGGGATTTCGCTGCGTGAATCTTAGCAAAACCCTAATACGGTGTATCTCCAATCTATTATACCATGCCGCCCGCCCGCACAAAAGAAAACCGCATGAAAAAGAATGCGGCAACGCTGTCTATCTGCTCCAACACGCTCCTTACGTGTGGAAAGCTTGCGGCAGGTATTTTTTCCGGGTCGGTGAGTATCATTTCCGAGGCACTGCATTCAGGAATTGACCTTGTCGCATCGCTTATTGCCTTTTTCTCGGTACGCAAATCCTCTCTTCCGCCGGACAGGGACCATGCTTTCGGACATGGCAAATATGAGGATGCATCAGGGATTATCGAGGCCGTTTTAATTGTAGCAGCAGGCGGCATTATTATCTGGGAATCCATTGCGCACCTGCTGTACCCCGAGTCGCTTGATTTCGGGCATTTGTATATAGGCATGATTGTAATGGGCGTTTCGGCGGCGCTGAACTTTATTGTCTCAACATGCCTGATGCGGGTTGCAAAACGCACCAGGTCCGTTGCGCTGGAAAGCGATGCCTGGCATCTGCGAACAGATGTTATCACCTCGGCCGGGGTTTTTCTTGGCGTGCTTTGCTTATGGCTCACGGGTTTTGTCTGGATTGATTCGATTGTCGCTCTCGTCCTTGCGTGTTTCATTATCTACGAGGGTTTTACCCTTATCAGGCGGACGTTTCGGGATTTAATGGATGCAAGTCTGGGTGAAAAAGACCTTGCAAAAATCGATGAAATAATTTCCCGCCATGCAAATGAATATACGCAGTATCACGGACTCAAAACACGCCGGGCGGGCCCGGATACGTTTGTCGAGTTTCATATGACAATGCCGTGGAAGTGCACGCTGGTAAATGCCCATGCACTTTCAAAGCATATCGAGGATGAAATCAGTTCCGAGGTGGAGCGCTGCACGGTGATAATTCATTTCGAACCGTGCGACGGGCGGTGCGGAAATGAGTGCTGCGATTTTATGTGCAAGAATGAAATCTGGGACGGAGAAAAATAGGGGGAAAGGAAAAATCAGTCATGGAGGTGCATACCGGCGCGGCGCACCTCTAATTCCTTTTCCACCAGTGCAAAATCGACATTTGCCGCTTTAAGCGCGACCATCAAATGAAACATCAGGTCGGCGGCTTCTTCAACGATCCGCTCCTCAACGCCGTTTTTGCAGGCAAGAATGAACTCCGTTGCCTCTTCGCCCACCTTTTCCAGTGACTTGTCCATGCCTTTTTCATGGAACAAAAGATGGCGCACATAGGATTTTTCCGTTGATTTGCTTGTTGCACGCTCGCAGATTACCTGCCATAACTCATCAAAAACTTCTGCTGTCATTTTTTCACTCATCCAGTGTTTTCATATCCTCTAATTCTTTGCCGAAAAAGCGCTTAATTAACATCCGCGCCTTTTCGATGGTGGCGCCGCCTTTTCCGATTGCAAGACCCATGTTGGATTTGTCGGGTATATACACCGAAACGGTTTCACCGATGTCGACTTTTACAATCTCGGCCGGCTTGAAACAGTTTTTAATAAACTCTTCAGGGCTTTCATCCCACTCGACCATCTCGATTCTGCGCCCCAGAACCGATGCAAGCTTTTTGATATTTTCGCCTGATTTACCGATTGCAAGCCCCATTTGTCCTTTCTGTACTACATAGACAATGCGGTCAAAGCGGTCGTCGATGATACAGTCAACACCCGTGGACTTGGTTACAATTCTAAGCTCTTCAATATAGCGCCGCTCGCGAAATCCGATGCTTCTGTTCATCATAAGTCGGCTTTCATCATTGAAATATTCATGTAGATTTTCCATAGTATCCGGAATGTAAGTTATGCGAAATTTGAGGTGCGGGAGGTCCCGCTATTCGTAATTTAGTAGGAACGGCCGAATAACGCGGTCTTTCCTTTCTTGCCGCAGATAATACAGGTTCCTTCGTCGTTTTCGACGTATTTGCTGCGGATTTCCGTGCCAAGAAGGGCGGAGTCGGTGAGTTCCTCAAGTTTATCGGCACATTCGCGGTCGCCGCACCAGTGAACGGCAACGACGTTGCCGTCCAGTTTTTCATTGCATTCTTCAACGGTGGCCGCGGTCTGGAAGTGCGTCTCAAGATAGTTTTCCGCCTTGTCTAAAATCTGGTCGTGCGCCTCGTCCAGGAGTTTTTTGACCGAATCGGCCGCTCCCTCGCGGGCGATGGTGGTTTTTACGCCGAGGCGACTGCAGCAGACAAGCTGGTTGTTGTCCAGGTCGCGGGGGCCGAGTTCAACTCTGAGCGGGACGCCATGGAGTTCCCAGTGATAGTATTTTGCACCCGGACGCATGTCGCGTCTGTCGGTTTTCACGCGCAGTCCGGCGGCTTTTAATTCCGCTTCAAGGGCATCTGCCGCGGCTAAAATCTCTTCACCGCGTTTGCCGACGATAATCGGGATAATAACCACCTGGGTAGGTGCAATTGTTGCCGGAAGGACAAGTCCTTTGTCATCGCCGTGCACGCCGATAACGGCTGCAAGGCAGCGTTCGGAGATGCCGAAGCAGGTCTGGGAGACGTACTGCTGCTCGCCGTTTACGTCTTCGTAGGTGATGTCATAGGTTTTGGCGAATTTACTGCCTAAGTGGTGCACGGTTCCAATCTGAAGCGTGCGCCCTCCCGGCATTACGGCGTCGATTGCCATGGTAAAGTCTGCGCCGGGGAATTTATCCCAGTCGGGGCGTTTGGAGATAATAATCGGCACACCGAGGTCACGGTAGAATTCCTGCGAGAGGGCGAGTTCGTACTCGACCTGTTTGTTTGCATCGTCCCAGTCGACATGAACGGTGTGGGATTCCATGAACGAGGTGATTTCGCGACACCGGATTAAGGGGCGGGTGTGTTTGGTTTCGTATCTGAAGGTATTTACAATCTGGTAGTATTTCATGGGCAGGTCTGCGTGCGAGCGGACCCAAAGAGAATACATGGGGTAGATTGCGGTTTCCGAGGTCGGGCGGAGGGCGAGTTTGACCTCCAAAGGCGTTAAGCCGCCGTGGGTTACCCAGTAGACTTCGTCTTCGAATCCTTTAATGTGTTCTCCTTCCTTGGCCAGTTCGGTTTCGGGGATGAGAAGGGGGAAGAGGGTTTCTTCGTGGTCTCTGTTTAAGAGGAGGCGAAGGAGGTCGTAGGTGTGCTGGCGCAGGGCAAAGCCGAATGCGTTCCAGACGTAGAGTCCTTTGACGGGGTATCTGACATCGACAATGTCAGCCCGGCGAATGACTTCATTATACCATTCACTGAAATTTTCGCGGGACGGGAGTTTTTCTGTTTCATCTGCCATGGTGTAGTACTCACCTGAAGTAACTAATGTTGGTTTTATAAAGGTATATTGGTTGCGGGATGGGCATGACAGGTAAGACTGCGGAATTTTTTGCACTTTAGAGTAACTATATCTTCTCAGCGGATAAATAGATACGTCAGTGAAAAATCCTATGAATCAGCAGCCCTCCTCGAAAAAATGGATTGTGTTTCTCGTCATTCTCGTTGCCGCGGCAGTGGTTGTCGCTTCGGTCGCCGCGGTTACCATCGGAAGCGGCGAATTAAATCCGATGAAACTTACTGAGCCGGAGTATCCAGGGGTTATTACTGACAATCCAGGTGTCCCGACAGTAGAGCGGCCGGTTGTCGAGCCCGATACTCCAATATGTTTGTACGGATGCCCGAATCCGACTGAGTTGTCAGGAGTAACGCTTACCAAAGAAACCGAAATACTTGCGTATGACTGAAGAAAACACCGCTGAAAATCAAAACGCGGCAATACCGGATGCCAAAGAGCCGCAGGACCTTGACGCGTCCCCTGAGCACTTTATGCGCGAACGTGAGAAAAAACTTGCTGAAATGCGCCGGCGCGGCTTCAAGGGATGTCTCTACGGCTGTCCTGAGCCAAAAGAACTCGTTTCCGTCTCTCTTTCACGCACAACCGATATACTGAACTATGACTGACTATCCCCTCAAAACTCTTTTCTGGGAGGCAACGTTGCGCTGCAATGCCCGCTGCGCCTTTTGCGGGAGCAGATGCGGTGAACTGCCCTCTGAAGACCTCGACGGAGAGATTGTAAAACGGGCATTTGCCGATGTTGCCGCATCCTTTGACCCGGCGAAAATTATGATAAATGTCACCGGAGGAGAGCCGTTGCTGCGCCGCGACCTTTTTGAGGTAATGGGGTATGCAGACAAACTCGGTTTTCCCTGGGGCATGGTTACCAACGGCTCGCTGATTACGGATGCGGTCATCGCCCGGATGAAAGAAACCCATATGCGCACCATTTCGGTAAGCATTGACGGGGTGGGTGCATTTCATGAAAAAACCCGCCGGCTTTTGGGCGCATTTCCAAAAATTACTGCAGCGGTGCAAAAACTTGCGGCGGCGGATTTTCTTGATTCGGTGCAGATAACGACCGTGGTGACAAAACAAAACATCGGTGCGCTCGAAGAGATGTACACGTATTTTTCCGGGCTCGGGGCAGATTCCTGGCGTATTGCACTGGTTGACCCGGTAGGGCGCGGAGCAGAAAATACCGGCCTTCTACTTGATGCAAAGGATTTGGCCCGGGTTTTTTCCTTTATCGATGCGCATATGTTTTCAAACAAACTGACAATTACAACAAGCTGCAGTCACTATCTCGGAGAAAAAGACGCGCTGTACCGCGCGGCGCCTTTTTCCTGCAGTGCGGGAAAAACCGTGGCTTCTATTCTTGCAAACGGCGATATTTTTGTCTGCCCCAATGTGGCGCGCCTCCCTGAACTGATTCAGGGAACTATTTTGCGTGATTCGCTGCCGGAGGTCTGGGAAAACGGGTTTGCATGGTTCAGAAATCCTGACAGCCGCCGCGCCGGGGAATGCGCCGGCTGCGCTCTTTTTGACAAATGCAGGGGAGACAGCCTGCATACCTGGAATTTTGCAGAAAACCGCCCGAACTTCTGCATTAAAAACTATTTCCCAGATGCAGCGGAGTTCAAAAAGGATTTTACGCTGCCTCCCGCGCTGAAGGCTGCGCTGAAACCGATCTGCAAAACACTCCGCGGCTTTAAAATCAGTTACGGCTCAACGTCGGCAAAAAAAGTCGTTTTCCTTCCATCCGCGTCTGCAGAACTGAATTCCTTCTTCCACTGGGGAGAGGTGCATCCCGCCAATATCTGCGAACTGATGGCAGGGCTTGCCGGGCACCGGTTCGGGGAAACTGCTTTCATCGAAGCCGTTGTGCCGGTGTTTCTGGAAGAACGCGGGAAAAAGGAGGCGTTTTTTTCCAAAGCAGGTCATGCAAAAATGCTGGATGAACTAACGATTATGAATGACTGCAAGGGGCAATCTGACCCGGAGTACAATGTATTTAGCGGTCCTTTTTCTCTTTTGGGCTATGTGCATTCGCATCCGGGCGAACTCAATCCCTGTATGAGTGTGCCGGATTTGGAGCTGCATGAGCGGCTGAAAGAGAATTCGCCGGATTTTGTTTTGTCCGGGATTATAAATCCGCAGAAAAAAGAACTGCGCATCTACTGGGATTCGGTGTATATGCCGGTGGATGTGGTTCTTTTAATGGATGAAAAGAGGGTATGTGACTGGGAGTAAAGCAGTCACATTTATACCTGTTTTATTTTTATTTCGGAACTATTCACGTACCTTAGATTGTTGGTCTAATTTTTTGAAGCCCAAATTTGACAGTTGAATGTTTGTCTGTGTCGCTTAAATCGTAATGCCAACACAGACATCACCACAGAAATCACCACAGAAAACACGGAAATAGAGAAATCAACAGAAAACACAGAAGAAATTGCATTTTAGCCAATCATCAACCGTTGATTCCGTGAATTCCGTTGAATTTTGTGTTTTCCGTGTTTTCCGTGGTGATGTCCGTGGTGAATTCCGTGTTGGAATGACGAGTTAAGAGACACGCCAAAAATGCACCTAACTTTTTCTATTCACTAAAATGAGATAGGCTCAACTGTCAAATTCAGGTTGAAGAGCGCTTACGCGCGAAAAACGCAGATTACGCAGATTACACGCCGATTAACGCAGATTACAGCAGATTCTTTCGGCGGGCGAATTACGCCCGCCGTTAAAAAATCAT
>R15__coassemble_608_pt1 | contig 26168 bp, 29 predicted proteins | sample R15__metabat2_low_PE_054 | metagenome-assembled genome bin R15 | reverse complement strand
CGGCTGAAAAGACCGCCTCTGCTGCTCTGCTTTGCTGCGTTAACCTTCGGGATAGCCTCGGAAATGGCGTAACCGACGGACGAAATACCTCCGCCGCGCAGAGTGTTGATAATTTCACTGGAATCGACAACCATTTCACCGACGCCGTATTTGTTAACCTCGCCTGCTCTGAACAGAACACCGAATCTGCGCACGATTTCCTCGTTTAAGCGTTCATAAGCACTCTTAACGCTTTCGCCGTCGTTTTTCCAGGCGCTGTTGTCGAAAACAATGACGTTGTCTGCTTCGTTTACCAGCGTGGATAAGGAACGCGCGGCATTCAGCGAATACAGCCGCCCCTCTTCGGGTGCCGGAATAATACCAAGGGCATACACCGGCTCGCGATAGATTCTCTTTAAGTTTCTGCATAATACCGGGGCACCGCCTGAACCGGTACCGCCGCCAAGACCTGCGCATACCACAAATGCATCCACATCATGAGTGCCGCGCCGGTCAATCGCGCTGATAATTGTATCAATTTCATCAGCCGCTACTTTTGCTCCCGTCACGTTGTCGGTTCCGACACCGTGACCTTTTACCATTGTCTGTCCGATAAGCAGTCTGTCTTCCATCGGCACAAATTTAAGGCCCATAAGGTCTGTTTTAGCCGAGTTGACAACAATACCGCGGAAACTGGTGGAACCTACCTTCCTGTCCTGAGCCAGGAACATGTCCACAATTTTTCCGCCTGCCTGTCCGAATCCTATAAAGAATACTCGCATTTGGTTGACACCTTTAACTGTGTTATAATTTGTCTCTCATAAGATATATATGATATCATTGGGTGAGTGGGTAACCACTCCTGAAGTGTGTTTTCTGAAATGCCTGCGTACGAACGCGCAGGTGAGGCACAGGAGATGTACCACTTCAATTTCACATATTTATGAGTATTAGAATAAAAACATGGTACTAATAAATAGACGTCTATAAAAACACCCTGCAGGGTACCGGCACCTGCCGGGACTTTTTGCGCATTCAATTTCCAAAAGGTTTCTTATTATAGAATACAAATACTATTACAGGAATGAAGGTTGCAATAATAGGCAGCGGTCTTACAGGGTTATCTGCAGCACTGGAACTTGCAGGCGCAAATGATGTGGCGGTTTTTGAGAAAAACAGCTTTGCAGGCGGCTGTCTGTCTTCAAAAAAATACGGGCGGTATGAACTGGAAACACTGTATCACCACTGTTTTTCAGGCGATAAGGAGTTGTTTGGGCTGCTTGAATCGCTCAACCTCAAAGATGAGCTTGTATGGCTGAAAGGCTCCACCGGATACTATGCCAAAGGCAGACTTGAGTCAGTGACAACACCGATAGAAATTCTGAAATGGAGTGCGCTTTCCTTTTTCCAGAAAGCGCGCCTGGGATTTTTCGTGCTCAGTTCCCGCTCCATCGACGAAGACGCGCTGGACAAAATCACCGCAAAAGAATATCTGTTAAAAAAAGTCGGTGAAAAAATCTACCGCGCATTTTTTGAGCCGCTGTTAATCAGTAAATTCGGTGAGCGAAAAGACGAAGTCTCCGCTGCCTGGCTCATGAGCCGGATTGCAATCCGCTCGGACCGCGGCGCTGAAGGCGAGCGGCTCGGATATATGAAAGGCGGCTGGCACCGCTTCATTGATGCGATGTGCGATAAAATCAAAGAAACCGGTGGCGACATACGGCTTGGCGCGGCGGTAACCTCGCTTGAAAAACAGGATAAATGGTTTGTCAACGGCGAGGAATTCGATGCGGTCATATCCACCCTGCCTCCGCAGATAACCAGGTCACTTCTGAAAAACCCGGAAAAGTTCAATCTGCCGGATATCATTTACCAGGGAGCCGCCTGTATGACGCTTGGTCTCAAAAAGAACCCGACGCCGGGAATATACTGGACCAACATGGGCGACCCAAGCGCTTTCGGCGCGGTTGTAACGCATACCAACTTTGCGCCCTTTGAGTGGTATGGAGAACACGTTGTGTATCTCGCCTCCTATTTCAGGGACGAACCGGCGCCCGGTCTTGAAGCGCGCATGATAGAAGATTTCTGCGCCAGATTCGGAGTGGAAAGATCCGACATCATTCATCAGGATATGTATATCGATAAATTCGCCGGCCCGGTTTTTGTAACCGGCTACAAAGAACACATTCCGCCGGTATGCGCGGGAGACGGACTATATATCGCCGGCATGTTTTCCGAAGAAAACTACCCCGAGCGCAGCATGGAAGGGTCGATTAAAGCAGGCATCCGCGCCGCAAAACAGATTCAATGACATTTATTACAGCAGTTATCCCGGTTTACAACGATGTTGAGGCATTAAAGACAGCCATTCCGAAATCGCTGGAGGTATTGGAAGGTTTCGGCCGCGCATTTGAAATAATCGTTGCCGAAGACGGCTCAACCGACGGTTCGCGCGAATTAGTCGAGGAATGGGCAAAAAAAGACGCCCGCGTGCGCCTTTTGCACTCCGACGCGCGCCAGGGACGCGGGCGCGCCTTAAACCGCGCCTTATCTGAAGCACGCGGCGATATTTTCTGCTATTATGACGTAGACCTTGCAACCGACATGAAACACCTGCCCGAACTGCTAATGCATATTGAAGACGGCGCCGATGTCGCAACCGGCTCGCGCCTGATGAAAACAAGCAATATCAAACGCAGCGGGGACCGGGAAATTGCAAGCCGCGGTTACAATTTCCTGGTGCGCCGGCTTTTAAAAAGCAAACTCTGCGACCACCAGTGCGGATTCAAGGCATACAAAGTCCCGGTCCTGCGCGAACTGGTCAAAGAAATCCAGGCGCCCCACTGGTTCTGGGACACCGAATCCCTGATACTTGCGCAGCGCGCCGGATACCGCGTTGATGAATTCCCTGTTGTATGGACTCAAGGTCCCGGGACGACGGTCAGATTCAAAGACGTAAAAGAAATGGGCACCGATATTCTTAAACTGAGGAAACGGCTTACATGAACTGGAAAAAAACCGCTGCCATAGTAATCCCTACCATAATTGCGATTGGCTTAATCGTCTTTATGTTCTTCCGCATTCCCTTTGACGACCTGCAGGAAGCCCTTTCAGCCATGAATCTGTTATGGCTTCCCTTAGCAGTCGCCATTTGCGTATGCGCGTGGTTTTTACGCGGCTTCCGGTACAAATACATTCTGCACCGTCTTGAATCAGAAGTAAGCGTTCTGCTTGCAACAGCCTGCATTTACGTATCACAGACAGCAAACATTATTGTTCCGGCCCGTCTCGGCGATTTTGTGCGGATGTTTATTTTAAAGCATGAAAAAGGAACCGCCTACACGCCGGGTTTCACCTCGCTGATTGCAGAGCGCGTCTATGATATTTTAGTCATCGCCTTCCTTGGACTTTGCACAATTCCCTTTATCATCACCATGATTCCGGCGGAATATCACTGGTTTATCTGGCTGATGGCAGGCGTCCTTGCAGCCGGCGCAATCGGCATTATCTTCTTTATTGCGGTGCGCAGACTGCAGTCTGAAGACAAGGTACTCAAAAAGATTCTGGAAATTATCGCGCAGTTTCGGACAGTTTCCTCAACCTGGAAAGCATTCTTTGGTTTAACCGGGATATCTGTCATAATATGGCTTGCCGACGTCTCGATTTGTTATCTTGTTGCTGTGATGTTCGGCTGTTATATCAATCCTTTCCTGGTTTTGCTTGCGATTGTAATCGGCAATCTGGTCAAAGCGGTTCCGATTACTCCCGGTGGAATCGGGACCTATGAAGTAGCTCTTATGGTTGTATTTGAATTCGGCGGCGTCCCGGCGGCTGTTGCAACATTAATTGCCGTAATCGACCATTTAATTAAAAACGGCGTTACTCTTATCGGAGGAATTATTTCCCTGTATGGTTTTGGCAACTGGGCGGCTGATTTACTCAAACGCCTGTTTAAAGAGGGCAAAGAGGCAGCGGATGAAGAATGATTGAGGCAGGCGCGCAGTTTCTGACGGTTGTTTTATGGCTGGTTGTTATTAAATTCTGTCAGCTTGCGTTGTACCCGTATGTGAAACCCGCATTAAAGGACCTTGCCTACGGACTTTCTTATCCACTCGGCATTATTCTTCTGACCTTTGTTTCCTGGTATCTTGGCATGGCGCACCTCCCTGTGCAGTTTGCGCTTATCGTCTTTTTAGCGCTGTTTGCGCTCGCCGTCTGGAAAAAACAGTACAGCATAGCAGAGTTCAAAGCAAATGCGAAATGGGACATGGTTTTCCTCGCAGGATTTGTCCTGTTCCTGATTATCCGCTTTGTAACGCCGGGAATTATCCCTTCCGGGGAAAAAATAATGGATTCCGCCATTCTTTCCTCCATTATGAACAATCCGGTGGTAACCCCGGCTGATGCCTGGTATGCCGGCGGTGAGTTGTCCATCTATTATTATCTCGGTCACTGGACATTTGCCGTGCTGGGGCTTCTTTCATTCGGGGCAGCCCCCGTTGTATTCAATCTGATGATTCCGACAGTAGTGGGACTCGCCGCGGTTTCGCTTTTTGCCGTCGGCAGTCTGATTCTCAAACACCGCCGTTGGCTGCCTCTTCTGGTGCTTCTGATACCAACGCCCGCCCTGTTCGTTTCATTTGCCAAAGGACTCGGGCTAATCGGTTCCTGGTGGGCATCGACCCGTGTCATCGGCGACGGAGCAACGATTAATGAGTATCCGCTCTTTTCTTTCCTCTGGGGCGACCCGCACGCACATGTGCTTGGCTGCTTTAATCAGGCGCTGTTTATCTGCCTGATTCTTGTCATGCTTACGCAGTGGAAGGTTTTGCCTCGCTACGGCAGATACCTTCTTGGTATCCTTATGGCACTTTCGCTTGGCTGCATGCCGGCAACCAACTCCTGGGACGTGATGATTTATGCGGTTGTATACATAATCGCGGCTGTAATTGTCTGGTGGCGGGACTTCAATCATAAAATTACGCTCAGGGCAATTCTGCCCTTCGCTGTTGCCCCGGTGCTTTCGCTGCTTATCGTTTCACCTTTCCTGATAACCATGCTTTCTGCAGGCGGCTCTTCAATTCAGGGCTTTTTCTTTGTGACAACTCCGTCTGATATCGTGGAATTTTTAGGTGTGTGGGGCTTTTTCCTTGCGGTGTTTATTCTCTACGGCATAAAAACCCTGAAAAAATATCCATGGCTTCTCATAATTCCGGTCGTGCTCTTTTTCTTCGGCTATGGGGCGCTTGGCTTAGCGCTATTCTGCATCATCCTTCTTGCGCTCAAAAAAGAGTTCAAACCGGAGACGATTCTTGCGTTTATCGGACTTGCGGTCCTTATCTTCATGGAACTGTTCTACCTGAAAGATTACATGGGCGATGCCTATTACCGGATGAACACCGTCTTTAAATTCGGATTTGCCTGCTGGTTTATGTTAGGCACCTCTGCGATGCTTATGATTGGGCGCGCCTTTTCGCTTCTGCGCGTAAAACTTTCCACGAAAGAAAAAATTGCGGTTGCTGTTGTCGTCCTCGTTATTCTTGTACCGGTTTTGACCTTCGGCGGTATCAATTTAGGCTATCCTTCGGGAACACTGGACGGCAGTGCATGGCTTGAATCCTTCCATCCGGGAGATGCGAAAGGTATTGATTACATTCAGGAAAATCTCTCGCCCGAAGCAAAAATCGTGGAAGGGGCGGGTACTTCCTACACTTACAGTTCCATGGTTTCCGCAATTACCGGACGGGAAACTATTCTGGGCTGGGCCGGGCATGAATCGGGGTGGCGTTCCGGAATAGGCAATGTAAGTGAACGTGTTGCAGATATAAGGGCAATTTACGAAAATCCCGATGAGTGTTTTGACCTCATGGATAAATACGGCATGGAATATATCTTCGTCGGTTCCGCTGAACAGGAACAGTATTCCATAGATTTGCCCAAGGTCGGGCTGACTGAAATTTTCAGCGCTGAAGGAACGACTATATATCAAAGAACGGTCTAATCTTATAAAAGCAAATGGACTTAACCCTACTCAGTGCCGCAATCCCGGTGTTCAATGACGTTCAAGGTCTTGAAAAAGCCGTGCCAAAAACTATAGCAGCACTGGAAGGTCTGGGCGTCTCCTTTGAGTTGATTATCGCAGAAGACGGCTCAACAGACGGCACCCGTGAGGCGGCAGAGCGCTTTGCCGCATCCGACTCGCGCATCCGCCTTGCCCCCGGCGCGGGCAGCGCCCGCCGCGGCAAAGGCGGCGCGCTTTGCGATGCATTCAGCGCATCCCGCGGGGAATTTTTCCTCTTCTTTGATGTGGATTTGTCCACCGACCTTTCGCATATCCCGGAGGTAATCGAGCGCCTGAATGCGGGGTATGATATCGTAATCGGGTCGCGCATGATAGAAGGTGCCGAGGTGAAACGTTCCGGCAACCGTGAATTTACCAGCCGCGCGTTTAATTTTTTAGTGCGCAGTCTCCTGAAAAGCAAAATACGGGATCACCAGTGCGGGTTTAAGGGTTTTCGCGCGGAGGCGCTCAAAAAACTGCTGCCCCGTGTTAAGTCCCGGGGGTGGACCTGGGATACCGAGGTACTTTCCCTGGCGGAAATTTCCGGCATGTCTGTTCTTGAAATTCCGGTAAAATGGACACAAGGGGCTGCAACCAACGTAAAACTGCCGGATTATTTTGCGATGGGTTGCGATGTGCTTCGGCTTCGCAAACGTCTTCGCCAAAGCGAAGATGTGCTCGATGCAGGCTAATATTTATCTCTTAGTACGACCCATAAATATAGTTACGCCGCAACGGGTATCAATACGATACAAAAACAAATACTTGTTTTACCGCTGATGAGCGATGACAGAGGTTAGTCCTCTCGAGTGAAGTGATTCATTATGGCAAAGATTTATCAGATGTTCGAAGCTCCCGAAGAGCTTCAGACCAAAGCACTGGAAGCCCTCGAGCTTGCCCGTGACACCGGAAAGATTAAGAAAGGCGCAAACGAAGCAACCAAAGCTGTCGAACGCGGCACTGCAGCACTCGTTTTAATCGGTGCAGATGTTGCACCCGAAGAGATTGTCATGCACATTCCGGGACTTGCAGACGAGAAAGAGATTCCGTACATTTTCATCAACAAGCAGGCAGACATTGGTGCCGCATGCGGACTTGAAGTCGGCTGCACCTCTGTTGCAATCGTTAAAGTCGGCAAAGGCAAGGAAATCATCGATGACCTTGCAAACCAGATCAAGGCACTGAGAGGATAATCCCATGGCTGACGACGCAACGCCCGCAGAAGTTATCGAAGTCATCGGACTTACCGGCATGCACGGAGAGGCAGCCCAGATTAAGTGCCGTGTCCTCGATGGCCCGAACAAGGGGCGCATTATCACCCGCAACACCTTCGGTCCTATCCGTGAGGGTGACATTTTAATGCTCCTTGAAACCGAACGCGAAGCAAAGAAACTTTCAAGACGGTGAGCTAAATGGTAGATGTATACACTTGCAGTTACTGCGGAAAGCAGCTTGAGCCGGGAACCGGCAAGCTCTTCGTAAGAAAAGACGGCGCAGTCTTCTACTTCTGTTCCTCCAAGTGCCAGAGCAACTACAACCTCGGCAGAATCCCGAGAAAGGTTGCCTGGACTGCAGCAGGACGCAAGGCACGCGGAAAGGAGTAAATCCATGGAACGCACTTTTGTAATGATTAAGCCGGACGGAGTTCAGAGAGGTCTTATCGGCGAGATTTTATCCCGCTTTGAGAACAAGGGCTTCAAACTTGTTGCAGCAAAGTTCGGATGCCTTGATGAGGCAACCGTTGACAAGCACTACGCCGAGCACCTTGCAAAACCGTTCTACCCGGGCATGAAGGCTTACATTATGAGCGGACCTGTTTTCCGTTTCGTTCTTGAGGGCGACAATGTTATCGCAACCGTCCGCAAGATGAACGGAGCAACCAATCCGGCAGAGGCAATGCCCGGCACTGTCCGCGGCGACTTTGCAATGTCTGTCGGTAAAAACGTAATTCACGCAAGCGATGCACCGGAAAGTGCAGCACGCGAAATTGCGCTTCATTTCGCAGATGCGGAACTCGTTTCTTACACCAAGATTGACGAGTGCCAGCTCTACGAGTAAAGAAAAAAATACATTTTTTCTTTTCGATTTGAAAAAAGATTATTTTCTTATATACGCCGCCGCAGAAAACGCCGCTTTTGCCCCGCTTCCAACCGAAACCGCAACACCCTTTGCCTTTTCCGACGTTGCGCTGCCCGCTGCAAACAACCCCTCGCACGAGGTTTTTCCATCACCGTCTGTTACAATCTCGCCTGCCTCATTCAGTTCCGCAATCTCAGCAAACAGCGCCGTATCTGGCGCAAAACCGGTGCAAAGCACCAGCGCATCGAGACGCAGCTTTTTAGTGCCGCCGAAAAGCCGGTTTTCCAGTTTCTGAATAACCGCATACTCAAGCCCATCCTTTCCTCCGACGGATTTTACCGTAAATCCGTGATGATACACAATATTTTCCTTGACTTTCAGGCATGCGCCTGCCCCCGCATCTGCGATGCGGGTGCTTTGCGTAATTACATGCACTTCTTTTGCATACTCTGCGAGTACCGCCGCCGATTCCAGCGCCACTCCTCCCTCGCCAAACACCGCGACATTTTTTCCCGCATACACCTCTGCCTCGCTTACCGGACAAAACGCCAGCCCGCGTCCGATATACTCCGCCTCGCCTTCCGCGCCGCCTGGCGCCGCCCTGCTTCCCGGCGCTGCAATAACCGCTTTTGCGATAAATTTCGCGCCGCCCGCTGTTTCAACCAGGAACCTGCCGTCATCCGTTTTTCCGAGCGTGCGCGGCGCATCCTCAATAAAACGCGCCCCCGCATTCTGCGCCTGAGCGCACATATTTGTCATCAAATCCCCGCCGGAGATCTCCATGACACCCGGATACTCCGCAACCGTCCTCCGACTCGCCGTAATACCGCCGTTTTTATCGCTGATTACAATCGTATAGATACCCCTGCGCCCTGCATAAAAAGCCGCTGCAAGCCCCGCCGCTCCGCAACCGAGAACAATCAACTCGCACTCTTCCGGCGGCAGTTCGGGCTCGGGTTCCGGTTCCAGCTCAAGCACGGGTTCGGGTTTTGGCGCAGGTTCTGACACCTGCGCGGATTCAGCTTCACAGACCGGCGCGGGAGCGGGCGCGCCATCTTCAAACACTGAAAAATCAACCGGTCCCGCATCCGGGATGTTTTCCTCTTCCGGCGCGAGCGCGGCGGCAATTTTATCCAAATCGGCGCCGAGAATCACCATATCACCGATAACCGTTACCGGCACATTATACTGGTCAGTGAGTTTTACCATCCGGTTAAACGCCTTATTATCCGCTTCCACATTAAAATTGGCATATTTAACGCCCTGCTCCGCCAGAAAAGCCTTCACTTTCTTCGACCGCGGACAGGACGGAAGTGTATAAACCTCAACATCTTTTTGCATACTAATGTAATAGTCGTTTCATAGTAATAGACTTTGGCCTATGGCCGCGGCAGTTTTACCCTGCACCACTCCAAATAACTATCTATTAGGAAAACCAAATAATACACCATTCTTAAACAGTGGGGAAATACTCGTGAAAGAAGTAACAGAAAACTATGTTGCAAAAGACGTTGAAACGTCTGTGCGCGACTACTGGAAAGCAAACAACACCTACCGCAAAACACGCAAACTGCGCGAAAACGGGCGCCCCTGGCTCTTTGTCGACGGCCCGCCCTATACCACCGGCTACATCCACTTAGGCACCGCCTGGAACAAAATCCTCAAAGACGCCATCCTGCGCTTTGAATCGATGAACGGCAAACATATCATTGAACGCGCCGGTTATGACATGCACGGTCTCCCGATTGAAGTCCAGGTCGAAAAGAAACTCGGCCTTGAAAACAAAGCCGCCGTCCAGAAATACGGCGTTTCCAAATTCATCGAAGAATGCCGCGACTTTGCCCTCAAAAACAAAGACATCATGTCCGAGCAGTTCAAAAGCCTCGGCACCTGGATGGACTTTGACGACCCCTACCAGACCGTAGACAAAGGCTACATGGAAGCTGCCTGGTACACCCTGAAAAAATGCGACGAAGCAGGCATGCTTGAACGCGGAAGCCGCGTCATCTCCTGGTGTCCCCGCTGCGGCACCGCTCTTGCTGAAGCAGAAGTCGAATACTGGGACGAAACCGACCCTTCGATTTTCGTTAAGTTCCCGATTGTTGGAAAAGAAAACGAATACCTCGTCATATGGACAACCACCCCGTGGACACTGCCCGCAAACGTCGCCGTTGCCGCAGGAAAGGACTTTGTCTATGCCAAATGCCGCGCCGCAAAAGACGACGTCACCGAAGACCTCTGGATTGCAAAAGACCTCGCCGAGCAGGTCTTAAAATACGGCAAGTACCAGAAATTTGAGATTCTCGAAACAAAGACCGGCGAAGAACTCACCTCGTTCACCTATACTTCCCCACTTGCTGAACAGGTGCCGGTCCAGAATAAAATCGAGCACAAAGTCGTCCTCGCAGACTACGTTGCCATGGAAAACACCGGACTGGTTCACACCGCACCCGGACACGGCTGGGACGACTACCTTACAGGACTCAAATACGGTCTCCCCTCCTTATGCCCCGTGGACGAAAACGGATTCTTCACCGCGGAAGCAGGCGTCTTTAAAGACCGCTATGTCAAAGACCCCGAGACAAATCAGATGGTCATTTCCGAACTCGGCCGCTTCCTGCTTGCCTCCCGCAAAATCACCCACCGCTACGGCCACTGCTGGAGATGCAAGACACCGATTATCTATCGCTCCACCTCTCAGTGGTTCCTTAAAGCAAAGGACGTTAAGGAAAAGATGCTTGCAGAAATCGCCGCTGAAGTCACCTGGCATCCGGACTGGGCGGGTTCTGCACGGTTCCATGACTGGATCTCCGAGGCCCGCGACTGGTGTATCTCCCGCCAGCGGTACTGGGGCATTCCGATTCCGGTATGGGTGTGTCCGGAATGCAGCAAATACCGCGTAGTGGGCAGCTATGAAGAACTCGAAAAACTCTCCGGCAAGCCATTAGTGGACCCCCACCGGCCGTATGTCGATGAGTTCACGATTCCCTGCGAATGCGGCGGCATCATGCACAGAATCCCGGACATCTTCGATGTCTGGTATGATTCGGGTATTGCCTCCTGGGCGACGCTCCGGTTCCCGAACAAGACCGAGGACTTTGCAAAGTACTGGCCGGCGGATTTCATCCTCGAAGGTCAGGACCAGACCCGCGGCTGGTTCTATTCCCAGCTGGCGCTTTCCACCATGGTCTTTGGCAAGTCCCCGTACAAAGAGGTCCTCATGCATGGCTTTGCATTGGATGCCACCGGTAAGAAGATGAGCAAATCCTTAGGCAACGTGGTTGCCCCGGAGGATGTTATCAACAACTATGGTGTGGATATTATGCGCCAGTATATTCTGTCCGCATCCGCACCATGGGATGATATGCGCTTCTCTCTGGAAGGTGTCAAGACTACGCAGCGGATGTTCAATGTCCTCTGGAATGTCTACAAGTTCCCGCTGCCGTACATGGCACTTGACAGCTACGCTCCGGCGGAAAAGGACGGTGTCTGGGATGCGGCATCGGTTGAGGCCGAAGCCTCCGGTTTCTGCCGCGAGGACCGCTGGCTTATCTCGCGGGTGAACTCGCTTGCAAAGGCGGTTACGGAGGAGATGAAGGTGCGCAACCTGCATCGTGCAACCCGGCCGATTACGAACTTCGTTCTGGAAGACCTCTCTCGCTGGTATGTGCAGCTTGTCCGGCCGCGGATGTGGCTTGAGGAGGAGTCGGTTTCGAAGAAGCAGGCGTATGATACCATGTATTATGTCCTGCGCCGGCTTATCACCATCTTTGCTCCGTTTGCGCCGCATATCTGTGAGAAGATGTATCAGAATCTGAAGACCGGCGGCGAAGCCGCGTCGGTGCACATGCTTGACTGGTATGCGGGCAATGATGCTTTAATCGACCCGGTCCTGGAAGAGGAGATGGAGATTATCCGCGAGTTCGATGAGGCTGTTGCCAATGCGCGCCAGAACGGCAAGAGAAAGGGTCGCTGGCCGGTGAACGAGGTTGTGGTGGCGTCTGACTCCGATGCGGTGCTGAATGCGGTAACGGCGATGAATGATATGACATGTGACCGTGCGAATGCACGGGCGGTCACGGCTGTCAAAGGTATCTGGGATAAGGTTGAGTGGACTGCGGTGCCGGTGATGAAGGCAATCGGCAAAGGCTTTGGCAGAAACGGTCCGAAGGTGAAGGCGTTCATTGAGAATGCGAACGGCACAGAGTTAAAGGCGGCGCTTGCGGAAGGTGCGATTCCATTTGCGGACGGCGATTTCTCCTGCGAGCTTACGGCTGAGCACATGACATTTGTCGAGCGGATGCCGGAAAATATTTTCTCATCACCGATGAAGGAGGCAACGGTCTATGTTGATGTTACCTTAACGCCGGAGCTGGAAGCTGACGGCTACTCGCGTGAGGTTATCCGGCGCATTCAGGAGATGAGAAAACAGGCAGGTCTTGCGGTGGATGCGAAGATTAAGTGTCTGGTTGTTGTCGAAGATGACCGTGTGTATCCGCTGATTGATGCAAAGCATGATGTGATTGCAGGAGAGGTTAGAGCTGACTGTCTGAAGATTACGACGCCGGCGGGAAAGACCTGTCACTGCGGTCTGCCGGAAGGCGCGGCGTTTTGCACCGAGTGGGATATCGACGGGCTGAAGGTTACGGTGAGTATTGCGAAAATAGAGTAACCCTTTTTTTTGGCTGTGCAAATCGTCAGGCCGCAGTCGGTTGATAAAAATAAGATGCAAAAATGCTAAAGTACATTTTTGCAGAAAATACGTTACGGAGTCTCTTCCTCCTGCTTTTCCTTTTCTCTTACTTCCTTCATTCTTTCCCGAATCCATACCTCGTCTACCGCCGCGCAATCCGCGACCGGCACATCCCAGATTTCCTCACCTGTAATCACACATGACTGATACAATGCAAACGGCAGTTCCAGAATTCCCAGATACACTCCCTCTTTGAACGCCGCAAATACAACCAGATCATCACCTTCTACTGTCTCCACCCGCGAAAACCGCAGTTCATCCGGACGCTTGTCCTCACCGTCAGCGACCATCTTCGAAAGCGCGAGTACTTTAAACAACTCCATCACCCGGTCGTCAAGTCCTGCCTCAAAAATGTAAATTTTTTCCTGCAGTCCGTGAACATCGGTTACCAGCCGCATCAAAATCTCGCGATAAATCACCTGATCCGCAACATCGCCGTCAATACCAACCACCCGCTCTTCACAGTCCGGCTCAAGATAAATCAAAAATCCTCCGGCAGTTTCTTTATCTTCATAGACCATCGGAAAACCTGCATATCCCTTAAACCCGCACTTATCGCACGTAAAAAGAAATATTTCGCCTGAAAGCACCTTCTCACGCATATCCGGATCTGTTGTTACATTCACCGTCGGTGTTACCAGCACTTCCTGTTCATGTCCGCAGACCGGACAAATCACACTGTCTTCAATATCTATCGGAGGCTCTTCTTCTATCATTGTGATACCCACACACTGTCCACAACCGAATATCCCTCAACCGGCCGTTCCCAGATACCGTGCATCATTTTTTTGATATCTTCGTATGTCTTGAACGGCACCTTAATCGGTTCAAGATATTCGCTTCCTGTCCGCGGTACAAAAATCAGACTCCGCCCTTCGCATTCAAATATATCCTGCGCATAAAACAGTGCTTCAGGCATCTTCTCCTCTTTTTTTGCCGCCATCTCTTTCAGCACTGCATCTTTGACCAGTTCCACAATCCGGTCATCCAGTTTGTCACGGAAAATGAATATCTTTTCTCGGAATGCATCCTGTGTGTGCACCAGCCGCAGGCGGAAATCTTTAATCAGATGTGCCGGAAGTGTCGGGGGCAAAGTCGCCGTGCGCTCGTCTGAATCCGGGTGGAAGAAAATGGAATACTTTTCCTCCATATCATGATAAAACATCGGGTATTCTACCGCGCCGGAAAATCCGCACGCGCTGCAGGTAAGCGTTGTCAGACTGCCGTCTAAAAATTTCTCGCGCAGGTCGCTGTTGTTGCCGTTAATCGTAGGATACAGCGTAAACTCCTGTCTTGCGCCGCATTTCGGGCAGGTTATAATTTTTACTTCGGGTTTCATGCTATCGTATAAATCTCATTTGGTTTTGCAACTATTTACTCTTGCTTTTTGTACTCCATCCCGAGGCGAAGACTATTTAGTTTTCCTGCGCCAATATAATAAAGCACTTTTCAAATTGCGGGGGTAGTCAAGAGGTCAACGACGCTCGCTTTAGGGGCGAGTCTCAAGTAGTTCAAGGGTTCGACTCCCTTCCCCCGCATTACATAAAAACACGCATCCCAAATCCATGTCAAAACAGGACACTCCCAAAACCTCGTTTCCGAAAGGAAGGGAAAAGAGCGCATTTCCCGCGGCAAAAAAGACCGCTGCAAAGCAGCCGCAGCATAAGCCGCAGACGCAAAAGGACACCTTCCCGGAAGAGTGCCTCGCGTATCTTGCGGCGCACAAAGAGCGTTTCGGTGAGGTATGCAAAGCAGCGCCCGCGAGCGAATTTGTCTTCGAATGCATCCGGCGCGATGCAGCACGCACGCGCATATATCACATCGCGGTCACCCAGGCGCCAAACGCCGGCGCGGCTCTTGTGGAAAAGACCGCGCAAAATCTGGAAGCACTGCTTGCAAAGAGCGCGCCGGACGCCTGCGGGCACCAGGCGGTATTAATGGCGCCGACGTCTTTCAGCGCCGATGCGCAAAGCGCCGCGGTGGTGTGCAATGTGCTACTGATAGCCGTACGGAACATGAAAAAATAACCGCACTGTTTTTCCCCTGAAAAAACAAATCACTATAAAACATGTGGCGTAAAATTCTCAATCATTTTTCCGACTATCCCGCGCAGCAGACGGTGGTCCGGTTTCTTCTGGAAAACGGGTTCGGCATCAGTGAAAACGGCAAGGTCCATGCAAACGGGGTTGAGGTTACTGCAGCCTCTCTTGCGCGGGCTGTGCGTGTTGACCGCCGGGTAATTGACGCCACGATTGCAAATATCGCCGGGGTCGAGGAGCTCAGTCATATTTTCAAAAATCTGCGGGTAACGCCTGATTTAACGGGAGTTGCCATGGACCTGGGGCTTTCAGTTCTGACTATTTACCCCCGCAACGCGGGCGATAAAAATATTGTCTCCTCAGCGCTTTCGGTTCTGACAAAGCATGACATCGCTTTGCGTCAGATTTTTGTGACTGATCCGTATTTTATCGAGCGGCCGCGGCTGGTGCTGATTGTGGAAGGAGATTTGCCTGGCGAGGTAATTACGGAACTTCGGCGTCTTCCTGCGGTGGAGTCTATCAGCTTTTAGAGTTACTGCATCTTCACCCCTGATACAGGCTCACCACATCGCCGATAATAATGACTGCCGGCGCAGAAATCTCTTCATCTGCAAGTTCTGCAAGCGTTTTACAGACAACACGCTGGTTTTTACGAAATCCGTTTTCTATTGCAGCTGCTTTGCGTGCGGCGGGCATCCCTCCTTTAATCAACTGTTTTGCAATCGCCGGGAAGTTTTTTGCCCCCATGTAGATAACAACTGTTCCCGGGCATTTTGCAATCCAGTCCCAGTCGGGCGCCGCCCCGCCGGATTTTTCATGACCGGTGACAAACGTCACCGAGGAGGCAAAATCCCGGTGCGTTACCGGAATGCCGGCTGATTCGGGCACTGCTATGCCGCTGGTAATGCCTGGAATCACTTCAACGTCGATGCCCGCGGCGCGAAGGATTTGCATTTCCTCGCCGCCGCGGCCAAACACAAACGGGTCTCCTCCTTTCAGCCGCACCACGCGGGCGCCGTTTTTTGCTTTTTCTATCATCATCTGCTCGATTACTTTTTGCGGCATGGTGTGGTGTCCGCCGGATTTGCCCGCATCGATTTTTTCCGCGCCTTCCGGCAGGCTTTCGATGATTTCGTCGCCCAAAAGATGGTCATACAAGATAACATCAGCCGAATCAATAATTTCGCGCGCCTTAAAGGTCAGAAGTCCAAGGCCCCCGGGCCCTGAGCCTACCAGAAATACGGTCATTCTATCCTCCTGCTTTCTTTGAGCGCCTCTTCGATGAGAGGGGCTGCTTTTATGCGCAGCTCTTTTCCTATCTCGCGGGCGAGTTCCGGCGTGAGATTATCGGCGGTTACGCGCTCTGCGCGTTTTCCGTCAAGCGAGAGCACTTCAGCCAAAAGGCGCCCGCCTTGCGAATACACCCCAAGCGGTGTAAAGCAGCCTCCGCCCAATTCTTCCATAACGGCCCGCTCGATTGCGGTGTCAAATGCGGTCCTGGGGTCATTGAGGGGGGCAAAAACTGCGCGAATCTGCGGCGTATCGCGCGAAACAACTGCAATCGTGCCCTGGTTCGGGGAGGGAACGAAGGAATCTGCCGGAAGGCGAAATCCCGGTACGGCAATACCTAAGCGGCAAAGCCCTGCCTCTGCAAGAACAATCCCGTCATATTCTCCGGATTCAAGTTTGGAAAGCCGTGTGTCGATATTTCCCCGCAGGGATTTTATTTCCATCTCCGGGTGATTGTGATAGTAACGAAGCAGTTGCGCACGGCGTCGAAGCGAGGAGGTGCCGATGGTGTATAATTCATCGAGTGGTTTTTCCACGACCATGAAGTCAAACGGCGGATCGCGGCGCAAAACGGCGGCGGTTACCAGCCCCGCGGGGCGCTGTGCGGGTATATCTTTCATTGAATGCACTGCGGCGTCAATTTCGCCGGAAAGAATCGCATTGTCCAATTCCCGCACAAATACTCCGTATCCACCAATCTGGTGCAGGCCGCGGTCGGTGACTTTGTCGCCTTTTGTTTTGATAATAACCGGTTCTGCTTCAATGCCGCGAGCTTTGAGATTGTAAAGGACGGTCTTTGTCTGGGCTAAGGCAAGGCGGCTCCCGCGGGTACCTATGCGAATCATACGAATTTGTAGGCCCTGCAGATTTTCGCAACTGCGGCGTCGTCATGTGCAAACGAAAGGAAATTGGTCTCAAACTGCGAGGGCGGGACAAATACGCCGATGCCGAGCGCCCGCTCGAAAAAGTCGCGGAATGCCGCGGTATCGCACTCTTTTGCCTCGCGATAGTTCCTTGGCGCTGCCGCCCGGTAGAAGTATTTGAACATGGAACCGCAGGAAACAAAGCTTCCTTTTGCATTTTCGGGTATGGATTCGCGGATTTTTGCGACCTGTGCTTCGACTTTTGCATACCTGTCTTCATGCGCATGCAGATATTTGTTTACCGCAAGTCCCGCCGCCATGGAGACCGGATTTGCATTGAATGTTCCTGCATTGTATACCGGGCCCTTTGGGGCAAGCGAGCTCATTATCTCGCGGTTTGCGCCGATTATGCCTATTGGAAATCCTCCGGCGGCGATTTTTCCAAGTGTGGTGATATCAGGTTTAACGCCGAATCTTCCCTGTGCGCCGGAAAGACCGAGTCGGTACCCGGTAATCACCTCGTCGAAGATGAGGAAAACATCGTGCGCTTTGGTAATTTCACGGACCGCTTCCAGATAACCGTCTTCTGGCAGAATCGGGCCCGCATTGCCCATCACCGGTTCCATAATCAGGCATGCGGTCTCCGGATTTTTCGAAAGGCATTCTTCGAGTGCCTCTGCGTCGTTAAAGGGCACCTGCAGGGTGTGTTTTGCGGTGTCAACAGGAACGCCCGCGGAATTTGGTATTCCGCAGGAAAGAGCTCCGCTTCCGGCTTCGATTAAGACGGAGTCATGGGCGCCGTGAAATCCTCCTTCGATTTTGACGATGTCGGGTTTTCCGCTTGCCCCGCGGGCGAGGCGGATTGCGGTCATAGTGGCCTCGCAGCCGGTTGAAACAAATCTTACTGCATCAATTGAGGGGTAGTCTGCTGCAATCCGCTTTGCAAGTTCGATTTCCGCCTCGGTGGGGCATCCAAACAGCCATCCGCGTTCCAGCTGGTGTTCAACTTCGTGTGCAATTTCTTCCGGAGCGTGGCCCAGCAGAAGCGGGCCGTAACCCATGCAGCAGTCGATTAACTCGTCTCCGTCCTCGGTTTTTAAAACGGCGCCCTTGGCAGACTTTACATAAAACGGGTGCGGGGAAATAGCCCGTACCGGGCTGTTTACTCCGCCTGCAAGCACATTTTGTGCTTCATCAAATAATTCTTTACTTCTCATGCATCCACCTCAGAATATCGCGGGTGTAATAGGTTATAATCAAATCGGCGCCTGCACGCTTTAATGATGTCATCGTTTCCAAAACGACCATTTTTTCATCAATCCATCCGTTTTGCGCCGCCGCTTTTATCATCGCGTATTCGCCGGAAACATGATATGCGGCAGTTGGAAGACCGATTTTTTTCACCGATGCAAGCACATCAAGATAAATGGTGGACGGCTTTACCATAAGCACATCCGCTCCTTCTTCGGCGTCTAATTCGCTTTCACGCACTGCTTCTCGCCCGTTTGCCGGGTTCATCTGATAGGTTTTGCGGTCGCCGAATGACATCGCAGAATCTGCTGCAAAGCGGAAGGGGCCGTAAAGCGTCGAGGCAAATTTGGTGCTGTATGACATAATCGGCGTGTTTTTAAAGCCAGCTTCGTCAAGTGCTTTGCGTATGGCAAAAACCTGCCCGTCCAGCATGCAGCTTGGTGCCACCATGTCGGCGCCGGCTTTTGCCTGGCTTACGGCGATTTTTGCAATAAGCGCTAAGGATGCGTCATTATCCAGTTCGAATCCGGCTCCCTCCTTTTTTATAATGCCGCAGTGGCCGTGGTCTGTGTATTCACAGGCACATAAATCAGTGATGACAACAAGATTCGACGCGGCTGCTTTCATCAACCGGACCGCTTCCTGAATGACGCCGGATTCTCTGAAGGCGGAACTTGCGCATGCATCCTTTTCCTTCGGGATGCCGAATAAAATAACGCTTTTTACGCCTTCTTCGATCAACTCTTTTGCAAGAGATGGCGCATCACATAAGGGATAACGGAACTGTCCGGGCATGGATGCGATTTCGCTGCGCTCAGTGGCTGCCTCGTCAAAAAACAGCGGCAGGATAAAATCCTCTTCTGCGAGTCTTGTTTCGGTAAAGAGCGGTCTAAGCAGGTCGGTTCTCAGTCTTCTGAGTCTGGTTTGCGGGTACATTTATTTTCCTCCGGTGATGATTTTTACTAATTCCTCTGCATCGCGATTGCGTTTTTCTTCAGCGGCTTTGCGGACGGCGTCTGCCGTATCTTCTAAAAGCCGGGCAGTTAGTGCCTGCGTTAGACCGTCAAGAACTTCTTCAGCAGGTCTGCCGTTTGCGAGAAGACGGCGTGCTGCATCTGATTCTTTCGTGCGTATCTCCTCCGCCCATGAATACAGAGCGGCAAGCGCGGGTCCTGACGCGGTCCGCTGCAGGATTTTTGCAAATTCCGGCTGGAATGATTCAACAATTTGTTCTGCCTTTTCGCATTCGGTTTCGCGTGCCTCCATGTTTTCCTTTGCAATCTCTTTCAGGTCATCGATGGTAAACAGACGCACGCCGGGGATGGTGCTGCAGGTTTTTTCGACATCGCAGGGATTTGCAATGTCGATGATTACAAGAGGTTTCGGCGTTTCATCAAGAGGCCAGCGCCGTTTTTGCATGACCTCCGCCAAAGGCGCTGCATGAATAATTTCATGGGGGGCGGCTGTGCAGGAAATAATAATATCTGACATTTCTGCGCAGTAATAGAGTTTATCCAGCCGCATAGCTTGACCGTTTACCTCTTTTGCAAGAGCAAGGGCATTTTCATAGGTGCGGTTTGTAACATAAATTGCGCGCAGATTTTTCTCTGCGAGTGATTTTGTAACCAGTCGCCCCATTTCTCCTCCGCCGACGACCAAAATATTTTTGCCGGACAAATCTCCGCAGAGTTTTTCTGCAAGCTGCACGGCGGCAGAACCGATTGAAACTGCACCCCGGTTTATTTTCGTCAACTGACGGACTTTTGCACCTAAATCTGCTGCGGTGCTGATACACGCTGTTACAACAGCGTCAGCCTTTTTGGCTTTTTTGGCAGCAAATAAGGCATCTTTCATTTGTCCTAAAATCTGGTCTTCGCCGACAATCAAAGATTTCAGCCCTGCGGCAAGTTTTGACAAATGCAGAAGCACGTCTTTATTTTCATAAAAAACAAATCCATCGCGCCCGCTTTTTTTCAAAAAACATTTTAGTTCTGCAAGCGGTGCATGAACTAAAATCTCTACTCTGCTGCAGGTTTGCAGCAGTACGACTCCGGAAAAAGGAACGGCGGCATAAAAAGCATCCTCGTCAAATTTCGCCGCGGCAAGTGCGCTTTGCGTTCCCGTAAACGAGGCAAGGGAAATCTGTATTTCGCCGTCCTCCATGGGTAAGGCTGATTTAATCAGTTCTGCCCGTTTTTTACCATCTGGAACAAACTCTTTTGCCGTATCGCGTAAAGCCCGCTGGCGTCGTGCCATGTCAGCAAGGTCCGGGTAGCGTTTTTTTATGTCATCGCGTAAAAACGCTGCAAGTGCGGGTGCAGTTCCGTTAGCCGAAACGGCTATTGAAACATCCCCTTCAGAAAATGTCGCCGGAATCAGGATATTTCCTCCGCCTGTTGCAGAATTACAGAGTTTCCTGCAGGATTTTGCAATCTCGCATATTTTATCATTCAAGGTTTTGTTCAGAGCGCAAATGACAATATCATATGTTTCTATCAGGGAAAGAAGCTCTGCATCGCTTAACGTTTCAATATCTGTGCCGTATTCGCGGGAAACAAACGTAACCTGAGAACCCTTGAAATACGCCGCCTTGCGCTTTGCAACCGCTTTGCTTCCAAAAACCAGAACAGAAGCATTTGCAAGATCAATCTGAAGCGGAATCATTTTTGAGAGAGTTTTTCTATTGTTCCCTCCACCGAGCCGTTTCCAGTGTAATCGGGTATCACTCCCGCAGATTTCATCTCATTTGCTGTAATGTCGCCGATTGCAAGGAGAATTTTACCTTTCGTGTCCGGCAGGTTTGCCTCCCGAAACGAGGCCGCACTGGTAAATAATACCGCGTCGCAGTCTTCAAGGTCAATCGGCTCTGCTGTTGGAAAAAGCCGGTATATCCGGTATTCGTAGGCAATTCCGCCTGCGTCTTCTATCGCGTTAATCAGTTTCTGATTTGGCATATCCGAGCGGGGCAGGGCTATTGATTTTCCTTCAATCCACTCACCAAGATACGGCACCAGTTCGTTTGAGTAAAATTTTGGCAGTCTTTCTGCTGCAATGCCGTATTTGAAAAGCGTATTCTGCGTTTCCGGACCGATAGCAATAATCCTGCATTTTTTTGCAATTCCGCGTTCAAGAAGTCTTCCTGCATTTTTTGCAGCATATGCACTTGAAAAAAATACAGCGTCAAAATCTCCTGCGTTGCAGGAAAGAGCAAATCTTTGTGCCATACTTGCATTCAGTTCGGCATAAAGCGGATGCACCGGTTTACAGGTATGTCCGTATTTTGCACAAATCTCTGCATCGTCCTCTCCTTTTTCTCTCAACCGTGTTATTGCGATTTTCATGGTTTATTCAATCCGTATGTCTGTATCTGAAAACGTATCGCCGTCAAAAAGCCCCCGGGGCGTGATTTTCAGGTGCGGTATCACCGTGAGGCACATAAAAGAAAGACTCATAAATGCGTTCGGTTGTGCTCCGGTTTTTGCAAGTTCTTTTGCAAGAACGCCCAGATTTTCGCAGACCTCGTCTGCGGGGAGTGAACTCATCAATCCGGCGATATCAAGCGGTAAAATGGTCGTTTTCCCGTCTACAACCACTGTCATGCCGCCTTTTGCGCTTGCTACTGCGTGAATTGCCGCTAAAATCTCTTCATCGGTTGCACCTGATGCAACAATATTATGTGCGTCATGCGCAACCGAGGTTGCAATTGCGCCTTTTTTCATGTCAAGTCCTGCAATCAGACCGACACCAAAGCCTCTTTCTGCGTACCGGTCGACACAGACAATTTTCTGCGCCCCGGGATACTTTTTTGTTCCAATAATCTGCTCAGTGACAATTTCGCCTGGCGTAAGTCCGATTATGCGCAGGTTTCCATCCGGAAGGACAAGGTCTTGTTTGGTCGGAAACCGGCAGGAAAATGCAGGTGATGCACATTTTGCCTTTGTCGGTATTTCCTTGATGTCACGGCGTTCCACGCCGTTTTTCCAGACTCTGTCGATTCTGAACTCTGCGCCCTTTTTGAGCGTACAAAAGTCTGCCAGTTTTCCGGGGGCAAGAATTCCGCGGTCTTCCAGACCGAAATACTCTGCCGGCGACAGTGTTGCAGCACGAAGAGCTGTTTCAATCGGTGTTCCTGATTTGCATGCCCCTGAGGCTTTAGCCGAAGGGTTGAGGCAGGTTTTCCTGGTGATGATGCGGATTGCATTGTCTATAGTGCCTTCGTTTCTGATGAAGTCTGCGTGGCGGTCATCGGTTGCAAAACAGCAGCGGCTTGCAGTTTCCGGGGTGAGAACGGGTGCGAGGCTTGCAACATTTTTCGCTGCATCTCCTTCGCGCAGAAAAATCCACAGACCTTTTTCCAGTTTTTCGCGGGCTTCTTCCGCGGATGTGCATTCGTGGTCCGACTTAATGCCTGCTGCAATATAGGTGTCAAGGTCTTTTCCGCCAAGACACGGTGCGTGCCCGTCCACGCGGTCAAAAAGGGCAAGTTTTGCTTTTACTTCGCTGTCGCCGCAAAGCACGCCGGGCACATTCATCATTTCGCCGAGACCGAGGACTCTTTCATTTGTCGTGTATTTTTCCAGGTCTTTTGCTGAAATTACAGCACCGCCGATTTCCGTGGGTGTTGCGGGAACGCAGGATGGCACCATGAAAAAGATATCTGCGGCTGAGTATTTTGCATCTTCGAGCATGAAATCAACGCCGTTTGTTCCGGCAACGTTGCCTATTTCATGCGGGTCGGCGATAACTGTTGTCACACCGCAGGAAAGCGCGAGTTTGCCGAATTCGTGCGGGGGAAGAAGCGTGCTTTCTATGTGGATGTGCGCATCAATCAGGCCCGGGATTACCCGCGCTCCTTTCAGGTCGGTGCAGGATTCTCCTGTAAGTTCGCCGGGTTTTGCAACGGTTGTAATTTTTCCATCCTCAACGGAAAAAGAAGAGGGTATCCATTTCCCGGTTACCGGATTGTATACGCATGCATTGTCAAATATTTTCATAGCAGTTCCTGTACTATACGTTTACGTATCTGATAAAACCGGCAATCCGCTGTTTCATGTCCTCATAGTCGATGATGTAGATAAAGACCTTGTATTCTCCGGGTTCCAGCGCGACTTTGAGTCTGGAGATATTGTCTCCGTTTACCAAGGTTGCCGCCTGGCTTTCGTTTTCAATGATTTCAGTTGTTGAAAACGGCCCGTTAACTTTAAAAACACGGTACTGGATCCAGACATCACGGGGCTCATCGCTGTCATAGCCGAAAACGGTTGTAATCTCGGCGTTTTCATAACTCAGGGATTTTACTTCTATGTGTGCTCCGCCGGAAAAAACTATCAGGATAACTGCGATGCCGATTATAAGAAAAATCAGTCCGCCGATGTATATTTTTTTCCGGTCCCCTGAGTCGTTGAACGGGTCGTTTTTATTCATTGACTTTCTCTACGGTCACTTTGATTTTGTCGCCGGTTTTGAGACCGCTTCCTTTGGGGATGTCGATGTTAAACCAGAGTTCACCCTGCTGTGCCATAAGGCAGTCTTTTTTTCCTTCGATGTCGGCGACAAATTCAAGGGTATTTACTATCTCGATTTTTTCCATACTATAATAATAAAGGCGGCGTCAGGGTATTAAGGTTATGGTTTTGGGGGAAGTGTGCCGGAAAAAGAGATTACTCGGTAAGTTTTTTACCGAATGCTTTGGCTGCTTCAATATCTGTAGCGCGTCCTTCTACTTCACGCGGGGCATACAGCTGGTTGCGTGCGAAGAGTCCTGCATATTCCCAGCCGAAATACTGACCGAAGACACGTTTCATTTCGCCGATAATGGGTGTCGTTGTCTCTTCTGCGCCGCTTCCGGAGGTGAGCACAACCGCGAATTTCTTGTTTTTGGGCAGGCGGGTAGTGAAATCCGGATTCATCTGGGAATAGAAACGGTCAATCAGGTTTAAGAACGGGGCGTTTGGTCTGCCGAAATAGATTGGCGAGCCAAATACTATGATGTCGGCGCTTCGCAGGGAGTCAATGAGTTTTTCAAAGTCGTCTTTCTGGATGCAGGTTGTTTTTCCTTCCATTTTACAAACTGAGCATCCTGTGCACGGTTTAATGGAAAGGTCTTTCAAGGCAAGCATTTGTGTTTCGGCACCTGCCGCTTTTGCTCCGGCAAGGATATTTTCAACAAGGATGCCGGAGTTGGAACCGGCATGGTATGATGAAGAGATACCAGTTACTTTCATGTATATATACTTTGGACGCCGTATGCAATAATTATTATGCATCGGGGATCAGTGTATTGTCATGGCTGAAGAATATAACTGGTTTTTTGATGTGCCGCAAAAAAAGGCGCTCTTTTCTAAAAACGAATCGCACGGTTTTTCCGTGTGATTATCGAGGAAAAGCGAAAGCGCCATCCGATGCAAAAAGAAGCCGATGCCGAGGCAGCCTGCTGGTACTGTTTCGGACTTGATGATGAATGGGACACAGGATACCCTCTTGCAATTCAGATTCGAAAAGAAATCGAGTATGCCCCCGGGCTCACAATAGAAGATGATGAAGAGTCGCTTGAGGCGACAATCATTCCCTGATTATCTTTCCCTCTTCTGTTTTTTCAATCACGTATTCTAAAGAGAACCGCACGTGTTCGAGCGTTAGTCCCGGGCGCGGATTTTCTATAACCAGGCATCCGTTTTCAGAATACAGAACCATTCCGGTCAGTTCATCCGCTGAACAGAGAATGTTCTGCTCTGCGTGTGTCCCGCGCGCTGAATCGCAGGTGAGTTCAATGTGGTCGTTTGCGGAAATAACATACGGCAGGCATCCTGCTGCTGCGTGGTTTTCCGGAAGAGCTACAATAGGGAAATGATGCGTGCGCACCTGTTCTAAAAGATAGAGCGCAGGCAGAATTTCTCCTCCTGCGGTCGCAGAAACGGCGATAATATCATCAGGATACATTCCCTGCACCAGTTCGCCGTCTTTGGTTTCAATCAGGAGCGGGAACTTTTTTCCCGCGCGGGCGGCAAGCAGAAATGAAGAGTGTCCTCTGATGAGAATGTATGCGTCATCCCACGGGATGAAAAGTGATTCAACCATTTAGATTTCGGTTACGTCTTCAGACTGACACGTGGGACACATCGGGTGTTTTCCAAGGCCCGTAAATGTCGCGCCGCATTCATTGCATTTGTATTTCTTTCCTTTTCCTTTCAGCGGGTCGTTTAAATCGACCTCAACCGGTCCTCCAGCCGAGCACATACTATTTAGATTGGTGCAAAACCATATAAACATTCGGGATTTGGCGGCGTTGCCCAAAAATTAGATTTTGACTAAACTTATTGTTTTGATTAAACTGTGTTTTGCCCAAAAATAAAAATCGTTTGCCCAAAAAATCAATTTTGACTAAAATTTAAAAAAGTAAGTAATTATTTGCGCACTCCGCGTTTAACAGTCCGTATCTTTTTTACAGGACTTGCTCTTAAAGTATTATCTTCTTTTATCTCGTTATACAAGTTTTTCAAATACCCTGCCCCACCATTGAAACCATCTGCAACACCTGAAAAATAAGAGGATTCGATACGATTCTTCGAATATTTTTCATGTGCTTTTAACTTATACGCTTTTGAAATATTTTCAAGTTCTTCATATGTTTTTTTAATTTGGCTAAGAATTTGAGTTTTAGTCATAGATAATATACAAGACGTCTGTAAATAAAAACCTAATCCTTATCCAATAATTTTAGTAATTTGAATAAATTAGAGTCAGTAATACAAACATAATTTCAAAAATAAATGTAAAACAATATAAAGAACAAAATCAGTATGCGCGGCATCCAGATTCTCATTATCAGAGCATTATTTCAAAAACACAACAGT
>R15__coassemble_605_pt1 | contig 26262 bp, 31 predicted proteins | sample R15__metabat2_low_PE_054 | metagenome-assembled genome bin R15 | reverse complement strand
GGAGCAATCATCGGACTTGGCGCAGCCCTTGTCCAGTGGCTCTTCTACCTTGGCGCACAGGGTAAGGGCCCGGTTGCCTACGGTTTCTGTGTTGCGTGCCACACACGCGACTTAATTGACGCAGTTGTAAACGACATCTTTGGAACCTCGCTTTTCGTTGCCCCGCTTTCCAAAGCAGCAGCTATTTCGGAGACGGCCTACATCCCGGTCTTAACCATCATCGGCGTACTTCTTGGAGCACTTTTTGCAGCACTTGCATACAAGGAATTCAGAGTAAAGAAAGCTTCCGCCGGCGCATGTGTAAAATACGGACTCGGCGGATTCTTTTTCATGATCTGTGCCCTTCTTATGGGTGCCTGTCCTTACAGAATTGCCCTTCGTATCGGCTACGGCGACATGGTCGCTCTGATAGGACTTATTGCCATCATCATCGGCGTCTTCATCGGTGTGAAGATTGCCTTAAAGAAAATGGGAGGCAAGTAATCATGGAAGGACTTGTATGGATTGTGCCGTTAGCGACATTAGTCCTTGGACTTATTATCGGCTGGCTCGGGCAGCGTTCCGGATTTTGTTCCATCGGCGGTATCCGCGACTTCATCCTCTTCAGACAGACACGCCTGCTGAAAGGATTCATCGCTTTGATTGTATCTGCATTTGTCTTCTACCTCCTCGGCTGGTTATTATGCTCCGAAGCGTACGGAGACTTCTTCTATGTCGTCAGCAAAGGATTTGCAGCAATCGGCGGCGCACCGGCAGGAATTTCCATCACCGCAACCGTTATCTGCATGGTTGCCGGCGGTATTGTTGTCGGTATCATTGGAACCCTTCTTGGTGGATGCCCGCTGCGCCAGCTTGTAATGACATCGGAAGGAAACATCAAATCAGGATTTTTCTTCATCGGCCTCCTGCTTGGCGCAGTGGTATTTTCCGCGTTCTTTGTCGGCGGACCGGAACTGGTGAAATCCTTCTTCGCGCTCATAGGAATCTAAGGTGAACAAAAATGAATCTTGACATAACCGGAAAAGTATGCCCATTTTGCGTGCTTGAAGTTGACAAGGCATTAAAGACGATTTCCCCGGGTGAATCTCTTGTTGTAACCTGCGACCACACACCCGCGGCCACCGCATCCATTCCCGAATACTGCGGGATTAAAAAACTGAACTGCATTGTAAACAAAATCGAATCAGGACTGTGGGAACTTACCATCTCTAAGAACTGAGAACACTAATAGTACTATGATTCCTGACTTTCGTGAAGAGTCCTGCACGTACCTGATGCTGAGACTCAAAGTCGCCTTGAAAAAGGTGGATGGAAAGTTCAGTTTCCTTGGTACTGCTGCCCAGGTAAAAACTGTAACCGGCGGTTTTGAAAAATCCGCCTGGCAGGTTGCGGTTGAAGACCGCGATGAGGAGGATACCTATCTCATAACTCTCATCGAAAAAAAAAACCAAAACACCTCAATAACCGGATGAAACCATGTTAAACAATATTGATTTAGACCAGGTAAAACAGTACGAAGCCGAGATTAAGGCTGACGACAATGAAGCATTATTTACGACCAAAATGACCGGCGAGTGGCAGTTTGAAGAACCCGGTCCGCAGTTTGTAGCATTTGCCAAGACCGACAAGGGACCGCACAAATTTGCCCTTACCCACCCGAACTTTGAAAAGCTCGGTGATTACCCGTCACCCATGGCATTTGGTCTGTTCTGGATTTGCGGATGTGCATCCGCCACCTTCATGACCGCGGCAGCCAAAAACGGCATTAAAATTGACGCACTCACCACCGACATCGAATCCGATCTTGACTACCATGCCCAGTTCAAGCTCGGCGACCAGCCGTTAGTCGGTGCATTTCGTATCACCTTTAATGTGAAATCCGAGCAGGCAACCGATGAGCAGATTGAAATGCTTAGGCAGGCTGCATTAAACGGCTGCATGGCAATGTACACCGTAAAGACTGCAATTCCGTTAACTGTTACTGCAAAAAGAGCGTAAGCTCTTTTTCCAGCCTGTTTTTTTTCTTTTCGAAGTGATACAGATGATACAAGTGAATAGGGTAAGTTCTCTAAAATCCGCACGATGAAACGCTGGCGGTTGCTGTAACACACAAAAACCTGCCGCTTGCCGGTATCTGCAAAGAAATTGGCATCCGCCCTCTATAAAACCTCTTTTTAGACGTATTCAGCCGGATGTAACACAAAGCCGTGCTCTGCAATCTCCGAAACCTCAACCAGCCGGCAGATACCTGCAATATCTCTGTACTCTCCGCCGCGCAGCAGATATTTTGTGCAGCCGAAGAGTTTTGGCACCTCCATCATCTCGGCAATGTATTCCTTGAGATTTTTATAGGATGCTAAAAGTTCTTCGCGGCTCTGTGCAAATGCCGCCTTGTATTCGTCGTCTGGAAGAGCAGTTAAGAGACTTCCGAAAATGGACGCGCGATACGTTTTCATATCCTTTTGCGCGGCAAAGAATTTTGCATCACCGCGGACCTTTTTCATATTGCGGTTGATGTAGCGCACCAGTTTTTTCAGGAAATTCATGTCGGGGAATTCGGACTGCAGCGTCCACTGCGCGCCGCCTTCAACCAGCGCGCGCCCGAAGAAGTTCTGGTCAAAGCGTTTCTGCGCATCCCAGATCATATCCGCAAGCCGAACCGGCTCTTCAATGCAGTATTTGTAGAAAAGCGCCGACGCTTCATCCGTATTTTCCGAGGCAAGATACCCTATTGCTTTGAGAATATTTTCCTGCGCCTCGGTGAAATACACCGCCGGTTTGAAAAAATGCGGGTTGATGAAAAGAATTTTGCCGCAGAACTCCTCGGGGTCTCTAAGTCCGCAGTAGGCAGGAGTTACGCCAGTTCTGGTAAAAATTGCCACCGCGCCGGAGGATAGTTTCTGGCGCAGGAGTTTTTCAAAATCAGGGAGATTTGCTGCAGGCTCGAAGGGTGTGTAGCGGTTTGTATCGATGTGCATGATTACCATGTACTCATTGATTTCAAAAGAATAAGAGACTTTGGAAAGGAGAACAATCAACGAAAGACTATAACATGTTATAAAACCAACAATTACACATACAATGGCAAAAAGTGTAAGTCTGCATCGATACAGCCAGATAGCCGCCGTCCTTGTCAAATACGGATTCGGCTACTATGTCAACGCGCTTCTCCCCGGCTTTCGATTCCGCAACAGAACCCGCCCCGTAGACGACATAGACTCCTATTCCACCTTTGCAAGAATCCGCATGGCGCTTGAAGAGCTGGGGCCGACCTTTGTCAAATTCGGTCAGTTAATGAGTACCAGAACCGAACTCTTCCCCGCAGAACTCATTGATGAGCTCTGCAAACTCCAGGACAGAGTTGGCGTTGTGCCTTTTGATGAAATTATACCAACCCTTGACAGATACATCCCCGACTGGCGCGACATCCTTACCTCCGTCGACCCCAAACCCATGGCCGCGGCATCTATTTCCCAGGTGTACCGCGCGGTCATGCAGGACGGGACGGTCATGGCATTCAAAGTGCAGCGGCCCAATATCAGCGAACGCATTGAACAGGATATCATCCTGCTTCGCAACATCGCCGGCATTATTGAAGACAGAATGCCCGAACTGCGCATGTACAATCCGGTATCTCTTGTGGATGATTTTGCCGCCCAGATACGCAAAGAACTTGACTTCACCCGCGATGGAATGAATGCCGAGCGTATTGCAAGAAATATGCGTGAATCCGGTCTCCCCCGCATAAAAATACCGAAAATATACTGGGAATTCTCCGGAAGAGAACTTCTTGCCATGGAATTTGTGCAGGGGTGCAGAGGAGACGACCTTGATACCATCACCTCCCGCGGCATCGACCCCAAAGAGCTGGCCTCCATCGGTCTTCGCGCTTTCATGATACAGATTTTCAAGGACGGGTTCTACCACGGCGACCCGCACGCAGGAAATATCCGTATCTCCCCGACCGGTGAAATTATCTTCCTTGATTTCGGCGTCTGCGGCGTGTTAATGAAAGATATGCGCAACAAGTTCATTGAACTGCTTTTGGCGCTTCTTTCCGCGGATACGGACATGACAATCCGCTGCATCAAAAATCTCGGAGTGAACATCCCGTCATCAGGCATGGATGATTTCAGAGCCGAACTCTATCTCGCCCTGCGGGACTACAAGGAAATGGGAGCAAATGTGAATTTCTCCGGCCTTCTTGGCTCTGTTCAAAATCTTTTCCAGCAGAACAGTATCAGAATTCCGCCCAATATTATGCAGCTTTTGAAGGCTCTCATGCTTGTTGCAAATGTTGCTTTCACGCTTGACCCGGAACTTGCGTTTGCCGATGAGGTTGAGCCGTTTTTGAAGCAGATTATGGCGGATGAACTGAAGAATCCGCTTAATATCGAAAAGAAGCTTCTCGAAGCAAAGATGAAAATCGAGGATATCGCCGCGGTGCCGAAGAAAATCAATTCGGTGCTTGAAATGGCGTCCGAGGGCAAACTAAAGATTGATATCGAGGCGAAGGCGGTTACGCAGTTAAGCGACACCATTAAGGGTTCGGTGGACAAAATCGTCATAGGTCTTTTAATGGCGTCGATTGTGGTCGGTCTGTCGCTTGTTATGATGAATCAGAGCTTTACGCTGGAGTTCTTCCCGATTATTGCATACCTTGTTGCGGTAGTGATTATTATAGTTGTAATTTTGGGTATGTGGTCACGGATGAAGAGAAGCAAAAGGCTTTGAAAAAAGAGTATTTTTTTATTTCCTTCCCGGCATATAACTCAGTATATCCCACGCAAGCGACTCCGCCTTATGCTCATTAGTCATCATCGTATCAAGCCTGTTTGCTCCCGGGACCTCGATGGTGTCGGCAATATCCTGAATGAACATATCAACCACATCCTTATAGAGCTGCCAGGTGCCAAACGACGTAGACTCATACCCCCATGCCTTCATAAGAGCACCCGCCGGACCGCTCACCGGACGCGAGCCGATAAAAGGACTCACCGCAACACAGAATTTGTCTGCAAGCGCCTCGCGGATGCCGGCGCATTCAAGAATCGGACTGATGCTCGTCACCGGATTTGAGGGGCCGATAATTACTCCGTCCGCCTCTTTAATTGCAGCAACCGCCTCCGGCGTTGCGCAAAGCGGACTGCCGTCAGCGGTTTTTCTCACAAGCCCCTTGATTGGCACATTGCCGCGCCTGCCGACCCAGTACTCCTGATAATGCATGAGAGAATCATCCTCACAGACGACATACGATGTCACCTGCTGGTTGCTCATCGGAAGAATCGATGCACGGATGCCAAGGTGCTCTGTAATATGGCGCGTTGCCCCGGTAAGCGTCTTTCCCTCGTTCATTAAAACCGTGCGCACCGTATTTACCGCGCGGTCCCGCTCGCCAAGCGGCAGCCGCTCTTCGTAGCCGAGTTTTTTCATCGCATTGTAGATGTCAAGGGAATCACCCCTGATGCCCCACCAGGTATCTGTGTTTAGCAGACCGGCAAAAAGATACGTAACCGTGTCTACATCGGGGGAAATATACAGGCCCGACTGGCGCATGTCCTCGCCTGTGTTGACAATAACGTTAATTTCTTCATCACGCAGAATCTGGCGCAGACCCCGGATGAGTTTCGGAGTCCCGGTACCGCCGGAAAGTACTGTAATCATACCATAGAATTTGGCGCGGAAAATATTAGTGTGTATCTACTGATACAAAGCAGACGGAAAAATTATTGATTCTTCTTTCGCAGTTTTTCATGGAGCGCTGCAATACGTATCTTTGCCGCGCGCGTCTCTTCTTCGTTTATCGAAAAAGAAAGCGTCAGAATATCCCCGGTTTTGACGCCTGCGGGAAGCTCTGCTAAAGGAAACGTGCCAAGCGGTTCTTCGCCGTCTTCCTTTCGCAAAAGGAGGGAAGCCTTTCCCGCTTCAATTTCATCCACCGTTGCAAGCAGCGTCATGCACTGACCTTTTTCCCGTCGCCGGTTACAAATTCGCGCGCAGCGTCATTTGAAAGACCGTTTTCGGTCTGCACCGAATAAGATTTACCGTCGGTGCTGACAACAATCGTCCCGTCGATATCCGTGCGGTACAATATATTCGAGTATTTAATCAGCCGCTTTAACGCATCCTTGTGCGGATGCCCGTATTCATTGCCGCCGCCGACACTCATTACGTATGTTCCCGGATTTACCTTTTTCAGGAATGCATCAGACGACGAGGAGTAACTTCCGTGGTGACCGACTTTGAGCACATCAGCCGAAATATCCGCACCCGTAGACAGGATGTAATCTTCCGTTGCTGTAGTTGCATCGCCCGTCAGGACATAGGATACATCGCCGTACGTGATTTTTAAGACAATCGAGTTCTCGTTCACATCAGAGGTCAGGTCCTTGTCCGGCGACAAAACGTTGATGGTAACCCCGTCCCAGGGTGAATCAATCGTCTTTCCGGCATAGACTACTTTGTATGCAATATTGTTGTCATCGATATACTGCATTAATTTTTCATAGGTGGCAGACGTATGCTCAAATCCGTTGTCATAGAATGTGCCGACCTTGTATTCGGACAACACCGTCTTTGCAGAGCCGATATGGTCATAATCCTGATGCGTAACCAGCAGAAACTCCAGTTTTTTCACGCCGAGACTGTCGAGATAGCCGGTAATTGCCGCGGATGAATCAACATCATCCTTCTGCGTGGACTTGCCTGCATCGACCATGGCATATTTGCCGTCTTTGGACAGCAGTATCGCATCACCCTGACCGATATTGATGACATGCATTGAAAACGCTGATTCATCGGTAATCAGCGTTGAAGAAGGACCGGAATGTGTTGAGCCGCCGAAGCCGGGAATCGAAATGCCGAGCCCGTCAAAAAGACCGGCAGCCCCGCCGCCGCCGAAAATCGCCACTAAAATGACGACAATAATGCCGACTGCAAGAGATGTCAGCTTCTTCTGGTTTTTCTTAGAGACTTTTTTCTTCGCCATACTTAAGGCTACTATTTTGTTTCGGGAATATATAAACCTTGACAAGTATGCCGGAAGCAGCACCGGTGCAGTCTTTGGCATTATCACAACTCTTATTACATCCGGGAGACAATATGTAGGGTGCTAACGTATGTCATGCTAAAGTATGCCATACAGCAAAGGACCGTACAATGTTTTGGAATGAAAAACTTGAGACGCTCAAAGGTCCGGCGCTTGCCGAACTTCAGCTGAAAAAACTGAGGAAAACCCTCGTCCTGTCCCAGAACATTCCGTTCTACAAACGGATGTTCAACAACGCAGGACTCAAAGTCGATGATATAAAAACCCTTGAAGATATACGCAAAATCCCGCTTACCAACAAGCCCGACCTCCGCGAAGGATATCCGTTCGGATTTCTGGCCGTGCCGATGAATCAGGTGAACCGGATTCACACGACGTCGGGCACCACCGGCAAACCGACGGTTGCCGCTTATACGAAAAACGACCTTGAAGCATGGTCGGACATGCTTGCAAGAAACTTTACCATGGTTGGCCTCAAAGCAGGCGACATTTTCCAGAATGCGGCAAATTATTCCTTGTTTACCGGCGGACTCGGCATCCACATGGGTGCGGAAAAAATCGGCTGCGCAGTGCTTCCCTCCGGTACCGGCAACACGAAACGCCAGATAGAAATGATTCAGGATTTCGGCGTAAATGCCCTGCACTGCACACCAAGCTACGCCATGCACTTAACCGAAGTTGCAGAAGAAATGGGCGCTGATTTATCATCGCTTCGAGTCGGCTGTTTCGGCGCTGAAGCATGGTCGGAAAATATGCGTCGGGATTTGCAGAACCGTCTTGGTGTAAAAGCATACGACAGTTACGGCATGAGCGAACTCTTTGGTCCCGGAGTTGCGTTCGAATGCGAGGAGCAGAACGGTCTGCACATCTGGCATGACAATTACCTGGTGGAAATCATCGACCCCGAGACCGGGGAAAACCTTGCGCCGGGCGAAAAAGGTGAAATGGTTGTAACGCCGCTCTGCAAAGAGGCAATGCCGCTTCTGCGCTACAGAACTCATGATATTACCATGCTGATGGATGATGAGTGTACCTGCGGCAGAGGCCAGAAGATTGCGCGCCTTACCGGCAGAAGCGATGACATGTTAACGATTCGGGGCATCAATGTCTTCCCGAGCCAGATTGAGCATGTGCTCAAAACCATCCCCGAAGTCGGTGACCAATACATGGTTTACATTGACAGAATCAACCACCTGGACGAAATGAGCATTGATGTGGAGATGAACAAAGCAACCTTCTCCGGTGAACTCTTCGACCTTGCGCGCCTCCAGCAAAAAATTACCGTCGCCCTGAAAGAAAAGCTCACGGTAAGAGCAAAGGTGAACCTTGTTGAACCGGGCTCGCTTCCGCGCTTCGAAGGAAAAGCAAAGCATGTTGTCGACAGACGTGTAATCTAACACCACGCAGCCGGACAATACAAACATAGAAACATACAGACATACAAACATACAAGCATAGAAAGCATACAAGTATACAGACAATAGAAGGCTGTCCAATGAAATATTTCAATGAAAAAATCGAGACAATGTCCAAAGCGGACACCGAGGCACTCCAGTATCAGGAGTTAAAGACCTTAGTCACCAGGCTGTATAAAACGTCTCCCTTCTACTCCCGGAAAATGAAAGAGGCAGGTGTCATGCCTGCTGATATCAAATCCATCGCCGACATTTCCCGCCTGCCGTTTATGAAAAAGGCCGACCTGCGCGACAACTACCCCGACGGGCTGGTGTGCGTGCCGCGTGAAGACCTGGTACGGTTCCATGTTTCCTCCGGCACCACCGGCAAGCCTACGGTGGTCGCCTACACGCAAAACGATGTAGATATGTGGAGCGAGGCGGTTGCCCGTTCGCTTACGGCATGCGGCGTCGGTAAAAAAGACACGATTCAGATCTGTTACGGCTATGGTCTTTTCACCGGAGGGCTGGGACTGCATTACGGCGGGGAAAAACTCGGTGCAACGGTAATTCCTGCTTCAACCGGCAATACCGAGCGCCAGATTGAGTTAATCCAGGATTTGAAGACAACAGTCGTGGCAGGTACTCCATCGTATTTTATCCACATGATGGATGTTGCAGAGAAAATGGGCGTGGACCTGTGCAAAGACACGCTGCTTCGCACAGCGGTGTTAGGCGCCGAGCCGTGGACCGATGATATGCGTCGGTATATCTTTGAGAAATCCGGCATAGATGCATACAATATCTTCGGCACCTCGGAACTTTCCGGTCCGATGTTTTCCGACTGCGCCGAGCACAATGGCATGCATATCTGCTCGGATATTGCATACACGGAGATTATCGACCCGGAGACCGGAGAAAATCTTGCGCCGGGAGAAAAGGGCGAACTCACGATTACGGTTCTGAAAAAGGAGGCAATACCTATGGTCCGGTACCGTATCGGGGATATCACGTCCATTCTTGAAGGCGACTGCCCCTGCGGCAGAACGTCTCCGAGAATCGACCGGTTGCAGGGAAGAGTTGATGACATGCTCATCATTCGGGGCATCAATGTGTTCCCGTCTGCGGTTGAGCATGCTCTGCTGAGAAATCCGTTCCTGACGAGTCACTTCATCATCGAGGTTTCGCGCCGCGGTCCGCTGGATGATATGCTCGTAAAAGTGGAGCTCAAGCCCGATGCAATGACTGACAGTGTAAACGGTCTTCTGGATATGCAGCGGATTACCGAGCGCGGTCTCCGTGACGCGCTGAATGTTTCGGCAAGAGTTGAGTTGTGCACTCCGAATTCCCTTCCGCGTTTTGAGGGTAAATCAAAGCGCGTTATTGACAAGAGGTTATAATCATGACAGAAGAGTACATTATCAAGCAGTTATCCATTTTCTGCGAGAACAAGACCGGAAAACTTGCGGCTATTGCCAAGGTTTTCCTTGATATCGGGGTTTCTGTCCAGGCATTCAATATTGCCGAGGCAAATAATTTCGGTGTTGTGCGCGTGATTGTTGACAAACCGGAAACGGCGTTTGCGGAGTTTGCAAAGCAGAATTACGCGCTGCAGTACACGGATGTTCTTGCGGTGAGAATGGAAAATGTTCCCGGGGGTCTGTTCCATGTGGTAAAACTCCTCGGCGATTCCGGCATCAATATTGACTACGCATACACGTTCGGCAGTGCCGGTATCGATGCGTTAATCATTAAGATTGCAAATCCGCGCGATGCGGTGGAAAAGATTCAGAAACTTGGGCTGGAATTGCTTCCGGCAAAGGATTATACAATTTGAATTTCATTCCAATTCATTTCTTTTCTTTTCCCTTTTTCTCTTCCTGACCGCTTTCTTCAACTAAATAGGACAGGAGCATTTTCGTCCCTTCTTTGTCCAGATACTGGTTGTTGTTTCCGCATCTTGGCGACTGAATGCAAGCGGGACATCCTGTTTTGCATTTACATTCCGAAACCATTTTTTCTGCAAGGGAAATGATTTTGGGAAAGAGTTCCGCGGCTTTTTCCGCAAGTCCTATGCCGCCTTCGACGCCGTCGTAAATGAATACGGCAGGGCTTGCGGTGTCTGCGTGCATCGGGGTTGAAACGCCTCCGATATCGGCGCGGTCGGACAAAACAAAGACCGGCATTGCGGCAATGAGCGCATGTTCGGTGCCGTGCAGGGAACCGGCGATATTTTCCGGTGTCAGCGGCGCGGTTTCATCGAATGTTATCCAGCAGGCTTTTGTTTTAAACGTGCGCGCCGGATATTCCAGTTCTTTTGTTAAAACGACCTGGTCATATTCGATTACTGAATATCCGGTGATGTGCGTGGTCACCGTTACATCGCCGAAGTGCACAAGGAGATTTTTGTGCCGGACGGTTTTTTCGCGTGTGTTGACGCTAATGTCTGTGGTGGAAAGGGGGCGCGTACGGTAGTTTTCCGTGGTTTTAACCACATGGATGAAGCAGTTTTGCGCGTCCCGGTCAATTACCCGGTATTTTTCGCCCTGATGAAGAATTACCGCTCCGGGGTAGGCTTCCCGGTAGCTTTGTCCGTCGTCCATGGTCTCTAGTGTTGTGCCGTTGAGGCGCACGGACCAGGTTTTGCCGATATTGCCGAAATAGGTCAGTGTCTGCGCCGGATTTTCATGACCGCTGTAGACATAGCCTTTGCTTGTGCTTGCAACAAGGTGTTCGGCTTTTAGGGAGGCTATGATTTCATCTGCCGCCGGACCGAAAAATCTGCGGTCGCGTTCTGGCTTCCAGGGAATTTCAGCACAGGCGCAGATAAGATGCGAGCGCAGGATATAGGGGTTTTCAAGTCCTAAAATGGCTTCTTCAGCACCGGCGGAAAAGAATGCTTCGGGGTTGTTTACGTAAAAGCGGTCGATGGGGCTCATACCTGCAACAAAGGTGATTTCGGCATCCTGTCCTTTACGTCCGGCGCGTCCTGCCTGCTGCATAAACGAGGTCATTGAATCCGGAAAGCCGCTGATGACAACAGAATCAATTCCCCCGATGTCAATACCCACTTCCAGCGCGTTGGTGGAAAATACGCCGGAAACCGCGCCGGATTTCATGTCTGTTTCAATGCCGCGCCGCTCTGCGGGCCGGTAGCCGCCGCGGTAGGAGACAACATTTGATTTGTTTGCAGATTCCCTGCATTTCTGCGCGGTAAGTTCCGTTCCGGCGCGCGATTTGCTAAAACATATCGTTTGGCGTCCCTCTTCAATATTTTTTGCAACAAGCGATGCAGAGGATGCAATAGCGGACTTTCCCTCGTCACAGTAGATTTTGTAGGTCTTTTTTGCATGCGGCGCGCCGTCGTTGCTGATTTCTTCAAACGCAAGTCCGGTGAGTGTTTCAGCAAAATGAACGGAGTTGCCTAGCGTTGCAGAGGATAAAATAAACTGCGGATACGCGTCGTTGTATGCGCAGACACGCCTTAAGCGCCTGAGCAAAAGCGCGGTGTTTGAACCGAACACGCCGCGGTAGCGGTGGGCTTCGTCGATTACCACAAAGGAAAGATTCGTGAAAAAATCCGCCCATTTCGAACGCCATGAAAGCATGTGGTGCAGCTCGTACATGTTTGTTAAAACAATGCGCGAGCGGTCGCGGATTTTTGCGCGCAGTTCGGTTCTGGTATCTCCGTCGTAGACTGCGGGGCGCGCGCGGGTTTTGCATGCGGCGTCAAGTTCTTCGAGGACCAAAAGCTGGTCGCGCGTCAGTGCCTTGGTCGGATAAATAAACAGTGCGCGCGCGTCGGGGTTTTCAAGCAGCCGGGAAAAAACCGGCAGCGCATAGCAAAATGTCTTGCCCGACGCTGTGGGTGTTGTGATAATAATGTTTTTTCCGCTGCTTGCCGCATCATAGGAGGAGGCCTGATGACTGTAGAGCTGCATCCCGGTATTTTTCAGGAAATCATGTATGGTCTGCGGCATCGGAGATGCCGGTGCGGCAAAGGACGCGGGGCATGCCTCTTCGACCCTGGTGTAGGTAAGAATTTCAGCAGCCATACACATAATCCTGCTGATACGTTATAAGCGCGGCAAGGTTTGCAACATCTGCTTCATTGTGTTTTACAATCGGCTGAAGAATTCCTGCATCCCGGATGCGCAGCCATCTCTGGTAATACTCCGGCACAAGATATCCGGGGAGGTCATCTTCTCTTGGCAGATTAAGAAGATACTCTTCTACCGTTCCAAGCCGGCAGTCCGGAAGAGATGCGCCAAACAGTTTGCGCGTGGTAAAGAGCAGGTCGATGTGAAGCTTCGGTCTGATGCAGCGCTCACCGTAATACGCGAGCCGGTCGTTCAGATACGGGATATCAAAGACCTTTCCGTTGTAGGAAATTACGCGGCTGTCGAAATTGAAATGCCTTGCCGTTTCAAGAAGGGCAGGCAGCTCCTCTGCGATGTCGCGCGCAAGATACTGGGTCACTTTTAGTCCGGTTTTCGTGTATTCGCCGATACCGAAAAGAATAATCGGCGAATGCGCCATGCCCATGGTCTCGATATCGAAAAATATCTGGGATTCGTGGTTTTCTCCGGCAAAACCCAAAAGCAGCGGGTCGTTTCCGCGGTGCATGTCCTGAAACAGAATGCTGATTTCCTTTGGCGAATCATTTGCTATGATATCGGCAATTACCTCACCCATTTCCTTAAACCGGGTTGAAGACAAATCTGCAAGTGTTCTGATGCCGCGCTTTTTCAGTTCGGCCGCGCGCGCTTCACCGATTCCGGGGACAAGCGTCAGCTCCTCCATTATGCGGCTGCGGATCGTTTCTTCTTTGATGTGTTTTTGCTCTGCCGAATAAAAATGTTCAAATTTCATACAGGTGCCCTCGGCTGATGCAACCTCGAATCCTTCTGCAAAATCCGGGTAAGCGGTTCTCTGCTTCAGGAAAATTCCCGGGACAAACTGTGCTTCGACTGCCTGCATGATAGTACCTTTTTACCTCTTCTTAACAGATAATGTAATTTGCGTCTTTGGAGAACTCTACCGTGCTCGGGCTTGCGGATGCAAACCAGCAGATTTTGGAAATCTGGTTTCTGCGGTCGATAACGGTGTATCCTGCTGCTCTTGCTGCAATTGATGTTAATGCTGTGCTTGACATACATACCAGTTCGATGCCGGGGTATAAATACCCCGGACCGTGCGGTCCGAAAGTCTTGTACCACTATTTTTCATCGTGTTTAAAGTGTTTTTATTGCTTTAATTTTTATTTACTGAGTTAATTGAGCGTTTCTTATTTTTTGATTTTTAACCATGTATTTAAATGTAATCTACAAAAACTGCCTGGGAGGTCAGGAGACTCCGGGTCTTTCGCTTATCGTAACTAAACACACACCTTTACAAGAGTGCAGAGACAAATATATAACGATTATTCATGCTTGAGATACAAAATCTCCATGTGGAAGTCGGTGGACGTGAAGTACTGCACGGCGTGTCGCTTACCATCAAAGATGGTCAGACACACGTGCTGCTTGGACCGAACGGTTCGGGCAAAACCACCCTTCTGCGTACAATAATGGGTTTTTCCTCATCCAAAGTTACCGAAGGCAAAATACTTTTCAACGGTATTGATGTAACGAACATGCCTGTTCACGAACGCGCCAAACTTGGCATGGGCATTATGTTTCAGCGCCCGCCAACCATTTCCGGACTAAAACTCGGCAAATTTATTCATGCTATCAACAAGATTGATGAATGGGACATCCCGGAACTGACAGACAAACTGCATATGACCAGATTCATGGACAGAGATGTAAACGCAGGCTTTTCCGGCGGTGAAATCAAACGCAGCGAAATTCTGCAGCTTACTGTGCAGAACCCTTCGTTTGTCATGCTTGACGAGCCCGAATCCGGTGTCGATGTGGAAAACATGGCTCTTCTTGGAAACATGGCGGCGGCTCTTCTTGAAAAGGATCAGCACATGGTAAACCGCAAAAAATCCGGTCTTATCATTACCCACACCGGTTATATTCTTGACTATATTGAAGCAGACGTGGGATACGTCCTGATTGACGGCTATATGCGCTGTTCGGGCAACCCGCGTGAAATTCTTAAAAGCGTAAAAGCATCAGGCTACAAGGAGTGTTTAGCATGTCAGAAATGAACGGATTTGCAGATATCAGCAAAGAGGACCTTGAACGTCTGGAACTTTCCGGCATCAATACCGAAAACATGGAAGGCCGCTCTGGCAGTTTCCTTCTGGTTAACGACCATGTTTTGCATGCATCGGGCAAGGCAGAGGGCGTTGAAATCATGATGATTGATAAAGCCCTGGAAAAATACGACTGGCTTAAAGACTACTTCTGGAACGTAGTGCCTGCAGACAAAGACCAATACACGAAATATGTTGCAGAACACCCGCAGAGAGGCTACTGCATTATTGCGCACAAAGGTGCAAAAACCACGTTCCCTCTGCAAAGCTGCATGTTCCTGCAGGGCGAAGACACTATCCAGGCGGTGCACAACATTGTTATTGCCGAAGAGGGAGCCGAGATTCATTTGATTTCCGGCTGCGCCAGTTCCTTAAAGACAAAAGAGGGCGGCCACTACGGTGTAAACGAAATCTATGTCGGCAAAAATGCGAAAGTCACCTCAACCATGATTCACACCTGGGGAAAGGAGATTGAAGTGTTCCCGCGCACGGCTTCTATTGTGGAAGAAGGCGGCACATTTATCTCCAACTATGTCTGCATGAAGCAGAGCAAACTGGTTCAGATGTATCCGGTCTCCTATCTGAAAGGCGAAGGCGCAATCGCGCGCTTTTCAAGCGTCATCGTTGCAGGGCCGGGTTCAAACATTGATGCCGGTTCGCGCGCGGTTCTGCAGGCAAAAAATACCTCTGCAGAGTTAATTACGCGCGCCATCACCAACGGCGGCCGCATTATTTCCCGAGGCTCTATTGTTTCAGAGGTTGCGCAGACCAAAGGCCACATTGAGTGCCGCGGTTTAATCTTAAAAGACGGACTTATGCATGCCATTCCGGAAATCGAGGGGCATGTAGTGGATATCGAGCTTTCGCACGAGGCAGCGGTGGGTAAAATCGCGCGCGATGAAATCGAGTACTTAATGGCGCGCGGTCTTTCTGAAGAGGAGGCAACGTCTACCATCATTCGCGGTTTCCTTGATGTCAAGATTGAAGGGCTTCCCGAGGCACTGCAGAAACAGATTGATGCAGCCATTGATTCTGCGGACCATGGTTTCTAAATGATTCTGCATGATGCAATAAAAAAACTGGAGGAGTATGCTTCCGGCATGGGCTGCGAAGACGCAGCCCTGCAGTATACGGCAGTCGAGCGCGGCAATGTATGTTCGTATTGCTCCGGAAAATGCATGGAAGTGCAGTTCGGGGGGCGCGTTGCAGAAGTTTCCACACCCGTCCCGTTTACTGCCTGCATGAAGCTGGAAGACCTTTTCCCCGCGCCGCTGAAATCAGACAAGACGCGCGGCGCGGCCGCGGGCGCGCTGACTGCGGCGGCAGGTTTTCTCATGCTAACGCGCAAAACCTGCGCATGTGATTCGCTGATGGCTGATGACTGCCGCGCGGAGCTTATTGAATACTGTCACGGGCGCGCGGTGTACGTAATTGGCAAAGAGATTGCCGGCTTACATCATGTTTCGCGCTGCGTGGATGCGGAGATGATTTTAGTGACCGGTGATGCGCTTTGTGATGAAGCGGCGCTTGCTGAAATTGAGGAAGCCATGCGCGCCGGAAAAGAACTGGTGTTTCTCGGTCCGGTGTGTGCGGGCACTGCCGCCCTTCTGCAGAAAAAATCCTGGTGTCCGTACGGGAACTGACCTAATTTATAATACTGCCCTCCGGGCGGACATAGTTTTTTTATCAACAAATCAAAAAATACAAAAACAAAATTTTCCGTAAAAGAAAAACAAAATTAATTTCATTTCCGCCGGCTGAGCGGGCAAAGCGATTTTGCGCGCGCTAAGGCGCGCGCGGCTAAAAATGAAAATGAATTTGGTTTTTTATTCAACTGTAAAACATGAAAAAGAGATTTACTTTTTCCACGGTGAAAAATGCAGACGTTTTTTTTTCGTCCCGAAAAAAACCTTGTATTTGCCGCGGCTGAGTTCACCCGCATTCCAACAACAATATCTGACAACAGGTTCAATATACTATCATAATTATCTGAGGTACTACATGAACCTGGAGTTCTGGAAAAATAAAAAAATACGTGGAGGAATTATTGCCGCCGCCCTGGTACTCATTGCATTGACAGCATTTCTTATCAGAATGATACCATTTGCTACCCTTAACGGCACCGGCGACATGAATGCAGGACCCGACGCATGGTATAACCTGCGACTGCTTGAAGCAGCGCTTGCAAACGGATTCGGCTATCTGTCCTTTGAGCCGTTCACTTTGTATCCATACGGTCAGGATATAGTATGGGGACCGCTTTTTACCTGGATTGCAGCCGCATTCACCTCGCTTGCCGGCGCGGCAACTCGCATAGAACTGATTAATGCTGCATCCTTTGTACCGCCAATTCTGGCATTGTTCATGGTCCCGGTGATGTATTTCTTCGGGAAAAAAATCGGCAGCTGGAAATGCGGACTGTTAGCTGCATTATTCATTGCGCTTGCCGGCGGCGAATATCTTGTCCGCTCGCTTTACGGCAGTTTCGACCACCATATTGCAGAAACACTGTTTTCTGCGCTTTTCTGCATGTGCTATGTCTGGAGTCTTGCAGACCTGAAGGAACGTGAAATCAGTTTCAAATCCTTTGCCACCCTGAAACTGCCACTGTTATACGGAGTTATTACCGGATTTGCCTATTTCCTCGGACTTATGACAATGACCACCATTGTTGTCTTCGGCCTGATGGTATCACTGTTTACCCTGATTATATTTGTCATAAACCAGAAAACCGGCAGACCGACAGAATATCTGCTTGTACTAAATACCGTGACATTTTTGATATCTATCATCGGTTTACTGATTTACGGCATCCGCGACATGACATTTAGCATGTATACCTATTCCATTGGACTGATATTGGTAAACTTCCTGATTGTTCTCGGAACAGCGGTTCTTTACTTCCTTGCCGCCGGATGTAAAAAACTGGAAAAACCATGGTACATCTACCTGCTGTCAATAGTTGTTCTTGCCGCTTGCGGTATTTTCATTGCTGCATTTGCCATGTCTGATATATTCCAGACTGCGATGAGTGGTCTTTCCAACTTCTTTGTGTTAAGCGATCAGTCAAACACGATTCTTGAAATGAGCCCGTGGACCTGGGACCTTGCATGGAGCGCATATAACTGGGGTCTCTTTTTATCTCTTGGCGGCATTGCCTGGCTCATCTATGAACTGGTGAAAGGAAAAAGAGAAGAAGCACTGTTTATTCTCATCTGGACCATTGTCATGTTCCTTGGAACGCTTGCCCACATGCGCTGGGAGTATTATATTGCAGCAAACATGGCACTGCTTTCTGCGTTCTGTATTGCAAAAACCATTGATTTCGCCAAAGACAGTGTGCTTCGCATGAGAAGCGAAGATAAAACAGCCGCCGCCTCTGCATCAAAGAAGCGCACACCGGCCAAAAATACAAAAGCGCCGCAGAAGAAAAATACCGGTATTGTCCGTGTCGGTCTTTTAGGCGTTGTATGTATTCTTGCCCTTGTATTCACCGGCGTTTCCGTTGCATATGCAATACCAACAGCCCAAAGTATGGCCGAGGGCACCACTGATGCCGCATGGCTGGATGCATGCGAGTGGCTGGAGAAAAATACACCGGAAACCGGTCTTGATTATCTAACAATCTATGACAAGGAAGGATTCAAATATCCTGCCGAGTCATACGGCGTTCTTGCCTGGTGGGACTATGGTCATTACATTACTGCAATCGGTAAACGGATTCCTACGGCTAACCCGTTCCAGTCGGGAGTTACCGGCTACTACGGCTGTGCACAGATGCTGCTTGATCAGGATGAATCGGTGAGCGCAGCGAAATTCGAGAAACGCAATATCAAATATGTCATGACAGACGGTCTTATCAGCACCACCAACTTCCCGGCACTTGGCATATGGGCAGACAGCACCAAACAGGATTCCCCGTATTACTATAAATTCTATCAGCCCAATGCATCCGGCGTACTTAAGCCGACCCGCGCGTATTCTCCCGACTATTACACATCACTTCTTGTCCGGCTTCAGAATTATGACGGAACAATGGTTGACTGCGGTTCGGCTTATGTAATTTACGCTGCAGCGCAGGATGGATATCAGTATCCGGTTGTTTACTCTTCAAAGAAATATGACAATGCAAATGATGCGCAAAAAGTTGCGGATGCATTCAATGCTGATGAAGCAAACATCAGTGTAGGGATGAAGGCTTATGTTGTTGCAAACAATGTCAAGGATGCTACCAATACCTATGATATCCCGTCGGTCAAAGTGCCCGCACTGACGCATTTCAGAATGGTGTATGAATCGGACAAATCCTATGTCAAGACCTTCGAGTATGTGAAAGGCGCTGTTATCAAAGGTGATGGAACCATTAAGGCAACAATTACTACAAATACCGGCAGACAGTTCACCTACACGCAGGAAAGTTCCGGCGGAAAATTTGTCGTACCGTATGCAACAGGTGCAAACGGCGGCGTAACTGCGTCCGCTTACACGCTGTCCAACGGACGGACAGTAACTGTCTCTGAAGATGCGGTACAAAACGGGCTGACGGTCAGTTAACCGTCTTCCTTTTTCCAAACCCTTATCACTTTTTACTATCAATTAATGAGTATGGATACATTCGAGATTGGGCAGACTGTCCGCTACTCGCGTACCGGCACGGTAGGAAAAATTGTATCATTCCATACCGACGGCGGTTTTCAGTACGCGGAACTGGATGCAACCGGTCTTTTGTACCGTATTGACCAGCTTGTAGCAATTCATGAAGAAGAGCACAAAAGCGCGGTCGAATCCGATGCAAAAGCAAGAATTCTTGAAGAACAGCGTAAAATGCGCGAGATGCAGGAAAGTGCTTTCCAGAATACCGACCAGGCCTGCGAGGGCGGCGGATAATTTTATACGGCATCTATCCCACATAGTTATCTGTTCAGACGTTGATTACTATAAAGAAAAGGAGGTTTTGGATACTTGCACGACCCAACAATACCCAATGTAAATATAGGCGTGGTAGGACACGTTGACCATGGCAAGACTACCTTAGTCAGCCAGCTTACCGGCTCATGGACCGACCGCCACAGTGAAGAATTAAAGCGCGGCATTTCCATCCGCCTCGGCTATGCCGATGCAGTGTTTTACCATTGTAAAAAATGCGGCGAATGGTCGATAACCGATACCTGTCCGGAGTGCGGCGCAAAACTGGAGCCTGCGCGCTCCGTTTCGTTTGTCGACGCCCCCGGGCATGAAACCCTTATGGCCACCATGCTTTCCGGCTCGGCAATCATGGACGGCGCAATGCTTGTTATCGCAGCAAACGAGCAGTGCCCCCAGCCGCAGACCAAAGAACATCTGATGGCGCTGGAACTCACCGGCATCAAAAATATTGTTATTGTCCAGAACAAAATTGATGTGGTGCCGCAAAAACAGGCTATTGAAAACTACAAACAGATTAAGGCGTTTGTTAAAGGAACCGTCGCGGAAAACGCACCGATTATTCCGGTTTCCGCGCAGAAAAAGATTAACTTCGGCATGCTTCTTGACGCGCTTAATGCCACTGTTCCCGACTTCGAGCGCGACACCTCTGCAAGCCCGGTAATGCTTATTGCGCGCTCCTTTGATGTCAACCGCCCGGGAAGTTCCTGGAAAGACATTAAAGGCGGCGTTGTCGGCGGCTCGCTTATCCGCGGCGAATTCCATGAAGGAGACGATATTGAAATCCGCCCTGGAAGACAGTATATTGCGGAAAATAAAGCAAAATGGGAACCGATTGTTACCAAAGTAACCTCCATGAACAAGGCATCCCGCAAAGTCACCACCGCAACCCCGGGCGGACTTGCTGCAATCGGCACCAAACTTGACCCGGCGATTACCAAAAGCGATACGCTGGTAGGACAGGTTGCAGGCGCAGCAGGCGCTCTTCCGCCGGTGTGGGACAAACTGAAATTCGAGGTCACCCTCATGGAAAGAGTCGTCGGTTCATCCGCAGAACAGCATATTGAACCGCTGCGCATCAAAGAACCGCTCATGCTTTCGGTGGGCACCGCAGTCACCGTGGGTGTCGTGATGACCTCGAAGAAAAACATGGTTGAAGTCGTCTTAAAACGCCCGGTATGCGCGGAAATTGGTTCGCGCATTGCAATCAGCCGGCAGGTCGGAGGCAGATGGCGCTTAATCGGCATGGGAATTCTGAGCGAATAAACGTCATTTTAGACACAAACGCCTTAATGATGCCCGCGCAGTTCTCTGTTGACTTGGAGGTAGGTCTTCTGGAACTGCTCGGGGGCTTTCGCGCGCTCGTACCTGCCGAGGTGGTGTACGAACTGCGCGGTCTTGCCTTGGGCAGCAGTAGAAAATCAGCCGCAGCAAAGTTCGGATTGGAATTTGCGAAACGCTTTGAGGTTATTCCTGAGCATGATGCCGGGGTGTCGGTGGATGATAAAATCGTCCTTGCCGCCCGAGAGTTTAATGCTGTAGTAGTTACTAATGATAGAGGATTAAAAGATAAACTCACCGCGCTTCAGATTCCCGTAATAGTTCTTCGGGAAAAGAGGCGGCTTGAGTTGACTGGCAGATAAATCAGTGAGAGAGTAGAAAAAATATGTACTATAAATTAAAGTTAAATGACAAAGTGCGCGTCCCGCCGGACCGGATGGGCGAAGACCTGAACGTAGTTATCCTTGATGAACTCCAGGAACAGTTCGAGGGAAGCATTGACAAGGCAATGGGTATTTTCATTGCAGTGACCGGTGTTGACCGAATTGGCGAAGGAGAAATCGTTTACAGCGACGGCGGCGTTTACTATGACGTTGACTTTGAAGCTGTTGTCCTGCGCCTTGCCCTGCAGGAAATCGTTGAAGGTCTTGTTGTTGAAACCACCAGTTTCGGCGCATTCGTTTCCTTAGGGCCCATTGATGCAATGCTGCATATGAGTCAGATTTCCGATGAATACATCGATTATGATGAAAAGAACTCCCGTCTCATGTGCAAAGACTCCGGCCGCACCATCGGTGTCGGTGATACCGTGCGCGCGCGCGTTGTAGCGCTGTCCTTAAACGAGCGCGATCCGCGCGAGTCCAAAATCGGTCTTACCATGCGCCAGCCGGGTCTTGGCAATCTTGAGTGGCTCAAAGAGGAACGTGAGAAAGAAGCCGCTGAAAAAGCCGGAAAGGGTAGGAAATAATGGCAGCAAAACGCAGTTCCCAGAAAAAACTTCTGCAGGCATGCAGAAACTGCCACAAGGTACTTGAACCGGACAAGGCGGTATGCCCCGAATGCGGCGGCAATGCATTAACCACCGAGTGGTTCGGCTACCTGGTAATTATTGATTCCAAGCACTCCGATGTTGCAAAAAAGATGAACATCGATTACAACGGCCGTTACGCACTTAAGGTCAGATAATGCTGACTCTGCCCAAACGGCACCGGGCGCTTCTCAAAGAACCGTTCGGCCAACTCTTTCCTGATTTTTCAGATATTATTCCCGTTCTCCGGACACATACCTTCTGCACCGTCGGCGATGTGGTTTCTGCCAGTGCGTTTCGCGCGGGGCTGACACCGGATATTGCAGTAATTGATGGCATTACCAAACGCTTGCCCTATTTATCCATGCCAAAGTTTTCCGGTCACATTTTTCATGCACAAAACCCTGCCGGCGCGCTAAGTTCCGAACTTCTGCGCGCAGTCGATGCCGCAGTTTTTTCGCGCCCTGCGGTAATTGTGGTCGACGGTGAAGAAGACCTTGCGGTGATTCCGCTGGTAAATCGCTTAAAAGACGGTGATTTCCTCCTCTACGGGCAGCCGGATGAAGGAGTTGTGCTATGCACCATAGACCCTGCGCTGCGCCTGCGCGCGTCTGAAATTTTTGCTTGTTTTTGCGAGTCGTGACGAGACTATTAAATAGAGAGCCAACCAATAATTAAGGGATATCGATGGAGATTAAGATCACCTCAAATACGAGAAACGAGCTTTTAGCCCGTAACGAGGTTGCATTCACCGCCACTTATGATGGCGCAACCCCGTCCCGCGCAGACATCAGCGCAAAGATTGCCGCACTGCAGAATGTTGCAGTCGAGAACCTTATTCTTTCCCCGCTCAAAGGGCGTTTCGGTGTAAGAGGCGTTCAGGGCGTTGCAAGAATCTACGACTCTGTTGACGCACTCAAAGCAACCGAGCGCGAATACTTAATCGCACGCGGTCAGCCGAAGGCAGCAAAGGAGGAGTAATCCTATGGCAGCAAAGAAACAGGCAAAGAAAGAAGCACCGAAACGCAGTGCAATGTACACCGTCGACAAAGAAGGTAAGGCAACTGCAAACCACAAGACCTGCCCGCGCTGCGGTGCAGGCGTCTTTATGGCAGAGCACAAGGACCGCTTTGCATGCGGCAAATGCGGTTACACCGAGTTCAAGCAATAAATATACATTATGCCCGCAAAGAGGGTTTTCGGCATTGAAGGGACAGCATGGAACTTCAGTGCCGCTGTTTTTGATGAAGACCTGGTTTGTCTGCACTCTGCGCCGTATGCGCCTCCTTCCGGCGGAATTCATCCGCGCGAGGCGGCACAGCATCATGCAGCAGTTGCAGCGGATGTGGTTTCTCAAACGCTTGCCGAGGCAGGCGGAACAATTGACGGCGTCGCATTTTCCATAGGGCCGGGTCTTGGTCCGTCGCTAAGGACCGCTGCTACAGCCGCGCGCAGTCTTGCATTAAAGCTTAATGTGCCGTTAATCGGCGTAAATCACTGTGTTGCGCATGTAGAAATCGGGCGCTGGTACACAAAGTTTGAAGACCCTATTGTGCTTTACGCTTCCGGCGCAAACACGCAGGTTCTCGGCTTTTTAAACGGGAAATACCGGATATTCGGCGAGACACTTGACATAGGTCTCGGCAACGCCCTGGATAAATTCGCGCGGTCCTGCGGTCTGCCGCATCCGGGCGGTCCGCTGATTGAAAAATACGCGCGCGAGGGGCATTATATTCCGCTGCCGTACACGGTGAAAGGAATGGACCTTGCCTTCTCCGGGCTGATGAGCGCGTCCAAGGAGGCAATCGCGCGCGGAGAGAGAATGGAGGACGTCTGTTATTCCTATCAGGAAACGGCGTTTGCCATGTGCGTCGAGGTTACTGAACGCGCGCTTGCCCACACCGGAAAAGATGAGGTAATCCTTGTCGGCGGCGTCGGGGCAAACTCGCGCCTGCAGGAGATGCTCAAAACCATGTGCGACGAGCGCGGCGCCAAATTCATGGCGCCTCCGCGCACGTATATGGGCGATAACGGGGCAATGATTGCATACACCGGACGGATTATGCTTGAAGCAGGTTCAACGATTTCGCTTGCAGAATCCATTGTCAACCCGTATTACCGCTCGGACCAGGTGAATGTAACCTGGCGCAGCGACGCAGGGGAACTTTTCAGCGCGGGTCAGTCTGAGGTAGCCGAACGCGGCGCAGAAGCTGCCGTCTCGCTTGAAGGCGACGTTGCAATAAAGACGCGGCTTTCCAAAGGATACCGCGTTGCAGAACTCGATTCGCATCTGATTTCCGAGCGCACCCGCGCAGAAGCGCGCATTATTTCTGCCGCGCGCCGCGCGGGAGTGGCTACACCTGTCATCCGTGATGTGACGCATAATTCTGTTGTGATGGAAAAACTCGAAGGCGACGTACTCAAGTATATCATCAACGAAGAACACGCGCGCGCAGCGGGAATCGCTGTAGGGCGTCTGCATGGCGCGGAAATTGTACACGGGGACCTTACGACATCGAACATGATATGGCAGAACGGGCGCGTGTACTTAATTGACTTCGGTCTGGCGCAGACCACCGATGAAATCGAACCGCGCGGGGTTGATTTGCATGTTTTGTTCCAGACACTGGAAAGCACCACGGAAAATCCTGATGTATTGCGCGCGGCTTTCTGCGAAGGATACCGCGCGGCATTTTCTGATGCCGATGCGGTAATCGCGCGCGAGCATGAAATTGAACTGAGAGGCCGGTATCTGTGATAACGGTTGTCACCGGAAACAAAAACAAAGCGGCCGAGGTGGCTGCCTTTTTCAAAGGCATTGCCGAGGTTGAGCATGCAAAGTTTGACGCAGTCGAACCTCAGTCAGAGTCGCTTGAAGAAATTGCGCGCGCCAAAGCTGATCAGGCATATGCAGCGCTTAAGCGGCCGCTGATTGTCGATGACACCGGATTGTTTATCGAGGCACTGGGCGGATTTCCCGGGCCGTTTGCCGCATACGTGCAGGACACCATAGGCAATCCCGGCATTCTGCGCCTCATGGATGGAAGAGAAACCCGGCGCGCGTATTTTGCAACCGTTATCTGCTACCGGGATGCGGAGGTCTGCGAGACGTTTTGCGGCCGCGTGGACGGAGAGATTGCAGTGTCGGCGCGCGGGACTTCCGGATTCGGCTATGATCCGGTATTTTCGGTAAACGGCCGCACGCTTGCGGAGATGAGTATGGCAGAAAAGAACACACTTTCGCACCGCGCGCGGGCACTTGAAAACTTCCGCGCATGGTATGTAAGGCGCAAGTGTTAATATCTTAGAAGACCAATATTATTGAACTCAAATAACAGGGGCTAATAATAATGAGATTCCCAGAAGCAGAAGAACGCTTACTTAAAGTTAAAGTTTGCATGAAATGCAACGCAAGAAATGCTATCAGAGCAACCCACTGCCGCAAATGCGGTTCCACCGGTCTTCGCCCGAAGAACATCGAGCGCAAAGCATAATCTTTTCCGGTGCAGGGCACCAATCATCATTTTTCTTCGCTATGAACAGGGTATTTACCAGAAGAAATGTTGTCTGGGCAGTATCGCTGCTTGTATTTATCGCCATCTTTGTCTGTGTTATCTGCAATTTTGCCGTAACCGGCTATATGACCTGGCTTGTATATCCGGTGAGTTCTCTTATTCTCGGCTGGATACTCTTTATCCCGATTCTCCATTTAAAGGTGCAGGGCATGAAGTATTCTCTCGGGCTGCTTACCGCAGTCATTCTGCCGTATCTTTTAGTTCTTGATATATGGACCCAGGGCGGCTGGTTTTTCACGATAGCACTGCCCATCGCACTTGCAGGCCTTGCTTTCCTCTGGGTTTCCTGGGTTCTCTGGCTGAAACTCAAAAATCGGTATTATCTTGCAGGAGTGCTTCTGATACTTGCAGGTCTCCTGTCACTGTTTATCTGGTTTATCGTGCCGTCGCCTTTCCCGTGGGGCTGGCTGGTGTTCGGCGTTGCCGCACTTCTTGCCGTGGTCTGGATTGTGCTGACAGCATGCATCCGGAAAAAATAACGGAATAATGGTAAAAAAGAGGAAAGCTGCTTACACCGAATAATAGGTGACGCGCTTTCCTTTTTCCCGGTATTCTCCCGCATAAGTGTCAAGATTTCTTTTGTATCCTATCCGGTCGGTGAACCCGATGGTTTTTAACTCCGCGCGCACACGCATGACATCTTCTTCATTCTCCCAGTTTTCCGTGAAGACATAGATGACTTTTCTGTCGTCATGCGAATCTTCATTCTCTTTTGAGGTGCTGATTTTTGCCCCGATGCCGAGTTTTCCTGCAAGTGTTGCATCGCGGATTTTTTCCCAGGCACTGTCTGCTTCTTCAGGCTGTACAAA
>R15__coassemble_582_pt1 | contig 27692 bp, 26 predicted proteins | sample R15__metabat2_low_PE_054 | metagenome-assembled genome bin R15 | reverse complement strand
AAGGTCAAATTCATCACCGTCTTCATGTTCCCACTGCCATGTACCGGCAATGCCGTCGGTTGAAGCGGGAGTGCTGCTCACACACCCCGCGCACATGACCGCGGAAAAGAGCACTAGAACCAGTAAACCTGCAGGTATCTTATTCATGCACAATTCTTTGTACGTCAACAGATATGAACCTATCCCGCGCGCCCGCGGCAAAAAAAAAATCAGAGATATTTGTGAGCTCTCAGCCAGTCTACCTGTGGTCCGGTGTACCGGTAGACAATATCACATTTGTCATCCTGGAAATCCCACGGAATTACAATCAGAATATCGCCTTCGCGAATCCATATCCGTTTCTTAATCTTGCCCTTAATCCGCCCCAGACGGGTTACCCCGTCAGAGCAGCGGACCTTGATGTGATTGGAGCCGAGCATGAGCTCAGCCTGGGCAAACTGTTCCTTTACACGCTTGTTCGGGAGCTTTACGCGAATAATGCTTCCGTCTTCTGCGACATCTTCGTTTGAGCTTTCTATTGCACCCAAGTGTCAGTTACTCCTTGTTCATATCTATTGGGCGTCAAATTACATAAACACTACTACTGATAGTCCCGTGAGATTTTTTGCATTTTTCTACCACAATGCTTATCTCATGGCATACAAAAATTGTATATATCATTTATGGCAGGAACACCTGAAGCGGAATTAAAACGGCTGGAGGAGGAACTGGTAAAACTTGCAGCATTCCCCCGCGAAGAACTGGAATATATCATCCGTGAAATAGGTTTTTCCTGCTCGCTTTGCGGTAGATGCTGCACCAAAGAATACAACGGTCATGTTTTTTTGCTTGCAAAAGATACGGCGCGGGTTAAGGAGTTTGCAAAAGATGCCATTGTTCCCGCACCGGGTTTTCCTTATTCCGATGCAGGCGGGAATTTTTATGTCTCCGGCTATGCGCTCAAGACAAAGGAAAACGGCGACTGCATATTCCTCGAAAACAACCGCTGCACAATTTACGAAAAACGGTTTGCAATATGTCGGCTGTATCCTTACATGCTGCACCGCGAAAAAGATGCGCGCGGGCATCTGGACTGGCGCATGATTTCAGGGCTTGGCGAACACGGGTCCTATGAAAATGAAATCGGGGATGAAGATGTGCGCAAAATTGCAGACGATACATTTGCTTATGAAACCGGGTATCTGGTGCAGGAGATTTTGTTTCATAAGTTTCTGCTGAAAACGTTTGCCGCACGCGGTGAAAAATTTGTCCGGCGCGATCATGACGCGCGCACCCGCGCTTTTCAGAAATCCGGGCAGGCGGTTGTGTATGTCTTTGACGGGGAGAAATTCGTACGGGAGGTTGTAAATGCGCCGTAGTTTTGGCATCGCTCTGCTTTGTTTCGCACTGGTCCTGCTTCTTGCAGGCGCGGGATGTATCACAAGCCAGAATCAGGATACAGACACGGAGCAGTCTTTGAATCCGGCGTCCCAGGTCGGGGAACTGCGGGGCATGTATCTGAATTATGTAGATGAAAAATCGGGCGATTCCTGGTGGGCGACGATGAAAACAAAGGTCGGGTCTTCGGTTTTGTCCCTGAAAAGCCCGAAGGTTTCGGTATCTGAGATAGAGCTTTCGGATGAAAAACGGGAAATTCTGGAGACCGCGCTGAAACTGTGCGGGCTTTCGATAAATCCGGGAACGGGTTTTGCGCTTGCGAAATTGAATGCATCCAATGAGGCAGATACATCTGAATTTTCGCTGAAGGATTTATTCGCTTTGGAAACCGCAAGTGAATCGCCGAAAAATCTGCAGCTCTGGACTGAGTATTCCATGTCGCGCTATCCGTATTTTGGAATCGGCGGTATTTCCAAAGCGGAATGGAACAAGGTCTGGCCTGTTTTGCAAAAGGCGCTTTTAGATGCTGTGGGCTATCAAAGCGGAGAATAAGTCTGATGCGGATGAAAACCTCGGCGATGTTTGGTTCGCTGAATGCTCCGGTTGATTTGGAGGCACTTGCCGGACTGGAGAATTTCCGGCTGCAGAGATACGGCTATCTGAAGATGGGCGCGGCCACGGCCTGTATTTTCAAATCGGGAAAAGTGCAGATATACGGATTAAAGGATTTAGCATCGGTGCAGGCGGTCTGGGATGAGTTCCTCAAAGAAATCGGGTAGCGAACCGATGTTTCCCGCGCTGATACGAGCCCGCGGGTAAAATATATCACCGCGGAAGAGGAACTTGGATTTGTACCGGATATTGCGGCACAACTGGTGCGAAAAACCGGTGAGGGGACGGTTATTGTGCGTAAAAGCGGGATTGTTGTTTTAGACGGGTTTGCATCGGTGGAAAAAGCAATGGGGGCTTTTCTAGAGATAAAAGAGGAATTGAAAAAAGTACCATAACAGTTACCCCCAGTACCTGTGCGTCTGAACAAATTTGCGCTCAGCCTTTAAAATCTCCCGGTAAAAATTATCTCCGGCGGCAAATGTCCCCAAAATCCGTGCGGCCGCCTCCGGCCCCACCCCGCGGCCGGAAAGTGCAATAACCGCTTTTTTCCCGCTGGACAGGACCATATTTGCATTGCGCATCATACGGTCGCGGGCCTCTTTTTCCTCGGTTGAGAGCGTCTTTTTGCGCAAAGCAAGATACGCCTGTTCCTCATAGGGCTTGAGTACTGCAATCAGCCGCGCACCGCAAACAGGGCAGACCGGCTGTTCGGTGACGCGGCCGGTTTTGGTGCGTGATTTCCAGCTTTTGCAGTGCATACAGGCTAAAATGATGTCCTGCTCTGCAATCCGGTGCTTGACAGACTCGATAATTGCCTGGTCTTCTCCGGGCGGGGTTACCACATCGCGGCCGGTAAAAAGCCCCTGAGCGCCGATTATCGATAAACGGCTGCACTTTGTCTCCATTTCATGATTTTTGAGCCGCGTTAAAATCCATTTCGCCCCTTCAACATCCATGTTGGAGAAAAAGAGCTCTCTGAAAGCTTCGCTTTCTATTACCGTGCCGTCGAAAAGCTCCAAGAGGCGATTGATGCTGATTTTTTCATAATCCGCATCCGCGTCAATTGCGCCGAATTTTTTGGCAACCTGCACCAGTTTCCACTTATAAAGCGCCGTTTTCTTCAAAGCAAGCTGCAAAATGCCTTCCACATGCTCCGGCTCGACAGTGCAAAGTACCTCTTCAACATCGGGTGCAGCAAGCATCTTTGGAAGCCGGATTAAAATCCGGTACGCATTCGTTTCGATACCAACCGAGGTGCCGTAGCGCGCGGAGATTAAAATCGACAAAACACGTCCGATTGCTTCATTAACCTTGTGTCCGCCGCATAAATTCACCACAACCCCTTCGTCTGCGTCTTCAAGCACAATTAACTTATCTGTCGCCGTTACCGAGCGGTTTTTCACCATCTCGTCAAGGATTTTTTCCGCAAAACGAACGGAATTCGCATCCGCTTTGTAATCCGCGAAATTACGCATCCGGCGCAGGCGGCCTACTTCCATCGCAACGGAAAGAGGAACCGGAATCTGTTCTCCTTCCCACGAAGGAAGCTCACCTTTGGCGTTTTTCGCCGGTTCGACCATGATTTTATTGTCTTCAATGTCAAGCACCCGCCACATCTGCCCGCGGGCAACAAAAACCGCACCAGAGGAAATCCAGGATATGACAAAACTTTCGTCGAGTGTTCCTACCGGCTTTCTTGAAACAACGTCGAAAATGAGACTCTTTTTCTCATCGGCAATCATGGACAGATTCAGCGAAAGATACCGGCGGGCACGTGCTTTGGTAATTACCATGCCCGACTCGGTTCTGATGAGATAATGCTTTTCCATGCGGGAAATCACCGAATCAATGAGTTCCGATGAGTTTTCAAAACACCGGCACCGTGCAAAAACTGCCTTGATTTTCTCAATCGAAATCTCGCCGCGCTCAACCGCAAGCGCTGCTATCTGATTTGCCGCGACATCAGCGGGATTGATATGAAGACGTACCTTTTCGGGCTCGCTTGCAAGCGATTTACGCACAATAACCATGGATTCGAGGATATCGTCAAATCCGGTTGCTAGAATGATTCCTTTTGACGCGGCATTAATCTGATGTCCCGCGCGGCCGGTTCTCTGCATCAGCCGCGCCACCTCGCGCGGCGAATTAAACTGAACCACATGGTCAATCTGACCGATATCAATGCCTAATTCCATCGAAGAGGTGCAGATCATGCACCGTGTTCTGCCCTCGCGGAATGCATCTTCAGCATCAATTCTCACCTCGCGCGAAAGCGAGCCGTGATGCACATCGACGTCGGTTCTCCCCTGCTCTTTGAGCGAAACGCCGATGGATTCTGCAACGCTTCGCGTATTGGTAAAAACAAGCGTGGAATTATGTGCATCTATGCATTTTCCGATGAGTTTTGTCTGGTCGCGAAAACTCTCGCCGGCGAACCTGACTGACAAATCAAGCGTTTTTGCAACCGGCACCTGCACAATTTCAAAGGACCGCATTCCGCAAAGGAATTTGCCGACAACGTCAGGGTTCCCGACTGTTGCGGAAATGCCGATGCGCTGGAACTCGCCGGTGTATTCAGCGAGGCGTTCCAGGGCCACTTCCAGTTGGCATCCGCGCTTGCCGTCGGCAAGTTCGTGAATTTCGTCTACAATTACGTATCTAACGCCGGACAAGTGTTTGCGAAGCACTTTGCCCATAAACATTGCCTGGAGACTTTCCGGCGTGGTAATTAAGATGTCCGGAGGATGTGTCGCCTGCTTTTTGCGGTCGTTTTGCGTCGTATCACCGTGGCGCACGGCAATTTTGAGTCCGAGTTCCTTCCCCCACCATTCAAGGCGCGTCATCATGTCGCGGTTTAAGGACCGAAGCGGTGTGATATATAAAGCGGAAAAACCGTCAGGGTGCACTTTGGAAAGCAGTTGATGAAATACCGGAAGCATTGCTGATTCGGTTTTTCCCGTTCCCGTCGGTGCAATTAAAACCGCATTTACGCCGGCAATCAGGCGGGGCACGGCGCGGAGCTGAATCTCGGAAAATTCCTCAAATCCGCGCTTTTCAAGCACCTCGCGGATTTTGGGGTGCAGCATGGCTTTAACTTCATCAATGACGCTCATGTGCGCACCCCGGCGGGGTCCGGAGGCAGTTCGGAAAAACTGCCCATATAAGTACCGTCTTTTAAGAAAATCTCGGCGGTACCGGTGAGAATCTGTTTTGCAACCGGAGATATTTTGTTGCCCGGAATCAGGCGCACATCCATGCCTCCGGCAAGTTCATAAAACGCGGGTACCAATAACACCCGCGTTCCGGAATCGGGAGCCCCCCAGGGTGCGGTATCGATTTCGGAGAGCAAATAACCGGGCGTTCCCCGCAAAGCGCAGCCGACTTCGTCATAAATATTTACCACCGGGTGATGGTGACCGCATAAAATCAGATGCCCGAACAGGCTTGCATCCGGAATCGTATGCCCGTGAAAATAGCCGGTTCCATCAATCAGAGCCCCGGTTGTGGGCAGAAGTTCACCTGCATGCAGGTAATGTTCAAGGCCTGTATCATGGTTTCCTGGAGCCAGGCGGAACTCTGTTTTGCGGCGGATTTTTGCAAGAACCGTCGGCATCTCGGTTTTTTCCTGATGTGTGACATAAGGAATCATGTGTTTTAAGTCGCCGAGTACTACTAAATAATCCGGGTCGCTTTCGTCAATCAGGGACAAAATCCTGTTCAGACGTTCTTTTGTGCGGCTTTCAAAATGCAGACCGTGACGGTGCAAATCGGCTTCCACCCCGAAATGCGGGTCGGCAATAACAAGACAGCGCTCCTGCCGCTCGATTAAAACGGCAGGCCCTGATTCATAAAATGTTGGTTGCATCACTTAGAGGACTTTTATGGTCTCCTTGGTCGGCGAATACAAATCGCCGTCTTCTGCCAGCTGATTCAGCCGCGCTTTTGCCTCTGTTTCTGAAAGACCGAGTTTTTGCAGCGCGTCAAGAACCTTTTGTATCGGCGCCCCTTTCTTTTCCGAAAGCTCTTCAATGAGAGCAAAAATCTGTTCGTCGCTAATCTCCGCTTTTGGCGCAGGCGGCTTTACAGCGTTCAATGCGTTTGCAATCTGCGCAAGCATTGCCGTTTTTTGCGGATGCGACGCAAGACGCGCTCCGGCGCCCTTTGCCGCCTCGCAAATCCAGGTGTCGCGGGCGTCCCGGGTGGTTTGAGTAACAGAGCCTGCGGTCAGCTCGCAAAATATCTTTCCTGCATAATTCTGCGCCCTGACCGCGGCATACACCGCGACAAAACAGGGCACCTCAAGAGCTTGGGCGGCTTTCGCCGCCGCGGCATTCTGGCGGCTTATTTTCACCGAAAAAACGCCAGTTGGGTCACTGATGCGAAGCGAACTGTCGCTTTTGTCCGTTAAAGCACCCGCAAGAAAAATGCCTGAAGGCGCATCGGAGACTGACGAGATGTTTGCAAGTTCACAGGAAAACATCCTCGCAGCAGGCAGTAAAGCAGTGGAACGCGTCATTTCTGTCTGATACCTGTTGCGTTTTTGACCTCGATTTCCTCCATTTCGTCCAGGAACGGCAGAATACATTTCAGATACGGCCGGATTCCGACCGCGGTATTGATAGTGCCTGCGGAAAGCACGGTTGCTTTCAGCGGCTGGTTTTTGAGCATTTCTTCAATATCGGCCGAAGCACCCATAATCTGCTTCATGGTCTTCTGCATATTTTTCAAAAACTCCTCGATTTCAAGAACCGGCCGAAGATCCGGATCGGTAAGCCGATATTTTTTCAAATCCTCTTCCAGCGTCGACGTTTTGGCAATTTCTTCATCCATATAGAGATATACATTTATTTTGCTGCGGATGCGCAGCTCCCGCAGCGCAAGAAGGTCCACTTCATCCCCGGGTTTCGGATATTCACTCATAGTATTATGTTGGCTTTTCTACGTTAGAATACTTATGTCTGATACGCGGCTTACCGAAATCTCCCGCTTTCCCCCGTATGTTGCGGCAGTGCCTGTCAGTTTCACCCGGTCTCCGGTCATAAAAATCAGTTCGCTGCCCGCATTTTCCACAAATACGGTCACGCCCGACACGGTCATAAGAAGGTGTCCGCCGGTTGACGTCGGTTTTGCAGATTCCACGATTCCTTCAAACGAGACTTTTGCCCCGTCAGGGACATCATCAGTGAAGGAAACAACCCCGAGGTCCAGAAACAGGAACACAAATCCGGCCAAGAGCAGACCAAGGACGAAAATCACGATTACAATGGTAATCAGCGCTTCTTTTTCCGGACGCGTCAGCATACAAAACCTCCCGCCAAAACCGGCATATTGTTTTTGCATGTGCGAACTCTTGTTTTCTTAAAACTAAACATGTTCGCATACACACAAACTATTTTAGGTACCTTTATATTCTTATAAGTTGAATTACTATTATGCAAAGAACGATGCTTCCTAACTCCTGTATCAGTATCCTTCAGCTGCTTGAAGGGGCAAACTCTCTTACGCATAAGGACATTGTGGAAAAATCCGGTCTTGCACCGCGCACTGTCCGCTATGCTCTGAGACGCCTGAAAGAGGCTGACCTTATCGTCGAGAAGTTTAACTTCCATGACGCAAGACAGAGCAACTATCTGCTGAAAGTACCACAGAACAACATGGCCGCGGTCTAATCCCGCGGCCGTTTTCATTCTTTTCATTCTTTTTAGTATCTGTAATTTTGTCATCATACATATTTTGGTTTCCATTTCGTTCACCGCAGTTTCCGCCGGACAATTAGTATCGCAATAAGCACCGCAATAATTGCGCCTGCAAGAATATAGCGGACGTCAAATCCGAGTTCATAGGAAACCGGCTCATCATAGCTTTCGCCGGCAAAATCGCTGTCAAAGACTTTGGTGTAGTACTCGGCCGCTCTGACATCATCGATAATCAGCCCTGCCTCGCGATTGTTCACCGGCGAGTTGTAGCTCCAGTTGACCGAGGAAATCAGCACTTCATGGCCGTCTGCTATCACTCCTTTGTTGTGCAGTTTCAGGATTCTTTCATTTCCGTTGATAAGCCGCGCAGAAACCGGTAAATCCATGCGGTTCAGGGAGGCGACCAGTTCATCATTGTCCGCGTCATCCTGGGTATTGTAATACATGCCGTCGAGAATTACCCGGAGCGTTACGCCCGCTTCTGCCTTTTCCAGCGCAATAGCAAGCCAGCCATTCTGTGCTCCGTTAGGCCAGGGCGAGATGTAAGCCTGTTCGATATCAAGCGAACGACCCGCGCCGGCAAGCATCTCTTCTATCAGGTAACTGGTGTCGGGCGCGATCACAGGGGTAATCTTGACGTTTTCTATGGTAAGCGGGCGGGTGACTGAGATGGCGTCCGCTCCGGCGTCTTCTTCGGGAAGTTTAGCCGCGGTCTTTTGCCACGGGAAGATGTCATAGCCGCCAAGGTCGGATGCGAATACGTTTGCAAAATATGCGGCTACTTCAGCATCCGAGACCGCTACGCCCCAGCCGCGGTTTCCGGCGGTTCCGGTCCTGGGCACACCGGTTTCGCCCAGATTTTCCGAGAGGACAATCGTGACGTAGTCGTCCGCAATCATATATTTTGCATGATGATAGCGGTAGCGGGCCGGCAGTTTGGTCTGTGATTCAATCGTATAGACATCCGCGCCTGCTTCAGATAAATAATTCAGGACGCCTTTTTCTGCAGAACTCATGCCCCCTACCGGCCCGCCTTCAACGAGCAGCGTGACTTTCACTCCGCGGACGCAGGCATCTTTTACATGTTCTGCAATAGCGGGCGACTCGAATTCATAAACTGCAATGTTCAGGCTGTCTTTTGCATTATCAATGACTGAGGTTATGACCTCATAGGAGCAGTCGGGCGATACAAACAACGTTACCGCATCCGCGGTATACGAGGCTGAGGCAAATCTGCTTTGTCCGATTTTATAGACGCGCTTGTCCCAGATGCCGTCTTCTAAGACATGCACGCGTCCGTTGGATGTGACAACATCATCGGGCCAGGCAACGGTCTGGATTTCATAGCCGCCGGCGTAAAGCGAGAGGGAATCGCCGGAATTTGCCATCTGGAATTTGCCGGTGACTTTGACATTCGGTACTGAGCTTTCGCTTTCGATTATTTCATAATCCGGGTAGGTGCCGTGAATGCTGTAGTAGGCTTCAGCGCTTCGGGCAACGGTTACGGGCCCTGTGCAGTTTTCGGTAAAGAAAACGGTTCCCTCTCCATCGGAAACCGCATACGAGGTAAGGTCGCCGGTGCCCGAAAGGATAAAATATTCGTCTCCGTCGCCGTCTGCGTAGCCGTCGGGACAGAATTCGGTAATGAGATAGCCGGCACCTGCGGGGGAGATAAAGAGCATGAGGGTGAAGAGTGAGAGGAGCAGCAGCACAGGGATATATTTCATACTCTTTATAGTAGTTGAAAACTAATAGATGTACCGGTTATGCTTGTTATAAAAATCGGTGGGAGTCTGCTGGACTGTGCCGCGGAAATTCTTGCTGAAATTCCCCGTGATGCGGACGTTTTACTTGTCCCGGGCGGGGGGCTGTTTGCGGATTTTGTACGGGAGGCGAAGCAGGATAACGATACGGCGCATTTTGATGCAATTCTTTCGATGAACCGCTACGGGAGGTTTTTGTCTACATTCGGTCTGCCGGTTTCGGCGATGCCGGAAACAAAAGGATGCACCACCGTTTTCCTGCCGCATGAATTCTGCAAAAAACATGACGTGCTGCCTCATTCATGGGATGTGACGTCGGACTCTATTGCCGCGTGGATTGCGGGGGAGGCAGGGGCAAATCTTTTGCTGGTAAAGTCGGTGAATGAAGAGTTCGGACCAAAACTTATAGGGACTGATATTGTTGACCCGTATATTTTTTCGCTGAGAGAGATGTATCCAAAAATGTGTGTGCGGATTGCAAACGGGCGGGTGAGAGGGGAGGTTAGAAAAGCAGTGGAAAAAATGATATAACAAACGGTCAGTCACCTGTATCAGACCAATGAAACAAAAGTATTATCTACTTTTACATGCAATGAATGTATCTGAGACAAACGCTGTGTAATAAAAAATATGCAGACGTGCATGTTTTCGCCCGACCCCACGGGCAATCCCCTCAGCCCCTGTGCTCAAAAGGCACAGGCAGTCTCGTTTTTGTGATTTTCTCCGGAAAGCGGACGCTTTTTTTTGTATCCTCAGAACAGATACGGCATAATTACCATTATCAGCAGTGCAAACACAATAATCCACGTAACCGAGCTGCACAGCGCCCGCGCTGTTGCATCCGCCATGCCGATTTTTGCCGCAATTTTTCTGACAATTTCGCGAAGCATCTGCCCTCCGTCGCAGATTCCCAAAGGCAGCGCATTGGTAAGTCCAAGCATCACATTCAGCCACGCGCACCAGAACAGGAGATGAATTATCTCCCAGAATCCGGGAAACGGCGCGGCAAGAATAGCAGAATCCGGCGTGTCTGCCGTCAGAAACGAAAAGATATCCGTGCCACCGAGGCTTGAAAACGGCAGGACTGCAAACGTCAGAAATGATGAAAGAACGCCCGCAGGCGACTGCGGGTGTCCGAGCACATACAAGGTATCGGTAATCGCCGACGGATTCATAAACGAAATACCCGCAAAACCCGCGCCGGAGTTATCCGGATGCCCGGCAAGCGTCAGCACATACTCGCGCACCTCTCCGTTGTACACACCGGAAATCGTGACCTCGTCTCCGGGCAAAAGCCCGCCAAGAATCGCCGACGTATCCGCGGTCGATGTGACCTCAATCCCGTTTATTGAATAAATTATCGTATTTGGCTCAATTCCCGCGGTCTGCGCCGGGTATCCTTCATAAACGCCGTAAACAAAGGGATGCGCGCCCGGAACAACCAGACCCAGCAGAAGAACCAGGATAATAATGCAGACTGCGCCTGCAAACAGATTATTGGTAATGCCGGCTGCAAACATCCGCAGTTTTGTTGCAAGCGGGGATTTTTCCACATCTTCTTCATCGGGTTCTACAAATGCCCCGATTGGAATAACAAGCGCCAGAATGCCGGTTGATTTAACTTTGATATGTTCCACGCGGGATAAAATACCGTGTCCTGCTTCATGAATGATCATGGCAAATAATATGGAAAACCAGACCGCAAAGGTGGAGGGAATATATTCATTTACCCCGGGAATCAGGAGCAGATTCTGCGGGGCTGTCGGTTCCGGCTGAACAATCAGCGTAAGAAGCGCAGAGATAAAAAATCCGGCGGTTATCAATATCGCGCAGAGGATGGTTAAAATCACGCCAAGATTTGCATAGGCAATAAGCAGCTTTTTCGGCCGGGAGAGTTTATCGAAAATACCGGTGTGTTTTGTTTTTATCAGCAGGCACGGACCCATGAAATCAAAAACATTTGGCAGCCATTTCCGGGTTTTTATGACATAGCATAAGCAAGCATACGCCATTACAGCAAGAATTACCCAGATAAGCCAGTTCAAATCCATCGGCGACCTCTATGTGTCTATAGTATATGCGCTGTGAAGATAAGAGAATTTGCAACGCCCACCCCGCTTTTTTTGCATGCTCCTACCGCAAGGTATATTCCATTATCCTGCCTAATGTAAGGCATTTATGTTGCACCAGGCGGGACTGATTCTTGAAGGCGGGGGAATGCGGGGTATGTATACAGCCGGGGCTTTGGATGCGCTGATTGAAAACGACATCCAGTTTTCCACCGTTTACGGAGTTTCATCGGGCGCCTGCCATGCAATAAGTTACATCGCGCAGCAGAAGGGGCGCGCCTACCGGACCAGTACGGCATATATTGACGACTGGCATTTCAGCGGTCCGCGCTGTTTTCTTTCCACGGGTAGTTTTTTCGGCTGGAAACTGATGCACAAAATCAACAGCGAACTTGACCCGCTGGATTTCGAAGCATATGAAAAATATTCCGGTACCTTTTATGCGGTTGCAACGTCGCTTCGCACAGGCAGGGCTGCGTATCTGAAGGTTACGGCTGCCGACCTTAAATCCGGCATAGATAAAATCAGGGCGTCGTGTGCGATTCCTTATGCGTCCGCCAGTGTTTTGGTAAACGGAAGGCGCTATCTTGACGGATGCATTTCCAATTCCATTCCGGTAAAAAAATCCATGAAAGACGGCAATGCCAAAAATGTCGTTATCATAGTACGCCCGCGCAGTTACCGGAAACTCCCTTCCAACATTTTCCAGGAGCTGTTTTATTATGTCCGCTATCTGTTCTCTCCGGGATACGGGGTGATGTGTCTGACGCGGTTTATCCGCTACAACCGTACAATGCGTTTTATCGTCGCGGAGGAAAAAGCCGGCAGGCTTTTTGTTCTTGCGCCGAAAAAACGTCTGCATATGGGGGCGCTGTCGCGCAATAAAAAGAAACTGCAGAAAGCGTATGAGGAAGGGTATAACGATACATGCGCGCGCATCGGGGAACTGAAAGAGTATCTGGAAAAAGAGGAGTAAATTCAGGAATATTGCTCCCGCAGCTCGCGGCGCAGCAGTTTCCACCCGTTGACCCGGGGCAGCTCCTCAACGGAAATAATCTTTCGCGGCACTTTGTATCCTGCAAGATTTTCTTTTGCAAAAACGATTAAATCCGCCTCGTTTTTCGCATCGAAGCCCGCATTCCAGACAACAGCGGCACACGCAATCTCCCCTCTGTGCACATCAGGGATGCCAAATACCGCAATTTCTTTGATGCCGTCATATTTCAGCAGCGCATCTTCGACCTCCGTCGGATAAATTTTCCAGCCGGACATAACAATCATGTCCTTTTTGCGATCGGTAATGCAAAGACGATTGTCTTTGTCAAGATACCCCACATCACCGGTCAAAAACCAGCCGTCAGGAAGAAATGCCTCCCTGGTTTCCTCTGGCATATTGTAGTACCCTAAAGCAACTGCCGGGCCGCGCAAAGCAATTTCGCCGGGCACTCCAACTGGCATAACCTTGTTTGCATCCATTTCGTCCACAATTTTTACCTCGGAAAAACACACCGGGTGCCCCACACTCTGGAACCGGTCGGCAAACCGGTAATCCTCAGGACGGATTACCGTTCCTGTCCCGATAACAATGGTTTCTGAAAGACCATAGGCATTGATTACCGGAATATTGTATCTGTAATGGAATTTTTTCCAGATTTCATGATGCAGCGGTCCGCCGCCCGAAATAATTTCGCGGACGGTTTTTAGCGATTCATCGGGAACGGTGCCCTCAGCTGTTGCAAGCGAGTGGATAACAGGCGGCATTCCGGAAAGAACAGTTACCTTGTGCTCTTTGCAGAGTTCAAGATACGCCGCAGGTTCATAGCGGTCCATCATAATAAACAGGGCGCCGGCGCGAAGGGCGGCAATTCCCCAGGAAAGACCGACATGCCCCATCGGATAGATACCAAGGTAGACATCGCTTTCCCGGTAGGCAAGCACATCACATTCATTGTGAATTGCCGTAAGATAGCCTCCGTGCGTAAGCATCGCGCCTTTGGGCCGCCCGGTGGTCCCCGAGGTGTACTGCAGTTGACATAAATCATCAAACTCCGTCAGTACCGGCGGCAGAATTTCAGCACCGCGCAGTGTTTCAATATCCGGCGGCACATACGCGCGGACACCTTCCGGTGCAAAAGCGGCGCCTTCGTTATCGGTTATCATTATTTTTGCGCCGGAATTATTTGCCATGTAGGCAAGTTCGGGCGGTGTATATACACGGTTGGCTGCAACAGCAACAGCACCTATTCTCCATACAGCAAAATAGGAGAAAAGGTATTCGGGCGAACTGTCCAGATACAGCATTACGCGGTCGCCCTTTGTTACACCAAGATTTTGCAAATCGCGGGCGACTGCAGATGCTATAGATAAGATATCCCGGGAAGTATAGAAGGTGTTTCGTTTCGGACAGCAGAATACCGGTTTATCCAGCCGGCACATATTTGCATCGAGAAATGTTGTTATGTTTAACATGAATGTATATTATTGTACATTGTTGGTATTTATAATTACCGGACGTCTGTCCCTTCCCAAAATACTAATCTGTTACAAAACCAATATACATATTATATATGGCAGATACGCAAGATACATCTCTTGTCTGCAGTTCGGCAATAACGGTTTCTGTAGACGAAGAAGAGGCACGCTCCCTTGTTCAATCATGGCTTGATGCAGCGCAAGACGGATCAAATGAGAAAAACAAACATAAGGTCCAGTTCGGCAAAGCGGTTCTGGTCTATTACCCGTTCTGGAAATACCGCTATGAAGACGGGGGCGAAAATAAAGTAATCTTCAAGCCTGCCTGCGGCACGCTTTTAACCGGCCAGCAGAATATGCAGCGAAAAGATACGCAAGGTTATGATGTCACCGAAGACATGCGTATTCTGCCGGTGACAGTGAATTCTTCTGTGTATCTGCCCGAGTTGCATGGAATTCACCGCTTTGAAGAGTTGATTGCAATTCCGCTGTGGCTTATCAGCTACAAGGAAAAGAAATCCATTTACATGGTCGAGGTTGACGGCGAAACCGGAAAAATTTATGAGGAGTGGCATCCGGTGCGCGAAACGGTAAACTGGAAAAAAACTGCGACGATTATTTTTGTACCGACGGCAGTGATAAGTTTCCTTGCCGCGTTTTTCTCGCCGTGGCTTTTTATTCTTGCAGTGATGCTGCTCATTTTCTTCATTTATCAGAGCAATATGCTGTCCATGATTAATCTGAAACGCAGGGAGGGAAAAGATGGCGCTTGAGCGCTCGGTTGAAACAAGTCTGTCCGAGACGCTGTATCCGGCAAAAATTACCAAAGGGGTTGCCGACCGGAGTCTGAGGTCCTGGTTCAACAAGGGCGTAAAAGCGCCTGATATGCTCAAATACGTGCAGGTAAACGAGATGTATCTGATTTACATCCCGTTCTGGCGCTTTATTGCCCAGGGAAAAGCGGTTGCAGGCGGATATTCCGAATATACGGAAAAAACGGGCAATGTCATCAGAAATGATTTCGAGGAACTGCTTGACGAGGATTTTGTCTGGACCGAATGTGCCTGCGACACGGGACAGTACGGATTAAAGGAACTATGGCTGGACGCAGGTGAAGAAATCCCGTATGTGCGCGGCTCGGTTGTCGCGATGGATGCGGGCGGTTCCGCGCTTGATGCAAGCAAACGCGGACGCGATGCTGTCCGGAAAATGATTGAAGAGACCGTAGCAAAACGTATTGACAAAGTTACCTTTGAAAAGACGTTTATTATTCCAAAGGTGTTTGAGCTTGTCTACGCGCCGGTCTGGATTGTGCATTACGAGTACAAGGGCGGCAATTTCACCTGCATTGTTGACGGGGTGAAAGGCGAGGTTTTAGGCGGTACTGCGCCGATTAACATGACGGCGCGCACCCGTCTGATGATTCTGTCCATGACGGTAGGCGGCTGCATGATTGGAAGTGCCGTTGCTTTGATTGTTACTGCCAACGCCCTTGTTTCGGAATTTTTCCCGATAATTCTTCTGCTTCTCGGCATTGCGTTAACCATGGCGTCCTATCCTGCATTTAAAGAGGGGAAAACCTTTATTTCCTCAGGTACCATGACGCATGTGAGTTCGCTTCGCCCGGCGAAACGAATTCCGGCGCGGCTTACCGACAACGAAGTGCTGCAGAGAAACGCTATATCTCTGACATGCCCTGTCTGCGGCGCAGAAATCGAGCAGCCGTGGGGAGAAGTTGTTTCAGCATGTTGCAACTGCAGAACACTGCTGGACATTACAGCAGACAAGGCGGTAAATGTCGAGTTTGCGGTTGCAAAACCGGATATGCTTTCCAAAGCTGCTCTGCCGGGTCTTGAACCGGAGTATATTCCGTTCTGGTGCTTTGATTCAACCATTGAAATCACGGATTCACTGTTTACAGGAAAACTGGATACGGGGCTTCCGGATATTACCGGGAGGCGCAATTACTACATCTGCTGCGGCACAACGCCGAGATATATCGCAGAACCTTGGGAAATTGATTTGACGCTTAGAAATCCCGAATTTAACACAGATGATACGGAAATTTCACTTCCGCCGATTGTTATCAACAAAAGCACGGCGCGGGAACTTACCGAATTCCTCTATCTCCGCTATGAAACGGAAAAACCGGGCATTCTGCAGGTTCTCCGCTACAATTTCGCCATTCATTCAGAAAAAATCGTCTATATCCCGTACTATAAGATTGACGGCAGATATCTCCCGGGAATTTAAGCGCGCACATGGCTGAAAAAAGTATTCAGGCAACACTGGAAGAGTATTTCCATCACAAGAGTTTCCGCACCGGGCAGGAGGAAATAATTGAGGCGATTGTAAACCGCCGCGACTGTCTTGCAGTTATGGCAACCGGCGGGGGAAAATCGCTTTGTTATCAGCTTCCGGCGCTGATGCTTGAAGGGATGACAATTGTTATTTCCCCTCTAATCGCGCTGATGAAGGACCAGGTGGACAATCTTTCGCGTCAGGGAGTATACGTGGAAACGCTCAACAGCATGCAGACCTATGATGAGCGCAAACGTGTTGAGGCAGACATTTTAGCCGGGCGCGTGCGCATTTTGTATGTTTCGCCGGAACGGGCGACGCTTCCGCAGTTTGTAACGCTTCTTGCCAGAACACGTGTTTCACTTATTGCCGTCGATGAGGCGCACTGTATTTCAATGTGGGGGCATCAGTTCAGACCGGAGTACAGGGGACTGAAAAATCTGCGGGAAAAACTGGGCGATGTTCCAGTTGCGGCGTTTACAGCGACTGCTACCACGCGGGTGCGCGAAGATATCAAGACGCAGCTTGCACTGAAAAATCCGGCGGAGTTTATCGGCAGTTTCGATCGGAAAAATCTCTATTACGCGGCGGTTGAAGAGCCTTCGCAGAAAGTGCGGACGCAGAAAATCATCAGTTATGTTCTGGCGCACCGGGACACATCAGGCATCATTTACTGTTTTTCCCGCACGGCAACAGAAGACCTTGCAGCCGAGCTGCGGCGGGCGCATATTCTTGCAAATGCGTATCACGCCGGCCTTCCGACACCGGAGCGAAACCGCATTCAGGAGGCGTTTTTAAACAATTCGACGCGGGTAATCTGCGCAACGATTGCGTTCGGGATGGGTATTGACAAACCTGATGTAGGGTTTGTGATACATGCCCACATGCCGCGGGATATTGAATCCTATTATCAGGAAACAGGCCGCGCCGGGCGCGGAGGGGCACGTTCGGAGTGTATTTTGTTTTATTCAAAAGGCGACCAGTATAAAATCCGCCGCATGATTGAAAGCGATACCATGCCGGTGCAGCAAAGAGAGGTAGCGCTTGAAAAACTCAGTCAGATGTACAACTACTGCACTGCAAAGAACTGCCGGCGTCAGGTTCTTTTATCCTATTTCGGCGAGGAAATAAACACATGCAAAAACTGTGACATATGCAGAAAAACGCCCGCACCGGGCGCGGTATCAGCTGCGCCATCCGCCGCAGCATCCGCCGCGCCGAAGGCGGCCAAAGCGCCCGCGGGCATTTCGCGTACGATATTATATGCAGTGCGGGATGTTGACGGGCTGTTAACGCGCCAGGAGTTTATTTCGTTTCTGCTGGGTCTCGACCGGGCGAAAACAAAAACACTGAATCTGACGTCAAACAGGTATTTCGGTGCGGCAAAGGGGATGGAACGCGAAGACCTTGAGCGGATTGTTGCAGAGTTTCTTATTGCAGGACGGCTGATTTTAAAGGGCAATACGGTGAAAAAAATCTGTCCGGGCGCCTATAAGCGTCCGCGGGAGGGATAAAAAAGCGTATGCTTGTTGAGCAGCAAATTCCTATTATTTTTATTCCGGGGGTTTTGTCCAGTCAGTTGTATTTGCCGGAAAACGGGCGCAAATTATGGCTGTCACCGCTTTTTTTAAGCCGGTCGGCTTCGATGGCAGTTTCGTGTCCGCTTGAGACCAGAAATAATGATATAGACCAGCAGTCGCTTCTGCCTTTGCAGCGGGAAGGGGGGACGATGAAGCAGAATATTTTGCTCATAGAAAAACTGATCAATGCGTTTCCCAATCGTCCAGTGTATTATTTTTCCTATGATTTCCGGCAAGCGTGCGATGTGTCTGCGGAAATCTTTGCGGCGTTTGTGCGAAAACACGGATTTGCCAGATTTGATGTAGTCTGTCACAGTATGGGAGGGCTTCTTTTAGCATCCTATGCGGCGAAATACGGGCTTGACAAAATCCGGAAAATAGTATCTCTGGGTGTTCCGTTTGAAGGAACGCCCCATGCATCGCAGGTTCTCATAACCGGCGAGATATGGACGCTTATTCCGGAAACCATTACGGAAAAACTGGGTTTTTCCAAAGAAGTTATCAGAGCATATCCGTCTGTCGCGGATTTGCTGCCGTCGTTAGAGTATCAGGCGGTCTGTCCTCTGCTAAAAGGCGGAGCAAATCTCAGTCCGGAGGATACAGAGTCCTATTATGCGGGCATACTTCCACAAACGTTCCTGCAGTCGCGCATTCAGCAACGAATCCGCCATGAAGAGGCATATGACCTTCTGCTTCGTCATCGGATAAGTTATTTCGGCATTGGATGCGGGAAATCAACCATCAAAACCCTGGCTCTGTCGGAATCAGGCAACCCGGATGAGATACGCGACTTCAGCGGAGACGGTCTTATTCCGTATTTTTCAGCGACAATGGGCAGAAGAATCGAAGGTCTCGGACCGGAACGGTTCCGGTGTTTTGACTGCAGGCATCCGGAACTGACAAAACATCCGGCGCCGCTGGAGTGGGTAGCGGAAAAACTTGCGTAACTTTTTCTGCAAACCTATATCTGTTTTCCGACCGAATACATAGTTATTGAAAGAGTGTATTTATGGATATAAAGACCTGGATAAAGAAAAACAAAGTCTTCCTTGCAGCAGTAATCATCATACTGATTCTCTTCTCCGTCCTTCTTGGCGCCTACGTCACCGGGATGAACAAAACCGTTTACGACTCAACCGTAACCAGCATGGACGAAATCGCAATTCAGCAGGAATCGCTGATTGAAAATTACCTCACCGACAACCTCAACACCTTAAAACTCATCTCCGCCTACTATACCTCAGACGTATCCCCGAAAAATATGAACGAAGCGGTTGCCTACCTCCATTCAAAGAAAAACGCCCAGACAACATTCAGTTACCTCGCCCTCGTCACCGACACAGGAGACTTCTGCACCGAATCAGGCAGCGTAGAACAGGACGGCGAAATATTCGAACCCTTTGCAGAAATAATTCAAAGAGACAATTTTGCCGCGAGATTTGACCGGACCGACTCCGCAGATGCAGAAGAACGCATTATTGAATTCCTCTACGGCGTAGGTCTTGACGTCACCATTGACGGAAAACACATAATAGGCATTCTTGGAAAAACACCGATAGACGATTTAAACGGCAAACTGGAGATTTATTCCTTTGACGGTCGCGGCCACTCAAGTCTTATAGAAACCGACGGCGCATACATCATCAACCAGGAACAGTCATCCTACTCGCAAAAAGGAAGCTTAAGCTTCCTTGACATGCTCGACAACGACTGCACCGATGTCTCCCCCTCGATAGACGAAATCCGGACAAAACTCCAGAACCGCGAAAAATTCGTCGTCGAATACAACGAAAACGGCGTTAAAAAAATAGCCCTGGTCCACCCTGTGGCATCCCATGACACCTCGCTTGTGATTATCCTGCCATACGCAGTCTACGCCGAAAAAAGCAGCGCGCTGCTCTACACCAGTATTTTGGTAATCATCGGCGTAACACTTCTCTTTGTCCTGCTCGGCTTTTTCCTCTCCCGCCAGATTAACAAAACCGCCGCATCCCGCGCCGAAGCAAAGGCAACACGCGATGAAAACGAAAAACTTGAGGCGCTGGTTTGCGAACGCACGGCTGATTTGAAAGAGAAAAACCTTGCACTGGTCCGCATGAGCGAGGATGTGGTCGAACTGCTGGGTGATGTAGTAGAAAGCCGTGATGTTGAATCAGGCGCGCACATTAAACGGGTCAAAGGGTTTGCCCGGATTCTTGCAGCACAAGTAATGCAGGATTTGCCTGAATACAAACTCGACCAGCCGACCGTGGATTTGATTACCAAGGCGTCTGCACTGCATGATGTAGGAAAAATATCCATTTCCGACACGATTCTTTTAAAGCCGGGAAGATTTACCCCGGAAGAGTTTGCGATTATGCAGTCGCATTGTGAAAAAGGTTGTGAGATTTTAAAGAAGGCGCCCAAAGACTGGGACCCTTCTTATCTTGCCATGAGTATGGATATCTGTCACTATCATCATGAAAAATGGGACGGAAAGGGCTATCCCTGCGGTCTGAAAGGCGATGAAATCCCGATTGCAGCCCAGATTGTATCGGTAGCGGATATCTACGATGCACTTGTTTCAAAACGGTGCTACAAGGATTCCCTAAGCTTCGATGAAGCATACAAAATGATTTGCGGCGGCGAATGCGGGGCGTTTTCCGACAAACTGATGGCATGCTTTACGAAATGCAAGGATGAGTTTGAAGAGTATGCCAAATCCATGAAGGATGAGGGCGAATGAAAAAAGTCCTTTTCACCGGTATTTTAGCCATACTGCTGTTTGCAGCCGTGGTTTCAGGTGCCTGCGTGTCCGATAACAGCCGCACGTTTGAGGAAAAACTTGCCGGACTTGACCATGTGACATCAGTTGAAAAACTCTCCGGGGAAAGCGCGGATAAGTATATCGCGGTATTTTCCCTGCCGCTTGACTGGGAAAACCTGGATATCGGCTCTTTTCCGCTGCGTGTTGAGATTATCCCGCGGGATGGGGATTCCAAATACACGGTTGTAGAGACCGAAGGATACATTATACAGGACGCATCACTGAAATCTGACGATCCCAATGAGATTGCATCGCTTCTTTCAGCAAATTTCGTGCATATCGAGCACCGGTTCTTCGGTGAATCCGCACCGGCCGGTTTCTCCAATGACGGTACACAATACTGGGAGTATCTGACCGCGGAAAATTATGCAAAGGACCGGCATCTGATTCTAACCGAACTCAAAACAATTCTCCCGGGGAAGTATGTGATGACAGGAAGCAGCAAGGGCGGGCTTGATGCGGTGCTGTTTTCCCGGTATTACCCGGAGGACGTTGATTTAACGGTTGCCTATTCTGCGCCGTGCTGCACGGATTTCAATGACCGCCGTATGATGGCGTATGTGTATGAACATGCAGGCGATGAAGAGTTTGGAGAGGATGTGGCGGCAAAATATCGCAGTCTTTTAACGGATTTCCAGGTGTTCTGTCTGGAACACCGGGATGTGCTTGCGCAAAAATATTATGAGAAAGCGCTTTCTGAAGGCTGCACATTCCGCCCGTTCTGCACAGCAGATACGCTGTTTGATGTAATTGTGCTGGATGTTGCCATGGAAACCTGGCAGTATCAGTATTCGTTTGCAGATATCGCTAGCTGTCTTGCGATGCCGCAGAATACGAATGAGGAACTGGATGACAAACTCTCCGCTGCATTTTCCCTCTTGTGCAGTCTTGAATCGCCTGCGCAGTGGTCCACGTCGTCTCAGTACTATCCGTACTTTTACCAGACTGCTCACGAGCTGGGGCTGTATTATTATGACTTTTCCTATCTGCGCGATGCGATTGCCGCTAAAAATGCAGATGCGGTGATTTCCATTGACCGGGAGGATGAGGAAAATCTTATTGCGCGCGTTATGTTTACCGATGCGCAGAATGCGCTTATTTCGTTCAATCCGGAGACAATAGCGAGTCTGCGTGAGTGGATTTGGAATACGGATGCAGACATTATGCTGATTTACGGGGCAAGTGACCCGTGGTATGCAACAAAGATTCCCAAAAATCCTGCAAATACGCATGTAAAAGAATATGTGAGTTCTACTATGGCGCATCAGGTTTCGATTGCAGATGGTTTTGATGCGAAGACGAAAGAGAGAATTATCGCAGATATCTATGCGGCTCTTGCGTGAGATGAAGGGGCTGGAAAAATCGAAAAAAGTTAGAGGGAGAATTCCTGGGTTGCATCACGGTGGGGCTGGTCGTCAGGAAGTTTTTTGAATAAGCCCGGTTTGGATTTTGGAATCAGGCACAGCGGACATTTCCACTGGTCGGGGATGTCCTCATATTTTGTTCCCGGCGCAATGCCGTGTTTGGGGTCGCCTTTTTCTTAATCGTAAATCCATCCGCAGTAAATACAGTACCAACGAGACATGCTACATAGTTTGTCCCCGCAAATATAAGTAAGTTCGGTTTTGGGCAGGGCGTGCAATCGAATGTTTTTTATATTTTTGCAACCGATATTTCTGCCACCGAAATTTCCGGTAGCAAAAATATGACTATCACACTCACTCCCGAAGAAGTAAACAAAAAGTTTGGCACCTTATTCTGCCACCGTTTACTGGTTATGGTTGATGAAAAAGCAGGAGTTGCAGAACTCCATGAACAGTGCCACGCACGCGGTCCTATCGAATGGGACCACATGAACAGGCGCCGCGCGGGCGGTGCATTGCTTGATGCAAAAACCGAAGGTACTGCAATGCGCATGCGTGCGCGCCTCGGCTCTTTCCCGGTAAAATTCGGCCCGGCAGACACCGAACTCGGCGGTCAGGCCCTGGAAGCTGTTGTTGTCAAAGGCGATGAGGTATATACCTCATGGGCTGGCGCAGCGGGCGCAGGCGTCGGTGTTGCAGCATGCCTCGCACAGGCGCCCGGTGTTATTCGGACTGAATACGCAAGCGAAGAGGATTTAAAAGTCGGCGGCGCACGGATTTGCAGAAGCACTATTGTGCTGCCGAAGTATGAAAAAATTACCTTCGGTATTGATGACACTGATAACAAAAACGGCGGTGCTACATGGGTTCTTGCAATGAAATGCGGCGAGGCGTGCAATATAGAGGGCGCCATTTTCCTTGGTATGAGAATTGTCCAGCTCAATCCCAGGGCGCCGAACAAAACCACAAACTGCACGGGCTCAACGCTTTGCTTTGCGGTCCGGCCGGAGAAAAAAGAGGAGCTGATTGCCTTTGTAAAACAGTTCGTCGAGGAAAGAACACAAAGCGAGGATACGGGAATCTGCTACTGGTGCGGTATCGACCTGCCGAAATCCGATTATGCGGAAAAAATCAAGACGGTCCTGCTCACCGTTGACGAGGCTGTTGCAGAAGCTGCAAAACTCGGGGTAACTTATATTGATTCGGCAAACAGCAAGGGAAGAATCGGTTCTTTGGGCGCGCTTTTGTGGGCGGAAGGCGGCGTGGAGGTTGCCGGTCTCTTCGGTGAGAAGCCGTAAAACACAAACTATACTTTTTTTCGCAACCTACCTATATGGTATGTGGGATTCTCTTAAAGAACAGATAATGGAAGCCGGCTGCTGCAAACTCACCGGCGCAGACGCATCCGAATACGTAAAAGACGGCACGGTTATCTTCGTGTATGAAAATCATAAACTCCTTATTCCGGTAACAGAAGAGTCACCCGTGGTAATCCGCCACATCGGCGGGGGAACGGTTAAACTCACCTACAAATGCATTGAAGCCCTTGGCAAAATCGAAAAGCAGTGAGTACCATGGCAAAACTCGGATTTCATGTATCTATCGCCGGTTCGATGGAGTTGGCCGTAAGCCGCGCGCAGGCGCTTGGCTGCGATACGTTTCAGATGTTTACCCGCAGTCCGCGCCTGTGGGATGCAAAGCCGATAGCAGAAGAGACTGCCGCGGCTTTTAAGAGGGCGGTCGCCGGGTCCGGTCTTTGGCCGGTGGTTGACCACATGCCCTATCTGCCCAATCCTGCGGCGGAAAAGCCGGATGTCTATGAAAAAAGCATAGCAGTGCTTACCGAAGAGTTATCCCGGTGTGCACAGCTTGATATCCCCTATCTGGTAACACACTTAGGTCATCACGGTCCGACCGACGGCCATGACAAGGGACTTGAAAAAACGGTGCAGGCAATCGGGTATGCTCTGGACCACTCCGAGGGCAGCGCCATGATTTTGCTGGAGAATACGGCTAACGAAAAAAATACGGTGGGGGGCACGTTTGCAGACGTCGGCAAAATTGCCGACGGTCTGGGACGTGAACCGCGGGTGGGCTTTTGTTTTGACACGTGTCATGCGGGTGCCGCAGGATACGACCTGAAAGGGTTCGGCGCGGAAACGGTCTTCGGCTGGTTTAATGACGAGGCGGGCTCGCTTGACCGGCTCAAAGTCATTCATTTAAATGATATGAAAGGGGGCGTGGGATCGCATCTTGACCGGCATGAGCACCTTGGTCTGGGATTTTTAGGCGAGGATACGATACGCGATGTCCTCACGTGGAAAGGTGTTTCACACTGCGCGTATATCATGGAGACGCCGGTGAATGAAACCCGCTCCGATACGGGAAATATGGAAGTCGCGCGGCGGCTTTCGGCATAATCTTTTTTAAAACAGGAAAAATAAACTGGAAGAGTTATTCTTCCAGTCCGCTGGTAATCTTCTTCTCGATGATATAAGGAAGAGCGATACCTAAGAGAATTACCACCACACCAATCCAGCGGATGACATCATTTGCATCACCTAAGACAAGGATTGCAAGGAAAACCTCGACCGGCAATTCCGCGGAGTTTAAGATGGTTGCCATGCCTGTCGAAATCTTCGGCGCGCCGACTGCAAGGAAGAAGACCGGGATTGCGATACCGAAGATACCAAGCGGGATGGAATACTGCATTGCGCTGAAGTTTGTAAATGCTGCGGCAAGTGACGGGAATCCGCCGTAGAAGACTACGATGAAGAGCATTACAAAGACAAGGGCAACAGTTGCAATCAGGAAACTTTTGTGCAGCGGCGGCATCTGTGTTTCGATTTCACCGGACAGATACACAAAGACCGCATAACAGACTGCAGCGCCTATTCCGCAGAGAATACCAATCGGATTCATCATCGCAATGGAAATGTCTGCTGCAAAAATTCCTGCTGCAAGGAAGGTACCAATAAAAATCACAACACATGCGATGATTTTACCCTTTGAAGGGGCCTTGCGCCGCGCAATCCACTCAACAACCACACCAATCCAGGAATACTGGAACAGTAAAACGACCGCAAGAGAAACCGGCAGGCCGAATACCGCAAAAGAGTGGAAATAAAGAATGGTTACAAGTGCCATGACAATACCTGCGATAACCATCAGCAAAACACGTTTTGGCATCGGAGCAGGATTTTTTTCCGCCTTCGGCTGCTTTCTCTGCCAGAAAATCCAGACAAGCACAACAATTACGGCAAGAATCAGCCATCCGTAAAAGAATTTGCCTACCAGGATGTCAGGCAGGGCAAAGCCCGCGCCTGCGGCAAGAGAAACAATCGTTGACAAAAGTGCGTAGGAAACAGACGCCAGTAACACCAGTATTGAACAGAACAATACCGATGAGGTAAGACTTTTCGAACTCATGTTTGAACCTTGCTATATACATATGTTTGCATCCCTATTAATAAATATGCAATCCATCCGGAAATATCTTCAAAAAAATGTAGCTGCCTGCAAAATAAATTGTGTAATCCAGTCGGCAAACCAGATGAAAAAAGACGAAATATACACGCGCACGATTCTCTTTTTTCTGCCGGACAACGAAAGAAAAGTGAACACGCACACAAGCAGAATTGCTCCTGTTTTCAGAATCATCTTCGCAAAAGCCAAAAAATATTGCGTAACCTGCCGGATTATACAGATTCAGTTTCGCACCACACAGCCCGACTTGCGAAAAAAGACCGCATATCATTCAATTTATATGTTTAAACACAAATTAAATGATAATGACAATAGTCGAAGATGCAAAAAAAGGACTCATCACCGAAGAGATGAAAATTGTCGCAAAGGATGAAGGCGTCACAGAAGACTTTATCCGCCGCGGCATTGCAGAAGGGCACATTGTAATCAACATGAGCCCGTACCGCAAAGTAAAACTCTGCGGCATCGGCTCAGGACTTCGCACCAAAGTCAATGCCTCGATTGGAACATCATCTGATATCGTTGATGTCGAGCAGGAACTTGAAAAAGCCCGGCAGGCGGAGCTTGCCGGCGCGGATTCGCTTATGGAACTTTCCACCGGCGGCGACTTCCTTGATATCCGCAGAAGAGTCTGCGAACAGTCGAAATTATCTGTCGGTTCCGTGCCGCTGTATCAGGCATTCATCGAAGCCGCGCGCAAAAAGGGCGGCGTTGTCTTCATGGATGAAGACGACCTGTTCAACATCACCGAAAAGCAGGCAAAACTCGGCACCAACTTCATGGCAATCCACACCGGCATCAACTATGAAACCGTAAAGCGCCTGAAGAATCAGGGCAGACACGGCGGACTTGTTTCCCGGGGCGGCGCTTTCATGACAGCATGGATGCTGCACAATGAACAGGAAAATCCGCTCTACCGCCGCTTTGACTATCTGCTTGAAATTCTCAAAGAGCATGAAGTCACCCTTTCGTTTGGAAACGGTATGCGCGCAGGGGCATGTCATGATGCAACCGACCGCGCTGCCATTCAGGAACTGTTAATCAACGCGGAACTTGCAGACAAGGCGCACGATTTCGGTGTCCAGTGCATTATGGAAGGACCCGGTCACATTCCGCTTGATGAAATCAAGGCAAATGTTATTCTGGAAAAGCGTGTGACAAACAACAAGCCGTTTTACATGCTCGGGCCCCTGGTAACCGATATTGCTCCTGGTTATGACGACAGAGTGGCTGCAATCGGCGCCTCGGTTTCTTCTGCTGCGGGAGCTGATTTCATCTGTTATGTAACGCCTGCAGAACACCTTGCTTTGCCCACACCGGAAGAAGTCTATGAAGGCGTAATGAGTTCCAGAATTGCGGCCCATGTGGGCGACATGGTCAAACTCCCGAAGACGCGCGAGGCGGACCTTGAAATGGGGCATGCGCGCCGCGACCTGGACTGGGAACGCCAGTATGCTGTCGCAATGAATCCGGAGCATGCCCGCTGCATCAGAAACTCGCGCATGCCGGCAGATACTGATGCATGCACCATGTGCGGAGACTTCTGTGCACTCAAGATTGTGCAGAAGAACTTCCACTTCTGATTTTTCACTTCCAATTTTTTCAAAACAGATTCCAAAACAAAGAGAGGTGGAGTAGTTTAACTCCCTTTGCGGTATTGTTGTACTTCTATTCTTTAAGAGCTTAGATAAGCTTGTTGATCGGACCGTCTTCAACAGCCGGGGTTCCGCCGAAGTCTTTGAATGCTTCTGCAAGAACGATATCACAGAATGCGGATGCAGTTGCTGCGCCTTCCATGTTCTCGATCGGACCGTACATGATGAGATCTGCACCAAGAGTCATTGCCATGATGTTGCATCCGATATCCGGTGCAGTCCATGCTGCCTGGCGGATTCCGTCAATGCCGCCGAAGTGGTGCTTGACCATCTGCTCTGCAAGAAGCGGAAGCTCCTTGTATCTGTCGGCTAAGACGTTCTTTCTCCAGCGTTTGAGCCAGGTCCAGGAAACGGTCATGTTGTGGTATGCACCACCGGTCGGCAGACCGTGAATTGCTTTGCATGCGAGAATCTCACGGAAGGAACCGAATGCACCAAGTCCAAGCGGAGTTGCTGCAGAGTCGAGAATCGGGCGGGTGATACCGCATTCTTCTGCGATCTGAAGCATACC
>R15__coassemble_569_pt1 | contig 28338 bp, 25 predicted proteins | sample R15__metabat2_low_PE_054 | metagenome-assembled genome bin R15 | reverse complement strand
GATTTCTCCGGCATTTCCTTTTATCTCTGAAGCATACGGCAGCAATTCCATCGCTCATTATGTCCGGTATTCGGTAGCCCCTGCACCGACCGGGTCAAGAATTACCGGAATACCGGATTTTTTCGCCTCATTTGCGCAGAGTTTCATGACAGTTATCTGTACATCATCAGGTGTACCGATATTTAAGACAAGTGCATCGGATTTTTGCGTCAGTTCCACCGCATCCTCCGGAAAATGAGCCATAACCGGCGATGCGCCGATGCATATAGTCATATTTGCACAATCGTTTACTGTGACGTAATTGGTAATCTGGAAAATCAACGGCGCGGTTTTGCGAACGAGTCCAAGATAGTGCGCAAGGTCTTGCATATTTTTCTGTATATATGTACGTGCGTGACGGAGAAAAAAGTATTAGTCAGTATCCTGCGTATGCTTATGTATGAGTGAATATACCGACAAAATACGCACCGGGGAAGTCAAACTCTATAACCTGGAAAAAGAACTTCCGGCGCATGACGCAGTCGCGGTTCGCCGCGCATATATCGAAGAGGAAACCGCTGCAGATTTAGCAGCGGTCGCTTCCTACACAATGCCGGAAGAGCCCGCCGTCCGGCGCAATATCGAAAATATGATTGGATGTGTTCAGGTTCCCCTGGGCGTTGCCGGCCCTCTCTGTGTAAAAGGCGAATATGCCGACGGCTCATTCTGGATTCCGCTTGCAACAACCGAAGGCGCGCTTGTTGCTTCTATTAACCGCGGCTGCAGCGCGCTGACAAAAGCAGGCGGCGCTGAGGTGCGCGTTCTTTCGGATAAAATGACCCGCGCGCCTGTTTTTGCGGCAGAAAGTGTTGTTCACGCAGCAGATGCCGCAGCATGGGCAAAAGAGCATTTCGCGCTTTTGAAAGAAGCCGCAGAGTCAACCACATCTCATGGAAAACTTACCGGCTTTTCCACCTACACCGCCGGCACCAGTCTTTACGTCCGTTTCGAATTTGAGACCGGAGATGCCATGGGAATGAATATGGCAACACTCGCCTCGGAAGCCGCTGCCAAAGTGCTTGCAGAACACACCGGCGTGCGCCTGGTTGCCGTTTCCGGAAACATGTGCTGCGACAAAAAACCTTCGGCAATCAACATCGTTGAGGGAAGAGGCAAAACAGTCTCCGCCGGCATATTTTTATCAGACGAACTTGTGCGCACTGTTTTCAAAACAGAAGCAGCTTTGCTTGCTGAGGCAAACACACGCAAAAATCTGACAGGCTCCATCCGTGCTGCATCATTTGGCGCAAATGCGCACGCGGCAAATGTAATTGCAGCTCTTTTCATCGCCTGCGGTCAGGACCCTGCGCATGTGGTTGAGGCAAGCACCTGCATTACGACGGCAGATGCCGTTGAAGGAGGTGTGTATGTTTCGGTCACTCTCCCCTCTCTTCCGGTTGGCACTGTCGGCGGCGGAACAAATCTTTCCACACAGGCGGAATGTCTTGCACTCCTTGGCTGCATTGGCGACGGCAAAGCGCGCAAATTTGCAGAAATCGCGGCGGCCGCTGTTCTTGCCGGCGAGCTTTCGCTTCTTGGCGCGCTTGCTGCTCAGCATCTTGGCAAAGCGCACAAAGAACTCGGCCGCGGCTGACCTGAATTTACAATACAAGCGCTGTAATGATCGGAAACAGGGTTATCAGTGCCGGAACGATGCAGGCAGCAAGTACTGCTGTAAGGACTCTCTTTTCCGGACCCGCACCGAATTTTTCAAATCCTTTTACCCAGATGGGAATCGTCAGGAACAGCACTGCAGCCGAAAGTATCAGAGTTGCCCAGGAAGGTGCACTGCCGGTAAAAGAAATCAGCATTTCAACAACGGTTGCAATGCATAACGGAATCGCTCCGTACGCGGTAATATGCATAATTTCCTTGACCTTTGGCGCCGGTCTGCAAAATATCTTCAGAGCAATAACAAACAAAAGACTCATACCCAGCCATGCAAGAAGCGCAAGGAAAAATGCACTTGCAGCAGCAGTTCCCGCCAGAGCAGGCATTACATCCTCCATTGAGACACCCGGAATATCTGCAAAAGCCTGTGCTGCTGTCTGCATACTGGAAATATATGCGCACACAGCCGCAACTGCAGCATAGACGACGGTGATCAGGAAAGGAATACCCAGTCTGTTTTTCGTGTAGTTTTCAAAAAACACTTCCGGTTCGATAAACAAATTTCTGATTGATTTAAGTACACTCATGATTTCACTTTTTTTATGATACTTTTTTTTCTTTACTCACTTATTCTGAAGCCATTGCGTCAACCGGATTCAGATTGGCCGCTTTCCATGCCGGATAAATCCCTGCTGCAAGACATACGGCAAGACCTATACCGATACCGATAGGGATATATTTTAATACCGCCCATGACAGAATCGCCTCTGCAGACTGCAGCATGGCAAGGAAACCGACAACTGTAATCAGAGTTGAAAGCAAAACGCCCACTACAGAGCCCGCAATACCTATCAGACCAGACTCATACAGAAACATCTGCATAATCTGCGATTTGAAAGTACCTATACTTCTGAGAATACCCACCTCTTTGGTACGCTCTTTTACACTCATCATCATCACATTGACAATAGCAACTGCCGCCACAAGAAGCGAGATAGCAGAAATCAGAATGGTAAAGGTGCTTGCAAGGTCAAGAATGCTCGACATTGCACCCAGGAAATCGGATGCTTTGCTTATGCGGACCGTGTCGTCTGAATCTTTGTTTTCCCTGCCGTTCATCTTTTTCTTAATAGCAGCTTCCACCGCATCCACATCTTCGGTGTTTTTCACATTGAGAATGACACCGCTGTATAATCCATGGTTGTTTCCTGCAACATTTTCATAGAACTCCAGAGTTCCTAAGATAATCGAGTCAGTAGATATGATATTCCCGGCATCGCCGTCGGTATTTTCCATAATACCGACTACTCTGTAGGAAACCTCGGAACCGCTGGTTGAAAGAATGTTAATACGGCTTCCGATTTTTAATTTGTATTCTTCAGCGAGTTTTTCACCGACGGCAATATTTGTTGCACCTCGCGGTTTTGTACCGCTTTTAAATTCGATTACCTTTTCTATGTCATTTGGCTGCAGACCGTAAATGGAAATCATTACTCGCTTATCATCCTTTCCAAGAACAATGTTGCGCATCTCGCTTTGTATCGGCAGCAAATCATAATTTTTGGTGGCCGATTTTACTGCGGCTTCAATATTTCTGATTTCTTTTTCATTGAAACCTGTGCAGATTTCACCGTCAATTACTTTTTCTCCGACAGGATACAGTGACATAGAACCTGCTGAATCGGCTGCAAGCGAGTCCATCTGGGATAAAAACCCGCCTGATATCATGCCCATGCAGCATATTGCAAAGACACCGATGACAATACCTATCATTGACAGCATTGTGCGGAACCTGTTTATTTTAAGGTTGCGAAGAGCCAGGGAAAATACCATGGGCGAATATATTTTCGCCCAGAGGGTTTTTTTCTCCGGTGATGTTGTTTCGGTCATTGTTTTTTATGGATGAATCCTTTTTTCCATGCAATTATGCCGACAACTGCTATTAAAACCGCTGCCAAGAGTATGAGTATTATTGGCAGTACCGGGCTTGCGCCGTCAGAGGATGCAGATGCACTCTGGTTTTTGCTGCCTGTACTGTTCAGGGTAACTTTTTTGGTCTGGATATAGGTGTTTCCTTCCGCATCTTTATAGGAGATAAGGAGGTTTACCGTCGGCTCATCAGTAGTGAAGGTAACCGTGAACTCGGAAAGACCGTCTGTATCAAGAGAGCCTACTACGTATTCATAGTACGGTCCTGCTTCAGTTGTTCCGGAGGTGGTTACGATGACGGATTTTGCGGTGGTAAGTCCTGCATTGTTTACATCACCGTTCACGGTTGTGTAGGTGGTGCCTTGTTTTACTTCGATATTATTTATGACCAGATCGGCGCCGGTTCGTGAAATACCGGCATTAATGGGCAGGGTAATATGTTCTTCATGCCATGTTGGACCGTTTCTGTAGGCCGCAGTTAAAGTTACCTCATCGGTTTCTTCCGTGGTTAAGATGGTTATTTTTGATTCAAGGCTTGAGTTTGCCTCAATTTTTCCGACGAAGACTTTTCCTTCGCGTGTGGTGACACCTTTTCCTGTCGCCGTGAGTTCCACGCCTTCGATGTCATTTGCTCTGAGGTTGCCGATGACAAGCGAGAGTGTCTGGGTTGTATCGGGCTGGAATGCATCCGGGCGGTTCAGTACGGAGATGGCGACTGATTTGTCGTCAATAGTGACCGGAACAGGAATTTTTGCGTAGAAATGGCGGTTTTCTTCCCCGGTGTTTGCCATGTAGTTTACCGTTACGTAAGGATAGAATGTGCCGCAGGTGTCTCCTGCCTGTACGGCAAAGGAGACCGGTATCTGGTCTTTGGGATTAAGTATGCCCAGTGACTGATCATAGCAGGTCAGTTTTACGCCGGTTGAACTGTACACAATAAATCCGTCCAAATAGAGCGTATATTCACCGGAGTTGGTGAGCGTGACCGTTGCGGTGCCGGACTCACCCGGCATAAGTGTTCCGGGATACAGTGTCACCGCGGAAATGGTGAGCCCCGGATTTACGTTTGCGGTGTTTGTTATTGTTGCTGCACATGCGGCCCCGGTGCATACAATGGTTATGAGCAGGGCGGCAAGGAGCAGTAAGGTGACTTTCTGTTTTTTCATAGGGATGCCTGTTTGTTTTTCAATTTGTGTGTATATATTTCTATTAGTGGGTAAAATAGTTTCGGGATTTGCCAAAAGTGCGGTTTATTTTTCCGCCGTTTCACTTATCTCATCCACCGTAACATACCTTGGCATCGCACCCGCGCTCCCGTCCGCTTTTTTGCCGCATACCGCGTATCCCGGATGCGCCGCAAAATCAGGCACTTCATGCCCCATCTTATCCTTTGCCCCCGCAATCGTGCCCGACGTTACCACTGTCCGAAACGCCGCAGACTCTCCCGCGCACCGTGACACACATGCAAGGGCGGCGCACAAATCCTTTTCCGTTCCACGCGTGCAGCGGACTATGGCATATGCCCCTTCAGACCACACAACCGCCGGATGAATCTTTGCCGCGCCAAAATCACCGAAGACACCGGACACCGCATCCAAAACCGCCCGGTAAATATCCTTCTGCGCAAGCTCCGCCGGCCCCCCGGAAATCCTGATTAACACATACCGCCGCTTCTCCCGAAGCGTCGGCGGCAGCGGCTTCATTCGATGACCTCCACTGCCTCGCGCGGGAACAGGACGCTGTCAACATCAAGCGCTTTATAAACCTCGGCCCGTTCCATGCCGAACAGCGAACAAAGCGCCGCCGCCTCCTGCACCGACCGCTGACCAAGCCAGGACGAAGCGCCGGAGGCGATTGCGCACGGAAAACCAAACTTGCGCGCAAACTTCAGCACCTCCGCATAATGATGCAGTGCATGACGCCGCGACCTTGCATCAATAATCTTTGAAAGGTCAAACACCGCCGCTACATTACGGGCCGCCATGCTTCTTGCAATCACATCATCGAACGAATGCTTGGGCAAAGCCCAGAGCCCTGTTAAGAACCGGACATTTTTTGCCGTCACCGCCGTCCGGTTGAAACTGTTCTCCCCCGCCTCGACAAGCACCATCGTGCCCCGGGCTTTTTTCAGGGATTCGTTAAAATTTTTACTCTCCGCAGGAATTACCGTCCCCCGGAGAATTTCAACACCTGCATACGCAGATAACGTATCATCGCCGGTCTGACCCGAAACGATAATACGGTTAAATTTACATGACGCTGCATTCAGAGCAAAACGGCGGACACTCGTATCCGAATCCTTTGCAAAAATACAGACATCGGTAATCATTGATAAAAAGAAGAGGGTTAGTTACCCTGGGACTTGTGCGAGCGGATACTCGGGCGGCACTTCTCGGTACCGATGCCGCGGTTCTGGAGACCGCGTCCGCGTCTGCCTGCAGAAGTCTTTCCGCGGTAAACTCTTCCCTTCTCGTTTGCAACCCAGGCAAGGTTCTTGTCTGCAAGAACCGCCGGTGCTGCACGGTCTACAAGGATAACCTCATAGTACTTCTTTCTGCCGTCTTCACCGACCCAGTAGGAGTTGAGAACTTCCATGTTCGGGTAGCGGTCAGCTGCACGCTGTTCTGCAATGCCCTGAAGGTTCTGCTTCATAGTGGTCTTGCGCATACCCATTCTGTTGGTTCTGCGTCCGCGAACGTAGCGTGACTTTCTGCGGCCTCCGCGGTGGACGGATGCACGGACAACAATGATGCCCTGCTTTGCTTTGTAGCCTAATGACCGTGCTCTGTCGATACGGGTAGGGCGTTCGACACGAACAACTGCGCCCTGACGGCGCCAGGTCTGCATTCTCTCCCAGAGGAGCTTCTTTACACCAGAGTCAGCCGGTTTCTTCCAGGCATCTCTGACATATCCGTACATTGATTTTGACATGTTGGTTTTCACCTCGAGGTTCAGCAGTTATCGATATATCTGCCACATTCCTTTTCGTGTACAGACCTAAAGGTACTGTAAACTCTATATTATTGGGTGCCTATCCTATAAATAAGTTGGGCTGACTTAGGGCTCAGCCGCAAAAAAAGAAGACCTCTGTCAGGCATTTGGTGTTAATGTTTCGGAAATGAGCTGCGACTTGCCGCCTTCGACAGAGATGGTGAAGTATTTAGTGTGATAGCCGTCCATCTGGAGGCTTATTGTGTGCATAGCGTTGCCGGTAATCTCCAGATTTTCTATCGGTGTCTTTCCTTTGAATACATCATCGATGTACACCTGTACACCGGCAGGGTCGGTCACAATATTGAGAATCGCCGGGATTTCCTTCAATACTGCATGGAGTTCTTTGGTTTTAGCAATGCCTACGGATACATAATATGTCTGATAGGCATAATTGTTGGAGCCAAATACATCGTAGTTTGTACCGGTCTTACTGTTTGGCGCGGTCCAGCCGGAATCAGTCGAAACCGGATAATCATAATACCGTAAATCCGGCCAGGGGTAATAGCCGTCTTTTTCAACACGGATTGTTGTGGCAAGTCCCGGGCGCACCGTAATTTCAAACGGCGTTGTGCCGGAAATTACCCCGGAATCTGCCGACCCCTCTTCGGTAATATCGTTGCCCAGATAGACCTTTGCCCCGCTAGGCTCGGAGGTAATTTTCAGGATGGAGGGTTTTAGCTCAAGCGTTGCGATGATTTCCTTTTTCTCGCCTTTATCAAGAGAAACGGTCTGAGTCCAGGTCTCATAGTTTTCTTTTTCCAGACGGATGGTGTGAGTGACGCCGGTGGATACCTCATACGAGGATAATGCAGTAAATCCGACATACTGGCCGTCAATGTAGACATCCGCATTGCCGGGCACGGACTGCACGGTAAGCCATCCGGGCATTGTTGACAACTGTGCATCGACCGTCTTGGTTTTTCCTGCACCGACTACTGCCATAGTCTTGTAGGTGTAATATCCCTGATTTTCGAAAAGCACAGTGTGTGTTTTCCGGGGCGTTACCGAAACATCAATTGGTGTCACACCGATAACCTCGCCGTCAATGGAGACTGTGGCGCCCGCCGGCTCCGAGGTAAGTTTCAGCGTTCCCGGTTCTTTGGAACCGTTGTCTTCGGTGCCGTTTTCAAGTTCGGCTGCAATTTCCGCCCGCTCGCCAAGCGTTACGGTTACGGTGTCATACCAGTCGGAGTAGTTATCCATGGAAAGGCGGATAGTGTGTGTTCCGACGGTTGTTTCGTAATTTTTCAGCGGGGTTGTGCCGATGTATTTTTCGTTCAGATACACGGCCGCGCCGTCCGGGCTCGAGGTGATGGAAAGCGTCGGCACCAGCGGTTCCAGATATGCGGTGACTTCGTTTTCTGCGAAGCGTTTCGGCGTTATTTCGCCGTACCACGGGTTGTAGCCGTTCAGGTCCGTTGAGATAGTGTGGGTTACTTTCGGACTTACGCCGGCTTTAAGCGGAGAAATGCCGGCGTTTTCACCGTCAATGTATATTTGCGCTCCCTGCGGCACGGTGTCAATGGTGACATCTATCGGCGCATAGTTGAGATAAAGAAGGAATCCGGCGGCACCGAGAATCAGCACGCCGAGTACGATTATTGTAATCAACGCCCATTTCGGCAGTTTTATTTTCTTTTTCGGCGATTTATCCGGGACAAATACGGTGTCGTCTTCAGAGGGTTTTACGCATTTGTGTGTTGCGCGGCAGTTCTGGCAGAGAATTTTGCCGCAGAGTTTGCATTTTACCAGTTCGGTAATTGGGTATTCCCTGCCGCATTCATCGCATTTGCGCATGTGCGGGGCTTTTGGTTTTGGGGCGTCGGGTGTCATATTTTATAGATATGAGTACAATGTATGTAGCCGATAGTATTTGTTATTTATGTATGGCAGTGGTAAAGAATACCTGCTATCTTTTTGAGCAAGTCTGATGCGGCAAGTCCTTCGCCGACCTCGCCCGCTGCCGCTTCTCCCGCTTTGCCAAGCGCGTATGCCGCGGCACAGGCCGCTTCAAATGCGGGCATCCGGCACATAAGGCCGCCGCAAAGCCCTGACAAGACATCGCCTGTGCCGCCGACGGTCATTGCAGCGCATCCGCTTGTGTTGAATTTTACCCGCATGCCGTCTGCAATCACGTCTTCTTTTCCTTTCAAAAGAATCACCGCGTCACCGGCGGCGGCCCGGACTGCAATTCCGCGTCTGGCAAGGTCCGGCGGCACTTCACCGAAACAGCGCGCAAATTCGCCTGCGTGGGGGGTGTACAGCGTTATATCACGTGCCCGCGGCAGGGGACTGCGCAGCAAATCCGCGTCGACGACGGCTTTTTTTGCACATGCGACCGCGGAAGCGGCCGCGGCAAGTGATTCGGGGGCTGTGCCCAGTCCCGGTCCGGCAACCACGCAGTCCGCCGCCGATGCAAGGGCGCAGAGTTTTTCTTCATGTTCGCGGCCGATTACGGCGCCCTCCAGCTTTTCTATGATAAGGTCCGGGGCGAACGCGGCCGCATTTGCTGCCGGAGCGGGTGTTGCGACACGCACCAAATCGGCGCCGGCCCGCAGTGCCGCCATTCCAGCTAAAAAGGGCGCCCCCTGATACGGCCCCCCTCCTATTATCAGGACCGAACCGCCGGCGCCTTTGTGCGAGGCGGCCGGTTTTTTTGGGACCAAAAGCAAATCGCCGTCGCCGCAGAAGATTTCAGCTGCAAGCGGGATGCCGATTTTGCGAACGACAGCGCCCTCGCTTTTTGCCAGGTGGAAGGCGACTGTTTTATTCGCTAAAACGCCCGGTGTGGGGATGTCAGCGGAGATAATCCGGGCGCCTGAGGCGTTTATTTTTGATACCAGGGATGCATAAGGCTCATTCAGAGGCGTGCGGGCTCCCGTTCCAAGCAGGCAGTCAACAACAATACCGGGCGCTTCGTTCGGGAAATCAGAGCAAAGCCTGACCTCTGTTCCGCGCAGGGCGTGAAGCTGGGCCGCGGCATCCGGCGTTTTCGGCGCCTGAGGCAGACAGACGCTTACCTCCATTTCGCCTGCGAGGTGCCGGGCAGCACACAGTCCGTCACCGCCGTTGTTTCCCGCGCCGCAGACAAAGAGCACCGAGTCGGCAGACTCGGCGCGGATTTCATCGGCAAGCGCTGCCCCTGCTGCCTCCATTCTCTGCGCTGCGGGGACATAGGCGTCTGCATTTTTATCGATTGCCTGCATGGAGGCGGCTGAGACAACACCGCGGGGGGCGAACCGGGTTAGGGCTTTCATCATGTCGGCATTTATATTCATTATACTACTAATATGCGTTCGATACAGGAATATTCTTTACTCTCAACGCAAATAACATAAGGTATGGGAGTAGTCGAGGACATCGCACAGACAGCAGAACGCATATCCGCCGCGGAAAACATCACCGTCATTTCACACATCGACGCAGACGGCGTAAGCAGCGCCTCGGTAATCTGCGAAGCAATCCGCCGCGCAGAAATTCCTGTAACCCCCGTTTTCATCCGCCAGCTTGAACCCTTAACGATGAAACACATCCCAGACGACTCCTCGCTTAAACTCTTTACCGACCTCGGCGGCGGACAGCAGAACCTGCTTGAATCAGCCGGCATCTCCGAAAAACAGGTCATTATCTTAGACCACCACATAAGCCAGCCGGCACCCGGCGGCACATCCTATTTCCAGGTAAATTCACAGTTTTACGGCGCAGACTATGCAAAATGCAGCGCGGCAGGAATAGCCTACCTTGTCGCGCGGAAACTGAGTGAGAAAAACCGTGACCTTGCAAAACTTGCTGTGGTCGGAAACGTCGGTGACATGATGGCGCGGGAAAAGTGCCGGCTTACCGGCATTGCCCGCTGGATTGCAGAAGACGGCGAGCAAGCCGGCGACGTGCAGATTCGAAACTGCATCAACTGCTACGGTCTTTCCACACGACCTCTGCACCAGTGTCTTGCAAACTCCGATGACCCGATTCTCCCGGGTCTTTCACAAAATCCCGCCGCCGCCGCCGCGCTTTTAGTCAAAGCAGGCATTTACCAGAACCCGGACGATTCCCGGATTTTTGAGGAACTGACGCCCGAAGAAGTGCGCATGGTAATCAGTCTTGTCACCGAACAGATGATAGCAAACGGCGAATCCTGTGAGCGGCTGTTTGCTGAACAGTATTTCTTCCCGCGCGAGCAGGAAAAAACGCCGCTTCGAAACGCCTCCGAGTATGCAACACTTTTAAACGCCTGCGGCCGCTGGGCAAAGCCGGAAATCGGCGAAGCAGTCTGCCGCGGCGACCGCGGGCAGAAATATCGCGAGGCAGAACATATGCTTCGCCATCACCGCACTATTATCCGCGAGCTGTGCGAATACATTATCGAAACCGGCGTTGAAGATTTAAGTGCCATACAGGCGATTCACACCGGCGGCAGATATCCTGACACGATTGTGGGGATAGGAGCCGGAATGGCGCTTTCCAAGCTTGATATCGACAAACCGATCCTTGTCATGTGCGAGGTCGCAGGCGAGCCGGATTTAATCAAAGTCTCGATGCGCACCTATGAAAAAGTTCTGCGCCGCGGTGTTGATTTGCAGAAAGCTTTAGTAGCCGCAGCGGCTGATTTCGGCGGCGGGGGCGGAGGACATAATATCGCAGCGGGCGCATATATACCTAAAGGTTGTGAAAATGATTTCACCAGAAGAGTTAACGAACTTATCGAAGACCAGCTTGCCGCGTGTTCGGCGCATCGCTGATTTCCAGTTCGGGCGCGGCGCGGGATGCGCGCTTTTCCCGGATGAGGTTACCTTTGCCTACTCCAATACCAAGCGTGTGCGCTTTGTAAACTTAGGCAAAGAGCGCCTGGTTACGGTGCGCGCAAACGACGGACGCCTTACGCTTGCCTACGCCGGCGCAAAACGCCTGCATGCGTATTTTGCGGCGCCGAAGGGCCGTGTTGTCATTATCGATGACGCGGTCCCGTTTGTTGCCGACGGCAAGAATGCAATGGCAAAGCATGTTATCTCATGCGACCAAGATATATTAGCAGAAGACGAGGTATTCATTGTTGACTCAAACGACAATCTCGTTGCAACCGGTATGGCGATGCTTTCCGGTTGCGAGATGACGGGGTTCAACTATGGAACCGCGGTAAAAACAAGACAAGGTAAAAACAAAGGTGAGAAAAAATGATGCCCGGTGTTAATCCAAGACAGATGAAAGCAGCAATGCGCAAAATGGGAATGTCGATGAATGAAATCGAGAATGTGGAAAAAGTAGTCGTGTACACGGCGGACGGCAACTACATTTTCGAGAATGCCCAGGTGGTCGGGGTGACGATGCAGGGTCAGACTTCGTATCAACTGACCGGCGATATGCACTTTGAGGAAAAGGAAATCGAAATTCCCGAGTCTGATGTGGAGCTGGTCGCATCGCAGACGTCCGTTTCAGCCGACGCTGCCCGTGCCGCCTTAAAGGAGTGCAAGGGCGATATCGCCGAGGCAATTCTGAAATTAACTGCGGTATGATAGGAAGTCGTCGTGTTATTCTCGCGGGAAATTCCCGCGAGTATTATGTGACCGCAGGCGAGGGAAAACTCTCCACCGATCTCGGGATGGTTGACCTTGCAGCAGTTGCGGCAGCTGATGACGGCGATGAGGTGATGACGCATTTGGGCAAACCTTTCCGGGTAATTGTACCGAAGGCAACGGACTTTTTCAGTCACGGCAAGCGCACAGGGGCGCCGATGGTGCCCAAGGATATCGGCACGGTTATGGCATATACCGGTATGTGCCGGCGCGACCGGGTGCTTGATGCGGGAACGGGTTCGGGTATCGCGGCGATTTTTTTCGGCGGGTGCGCCAAAAGTGTGGTCACCTGTGAGGCGCGGGTGGAGTTTTCTCAAATTGCGGCAAAGAATGTCAGCGATGCGGGGCTTGACAATGTGGAGTGCCGCGCGTGTGATATGCTCGATGTATCTGATGGTCCGTTTGATATTGTGCATCTTGATATGCAGATTGAGCCGCGCCATGTGGAGCATGCCTATAATCTGTTAAAGTTTGGCGGGTATTTTGCGACATACACGCCGTTTCTGGAACAGACGTTTACGGTGATTGATGCAGCCTCGCGGCTGTTTGGCGAGGAGGCGGTGATGACGGTTGAGTGTATGGAGCGGGAGCTGACGCGCAGTAAGCGCGGCACCCGGCCTTCAACGCGTGTGGGGCATACCGGGTATCTGACGTTTGCAAGGAAGCTTTAATCCTCATTTTCTTTTTTCACCGCAATATCATGCTTTTTGTGTAATATCCGGTTTTGTACCGCGGTTTATCAACCAACTCTTTTTGCGGTATGAAATTATGCAGATTTTCTCTCATTTTCAAAACAAAAATACGCTGATATATTCTTCCGATTGGAAAACAGGAGTCTGAAATAACTCTAAATTCATGTGTTGACGGATTTAGTCCGCGCTGGTTGTGGGTTTATATGGGCAAACAGCAAAGCAGTAGGTATCGAAGGAGTGTAAAATAAATGGAAATTAAACTGGACTCAGATTCTCTGATAGGTAATTTCGGAACACCTATCTTAAGCACTTTGAAGAATGAAAGGGGCAGGAGTCCTGCATAAGTCTGAGGCGGTTTGCCTCAGACGACCGCTAATACATAGATGCGGGTGTTGCAAACGTAAAGTATCAGATTACGAAAAACCGGTCATGATGAAATTTGCGAGCGCACAGGCTTTAAGCTACGTCCATCTCTTTGAGGAACACAGAACTTGCCGGTCTTCCACCGCGAAACAGATGCTGGGTAAAAAGTGCAGAGGGTGAAGCGTAATTACTCTTTTCTCTTCTTTACCACACCCACCGGTTTGGGCGCATCATTGTCGATTTCCACTGTGGTTCCGATAAGATATGCATTCATCCGGTCAATTGCCTCCCGGTTCTGCGTATCCGCCATAACCGCCCGCTGGTAACATGCATACGCTGCATCCCGGTCGCCGCGTAAATCATGCACCTTGCCCAGCTCCACCAGGGCGCGACTGTCTTTGGGCGCTGTTTCCAGATGGCCGGCGAGAATCTTCAGCGCATCATCGTACTTGCCGCTGCGGCGCAGATCGATGCCGTACTCGACTGCATCCCAATCATTAGCCGCCCGGCGTTTCGGCGGCGGAATATACTTGTTTGCCTCCTGCTTCTTGCGCTCGATGCGCTCCTCCATCTCGCGGCTTGCCCGCCGCGGCTCGAGTCTCTCAGGCTTCGCCGCCTCACGGCGACGCCGGTCGGTTTCATGCTTGGACTCGGCGTGCTCCGCCTTGCGCTTCGCGACCCACGCCGGCTCCGACTCCGGCTTCGGCTTGTTTTCCTTTATCCACGTGCCCTCCTTCTTTTCAGAAGACTTCCGCTCCTCGCGGCGCTTTTCCTTGCTGCGCTCCTCTTCTGCGGCGGCAAGTTCGGCGATAATTTCCAGCGGTTCATCCATTATCCGCACCAGTTTATCAATCTCAAGCAGCCGCTCCATGCCGATGAAATGCTCTGCCATAACCTTGCCCAGGGGCGAAAGCTCTAAGGTATTCTGATTCTTTTTCACCAGCCGGTTTTTCTGCAGTTCGGCAAGCGGGTCATCACCCGCCCCCACCATAAGGCCGCCTATTCTGACAATATCAGCCTCGCGCCCGCGGGCGACAACGGCGTTTGCCGCAAACTCCTCGGACGTTTCCTCGATTTCATAGACCGGCGCGACCTCCTCCATCTCTCCTTTCAAAAGCTGCAGGGCAATTTCCTCTTCGGTGAGTTTCGTGTCGCGCGAATACGAAGCGCCGGGCTCGGCTAAAATCACCACGCGCCCGATATCATGGAAATCAGGTCTGCCGGCGCGCCCCATCATCTGATGGAACTCCTGTACCGAAAGCCAGTTAATCCCCATCGCAAGCGCATCGAAAATGACCTGGCTTGCCGGGAAATCCACACCGGCGGCAAGCGCCGCCGTTGTTACGACACAGGCAAGTTTCCCCTCCTCAAACTGCTTTTCGACAGCGCGCCGCTCCTGCGAGGTAAGCCCGGCGTGGTACGGCGCCGCGGTCTTGCCTATTGCCTCTGCAATCGTATGACATCTGCTCCGCGCATTCGTGAAAACGATGGTCTGCCCCTTGTAGCCTTTGGAAGAAACCTTGTTGAACTCCTCGAAGACCAGCTTTTTAATGTAGGGGACTTTTGAGTCATGCTCGGTGAAAATCAGGTGGCGCTCGAGAGCCACCGGCCGCTCGGTGTAGGACACCAGCGTTGCCCCGAGCTTTTTGGCAAGCATGTGGGGTGATCCGATGGTTGCCGAAAGATAGAGAAACTGCGCTTTCGGCGCGGCGTATTTGAGCCGCGCAATAAGCCCGTCAAGGCGGTGACCGCGGTCAGGGTCTTCGAGCATCTGCACCTCATCGATGACCACGGTGCCGATATTTTTCAGATTCGTGCCCTTGCGCATTAGATTGTCCACGCCTTCATAGGTGCCTACTACAATTCCACCGCCGCTGCCGCGGTTGCCGACCGGCCTTGTTTCCGGCAGATTCAAGCGCGAAACACCGGTCATCACCGACGTTGTCGTGATTTTTTCATACTTTTCCGAGAACCGCTCATATTTCTGATTCGCAAGCGCCACCAGCGGAACCAGGAACAGCATGCGCCCGCGTTTTTCCAGATAATTTTTCAGCCCCGCCATCTCGCCGATAAAGGTCTTGCCCGAAGCCGTTGCCGCCACAATCAGCAGATTTTTCCCGTACAAAAGACCGGACTCAACCGCCCTCTGCTGCGCGGGCATAAGCGTCTCAACCCCGCAGACATCGACAAAGTCCCGCGGAAGAGCGAGATTTTCAATCCGTTCCGTTGGAACAACCTCGTCTGCTTCCAGGCAGTCGAACATCGTTTTGCTGGTATCCAGTGAATCCGGCTGGAGAATGGCCAGCACCATGTCAAGGTCGCGGTACTCCTCAAGCAGCGCCTCAATATGCCCCTGCGTGCGTTTGCCAAGCCGTTTGATATGCGCAAGTTCCCGGCGCAGCTCGCGCTTTGCGCAGTCAAGACAGACAAATTCCTTACCGCAGCGAACCCGCGTTTCTTCAGTAAGTTCAGTGAGCCGGTCATCAAACATACAGGTGCGGCACAGCGTGATTTTTTCCCAGGGAATCTGCATGGAGCGCAGAAAATCCTGAAACTCCGGCAGGGTTTCGGAAAGTTTCACCATGCCGTTTGCGCGCAAAACCGTGATAAACTCCTTTGTCGGGGTTTTCTGGACGTGGGATGTTCCCGGGCGCCTGACGAAAAACTCAGACGGCCTCATGCCCTTGGACGTCTGTTCGAGCTCCACGGTCCCGACGTGTTTTATTTTGCCCTGTTTTGCATCGTCGCAAAAAAAGACTTTGTACCCCTTTTTCCAGGGCTGAACTATCGTTGCCACTTACTCTTTCACCAGGTCATGTATTGCGTAGGTGAGTCCCGCTGTTTCGAGGCGTTTGAGGAAATCGGTAAACTCCTCGTCGACGACGAGAATCAGGCAGTGCACGCCGTGAAACGCCGCTTCAATTACGCCTTCGCGCGCTCCAAAGAACATATCTGCTCTGATGCCGGCGTGCTTTAAGGCAAGGTAGGCTTCAAGCCCCACGGCGGCTACAATATCCGCGTGTTTTGCAAGTTCCGTGACTTTTGCGGTCGAAACTGCGCGCGAACCCCCGCGCTCGATTCTCGGCACCTTTGCAACGTCAACGGAGCCCTCCGTATGCTCGATAATGCCTGCAAGGCGCGCAACGCCCACGTCGTCGCCCGCTTTTGCGTCTTCTGCTACCATTCCCATTGCGGTCTGGGGTTTGTGTCCGGCGTAAAGCCAGCCGTCTTTCATGTAAACGCCGACGGAATCGCCTTTTTTCAAATCACAGTCGGCAATCGCCGCCCAGGTCACGACCTGATGAATAATGTCGCGGCGAACATGGCGCGCGTAGCTTTCCAAAAGTTCTGAGTTGTTCAGCACCCATTCCACGCCTTTGTGGGTGATATAGTATCTTCCGCGGCCTTCCGCGCTGATAAATCCGTCTTCGGCCAAAACGCGCACGTATTCCGAGATTGCCTGCGGGGTTACGCCTAATTTGTCGGCGATTTCCTGCTGGCGCACGGACGGCTGGTGTTCGGCTATCTCCACGAGAACCTGAAATCTGGTGGTCTCCCGCTTGCTTCGTAAGATATTGGTTAAGGGGTCTTCGGGCATGATTCAAATACCTATACTTATATTATTTGTAAGTCTATAATTTTTTAGTTATCTAAATGAAGTCCGGCAGAATAGTAATACGGGGCATTGTGCAGGGCGTGGGTTTCCGTCCTTTTGTCTATGCAGCGGCGAAACAGTGCGGTATTTGCGGAAATGTGATTAATCACGGAAGCGAGGTGGAGATTTTTGCATCCGGCGCGCGCTTCGATGATTTTGTGGATGCAGTATCCAGAGGGCCGAAGATGTCGGTTATCGATTCGGTGACGGTGGAGCCGGCACCCGAAGGCTGGTTTGCGCCTGCTGATTTTACTATTCTGCCCAGTCAGGACGGGGCGCGTTCCGGGTTTATTCCGGCGGATATCGCCACCTGTGAGCATTGTCTGGAAGATGTGATGAACCCAAAGAGCCGCTATTTCGGCTACTGGGCGACTTCATGTACTGACTGCGGGCCGCGTTATTCGGTGATTCACGCGGTGCCCTATGACCGCGAACGTACGGCAATGAGCGCGTTTCCCAAATGCGCCGCGTGCGAGGCGGATTATACTAATCCGCTTGACCGCCGCCATCACGCGCAGACGATTGCATGCGAGAACTGCGGGCCGCAGCTTTCGCTTCTGAAAGGCGACGGCGCGCAAGTGCCGGCGGCCGCAGGCGATATTATTAAAAAGGCGGCGGCGCTGCTCGATGCGGGCAATATTATGGCGATTCGCGGCGTCGGGGGATTTCATATCTGCTGCATCGAATCCGCGGCGGCGCGGCTCAAATCCCTGCTCGGGCGGCCGAATCAGTCTTTAGCGGTCATGATGCAGCCGGAATCGCTCAAAGATTTTGTTGTCGAACCAAGTCAGGCGGAATGGGAACTTTTAAAAGGTCCTGTGCATCCGATTATGATTCTCGACAAACTTGACCCGGATGCGCATTTTGAGCTCTCACAGCTCCACAATCTGGGTGTTATGCTTCCCTACACCGCGCTGCACCATCTCCTTTTTGCCGCGCTGAAAAGCCCGCTTCTGGTCATGACCAGCGCCAATGCGCCGGGAACGCCGATGATTACGGCAACACAGGTCATTATCGAAAAGATGTCCGGCGTAGTGGATTATATTCTTACGCACAACCGGGAGATTGTCAACCGCTGCGATGACTCGGTGGTCCGTGACGGGTATCTTATCAGGCTTTCCCGCGGATTTGCGCCCCTTCGGACGAAATTCGACCTTGGTCCGCGCCAGATTCTTGCGGTCGGTCCGGAACTGAACGCAAATGCAACGATTTACAAGGACGGATTCCTGATTACCTCGCCGCACGTGGGAAATGTGCGCAATCCGCCGACCGTCGCCTATCTGAAAGAGACGATTGACAAGTTAACTTCGCTCACCGGCGCAAAGCCGGAGGTTATTGCCCATGATTTGCATCCGCAGTTTCTGAGCACGCGTCTGGCACATGAGATGGCAGATGAGTCGGGCGCGCTTTTGGTTCCGGTGCAGCACCATAAGGCGCACATCGCCTCAGTGACGTGCGAGGAGGTCGCAGGTATTGCGATTGACGGCGTGGGGTACGGCGATGACAAAACAGTCTGGGGCGGCGAAATTTTATGCGGCTCGCCGGCGCTCGGCTACGAGCGCACGGGGCATTTAGAGCCGGTGGTGATGCCGGGCGGCGACCTTGCAGGAAAATTCCCGGAGCGGATGCTTTACGGCATTCTCCCGGATGAAGAGACCCGCGCCCTTCTTCTTGAGCGCGGCTGGGATGAGGGCTCGCTTAAAATTCTCTCGCAGATGACAGCAAAGCGCTTTAATTCGCCGCTGACTTCGTCAACGGGGAGGGTGCTGGATGCGGCTGCAGCGCTTCTTGGCATCTGCCGCGAAAAAACCTATGACGGCGAGCCTTCGATGACGCTGGAGGCGTTTGCGGCGCGCGGGGTTGCGCAGCCGATGGAGATTTGCATTGATGCATCCGGAAGCACCGATGTGCTGCTTTCCTCCGCCCTGTTGCGCGAGGCGCGGGAGATGACGGCAGACGGCATCGCAGTGGTCGATATTGCGGCTTCGGTGCAGGCAACGCTTGCCAAAGGCATCGCCGAACTTGCCGTGCGCGCGTGCGAGAAGCGCGGGCTTGGCAAAGCCGCGCTTTCGGGAGGGGTTGCAATCAACCGGTCCATCCGCGAGACGATTATTGAATCGCTCAATTCCGCCGGAATCGAGTGCATTTTAAACCCGCGTTATCCGTTCGGGGACGGCTGCATCTCCTGCGGGCAGGCGGTTATTGCGGCGCACCAGGCAGGGAAGATGTAACAATATTTATATCTAAGCACGTCCAATGTATTAGAGCACATAGGTGCAATGACCCTGGACTCGTGGTCTAGCTGGCTATGACGTCGCCTTGACATGGCGGAGGTCGAGGATTCGAATTCCTCCGGGTCCACTTTTCTTTTGTTGTTTTGTTTAGTAACTGGGATTTGCTATGGCGGTATTTTCGCTGAAGTCGGTAGAAAATCATCAGGAATATCTGTCTGTATAAACGGATTGATTCTGATGTTTAACGATTTCAAAAGAAGGGGGTGAGGGGGTTATTAGCCGAGATATAAGGTTTCGCGTCCCTCATATCACCCTACCCTTTTCGCCGCCGTACTATGTGGCAAAATAATATAGGTCTCATAAGGTAATATAGTTTTTTCAAAATAAGAGGAAAAAGAGGTAAGAGGGATTTGGGTTAGTCCCTCTTTCGGCGGAATAATTCGATCCAGCCTCAAACCTCTCGAGATATGCCAATAATAAGGCATAGTACGGTTACGGCGATTATCTAAATCACCTCCTTTTATTTTGTTTTTAACGTGGGACAAGAACGCGAATCTCGTACCACAGATAATTATTAGTCGTACTTACAGATATAGGCAGACTTTTCTTTAACGAATTTAAAAGCAGATTGGAGGGGAACGGGTGATTTCTTATGTTTCAGGTTTGCCGACCTAAAACCCCGAATCCCTATGTACCTTGTTGACGTACAGTATATTATAGATCTCGCAAGATAAAAAACCCCGCCTATTCCTTTTCCACAATTCTCCTGATAAGCGGCAGCACCTCCGGTTTTGCCGCCCGCTTTACCCTTGATACCCGGCTTGCCGCCCGCTGCGGCACGCCGTTTGTTTCCGCATCCACCCGGGAAACGATTTCATCGAAAATCCGCTTGTACGCGACACAATGCGGGTCAACCCCTTCGAGCGTGCCGGCGGTAGGCGCGATGGCATTATATGGGCACCCTCCACGGCAGTAAGTGATGTGAGCACAGTCTTTGCACGCCGCATCCACATACGATTTATACGCCATTATCCGCCTTCCCGCCGGACTCTGCATCAGCGCCTCTATTGAAGGATGGTCGCGCACATCACCCAACACCCACTCATCCATGCCGACAAACCGGTAGCACGGATAGATTCTACCGTCCGGCCCTACCGCAAACGTGGTGCCCATACAATCCGCGTACGTGCACACACTGCCGCTGCGGGTAAACACGCAGCGAAGCAGATCGTTGATATTCATAATCTCGAAATCCGGATTCTGTGATGCTGTATCCAGCAGATATACAAGCAGCTCCCCGTAATCCTTCGGCTCAAGCGTCCATGCATTCGGATTGTCTCCTTTCAGCGACGGCAGTGCCGGATGCAGCTTCATAACCCAGCCCTGCTCCCTGAAAAATTCCACAATCGCATCCCGCTGTTTTACCGATGAATTCGTAAACGTGCAGATAAACCGCACTAAAAGACCGTGGGCGACGGCAATCTGATACCCTTCCATGCAGCGCTCGAAATATTCATCTCCGCGCTGATAGTTGGTAAGGTCTCGCGGTCCGTCTATTGAAGAGCCGAGCGGGACGTGAAACTCCGCGAGAATATCCGCAAGTTCATCGTCCATCAGCCACAGATTTGTCTGCATCGCAAACTCAGGATTGAGATGCGCAAGCTCGCGCGCGAACATCGGAAGCACCTCGCGGTAAAATGCGGCGCCCGCAAGCAGCGGCTCGCCGCCGTGAAACGTAAAGGTGACATGCTCCTCACTTACCGGACGAAGCCATTCTACAATCTCTTTTGCGGTTTCAACGGTCATTTTCGGCGAATTCACATCCGAACTCCAGCAGTATTTACACCGTCCGGGACAGCCGAGTGTGGGGATAATCATAACATGAAAGGGGTTTTTCATCTGTACCTAGTAATTTGGTGAGGGAACATGTTTATAATTTTTGTCACCCTACTATTATGTAACATGAAAGCAGTCTTTAAAATTGTAACCATCCTGATGCTGTGCGCGCTGTTTACCGGGTGCGCAAGTGCCATGACAGGATTTACCGAATCCAAGACAACTGCAGATATTTCGCCATCCGGCGTGCTGCAGGTCGGAGACAAGGTAACAGCCACTATCATGCTCTATTTCCCCCATGATTATCCGAGATCCACTGAAACTATTAAACTGAAAACCCCGTTGAGCGGTGCCGGATGGGAAATCACTCCGATTGCCGGCTCGCATGAACTGACGTATACCACAAGACAGGGCATGTCGGCGGAAATACCGAGTTTCTTCATCAATTATGATTATGAATTCCAGATACAGATTGAATTTACCGGCTCTGTCCCCTCATCCCTTGCAGGTCAGGACATTAATGCCATAACTATTCAGCATTGTTCCGGTGATACGGTTATTTCTTCCTATGTTTCTCCGACGCAGTATGTCTATAATACGGCAAATTTCAACTCAGATGTCGGAGCGCGCGAGACGTCTCTTTCCCAGGTTCAGTCTTCTATAAACTCCTATATCAACACCGGGGTAGATACTTCTGAAGCAAAGGCGATTGCCGCAAAAGCGCAGGAAAACATTCAGAATGCAAAAAATCTCGGTGTAGACAATATTACCAGCGCTCTTGCATCTCTTGATGCCGCGGACAAAAACATTGCAGCCGCAAAAGAAGCCCTGAACTATGCCATACTGAACTATGTCGCAGAACAGATAAATGTTCTCAATTCGGATGTAAACACCCTGAATGCCCTTGGTGCAAGTGATAAGGCAACCATGGTCAGTGTATCGGTAAACAGTCTTGTTATGATGTATAATACCGCGGTAAAGACGTTTGAAACCGATAAAACCGGCGACCTTACTGCGTTATATAATTCCGCCGAAAGCATAATGGATATTGCCGAATCCTATATTTCTGCAGCAACGGCTGACCAGAAATCCGGCTCGCAGACCGTGCAGCCCACATCCGCGGACATCCAGCCGACATCCGCGGTTGTGGTAACCCCGACAGAAAGTTACTATGCCCCGACACAGACCGCTGTTCCGACCGCGCCCCAGCAGTCCGGCAACACGATTACCTTCTCTCTTAACAGCACCACTATGATTCTTTCCATTGTCATTGTGGTCCTTGTTGCAGGTCTTCTTATCACTATTCTTCTCTATCACAGTGCAAAGTCGTCTGCCAGAAAGGAGAAAAAGGAGAGCAGAGAGAAAAAAGAGAAAAAGGGCAGAAAAGGAAATGATGACGACAAGTGGGAATCACTTTAAATAAACTACTTATTTTTGCAGCGCCCATCTAATAACGATGGCACAAAAAGTTCTTTTATCTACCAACCATGGAGATATCACGCTTGAACTCCGTGAAGATATGCCGGTAACCTCCGGCAACTTTGCCGACCTGGTCAAAAAAGGATTCTACGACGGTGTTATTTTCCACCGCATTATTGACGGTTTCATGATTCAGGGCGGCGACCCGACCGGAACCGGCATGGGCGGACCGGGCTACAAAATCAAGGACGAATTCACCAAAACCAACAGAAACGACCGCGGAACCATTGCCATGGCTAACGCCGGGCCGAACACCGGTGGCTCCCAGTTCTTTATCAATCTGGTAAACAACAACTACCTTGACCGGGCGCACCCCGCATTCGGCAAGGTAATTTCCGGCATGGAGGTTGTGGACGAAATCGGGAAGGTAAAGACCAACTACAGCGACAGACCGCTGGAAGATGTTGTGATTGTAAAAGCAACCCTTCTCTAATTTTTTCCGGTCCCTTTTCCGAAACCTATTTTACTCAATGAAACCATATTTCTATTCATTATGTCCGCAGGATTTTTTGACCGCATGAAAAAGGTAAAACCCTGGATAGTGGAAAGTGTCCCCGCACCCGAAGCAGCAGGCTACGGCGTGGGTATGACACAGCCCGAATACAAATCAAAGCCCTATTTCATCGTTGCATCCGTTGAAATGGGAAACACCACCACGAAATGTATTCTGACAGGCACCAATCTGGAAGACGGCCGCTCTTATGTGATTAACAAAACCGTTTCGATGAGCCGTGATGTGCGTCCGCCAAAGCCGGGGGAGGTTGTGTTTGGCACGACTCTTGACGGCACTGAACTTACGCGCGAGTCGGTCACGGAACTTGTCCGCGACACGCTGATTAAGTGCCACAAGGATGCAAATCTTGACATCAAGACCGAGCTTGACTTTGTTGTGCGCAGTACTGGTGTGGTCGCTGCCATGGACTCGCCCGACCAGGTCGGCGAGTTCATTAAAGCGCTTGCCGACGGCTGTCTTTTGGCCGGTGTCCCGCCGAAGAAGATGACGCCGCCGATGGGAATCAACAGCCTTCCGCCGAAACTGCGCCCGCACAGTTTCGCCGACCGGCTTGTCTTTACCGGCGCGGTTGCCGGAGTTACGCCGCCGTCGGGAACGACCGGCGTTGAAATGGTCGCCAATGAAATGGAGGGCGAGCTTGCGATGGCAGGCATCAAAGAGGGCGCCAAATGGACCCCGGTTGATTTCAGAAACCCGTGCATCTCCATGGACTTCGGGACCACGCTTGACGGGCGGATTACCTCTGATGTCGACCCGAACGCAGAAAGCCCGTTTGCAAAAACCATTGGCAACTTTTGCGGGCTTGCCGGTGCTATTCCCGATGCGATTATCCGCGGTACGGGACTTGTTGACGGCAAAAAAGGCACGGCCCTTGATTTATTCGGCGAGCACTGCGCGCCGGCAGGAAACAACTCGCGCAAAAAGGCGCAGCCCTATATTGACCGGGCGCTTGCCCTCATCGATGTCGCCGAGGTACCGCGCGAGCGCACCCGTTTCGGCAAAGTGCCGGTATGCGCTGATGTTGCAAAAGATTCAGGCATTGTCTTAATCGGTGTCGATGCCGGTGTTGACGGAAGCAATATTCCGGAGCTTGAAAAGATCGGCGCGGAACTTGCCGCAAAGGAAAAGAAGCAGGTCATTCGGGAGGTTATCGACAGAGTCTGCGCCGAAATTGCGCTGAAGATTGTCGACCTGTGTATCAAAAACAATCTGTTGCCGAAAAACAGTTCCATCGGTTTTACCGGCCGTGCGATTATTTCCGGCAACAAGCCGCAGTATATTTTAGAGGGCGTAACGGAGCGGGGCATTTATGACAACGCAGTCGAGCACCTTGTCTTTGTTGACGACGGATTAGCGCGCGGGTCTGCACTCATGGGCCGGTGTATGAACAGTATCGGTCATCCGAAGTGCCCCATAGGCGGTGTGCGCGGAGGGCACTGCATTATGGCAAAGCGTCAGAAGGTGGGAAAGTAAATGGCAGAGGAAGAGGAATTTGATTTAGTCATCCCGCCGGGATGCCCGCGCACTGTTATTCGTGATTTAATCCAGCAGTTCGACGTCGAACTGGTCGAGGTTACGCGCACGTTCAACTATGCGAACATGGAAAATGACGAACGCCAGATTCTTGCGCTGCGGGGCAAAAAAGAGGAAGTGGAGAAGGCGAATGAGTTTATGGTGGATGCAATCCGTAAATTCATTGAGGAAAATTCCAAATAATCTCATCTTTTTTGTAACTGTTTGGCCCAAACCATTATTACCTTCCGGCGCTAATATGTAAAGAGTTTTCAGACATATCTGAAATACTATATCTGCGGGAAGGATAAAAAATACTGTTTGGGATTCACCCCCTTGAGTTTTATCCGGAGTGCAGAAAAACTACCTCTAAATGGTGAAACAAATGGATTTCAACTTATCATTAAGAAGAGCAATCAAGACCGGAAAAGTTGTTCTCGGTCAGAACTCTGTTGAAAAAGCAATCAACGATGCAAAACTTGTCATTGTTGCAGCAAACGCACCGGAAAAGGTTCGTGCTGTCATTGCAGCAAAGGAAAACCTTCCTCTCTATGAATTTGAAGGAAGCTCCCGCCAGCTTGGAAAAGAGTGCGGTCGTGACCACATGGTCAGTGTTTTAGCTGTTCTTGATGCCGGCGAGTCTGACATTCTCTCCTTAAAAGAGTGAACACAACATGGCAGAGATAACCATTTCCGAAGATGCAATGCGTATGATTGCCCAGTTTGAGAATTTGACCGGGGCAGGAGCACGCGACTGTTTCGTTGACGAAAAGTTTAACCGGATTTTATTCGTTATCAATCCGGGCGAGATGGGTCTTGCAATCGGAAAGAAGGGTGCAAGCATTAAAAAGGCGGCTGATGCTTTCGGCAAGAAGGTTGAGGTTGTCGAGTACAATGCTGACAAGGTTCAGTTCATCAGAAACTGTTTCCTTCCGGTCCACGTCCAGACGGTAACGTTTGAAAAGGACGAGGACGGCAGCGAGATTGCATACATCGAGGTGCCGGAAACCGACCGCGGTCTTGCAATCGGCAAGGAAGGTAAAAATATTATCAAGGCAAAGAAACTCGCCTTACGTCAGTTCGATATTGTCAATGTCGAACTCAAGAAGGACGAGGTGGAAGAGGAAGAGGATTTAATTTAAATCCTCTCTTTTTTGCGAAATCGGTTATTGCTCTTTTATTCCTGTACTCTGTTTTTCACCGGCAATCAGTTATAGATGCCTGAAGCCGGATTGAACTGAAAATCACAAAACCGGTTACTTTTATCCCTATAAATGCAAATAATCTACCTTATGCAGTCTGTTATGAAGAACTGTCAGTCAGGGGATATTGCCTTCCTCAAAAATGTTGCCGAAAAAGAGTCGCTTGATGCGCACAAAATTGCCAAATCTATTCTTTCAGGTCGTGCTGTACTGCTGCAAAACGAAAAGCGCAGCGTTGAGCCGTGTCTCATAGGAGAAGGTGCCCGGATTAAAGTCAATGTAAATATCGGGACTTCGGGTGTGACCTGTCATCCGGAAAAGGAGATGGAAAAAGCCCGTGCTGCAATTGATAACGGCGCTGATACGCTCATGGATTTATCCACCGGTGGAGATTTGAAACAAATCCGCAGTGAGATTCTCAAGCTTGCAGTTCCTGTAGGAACGGTGCCGGTTTATGAAGCCGTGCGGCGCGCCGGAAATGTGCTTGATGTAACAGCGGATATTCTCTTTGATACGATTCGCGACCAGGCAAAAGAGGGCGTTGATTTTATGACGCTGCACTGCGGGGTTACGCGTGAGACGCTTGCCGCGCTGAAGCTTGACCCGCGTGTAACAGGTGTTGTTTCACGGGGAGGCTCGTTTCATACGGCTATGATGCTTGCCAGCGGCGCGGAAAATCCGTTGTATAAGGAGTTTGATTATCTGCTTGAGATTCTTGATGAATACGGGGTGGTGCTTTCTTTAGGGGATGGTATGCGCCCGGGTGCGTATGTTGATTCGGTAAAGCTTGCAAAGTCGCAGGAGTATCTCACGCTCGGGCATCTGGCGCGCCGGGCGTATAATGCCGGTGTGCAGAGGATGATTGAGGGACCGGGGCACATGGATTATGCGGAGATTTCGTATAATGTGAAGATGATAAAGGAGATTACCGGTTTTGCTCCGCTATATCTTCTCGGTCCGCTGGTTACAGATATTGCGCCCGGGTATGATCATATTACGGGGGCGATTGGCGGGGCTTTGGCTGCCTGTTCCGGTGCGGATTTTTTGTGCATGGTAAGTCCCTCAGAGCATCTTGCCTTGCCGAATCTGGCTGATATTGTCGAGGGGACGCGGGTTTGCAAAGTTGCTGCGCATGTCGGGGATTTAGAGCGGCGTAAGGATTTGGAACGTGCGCGGGAGGAGCAGATGGCTTTTGCGCGCAAAAATCTTGACTGGGATGCTCAGTTTCGTCTTGCGCTTTTTGGCGGTCATGCAAGGGAGGTGCATGAAAGGGACGGGGAGTGCAAGACGTGTTCGATGTGCGGGGATTTGTGTGCATTGAAGATGGTGGAAAAGGCGCTGGGGGGAGGGAAAAGAGAGGTGTGACTTTTTTTGCGGGCAGCTTTGGCGCGGGAGGCGGTCCGGTGGTTTGCAAAGCTCATTTTTACATCGCGCGACGTGCAAAAAAATGGATATAGGGGGGTTAGACTCCCTCTTACCCTTTTTTCACCCTCGCACCTCTCTCTCCCCCCTCCAATAAAACCTTTCCGCCTCTAACCCGCCCCCTTTAATACACAGCACCGCCTACATGTAAGGTCAATGGACTTTAATGAAGCGATCCTCTCTGTTCTTGACCCGGTAGACACCTGGGTCTGGTACGTCGCTTTTGTCTTCATAGTAGGATTCGGCATATACGCCACCTTCAGGTCAAAAGGACTCCAGGTCTTCAGGCTTGGTGAAGCATGCAAAGTAGCATTCACCGGCATCAAGGAAAAGAAAGGAAAACATGTAATCTCCTCCTTCCAGGCATTCTGTGTCAGTATGGGGGCACGTATCGGCGTCGGAAACATCGCAGGCGTGGCAGCAGCCCTTGTCATGGGCGGACCCGGCGCCATCTTCTGGATGTGGCTCTTTGCCTTAATCGGCGCAGCAACCAGTTTTGTTGAAAACACCATCGGTCAGATCTTCAAAGAGAAAAAAAGCGACGGCTACTTCTATGGAGGTCCCGCCTACTACGTGAAAAACGGACTGAAAAAACCGAAGTTTGCCATCTTCATGGCCCTCCTGATTATCATCACCTACGGCGTCGTCTTCGTCGGCCAGCAGGTCAACCAGGCATCAGCCGCAATCCGGACTGCATTCTATATTGAATCCGACCTTTTCCTTGCAGACGGCAGCCTGAACTTCGGCCTTATCTTCATTGCAGCAGCCCTCGCTCTCCTTGTCGCAGCCATCGTCTTTGGCGGCATCAAGCGCGTTGCAAAAGTCTCCACCTGGCTTGTACCCGTAATGGCAATCCTCTGGATATTACTTGCCATCGTTCTTATCCTTGTCAACTTCTCCCAGATACTTGTCGTCATTGAAACCATCTTCCGCTACGCATTCGGCGTGGAAGCATTTGTCGGCGGTGGAATCGGCGCAATGATTTTAATGGGTCTCAAGCGCGGTGTATTCTCCAACGAAGCAGGTATCGGTTCCATCCCGAATGTCTCCTCTTCCGCCCACGTGAAACACCCCGTCAAGCAGGGACTTATGCAGTCCCTCGGCGTTTTAATCGATACCCTGGTAGTTTGTTCCGCAACCGCATTCGTCCTCATTATGTACACCAACGTTGCCTATGCCGGTTACGCATTCACTGCCGAGCAGCAGGCCGCCTTAAACGGCTCCCCCCTTGTTGCCGAAGCACTCTCCGCAAGCTTTCTGGGACAGGCTGCCCCCTACGTTCTCGC
>R15__coassemble_430_pt1 | contig 41395 bp, 32 predicted proteins | sample R15__metabat2_low_PE_054 | metagenome-assembled genome bin R15 | reverse complement strand
CAATGCCCCCAGCAGTATCACTATAACCGCTGCGAATATGATTCTGTTTCTGATCCTGTTGATGAATCTGAATCCGTTACAGAACCTGTTGCTGAATCTGAACCCGTTCCAGAATCTGTTGCTGAATCTGAACCCGTTCCCGAATCAGTTGCAGAACCCGAACCCGTTCCCGAATCAGTTGCAGAACCTGAACCTGCTCCGGTCTCTGATTCCATCCCCGCTCCGGCATCTGCCCCTGCAAAACCCGCGCGCAAACCCCGTTTGCATACATGCTCCGAATGCGGCCGTGAATTCAGGGCAAGCGAAGTTATGCGTTGCAAAAAATGCGGCGCTATTGTGTGCAAAGAATGCAGACCACACCACCAGTGTAAAAAATAACATCAATTACTTTTTTAACCCAGATTGCCAAATACTATAATTAATGACAAAGAAACTTCCCGTATTCTTGATATGTATCTGCATCTGCATCGCAGCCGCTGCAATTTGCGCAGCCGGTGCTGTAGCTATTATCAATATGCATAATGCAGCCGCCGGCACCTCGCCGCAATCTACTCAGGACACTCCAGTGCCTGCTTATACAGAAATTCTGCAGCCGACTGCAGAGCAAACGATAAATCCGCAGATTTCTGGTTCAGCATCGGAAAATCCGACATCGGTTTATACAGAAATACCGCCTACTGTTTTGCCTACCCAGACACAACAGACGGTTGTTACTCCTACAATAAATCCGACAACGCAGTACACTTACAATCCGACTTCTGCACCCACACCAGTCCCGACTTTGTCTCCTTTGCAGAAAGAAGGAATTAACCTTCTTGCCGGAAATTGGCACGGTTCACAGACGATTTTATTTGTCGCTTCCGGAGAATTTGACGCAGTTTGCAAATCCGACTTTACCGGAACCCTCAGCGGAAAAGTAAACATCGGCGGTTCTCCGACTAATTTCGTTCTTCCTATAACCTGGGAGTACACCGGCAGCCAGAACTTTATTGCAACTACCGGCGACGGTTCAACTATCCCTTTCACTTGTGATGGAACAACACTAACCCTGAACGTCAATCTGCAAAAAAATATTGACTCTTCCTATCCGGACACAACCATCCCGATTATACTGAACAAAATCTAACCCTCTTTTTTTTCATCCGGTATTTTTTTACCTTAGTCACGCATATACTATTCTATGTCAAAAGGAACGACTATAGCTATTACTGCTGTCTGTATTCTTGCAGTTGTTATAATTGCCGGAATTGTGATGGTAGGCACCGGAATGATTACCTTTAATCTGGGTTCCGGAAACCAGGGCGCATCCGCAGCACCGACATATGCAGCACCAACGGCTGCAGTACAAACACCAGTACCGCAGGCAACCACCGGATTAATTCAGACACCTGCTGCGGGCGCAGAATTGACTTCCCTGCAGAAAGAAGGTATTTCCCTTCTTGCAGGAAAATGGTATGGCAATGACCCGATATCAGTAAAAGTGCTTTTTACGTCAATTACCATGCCGTCTGAATTCAATGCAGAGGCAAGAGATGATTTCACTGCATCGTTCTGGGGTACTGTTGATGATGTCCCCACTATGGATGAATCGCTTTCTTTCTACATCAATGTTATCTGGGAATACAAAGGAAACAATCAGTTTACCGGAACAACGGACGATGGTTCACTGATTGAGTTCACCTGCGACGGAGCATACATAAACATGGTTGTCAACCCCTATCAGCATGGTCTTACCGACAATTCCATGGCTAACATGGACATCCCGATTAAACTTCATAAAGTCTAATCCCCTCTCTCTTTTTCCACAGGTATTTACACTTTGCCAACCCAATAGTAATGCAGTATTAGTCATGACACTGCAGCAAAAAAATATCCTTTCGGTCCGCGACATGGAGCGCGGGGAAATAGACCATATTCTATCCGTTGCCGCGGAATTTGACCGCGGCAACTTTACCGGCCGTGAACTCGACGGAAAAATTCTTGCCGTACTCTTTTTTGAACCAAGCACCCGTACCAGAATGTCCTTTTCCTCTGCCATGATGCGCCTGGGCGGCGGCGTATTGAATCTCGGCTCGGTCGAGGCGTCTTCCATCTCCAAAGGCGAAACACTTTCAGACACCATCCGCGTCACCTCCGGCTATGCAGACGCCATAGTCCTTCGCCACCCCAAAGAAGGCGCCGCCCGTCTTGCAAGTCAGGTTGCAACTGTACCGGTAATTAACGGCGGCGACGGCGCCGGACAGCACCCTTCGCAGACACTGCTTGATTTATACACCATCCGGGAATCCATGCCGCTGGAAAATATCGACATCGGCATGCTCGGCGATTTGCGCTACGGCCGCACCGTCCACTCGCTTGCATTCGCGCTTTCCAAATACAACCGCATCCGGATTCATACCATCGCGCCCGAAGGACTTGACTTCCCCAAAAACCTGCGCGAAGATTTGTCCGAAGAAGGAATCGAACTCATCTGTCATGAAAAAATCGAAGAAGTCCTGCCCGAACTCGACGTTTTATATGTCACCCGCCTTCAGCGTGAACGACTGCCCGACCCGGTTGCATTTGCCAATTACAGTGCAATGTACCGCGTAACACCCAAACTTCTTGAAACGGCAAAACCCGGCATGATTGTGCTCCACCCTCTGCCGCGCGTGGGCGAAATCGACCCCGGCGTTGACGCCCTCCCGTGTGCTAAATACTTTGAACAGGCGCACAACGGCATACCGGTGCGCATGGCAATGTTAAACGAGGTGATGAGCCAGTGAAGCATCTTGATATCTCCCAGGGAATTGTTATCTACACGATTAAAAACGGCACCGTAATCGACCATATTACCGCAGGACAGGGCCTTGTTGTCCTGCGCATATTAGGGCTTTTAAAGGGCTCAACCACCCGATTCACCCTCGCCTGCAATGTTGTCAGTTCCCGCGGCGGACAAAAAGACCTAGTAAAAATCGAAGACCGCGAACTTTCCAAAGAGGAAGTGGACAGAATTGCGTTAATCGCACCGAACGCAACTATCAGTATTATCCGCGATTTCAAAATCGCCGAGAAAAAATCCGTTGAAATCCCCGCAGAAATCAGAGGCGTTATCACCTGCCCGAACCCGAACTGCATAACAAACACCAAAGAACCGGTGGAAAGCAGATTTGTTTCCCATCCGCGCGGATACCGCTGTGTGTACTGCGATGCGGTTATCACTCGCGATATGGATTTCGCAGAATTCATCTGAACATTTTCTCCACCGGATAGAAAAGAACACATCACCCTTTTTTGTCCTGTTTCAGGACCATATAGATACTTTTTTCTGTTTTCATTCGTAATCTTTATCCCTTTTGACTAATAGACATATAGTATACTAATCTTTTCACTCAATGAGACTGATAAAATGATGCATGAAACCAACAAATCAGACAAAAGATATGTGAAAGCAGAAGCAAAGCTGCGCAATGCGCTGCTGGAACTGATTGACAGATATGGTTATGAAGCAGTAACAATAAAAGATATCGCAGAAGAGGCCGGAACCGGAAGAGCGACCTTTTACAAACATTACAATACGAAATCCGAACTGCTTGCCGCCATTGAACAACAGATGAAAGAAGAAATTTCAGCCGTGATTTCTGCCTCCTTTCCGGGAACCGGCCGCGAAGCAGCACTTGCGCGGGTAATTGCGCTTCTAACCTACTTTGAAAACCATATCAGACCTGCACAGGTTCTTTTCGGCAAAAACGGCAGCGTACAGTTCCAGCAGGAAGTCCGTGATATTCTCTGGAACGGCTTCCACTTAAACAACAAAAAATTATCCGATATCGAACGGCATTCCAGAATTCCGACCGAATACCTCCAGTATCTCAACTACACTCACTTCCTTGTCATGCAGGCATGGATTGCAAAAGATAACCGTGAAAGCCCCGAAGAACTCGCCCGGATTATGGCGGAAATCACCAACGTATCCAATGCCTGGGTGCATGAACCCGGGTACAAATAATTTTACCCCTCCTTTTTTCCCTGCGCGTGCCTTTTCCACAGAAATCTTCCAAGAATTACGGCAGCAGCAGCCAGAACGGCTGCAAGAACCACAATCCATGGATTAATCAGCCAGAGCGCAATCAATGCTTCGATACTAAGCCCCAGCGTCAGTGTTGCAAGAATACTGCCGCTAAAGACAATAGGCATAAGAATTTTCGGATGCATCGAAAGAATCCTCCCGATAATCGAAGTGTTGATAGCAGACGACCCCATAAAAGGTATATACATGAAAAGAAACAGCCCGGTGCCTGCAAGCCCCTTAATCCACGGTTTGATTTCAAGAAGATGCGTAGTTTTGCGGGTGAAAAAATCCAGCACCTGTCCAAGCAGCGGCACTTGCAACAGCAGGTCAAAATTATAGGAGATAAGTACCGCAAGAACCATATCGACCGCAAGAATGCCCAAAACCGCCATCCTGAGCGGATAGCCTGCTGCAGGCAGCGTCACCTGAATAGATATACCGTGTTTTGCCAGCGCATCAAGAATATAACCCCCGCCAAGCATTGCCGGAAGGACACTTTCCTTGCCAAACCCCGGCAGCATATACACCCCGAGCAGAATAATCAGCGAAACCCATTCACAGAACGAAAGAAACAGCCTGAAAAAAAAAGCAAGCAGCAGACCAAGAACTGCCAAAACACCGGTGGAAGCAGCCAGTCTTGTTTTCAGGTCCTGCTTATAGTAATCACTCATAAGTTTTCAGGCTTCAGGAATTTGCGCGTAAATCTGCTCCAGAAATACGCAATTACCACAATTACCGCAATAAGTATCAGTGCAATTAAAATCCCGAGCAGCGGATGCACATTCCACGCCTCGATAATCACCGAGAACCCGAAAATCACCGTAAGCGTTGAAAGTAGACTGCCCAGGGCTACAAGCCCTATTGCATGCACCGGCTTGTATCCCAAAAGCCGCGCAATAACCGAGGTAGTCATAGCGCCCGAGCCCTGCAGCGGAATATACATGAAAATAAGCAGCCCCGCGCTTGAAAGACTCTCAATCCACGGCCGCTTTTCCATGATTTTCTGCGCGGAACGCATAATCCAGCGAAGCCACGGTCCTACCACCGGGATTTTCAAAAGCAGCGAGAAATTCAGCGTAATGAATGCAGATACAAGAATATCAATGCCGACAATACATAAGATTATCACCCATACCGGATAGCCGGAAATAGATGAAGTATCTATGCTCATGTGGAACACATCGGCCAGCAGATGCTGGATGTTTTCGCCAAACATCATGGCAGGAACAATTGTTTCCTTACCAAACGGCGGCACAATATATGCCACCATTAACAGGATTAAAACCGTCCACTGCATCCCGGGCGCGCTTTCCCCTGCAAGCGGCGGGAACAGTATAAGGAGAACCAGGAGAAGAAGCCCGAATACCGCCAGCGGACCGATAAGATACGCAATCTGGCGCAGTATCCCGATTGTTTTTGCCGACAGGCTCTTTTTCTCCTCAGACATTGTAATAGTTTTTATTCCTGCGTAAATATCAGTGTTTACTTTTTCATCCAGGTAAGCAGAATGCCGTCATCGATTTTTTCCGCGCTTTTCAGCGTAAGGCGCGTGAAATCCTCCGGGTTTACAAACCCGTCGCCGTCGGCAAACGTCGGCGCATCCCGCCCCCCGATAATTAAGGCGCCCACATAAATCCTGATTTCATCAAAAAGGCGCTCACTCATCAGAGACCAGAGAAGCGTGGCACCTCCCTCGACCATGAGTTTTTTGACACCCAGGGCGCCGAGTTTTTCAAGCGCCGCCGCAAGGTCGACTCTCTCGCGCCCTGCTTTCAGTACGACAGCGCGCGCCTCAAGTTCGGCGCACGCATGCGCATTTGCATCCTCGCAGGTAATTACAACTACCCTGCCCTTCCCTTTTTTGAACATATCAGAGTCAAGCGGCATCCGCGCCTTTGAATCAATCACGACGCGCATAGGATGCACGTCTTTACCTGCCGCCGCGCGCGCGACTTCAAGTTCCTCATTTTTGAGACGAAGCGACGGGTCATCGGAAAAAACCGTGCCGATGCCGACCATAACCGCATCGCACTCGGCTCTGAGCCGGTCAACACGCGCGAAGTCCTCCGGTCCTGAAATTCTGGTCTGCTTGTGCATACGTGTTGCAAGTTTGCCGTCCAGGCTCATTGCAGCGTTAATGATAATATACGGACGCATAGCTGGAATTTTTCTGAAAAGAGTGTAATTTAAGGGGAATTACTTTACTCCGCCTTATTGTTTTTCTTGTATACGTTCACACCGACTCTGATATCAGGGTACTTGCGCGATACCGGCTTGTTGCCAAGAGTTGAACCGATGGTGATGGTCTTTCCGGACTTAGACAGACCGAATTCCTTGTTCAGGTCAATCGTGATGGTAAGAATACCCTTCTCATCAACAGAGGTCTTTACATTTTTCATATTTCATAGTATGCACTGAATGAGTAATAAATCTTTGCGTTAAACCGGGGAAAAAAGAGAAAAAAATTCAGTCCTGCGAAATGCCTGCCATCTTTACATAAGCACCGTTGCTTCTCATGCTGACCTCGGGTTTTAAGACATTACCGGTAAGATAGAGATTTTCCCCGTAAATCGTTCCGCTCGGCAGAATCGTCTTTACAATGTACAGATTTTCACCCGCATTTGTCCATGCCGTCTTTAACACTTTAGTCTCACTGCCGTCAGTGGTTATCCAGTACTGCGACCCTTCTCCGCCCATATCAAACACATAGTAAAGCGTGCAGAGCTTCCCGCCCTCCTCGTTTAAATACGGAATATCCTGCGAATATTTGTATGTTCCGATAATCGGGTCGGTAATATCATATTCCGGCATATTTATACATCCTGCACAAAAAATGCAGAATGACACAACCAGACATGCTGCAAGCAGTATTCCTGATTTTTTCATACAGAAATATGGGTGATACTTCGTATTATACTTATCTTCTTGCCAAAAAAGGATTGCCGGATTATTTACCGATTACCTTATCCACCCGGACAAACTCCCCGATGGTTGCCTCATACGTCTCCGAGCGGAGCGTATCGCCGTCCAGGCGCAGATTTTCGCCGAAAATAGTGCCGTCAGGATTGATAATTTTAATCATATAGAGATTATCCCCGAGATTTGTCCAGGAGATGTCAAATCTGCTGGTTAAACTGCCGTCTTCTGCCTTATACCAGCTCTGCAGCCCGCTTCCGTTCATATCAAACACATAGTACAGATAATAGAGGTCCCCGCCCGTCTGCCCGATATAGGGTACCTGCGTCGAGTACTCATATGTTCCGACAACCGGGTCGCCTGTCGCGATAAATCCCGTCGACTTAATATTTCTGATAAATACGCCGTCATTTTTATCATCCGTTTCCGAGCGGAGAATATCACCGTTTAAGTACAGATTCTCCCCGTAAATGGCGCCGTCCGGATTGATAATTTTTACCATGTACCGGTTTTCCCCGAGATTTGTCCAGGAGATTTTAAAGGATTCAGTCCGGCTTTCGTCCGTTGCCGTCCAGTTCTGCACACCGCTGCCGTCGGATGCAAATACATAGGCCAGTGAATACAGCGTATCCCCCTGATTCCCGAGATAAGGCACATTGTTTGAATAATAAAATGTTCCGACAATCGGGTCGTTGGGGTTTTGACCCGGCGTGGTCGCGCAGCCGGCGCAAAACACCAGTGCTGCAGCAAGCACAACCGCGCAGCAAATGCTACTATATTTCATAACAGATAATTAGCGGTACTACCTGTTATAGTTTATCTTTGTGAAATGAGGAAAAAAGAAATTTATTCAGAGGTATAGTTATCGAAATAACCCTGAATAAGAACGATTGGGGTGCCTTTGTCGCCGGAACCGGAAGTTAAATCACACAACGAGCCGATTAAATCGGTAAGTCTGCGCGGAGTAGTGCCCTCCGATACCATCTGACCGGTCAAGTCACCGTCTTTTTCCTTGATGCGGTCCTTGATTGCCGCTTTAAGCGCGTCGCCGTTGAGCGCGCTGAAATCATTGTCCGCGAGATATTTGAGTTTCAGCTCGTTGGGCTGGCCCGAAAGTCCCTTGGTGAATCCGGGAGATACCACCGGGTCTGCAAGTTCCCAGATTTTTCCTACCGGGTCCTTGAATGCCCCGTCGCCGTACACCATAACCTCGACCAGTCTGCCGGTCTTGTCCAGCACCATCTGCTGAATCTTGGTGACAAACGGCTCGCAGGAGCGCGGGAAAAGTTTCAGTTTGTCCTCGGTTGCCTTGTTCGAGCCAAGAAGACCGTATTTTTCATTGTAGCCGCTTCCGTCGATTGGCGACGTCATGATTTCATCCATGCCGAGGACAATTTCCGCACCGGCAGCTTTTAAGAGACGCTTGGTTCTTTCTCTGGTGTGGATATCGCAGTTTAAGACTTTCTTTGCGTACGGAAGAATTGCACGGCAGTCGTTTGCAAAGATGATTTCACATTCCGCGCCGCATTCACGGATTAAGTCGCCGTAGTACTGGACATAGTCGACACCGGTGAACGGGTGTTTGTTTTCGCCGAAGAGGTCTCTGTACTGCTGTAAGGTAAGCACATCTCTGTATGCGTCAATTCCTGCAGCATCAAGTGCATCCCAGGACACAAGGTGATTTCCTACCTCATCTGAAGGATAGGAAAGCATCAGTACAATTTTGTCTGCGCCTTTTGCCATGCCGCGCAGGCAGATTGCAAATCTGTTTCTGGAAAGAATCGGGAAAATTACGCCTATTGTTCCTTTGCCGAATTTTGCCTGCACGTCTTTTGCGACGTCGTCGACAGTGACATAGTTGTTCTGCGCGCGTGCGACAATAGATTCGGTTACTGCTATTACATCATGGTCATGCAACTGGAATTTTTCGGATTCTGCCGCCTTAATGACTGAATTTACAACAATTTCTGCCAGGTCGTCACCATTTCTGATAATTGGTGCACGGATTCCTCTGGCAACGGTTCCAACCATTCGTTCCATTTTGGAAAAATCTCCTACTATAATTGGATGTAAAAGCGTATAAGGATTTTTCACAAGGTCCGCGCGCACATGTCTCTTCGAGCGTAATGAAGATACCTTTTCAACGCCAATAATTCTTGCATGCCGGATATAGATATAGTCTTGGTTGAGCCGCTGTATGAGGGAAATATCGGATTTGCCTCGCGGGTTATGAAAAATTTCGGATTTCACCATATGGTTTTAGTTAATCCGCCGAAGATAACCGTCGAGGCCGAGGCGCGCGCGTCGCATGCAAAAGATGTTTTGGCAAACGCGGAGGTGCTTACGTTTGATGAGGTAATCGCGCGCTCTGATATTGTGGTGGCGACCACCGGCGGTCTTGCAAAATCAGTTTCCAATCCTACGAGAATGCCGTATTATTCGCCCGCGGAGCTGCGTGAGATGATTAAAGATGTGAACGGGCGCGTGTCGATTCTTTTCGGGCGGGAGAACTGGGGGTTAAATAATGAGGAAATCGCTCGCTCTGATATTATCTGCACGATTCCAACGTCTGAGGAGTATCCTATTATGAATATCTCGCATGCCATCGGTGTGGTCTGTTATGAGCTTGCACATCTTGCGCGCGGTGAGTATCTTGTTGCAAACAGGCAGGAGATGGATGCGCTCTATGACCACATAAGCCGGTTCCTTGATGCAGTGGAGCATCCGATGGAAAAGCGGGAGGCAACGATGCTTCTTGCGAAGCGAATTTTCGGCAGAACGCGGCTTACAGTGCGGGAAGCAAGCACTTTCCACGGGATTTTGCGCAGGGCGGAGTGGCATCTGAATCATCCGGGAGAAACCTATGAGTCGGCCTCGCTTGCGTCTGAAGAGGATGCATAATTTTTCTTTTTTCGGGATGTCAAATCGATGGTATTAAATACTCACAAGTCAACCTTATTTACGCAACTCTTACAGGAGTAAGAACAACTGCAAGCATCGATAGTGTAGAGGTTATCACTAGGCGTTGCCAACGCCTAAACTCGGGTTCGAGTCCCGGTCGATGCACTTCTTTTTCTTGTGTTTTAATCAGGTAGTTTCCTTTTGGTTCGTCAGGCTTTAAAAAATCTGTAAAAAAAGGTGTGCGGGATTTCCTTATTCACCCGCACAGTTCTTTCAGCACCGCAGCGAGCGTATCTATTTCCGCTTCCGTATTTAAAAACGACACGCACACCCGCACGGTTCCCTCGCGCGCGCCAAGGTAGCGCATCAGCGGCTCGGCGCAGTGCATACCGGAGCGCACTGCAATGCCATGTTCATCGTCAAGCCATTCTGCGATTTCATGCGGGGCATAACCGTCCACCGTGAAAGAAACCGCCCCGATGCGCCGTCTCTCATCTTTGCACACATACAGATGCACGCCCTCTATTTTTTCAAGCCCGTCTATAAGGCGCTGTGTCAACATCCGCTCGCGCGCCGCAATTTTATCCATGCCGATTTCAACAAGATAATCTGCAGCAGCGCCCAAAGCGATGCCCCCCGCAATATGGGGCGTGCCTGCCTCGAACTTGTGGAAACCCTTCGCCGGCACAAAATCCGTGTCACTTACTGACTCAATCATGCCCCCGCCGAGGACTGACGGCTTTAAAATGTCTTCCTTCATCCACAAAACCCCCGTTCCCGTGGGCCCGTACATTTTGTGACCGGAAAACGCATAGAAGTTGCAGCCAAGCTCTTTCATATCCAGTTTCATATGCGGTGCAGCCTGCGCGCCGTCAACGAAGAGAAGCGCGCCGTACTCTTTGCACAGCGCCGCAATCTCAGGTACCGGTGTTACTGTGCCGCAGACATTGGATGCATGTGTAACCGCCGCAAGCCGCACCCCACCTTGTGCAAACACCGCGCGCAAAGCATCCATATCAAGCGTCAGGTCCTCGCGCAGCCCGACAACCTTAATCACTGCGCCAAAGTCGCGCAGGGCGCGCCATGGAAGCAGATTCGAATGATGCTCGAGCACCGATACGACAATCACATCACCCGGCCTGATATCCAGGCCGCGCGCGACGATATTTACCGCTTCCGTCGTGTTTTTCGTGAAAACCGTTATACCCTCTTCCCCGCCGATAAAGGATGCAATCTTTTCATGTGCATGCCAGTACTTCTGCGTTGCAATCCGCGTCAGGCGATGCACACCCCGCCCTACATTCGCGCGGTAATTCTCCTCAAAATCCGTGTACGCATGAATAACCCCGCGCGGCGAAAACGCCGTGGCGCCGCTGTCGAAATAGATTTCCTCACCAATCATCGGAAAATCCGCGCGCAGTTTTTCTACGTCAACCGCTGGTGCGGGCGCCGGCGCAGGTTCTGGTTCATCAATTTCCACAACATCGCCCGCCTTCCCTTTCGGCATCAGCGCGGCAACCGACGCCGGCGTGCTGCGCCGGATTGGCTCCCCGGACAAATTCAGCTTTTTCTCCCGGATGATCTCCTGCATCTTGGGGGGGAGCTCCTTCCAGCGCCACAGCCCCCACTCGATAAACTCCCGCGGCAATCCCCGCTCATCCGCCCATTTTTTCAGGAACGCATCCCAGCGTGCGGCCATTTCCGGATGGGTTCTGTGCATCGTCTCCAGCTCCGACTCAAGCATCGCCGGACACAGATAGCATCCGATGCGCTCGTAACCGCGCGCATACAAAGGATTATACGGGATTTTACGCAGCCACAGATACAAAAACACATCCAGCGCCCGCCAGGACCGGATGGGCGATACATTCATCTGCAGCGGATTTGCCGGATTCTGTGTTACCGCCTCAATTCCCGCGCGGTTCCAGGACTCATACCAGCGGTTGCCCTGCACCGTAAGACACTCGCCGGTTTCTGCCAGGTGCACCTTGAGCGGATTTAATTTCAGCAGCTTGCAGCACCAGCGGTGATCTTTTGCCGGCGGGCCTGCTTTTTCCACCGCCTGCCAGAAATTGCCTGCCTTCTCGATAAATTGCACATTCTGCGATTTGACAAACTCTATTGTTTCCGGAAATTCCAGACCTGTATCGATGAAAAACGCCTCCGTGACGCCTGCTTTCTGCGCAATATGCCAGACTGCGGTACTGTCTTTTCCGCCGGAAAACGAACAGTTCACCTTCGGCTTTAAGGAGAGATTCGCCCGGATTTCGCGTACTGCTGTGCGCTCAAGGTTTTTCAGATGGAACGCATTCTTTTCCACGACCTCGTCCCAACCGGGATTTGGCATCGTCAATGCCTGCTCAACCGAGCCTATTTCCTTGATTTTGAGCGTGTTTCCTTTCAGAATGCCGGTACCGTACTTGTTTTTGTACTGCACAATCACGCACCCGTCTGAAATGCCGCGGTTTTCCACCGTGACTTTTTTGCCGCCGAGACGTCCCTCTGGCAGGTTTTGTGCATCGGTTTCCAGATTGATGATGCCCTTGTCTGCCTTGCCGATGAAAAACGGCAGGGCTTCTGTCTCGATGTCAATTGCAAAGCGCCGCTCGACTGGGTTAAAAGAAAGACGCGCAAACCGGATGCCGTTTGCAATAATCAGGTCGTTTCTGTCAAGCCCTCCCTCTTTATTCAGCACAAGGATTTTGGGCAGCGTTACTTTTTCGCCGAATCGGTCCTGTACCAGGCGGCGGATTAATGCGTAATCCGCCTCCAGCGCGGGTCTTACATCATAGGGCTGCTGCAGCGGTATTTTTATCGAATCCGCATTGCAGAAACAGGTTTTTGCAATCAGCGGAATATTGCATTTCGGACACCAGAATAACCATTTCATGATATCGGCGCGCATCGTATCTTTCCGGGTGGTCTCAAGACCTAGGGATTTTACCGGCTCACTCCGCGTTTTGCGGTCTTTTTTTGGCGCCCGCCTTGAGTTTTGCGGGGTTTTGTCAAAGGATTTTTTCCCGTTTTTCTTATCGGCCGCTTTTGCGGCTTTATGGTAGTTGGGTTTTTTGTATTCGTGCGGCACGGTACAATATATTGGTGTTTTCTATGGAATAGATTTATGCATAATCAGGTGTGCACAGGTGCATGTGCGCATGTGTGCGCATCTATTTATACCCTTCATCTCTAATAGTATACTAACAAAAGGCAGATCACCCATGGTTTCCAATCCCCTGTCAGATTTCATACACAGCATCGGCGACAATTTCACCGGCGAAGCAGCCCTCATGTTTTCCGTATTCATCGTGCTGGTCTGTGCCATCCTGGTTATTTTTCTCGGACGCAAACTCAAACTCCCGCTGATTATAGGATATTTTATCACCGGCATACTAGTAGGACCCTCCGTATTGGGACTTGTTACCACCGACCAGGTGGAACTACTGGCCGACCTCGGCATCATATTGCTGATGTTTACCATCGGACTTGAAATATCCTTGAAAAACCTGCTCTCCATGAAACGCATCGTCTTAATCGGAGGAGGCATACAGGTATGTCTGACCACCATTGCAATGTGGCTGATAATGCACTTTATCGTCGGGCTCTCTCCTAACACATCCTTTTTAGTTGGCATGATGGTTGCAACCTCGTCGACTGCCATCGTCCTCTCGCTTTACCAGAAGAGCGGCGAAACGGAACAGCGCCACGGCAAAATTGCATTAGGCATACTGATATTCCAGGACCTTGCGGTTATCCCGATGATGCTCATCTGCCCGATACTTGCCGGCTCCGATACGAGTATTGTCGATTCACTGATTGACCTTGCCATAGGTATCGTTATTTTGTTTATTGTGCTCGTGGCGGCCATTCATCTTGTCCCGCGGATTTTGCAGAAAGTTGCCCAGACGAGAAGCAGCGAACTGTTTATTATTACGGTTGTTGTCATCTGTTTCGGGATTGCAGGAGCAATGTCGCTTGCGGGCATCAGCCTTGCACTCGGCGCGTTTCTGGCAGGTATTGCCATCTCCGAGTCGGACTACTGTCATGAGGTTATCGGTCAGGTAATGCCTTTGCGTGACATTTTAACCAGTTTCTTCTTTGTCTCCATAGGCATGATGCTGAATCTGTCGTATTTCTTCGAGCATATTGTGACGATTGTGTTAATTGCGGCGGCGGTTCTTATTATCAAGTCCCTGGTCAATTTCGTTTCCATCAAAGCAATCGGACATGTTGCCGCGGGCACTGCGCTTCTTTCCGGCATAGGCCTTGCGCAGATTGGTGAGTTTTCGTTTGTCCTGGGTACCGAGGGGATGAATCTCGGGTTCCTTTCAGAGGAGGTGTATCAGATTTTCTTAGGCATTGCGCTTTTGACGATGATTGTTACGCCGCTTCTGATAAAGTTGGGACCCAAAGCCGCGGCAGCGGTTTCCAAAGACGATACGAAGCAGAAGCAGCCGGGCGCAGGGACTTATGTGTCGTGTGAGAGGAGTGATTCGCATGTCATTATTGTGGGATATGGTCTTGCAGGAAGATATGTCGCAAGTGCGCTGAAAAAAGTACAGATGCCCTATATCATTATCGAGATGAATCCTGATACGGTGGCTGCCGAGCGAAAGAAGGGGGAAAATATTGTGTACGGTGATGCTTCGCATAAGGCGATGCTTGAGTTTGCGGATATTTCCCATGCGCAGACGCTTGTTGTCAGTATTCCGAATATGGATTCGGTGAAGGCGATTATTTCTCTTGCGCGGCGGATGAATCCGAAGATTGGTATTATTACACGCTCACGGTTTATTGCGGAGACGCCGACGCTTTACAAGCTGGGGGCTGATGAGGTGATTGTGGATGAGCGTGAAGCGGCTATTCAGGCATTTCGGCGTATTTTATCCAATGAGCAGGTGCCGCTGCAGGATATTGATTTGTATGCGCAGCAGCTGCGTAACGATATGTACAACAAGTATATTGAGACGCCGATTAACTCGCGCATCAAGCGTGAGGACCGGGGTTCTTCGTTCATGAACTCGATTCTGTTAAATATCCGCAGAAGTGAGGAAAAAGAGTCGGTGAACAAGTCGTTTGTCGAGCAGGTGCGTGTTGAAGAGGGTTCGGCTGTTGCAAACAAGATGCTTTCAGAGGTTCATCTGCGGGGTGATTTCGGTGTTTCGGTGATTGCGGTGCGAAAAGCAGGGGCTGATGCGGTTGTGTCGCCTGACGGGGAGACGAGGCTTTGTCCGGGGGATCTTGTGGTGGTTATCGGGGAGCGTGAGTCGATTCAGAGTATGACGCCGCTGTTTGTGCGGGGGTAAAGGCGAAGTCAAAACATTTTATACAAGAAGACACAAACAAATAAAGCATCTATAGAATACGATACCATGAAAACAATAACCGGCTCGGCCCTCTGTAAAACCTACGAACGGGAAACCGTCCTTAACGCCGTACGCAAAGCGATAAAAGCGGCAGGCGGCCTTCCCGACGTAAAAGGAAAGAAAGTACTCATAAAACCAAACCTCCTCTCCGAAGCCGCGCCGGAACGAGCCGTAACCACTCACCCCAGCGTAATCTGGGCCGTAGGCAAAATCATTAAAGACGCCGGAGGCATCTTATCCATTGCAGACAGCCCCGGCGCCGGAATCGTCTACAGCGTCCACTCCCTCAAAAAAATCTATAAAAAATGCGGCATCGAAGAAATAGCCAAAGACCTCGGCATTGAACCGAACCTTGACACCGGCTCACAGGACAAATCCTTTGCCGAAGGCGTCATCATGAAACGCTTCACCGTCATCAACCCCGTCTGCAATGCAGACATCGTAATATCAGTATGCAAACTCAAAACCCACATGTTTACCCACTTTTCCGGCGCCGTTAAAAACACTTTTGGCGTCGTCCCCGGACTTGACAAACCCGTATTCCACTCCCGCTTCCCCGACAGCATGGACTTTTCAGAGATGCTCGTAGACTTAAACGAGCTTATTAAACCCGACTTCTGCATCATGGACGCCGTCGTCGGCATGGAAGGCGACGGCCCCCAGGGCGGCAACCCGCGCGAGGTGGGCTACATCCTTGCCTCGAAATCCGTCTACGGACTTGACCTATCTGCACAGACACTTATCTCCATGAGCCCCGAATGCATCGGAACCACCATGGCCGCCCTTCGCCGCGGTCTGATTGACGAAGTCTGCGTCAAAGGCGACGAAATAGTGCCCATCCCCGACTTCGTGCACCCGTCAACCTACCGCCATCCCGAAAACGAGACCCGCCCGATACGTAAATTCTACCGCAAACTGCAGCGGACCGGAAAACTCTATGCGCCAAGCCCCGTAATCAATTCCAAACTCTGCATCGGCTGCGGCAAATGCGTCCGAATCTGCCCGGTAAAGGCCGCGAGTATCAAACAGGGCAAAGCATCGTTTGACCTGACCAACTGCATCAGATGCTACTGCTGCCATGAAATGTGCCAGTACAATGCGATAGAGTTGAAACGGACACTTGTCGGAGAAGTACTGCACAGGGTTGTGCGTTAACCGCCCGGTTCAAATACTACTAAATAGATAGCAAACAAATACTGTAGTACTATGTATAAAACATCATGGCTGTTTGCCGCCCTTGCTTTTCTGCTGATTGCAGCCGTCTGCAGTTCGGGCTGCATAGCCGAACTGAACCCCACTCCCGACGAAGTAAAAATCCGCGGGAATATTATTTCTGTTGACCCGGCTTATGTCTCTAACGATATTATCTGGGTACTTTTGCTGAACCCGAATAATTACGAACCGGTACTGTTTTCTGCGGTAGAAAGTTATCTGCCAAGAGACAACCCGGTTATCGAAGTAGGATGCGGAATCGGCGCACTTTCCGCGTTTGTAAACGACCTGCTCACCTATCCTGTGGACCAGGTATCCATCGAACCAAACCCCCATCTTCAGGAGGGACTGAAGAAAACCCAGGAGGTCAACAACCTGCGCTGCACTTTCCTTGAAGCAGCAGTTGCATACGGCGCGGAGAAGGTCGAAATGCAGGTGTCCAGCAATATCCTCAACAACAAAGTATTAACCACTGCACGGGAAGACACCGTTTTAGTTGATGCCACCTCTCTTGAAGAAGTTGCAAAAGATGCAGGGTTTACTAATAAGAACCTGACCATTATTATGACCGCTGTAGGCAGCGAACATACTATCGTGCAAAAAGAAAGTGCTTTCTTTAAAGAAAATGTGGATACGGTTATTTGCGCTGTGTATGCCGATGGAAAAGCAAATGCAGACACCTTCACCACCCAGATGCAGAAAGCAGGGTTCAGCGAAGTCTACAGCGCACCGGATGAATCAGGCGGCTTCACTGTTGAAGTCTACAAGAAAAATCCGGATTATACGATACCCTCCTTTAACGCAGGAAACGAAGATACTCCTGTCCCGACACCGGATCAGACAACGGCACCGGTCACTGCTGCACCAACTGCAGCAGCGCCGACTGCAGCAGAACCGACCAAAGCCGCAGCCGAAACCACAACTGCGTAAATCCCCCCCTCTTCTATTTTTCCCGGAACTTATCTGACGCTCTTTTATTCTTACAAAGCCTATAATATTGTAGATATGGCAATACTTTCAGGAATGAGTGGCGTCGACCTGCGCGCGGTCTGCGCGGAACTAAAGCTGGAGCTCCCGCTCTGGATTGGCAAAATATATCAATACAGCCCGACAGAATTTGGATTCCGCTTAAACGGCGAAAACAAAAAACGCCTGCTTTTGTATGCCGCCGCCGGTTCCCGCGCGCATCCGGTAACTGAGCTCCCCCCCGCGCCGAAAAATCCTTCCGGCTACTCCATGTACCTGCGCAAATACATCGAAGGCGGCAAGGTACTCAATATCTTCCAGAAAGGAATCGAGCGGGTGCTGGTTTTTACCATCGGCAAAGGGCCGGCTGAATACAACCTTGTCATCGAACTCTTTGACGAGGGCAACCTGATTTTAACCCGTCAGGACGGCATTATCCAGAGCGCGCTCTCGCAGAAACGCTTCCGCGAGCGAAACGTTATCCCCGGCGCGCAGTATGAGTTAACCGCAAAAGACCCCTGCGCGTATTCTTTCGAGGAATTCAAGGCGCTTATTACCGAAGAGGAAAACGATATTGTCCGCGCCCTTGCCATACAGCTGAAACTTGGCGGAGTGCCTTCTGAGGAAATCTGCCGGCTTTCCGGCGTATCAAAGAATATGCCCTGCAAATACGCCGATGAAGCCCAGCTGATGCCGGTCTATGAGGCAATGAAGACCTGGCTTGGTTCACTTTGCGCGGGTGGCATCATTGATGAAAAGGGCGCGTTTCCTTTCATCTCCCCGGCGCGCGAGCCCAAAGCGCGCTTTGACTCATTTAGCGCCGCGCTGGAGGCTTATTATCCGAAATTCGCTGCGGAAAAAGTACTTGAGGCCAAAAAGAAGCTGTCTAAGGAAGAGCGGATTTTAGCGCAGCAAAACGAGGCGCTGAAAAAATTCGAGCGCAAAATCGCCGAAGCAAAGGAAACCTCCGACATCATCTACGCGCACTACGGCGAGGTATCTGAAATCATTCAGATTCTGGACGCCGCAAGCAAAAAGATGTCCTGGCAGGAAATCGGCCGCGTTCTGAAAGAAAGCGCCCTGCCGGCAGCCAGACGGATTGTATCAATAGACGCGGCCAATGCGGCAGTAACGCTGGATTTGGGCGAAAAACTGCGGCCGGTTATTTATGTGCATGAAACACTTGAAGCCAATGCCGGCCGCTACAGCGAGGTGGTGAAAAAGTTCCGCCGCAAAAAGGAGGGCGCGCTTAAAGCCATGGCTGCCGGCGTCAAACACGCGGCGCCGAAAAAAGCGGCCGGTCCGGGCAAATTAAAGCCGAAATGGTATCACCGTTTCCGGTGGATGGAAACATCCGACGGCGTCCTTGTCATCGGCGGGCGAAACGCGGACCAGAACGAAGAGCTGGTCAAAAAATACATGGAAGGAAAAGACACCTTCCTCCACGCCGATGTGTTCGGCGCATCCGTCGTTCTCGTCAAGGGAAAAACAGAGCGCATGGACGAAGCCGTGCAGTTTGCGGCCTCGTATTCGCGGCTTTGGTCCGGCGGCGCAGCAAGCGGCAATGTAATTGCGGCACAGCCGAATCAGGTAAGTAAAACCCCGGAGGCGGGCGAGTTCGTTGCTCATGGTTCGTTCATTATCCGGGGCGAGCGCACTATCTATAAAGACGTGCCCCTGGAGGTTGCAATCGGCATCATGACCGAGCCGAATTTAGCGGTCCTCGGAGGAGTCCCCTCAGTAATCGAGGCAAAGACCAAAGTCTCCGTGCGCCTTCGCCCGGGCACATTTGAAGGTAACGACGTGGCAAAAAAGGTGCTGCGCCGACTGCGCGAAGCCCTGCCCGACGCTGAAGAAAAAGCGCTGAAAACCGTTTTGAATACCGAAAGCGTTGCGGCGTTTGTTCCGCCAGGGGGCTCTGATTTAGTCACATGAAAGCAGAAACCCCTGAGCCCTTAAAGCGTGACGGATTCGGTGAGTACAAACTCACGCCCGAATCCTTAGACGACCTCTGGCATCTGTCGCACTTAATTGGTGCAGGCGACACGGTGTATGCCGTAACGCTGCGCACCGTAGACGCGCCCACGGACAAACTCCGGGCGGAAAAACTGGAAAAGCGGCCGGTAAGAATCGGTGTTTCTGTCGAAAAATCCGAATTTACGCCGGATGCAAACCGGCTTCGCGTCTTCGGGGTGATTGTGTTTGGTCCTGACATCGGGCAGCACCACACACTGAATGTAGAGACGGGTTATGAAATTTCGGTGGTTCGCAAATGGAATGCGGTCGACCTCGACCGCATCAGCCGTGCGGTAAGTGCGTCAACGAATAACGTTGTGCACATCGCAGCCGTTGAAGACGGCGAGATTGAAATCTATAGGGTGCGCCAGTTCGGGCCGGAAAAAGTGACCGCGTTCACGCTTGGCAGCGGCAAGACGGCGGGTCTTGATTCGCGCCAGGGGCTTTTTGCCGCGGCGCTCGAGGTGCTTTCCAAGGTGACGGGCAATATCGTCGTCGCGGGGCCGGGTTTTGTCAAGGATGATTTTATCCAGTATGTGAAAAATACCGCCCCCGCCGTCGCGGAAAAGATGCTTGCGGCAGATACGCGCCGCTCGGGTCGCGGGGCGGTGTTGGAGGCTATCGGCAACGGTGTTTTGACGCGGCTTGCAGAGGATGTGCAGCTTACGCGCGAGGTTTCATTCATGGAGGAGCTTTTCATGCGCATCGGGCAAAGCGGCGCGGCTGCCTACGGCCGCGCCGAGGTGCAGACGGCGGTTGATTACGGCGCGGTGGAGACGTTTTTAGTCGCAGACTCGCTCATCCGCGATACGGATGTCGCCCGGCTTATTGAGGAGGCAGAGACGGCCGGTGCAAAGGTGGTGGTGCTTTCAGGCGCGTTTGAGCCGGGCGAGCGCCTCGCCGGCCTGGGTGGCGTTGCGGCGTTGCTGCGGTTTAAGGTGAATTAAGGGAGGCGTCCCTTTTTTTGCAAAAGTAGTTATGGTTTTACGTGCATTATAGTTGTACAACTGAGGAAAGGTACGTTATGCTTACTATTGACGACAGCAACAGACCTCGCGGTCCGCTGGATTTTGATGAAGATAGATTTGTCCGTGATTACAGTATTACGTACGCGTTTTTGGTAAAAGAAACAGAAAAGACCATTCAGCTCATGAATGAACTGAAGCAGAATAAGTGCTGAAAGGATGAAGATATTCGTCATTATTGCCGGACCGAACGGCTCCGGCAAATCTTCATCCGTTACCTTTTTGAAAACACCTGATTCGCCGCTTACAGCACACGGCATACAATTCTGTGACCTTACGTATATCAATGCAGATATCTGCGCGACAACCAATCCTGCAATTGCAAAAATGCCTCCGGGAAAAGAAAAAGACCTTGCTGCATGGAATGCGGTAAATGAGTGGAGGGCCGATGCGCTCGAAAGCGGGAAAAATATCGTCTGGGAAACGGTTTTTTCCCATCCGTCCCGGTTGGATGAAATTGCCCGCGCCAAAAAGCTGGGCTACTATGTTCTCCTTATCTACGTGACCACGCTGTCTCCTGAAATAAATGTTGAGCGGGTAAATCGCACGGCAGAGGTCGCACGGAAAAACCGTGCTCAACTCCTCGGCGAACCGCCTCGGAGCCGTGCTCACCTCTTCGGCGAACCGCCTCAGAGAAATCCGTGTTTCGCAGCACGGTCACGATGTGCCGCATGATAAAATATTTTCCCGCTATGCTCGTACAACGGAGCTTTTGCCCGATATGCTGACGGCGGTTGATGAGGCGTATGTCTATGACAATTCAGGCTGGGCGCCGAGACTGACGTTTAGTAAAACCGGCGGGGTCTTTCGCGCCTGCGAGGAACTGACAATCGGTCCCGAGCGCCTTGCCTGGGTAAAGGAGCATATTATAAAGCCGCTTGCAAAGCGGGAGATTGAGGCGGGTGTTTTTACCCTGTATGAAATGGAAATAGTGTTTACGCGCAAAAAATACGGGGAGTAAGGATTCCTCCTTACGTCCGCAAAAACATTTTTTCCAGTTTTTCTTTTCCAAGCACAATAACCGTAGGCCTGCCGCGGGGGCAGGTGTAGGGTGATTCTGTTGCATACAGCTGGCGCAAAATACGCGCCATCTGTTCGTAGTTCAGCTCGGTATTTCCTTTCACCACAGCGCGGCAGGCGGCCGTTTTCAGCACGCGGTCGAGCACGTTTTCCCTGTCTGATGCAAGGCCGTCTAATGCCTGCGCCAGTATTTCATGAATGACCAGTGCGTCTCCGAGCCGGTCGGAGACCACCGGCACTGAGCGTACCAGCCAGGTCTGTGCGCCGAAGGGCTCTAAAACGTATCCTGCCGCCTCTAATATCTCCTGCATATCAGGCATTGCCGCCGCCTCGCGCCGCGTAAGCGTAATTTCTATGGGTACAAGAAGCTCCTGCCCTGCTTTGCCCTGTCGCTTTAAGAGTCGGTCATACATGATGCGCTCATGGGCGGCGTGCTGGTCGATGAGGACAAGATTGCCGGCAGCGTCTTTGGCGATGATATAAGTCCCGCCAATCTGTCCTAATATCTCGGGAATAGCGGTCGGCTCTGCCGTGACCGGCGCGGGCGCCGCTCAGTCTGTTTTGCCGCTGCAGCCGCCGCAATATATGGCGCCGCTGTTTTAAACGGTACTGCCGCCTCATGCACAAAATCATCCAGTTTCGGAAGGCGCGGCGCCTCTGCTTTTTGCGCCTCGGCGGCCGGCGCGGCGGTAAAAATCCGCTCTTCATGCAGCGAGGAATAAACTGCGTCCTGCACGGAGATCATAACATCGCGCTCGCGCGAAAGGCGTATTTCCCGCTTTGTCGGGTGGACATTCACATCGACTGCGGCAGGGTCGAGGCGAATGTCCAGAAATGCCGCGGGGTACATGCCCTTGGGAAGAAGCGTGCCGTAGCCCTCGCGCACCGCCCACTGCAGAGAACGCGATACAATCTGGCGGCCGTTTACCGAAAGATAAAAGCGCGTCGGCGTACTTTTCATATCGCAGCCAGGCTTTGTTACAAGACCGGAAACTTTTGCCAGTCCGAATTCGCCTTCGACCGGTATCAGGTCCTTTGCAAAGGAAGGGCCGAAAACCCCGCCGATAACATCGGCAAGCACTCCGTTTCCAAATGTCCTTAGGCGCTCTTTTCCCTGATAGCTCATCACAAAGGCGACATCCGTATGTGCCAGCGCGATGCGTTCTACAATGTCATAGACATGCGACAGCTCGGTTGAAACCGCTTTCTGGAACTTTTTGCGCGCCGGCGTGTTGAAAAAGACGTCCTCGACGGTGATTGTGGTTCCTTCCGGGGCGCCTGCTGCTTTGTGCTCTTTGACCTCGCCCCCTTCTATTACGAGTTTAACCGCCTCGGGCGAGGCAGAATTTCGCTCTTTTGAGATGAGGGTAACTTTGCTGACCGCGGCGATACTGGCTAAGGCCTCGCCCCTAAATCCGAGCGTTGCGATTTCAGCGAGGTCTTTGGGCGAGGTGATTTTGCTTGTCGCATGCTGGCGGAAAGCAAGCAGCGCGTCGTCAAACGAAAGACCGCAGCCGTTGTCGCCGATAACGATTTTCGTTACTGCGGTTTTGTCCGCTGACAAATCCACTGTTATTTTCGCTGCGCCCGCGTCGATTGCATTTTCCACCAGTTCTTTGACAATCGAGGCCGCCCGTTCCACCACCTCGCCTGCTGCGATATGGCTTACCGTCTCCTCATCCAGAATATGAATCCGCGTCATTTTTATTTTTTCTCCAGAAGCAGTTTCAGCTCGTTAATAAAGGCAAGCGCCTGCATCGGCGTCATATTATACGGGTCCGCGGCGCGTATTCTGTTTTCCACCTCCGAGGGAACCGGCGCAGCCGCTGCAGCCGATGCGGCCGGTTCTGCGTCGATTAAAAGCATCTGCGTGTAGTATTTGCCGCCCCCGCTGCCGCGTTCGCCGCTTAATGTCTCTTTTAAGATTTCCTCCGCGCGGGTGAGGACTTTTTTCGGCACGCCCGCGATTTTTGCAACGTGGACGCCGTAACTTCTGTCGGTTGCGCCCGGAATGAGTTTACGCAGGAAGACAATATCATGTGCATCCTCTTTTACGGCGAAATGGTAATTTTTCACCCGCCTGAGTTCGGATTCCATCGAAATCAACTGGTGGAAGTGTGTTGCAAAAAGCGTCCGCGGGCCCTGACCGCCTTTGCCGTGGAGATATTCAAGCACCGCGCGGGCAATTGAATATCCGTCCACCGTGCTTGTCCCCCGGCCGATTTCATCCAGCAGAATGAGACTTTTGTCGGTCGCATTATTTAAGATGTTTGCAAGTTCCAGCATCTCGACCATGAAGGTACTCTGACCTCCGGCAAGGTCGTCAGAGGCGCCGACTCTGGTAAACACGCGGTCGACAATACCGATGCGTGCAAACCGCGCCGGAACAAAGCATCCTGTCTGCGCCATAATGCAAAGCAGGGCGACGCTGCGCATATAGGTTGATTTTCCCGCCATGTTGGCGCCGGTTAGAATCAGAATCTGCTTTTCGTATGAGCTCATTTCGGTGTCGTTTGCGACATAGCCTCCCGGAACGGAGTTTTCTACTATTGGGTGGCGGCCGTCGCGGATTAAGAGGTCAGTTGTCTCAACCAGTTCCGGTCGGACATAGTTGTTGGTGATGGCAAGGTCGGCAAAGCCGGCGAGCATATCTATTTGTCCGAGGGCAATCGCTGCATTTTGCAGCGAGTCAACGCTTGCACCAAGACCGGCGATTAACTGTTCATACAGCGCGATTTCGAGCGCAAGAACGCGGTCGTCTGCCTGCGCCATCTTCGCTTCGCGTTCGCGAAGCGAGGGAATCGTAAAGCGTTCTCCGTTTGCGGTGGTCTGTTTGCGTTCGTATTCGGCGGGCACTTTGTCGAGATTTGCGCGGGTTACTTCGATATAGTAGCCGAATACGTTGTTGTAGGATACTTTCAGCGATTTTATGCCGGTGCGGTCGCGCTCGGTCTGCTGCAGATTTGCTATCCATTCGCGGCCGTTTGCGACAATATCGCGGTATTCGTCCAGTTCGGCTGAGTAGCCGCGGCGGATAACGCCGCCGTTTTTGTAAACCTGGGGCGGCTCGTCGGTTACGGCCGCATCTATCAGGGATGCAATCGCCGAAAAATCCGGGATGGCGGCGATATTCTCTGAAAGGAGTCTGCCCGCGTCTTCAAGCTCTTCGGCAAGGGCGGGCAGTTCTTTCAGGCTTGCAGATAATGCCTGTAAATCCCGCGGGGATGCGTTTTTATAGGCAATGCGGCCTGCTATCCGCTCGATATCCGAAAGGCGCGACAGGCGGCTTCTGATGTTCATCAAAAGAACCGGTTTTTCACAGAGCCAGGAAACCGCGTCGTGTCGGGCCGCGATTTTGGAAATCACGGTTAGCGGCCGCGGGAGCGCGGTGCGCAAAGCCCGCGCGCCCATCGGGGTTTTGGTGCGGTTTAAGAAGCCGTAAAGCGTGGTGTCGTTTCGGTCGCCGCGCAGGGGCGAGAGGATTTCAAGATTGCGCAGGGTGACCGCATCTAAAATCATTGCGTCTGTGTCGTATTTTTTCGTAAAACTGCGGATATGCGCGGTATCGGTTTTCTGCGTCTCTTTTACATAACGCACGGCTGCTGCCGCCGCTTCAAGACACAACGGCGAGCTGGTGTCAAAGCCTTCAAGGGACGTCACCCCGAACTGGGTGCAAAGCGTCTCTTCGGCCTTTTCAAAATACGGCGCGCGAAGCGGGGAAATGACTTTGTGCGTGGCGGCAAAAAAGGTCACGAGTTCTGCGTCGATTGATTGCGGCACCAGTATTTCGAGCGGATTGTACCGCTCGATTTCCGTGGCAAGCGCTTGCCCGGCAGCCTCGGTCTCCCGCACAAAAAATTCGCCCGTGCTCACATCCAGAAAGGCGATGCCGGCGCAGTTTTTCTTTTTGTCGAAGGAGACCGACATCAGATAATGTGCCGAGGCGCCGGGAATCACATCAGCGTCTATTGCGGTTCCGGGCGTCACGACTTTTATCACATCGCGCTTGACGCAGCCTTTTGCGGTTTTGGGGTCTTCCATCTGCTCGACGATGGCAACCTTGTAGCCTTTTCGTATCATCCGGGGAAGGTAGAGGTCAACTGCATGGAACGGGATTCCTGCAAGCGGGATTTCTTTTCCTTCGGGGTCTTTCGAGCGGGAGGTTTTGACCAGGTCCAGTTCGCGGGCGCAGATTACTGCATCCTCAAAGAATGTTTCATAAAAATCCCCCATGCGCATGAATAAGATGCAGTCCGGATACTGCTCTTTAAATGATAGGACCTGCTGCATTGCGGGGGTGTATTCTTTGATGGATGCCATATATGATAATATATGGGTTTTGTCGGGTAATGTATCTGACGATTGAAAAGTTTCACCGGTGTTTTTTGAAACTGATTTTCCCCGGACTCTTTCCGCTATCTTTTATACTTCCAAGAACAAATAATAGTGGCGTACAGACATACTAAGCGCGCGCAAATTTATGCGCGCGTGATTCTGTTATACAGGTCTGATGCCGAGATAGTCTAGTCCGGAAGGGCGGTGGATTCGAAATCCACTGGCAGTGATGCCTCGGGAGTTCAAATCTCTCTCTCGGCGCTTATTTTGCTGAAATTCGTTGTATATGAACTTTTTTTCCAAACTACGATACATTTGTAAAATGCGTGTTTGTCAGACGTGCGTCTGACAAACTATCAATGAAAATTTCCGGAAATAGTTCAAAAATGCATATTAACATCCCAAAAACATTTATATACACGAAAAGATAATTCTAATATAATGCATTTGTCACAAACAGTGTGATAAAAACACAAAGGAGGTAACATTATGGACTCATATGCAATTGAAAAAACAGGCGTAAGAAAATTTACCGTCACTGTCACCAGTCCCAAAAAACTCCGTTGGAAACCATTAGACTCAACCGGAATCTCTATTACCAGTAATTCTGTCACCAGCGACGGCAGCGGTAAAAACTACACCTGGGACATCGAAGTAGAACGTCCCGGTTTTTACGAACTGAGAATGCTCAAGCAGGGAAAAGACGGTGTTTTCCACCGGATAGTTATCCCGATAGCGGCTTCCAGGTAATTTTTTATTTTCGATACCATGCCTGTGCAAAATAATTCATCTCTTCTGCTCCATTTCAAAAGTTTCCGCTCTGACGGCGAACTGTTTGAAGACACGACCAAAGGTGAACCCCAGTCAGTGGTTCTCGGTCAAAAAATGATTAACCCCGCCTTTGAAGAAGCACTTTTGGGTAAAGAGGAAGGCGACTGTGTGACTGTCACTCTTGCGCCGGAAAAAGCCTACGGCAAATACAACAAGCATCTGGTTATCCCGATAAAGCGCTCCAAATTAAAGCTGGAGAAAGAACCGGAACCCGGCAGTCTGATTCCGCTTGAGGTGAAAGGAAAACAGTATGTGGTGACGGTTTTGGAAGTGAAACCGTCAAAAATCGTGATTGACGCAAATCACCCGCTTGCAGGGGAGACGATGCGGTATGAAATTACGGTGGTAAAAATCCTGGATGAAAAATAAGGGGAACAGTTACAAAAACCCTACTTCTCCTTCCCTTCGCTGACAAGCCCCGCATAGAGTTCCCGCAGCTCCTTCACCGCAACCGGCTTGCCTAAATGCGCATCCATTCCGGCCGCAGCCGACTCAGCCCTGTCAGCATCCGTCGCATTCGCTGACATTGCAAAAATAATCAGCTTATCCGCCCCCGCAATTTTACGCATCTCCCCTGCCGCCTCGTGACCGCCCATAACCGGCATATTCACATCCATTAACACGATATCATAATACGCCGCCCCGCGCCTTCTGATAATCGCAAGCGCATCGACGCCGTTTTCCGCCGTATCAATAATGACCTCCTCATCGCTTAAGAGGTCACAGACAATCTCTCTGTCCAGCTCATTGTCGTCAACCACCAGAATGAATTTACCGGCGAGAACCGACTCTCTGGAAGCCTTCAGCTCCGCAGGAATCGCGCTGTCAGACCCGCGAAACGCCTCCGGATGCTCTGCAATGCCTTTGAGTTCCAGCGCGTACTCTTTGAACTCATCCTTGCATTTCGCAAAGCAGGCAAGCAGCTTTTCTGAGAATGCACCGCACTCGCCGGCTGTAATCATCCTGAAAGCCTCTTCATAAGAGTACGCATCCTTGTAGCAGCGCTTTGAAACAAGCGCATCATAGATATCCGCAATTGAGACAATCTGGGCGGCGATGGGAATCTCATCGCCTTTTAGACCGAACGGATAGCCTTTGCCGTCCCACTTCTCATGATGATACATGCACACATCCAGACTTAACCGGAGGTAGTCAACACTCCAGTCAAGCGGCGCTTTTTTCAGCACCTCGCAGCCCTTCTGGCAGTGCGTCTTCATAATCTCGAACTCCTCCGGCGTGAACCTCCCCGGCTTTAAGAGAATCGCATCCGGAATCATGATTTTACCCACGTCATGGAGAGCGGAGACCGTTGTCATCAGGTGCACCTTGTCAGGCGTGAGATTATACTCCGGGAGGTTTTCCATCACCGAGTTTGCAAGAATGCCGGTGAATCCCTTGACACGTTTGATATGCTCGCCGGAATCATCATCGCGGCTTTCGACCACGTCGCCCAGAAGTTCCACCACATCATCGCTCATGCGCAGGAGAGCCGCATTCTGCTTTTCCAGTTCCGCCGTGCGGCGCGCAACCAGGTCTTCGAGCACCCGTTTCTGTTGCTCGCGCTCTTCAATCTGCGCGGTGATATCGGTTTGCATACCGTAGAACTCGCCCGAGGCGTCCCCGCGCCTGAAGACGCGGCCGGCAGAGTGGAACCAGCGCCAGACGCCGTCTTCTCCTTGCATCCGGTAGGTTACATCATAGGGCGTTTCACCTGTCCGGTCGCGCACCGCGGCATTGAATGCAGCAATGGCAGCCTCCCTGTCTTCGGGGTGGAGAAGCGTCATCCAGAAATCCGGGTCATCAGGCATGTTTGGCCAGTGGACAAGCTGTTTAAGCTGGTCTGAGTGGTGCTGGGCGGCAAGTCTGCCCTCTGCGTCGATATCAAAGGACCAGGAACCCGAATGATTCACATCGGTAAGGAACTCGTTTCTCCTGATTTCCAGTTTTGCCGAGTCAAGCGCGGCACGCACCTGCTCTTTGAGTTTTTCACGCTCATTGCCCTGTTCGTCCATGAAGCTGAAACCTGCCGCGATACTTGCTGCCGTGCCGTCGTCTTTTCTTCCAAGAACATAAATGGTAAATGTAATCCATTTGTCGCCGCCGCCGGCAAGAGGTGATTTGTAGGAGTACGTAAGTTTGTCTTCGGCGCATAAGAGACGTCTGATGGTCTCAACATCTGCAAGCCGGGTTACGTATTCGCGCGCATCGCCGTCAAGTTTTTTGGCATACTCCTGCACGAATCCGGCAAACGGCGCGGATTTGCCCACCGGTATGGTCTCAAACCATGGCGAGGGTTTCACGGCTTTTGCAAGACCGGTCTCAAGGTCGACGGCAAAGAGGGCAAAGAAATCGTTTTCAATCTGCTCATGCACACGGCGGAGCGTTATCGAAAGGTCCTTGTTTGCAAACGAGTAGAAACATTCCTCCTCATCAAACCGGTTGATTTTCATCGTGTACCACAACGGCACGCCCGATGAAATATCCCGGTACTCGATTTCAAGCACCTTGCCGACGGCAAGCCTGTCGCAGACAGTGGCAACATCGGCCGCCTTAATCAGCCGCCAGCGGTCTTCGAGATAGACGTCGCTGGTCACATATGCAATGAAATTTTTGGTGAAACTTTCCTCTTTGCCGTACTTTTTGTTCAGTTCTTCAGTGCGGCTGAGGATTTCATAACTGTCGGTCTTCGGATTGACCGCATACAAAGACAGACCGTTGGAGAACTGGTTGAGTGCTTCGATTTTGCGTTTCTCCTGCTGCTCGAGCACCTCCTTTAATTTCATCTCCTCTTCGGCGTTGAAGACGCCGATAATGATGTGCGTCTTTTCTGCGTCCTTGTAGACAATATGCATCCGGTACCAGACCGGCTTCGCGTCGAAAACCAGCCGGTAGGTCCAGTCAAAGTATTTCTGCTCTGAAAGGATTTCGCGGATGAATCCGGGGTTGAGCACTTTAAGAATGCCTTCGCGGTCTTCGGGGAGGACGGAGTTTTCCAGGTTGACCGCGGTGTCTTTAAAGAAGTCGCCGGTGTCGGTGAAACCGCTGTTCATCGCATCATAATCGGTGGCTTCCTTGGTCACAATCGTATAGGAAGCGGTATCCAGATTTACATCATAGAGTGACTCAAAGTTCTGGTACAGCGAAAGTACACGCTGCGTATTTGCATGGAGGACCTGGAGTTCGCGTTCCTGCGCGGCTTTTGCCTCCTGCTCGTTGTCCATGTTGATGCTGAAACCGAACAGTTCCCCCGTGCCGTCTGCATGGCGCATAAATCTGCCGGCCGAGTGATACCAGTGCCAGCCGCCTGCGTTGTCGCGCAGCCGGTACATGACGTCATACGGCGTTTTTCCCGTGCGGTCGGTGACTGCCGCAGTAAATGCGGCAAACGTCTTTTCCCTGTCATCAGGGTGGAGAAGCGCCTTCCAGTTTTCCGGCGCATCTGCGATGTGCTGTTCAAAGTCCCGGGTGACTTTTCCAAGGTTTATGCCCGTAATGTTTCCATTGACATCAATTGAATAAGACCATTTCACCGAGCCTAAAATTTCATGCAGTACATCAGTGCGGCGCACCGCCTCGGCGAGTTGTTCCTTCTGGCGTGCAACTTCAGCGGCAAGTTCAAGGCGTTCGCGTTCCTGTGTGTCAATCCGGGAAACACCGAATACTGCGGTCTCTGCCGCGCCGCCGCGCCGGGACAAAACGATAATCTCGGATTTCATCCAGACCGGCTCTGCTCCCATGTGCGGTGAAAGATAGGTGTATTCAAAGGAATCTTCATTCTGCAGCAGTTTTTGCTCGACGGCAATGTCGGATGCCAGAAGATAATGCGTCTTTGCCTCGCCGGAAAGCGAGGCTGCAAAATCCTTCATGAATCCGGTATAAGACTCCACATCCGGACGCCCGCGGCTAAATCCTGAGGTCTTAAGCTGCTTAATCTGGTTTTCGAAGAAGTTGATGACATGCAGTCCGTCAAAGTGTTCGGTAAGCGTGCCTTTAATCAGGCGGTATAAAATCTCCTCGTCTTTTTCAACAAAACCGATGGCAACTTCGTCATTTCCTATAGAGGTTACGGTCATTTCGTTCCAGTAGACATAGCCGTTCTTTTTCGTGCGGTAGTCTGCCGTCACCGTTGGCGCCGTCCGGAGCTGTTCCCGGAGGAAGGCGTACTCCATTTTCGTGCGCATAAGGCTTTGATCAGGTTCATAGACGACCGTGTTAATAAAGAAATCCTTTGCCGCGTTAAAGTCGGCAAACTCCTCGCCTGTCCCCTGGGAACCGGGAATCATTTTCAGATTCGTAAATGAAGCATCTGATATATTCACGCGGAAGGCAATGTCATACTTGTTTGCAATATTTTTGATAATGCTCTCTGTCTTTTCCGCGTCGCTGAGCTTTGCCTGCAGCTCTTTTTCGGCGCGGGTTTCCGCGGTAACATCCCGGAATGCAAGCGCCGCATGGTCTGCATCCTCGCCGCGGATTAAGGTGCAGCGGTGCGTTGTTTCGCCCGCATCGCTCACGATGCCTGTTTTCATGTTGAACGTGAAACTGACGTCTTCGGCTTTGTCAAGGGCGGCGCGGACCGCATCAGGCTGCAGCGAGGTGTAGACGCGCCCGAGGTCAGAGGCGGCAGTCGCCTTTCCTAAAAAGTCCAGCACCTCTTTATAGGAGATAACCGTACCTTCTTTGAAGGTGTCGCCGTATTTTTCCGGCGCGCGCAAAATACGAAGCATGCCGCCCTTCAGGTCCGCATAGGAGGCAAAATCAAACGAGTTCAGGAAGTGGTCCGAAATTGCCATCCGGCGTGCCAGGAGCTCTTTTTGTTCGCGCTCTTTGGCAAGTGTTTCGGTGACCTCCGTTGCACAGACAACAAACTCGTTTCCGTCATAGCTTACCTTGATGAAGTCAAAGACACAGGTTCGCTCTTTTCCCAGCATAATGTCGGTCATTTCGATACTGAACCGGTCGGCGGATTTAAACCGGGCGCGGACATAGTCGGGGCTCGTCATCTCAATGCAGCGCTCGCGGTCGCGTTCGGCGATGTTGTTTCTGACATAGCCGCCCATGGACTCGGAATAGGATGTTACCGCACCGTAGGTTTCACGATAGTCATCGACAATCTTCCAGGTGTGCATGTAGTCGCGGGATAAATCCACGTAGTACACCGAAACAAAGGTGTCGGCGAGTTTTGCAAGGGTGGTGTGTTCCTCGTCGTTCTGTTTCCTTTGCAGAATCTCGCTGTAGGCGACCACGGCGATGTTTTTCAGCACATCGATGTCTCCTTTGGCGCGGTTCGGGTTGTCGACGCCGATAAAGCCTTCGATAACGTCGCCGTTCATAATCGGCGCTGCGACGAGCGAGTCGATGTCCTGCATTTCGAGAATGAGCCGCGTCGTTTCGGTGTTGTGCTCGCTGTCAAGCGCATCCATATAGAAGGCGCCCTGGCGTCTGAACTCATCCATCCAGCCGTCAACGACCTCGGAGGGCACATTCTGGAGCAGCTGAATCATCGGGTCGATGCCTTTTTTGCACCACTCGTAGGTGTTGACTACCATCATGCGGTCCTGCGAGTATTCGAAGATGTAAGCGCGTTCGGCGTCGTAGAATTCGCCTGCGTTCTTTAAGAGCTCGTTAATCGCTTCTACAGGGGTCAGTGTGGCGGTGCCCAGAATGTCAAAGCATTGTCTGACTGCCTGTTCGGTTCTGATTTCATCGTCGCGGAGGGAAAATGCGGCGACGATATGTCTTGGGACCGCATCTATGTCTTCGGTTTTAATGTAGGCTGCTTCCATCCAGCGCCAGTCGCCGTCGAAGTTGCGGCGGAAGGTGATGCGCATGGATTTTTTATGTGCGAGTTCCTCGCGCACGTGCGCGGGTTCAACGAAGGCAAGATATGCGGGCTGCTCGTCGGGGTGGATGAGTTCCAGCGCGTATTCGCGCATTACGGTATTAAAGTCGGTGTTTTCGTCCAGAGTGTGCTGAACGGATTTAAGGATGGCGTTGAACCGGTAGATTTTATAGAGGCCGGTGTCGAGGTCGAAGTGGTAGAGGGAGACGAAGTCGTTTGCAAGGCCGCCGATTATCTGGAGGTCTTCTTCAAGCTGCTGTTCTTCGGTTTGTTTCTGCTGTTTTTCGGCAACGTGATTCAGGGACACAAGGGTGGTGATATTCTGGTGCCAGCCTTCGAGGCGGATGGTATTGGTATTTGTATCGGGGGAAGAGAGACTGCGCGTCCCTCCGGTTCTATGCTGCTGCAGTGTGCCGTCCGGGTGGTGCCAGGTGTAATGGCATTCCGCGTTTTTGCCCGCGCTCATTTCTTCAAGCGCGCTTTCCATGAGGGCGCGCGATGCGGGGTCGATGTTGTCGTACCAGAGTTTGCAAAGCGTTTCGGGCTCAATGCTTTCCTTTTGGCCGAGAAGGGCAAGCATGGTTTCGTCTGCATACATCCGGGCGGGTTTTCCGCCGTCAAGTTCGAGCGCCCAGGAGCCTATGGCGGATTTCGGCGCGGTTTTTGTCTTTTTCTTCGGCATGGCTGTATTTCTCCTGTGGTCACGAGTCCGGCGCTCATCTCTGTATGAGTGTGGATTTGTGGTGATAAATTATTACTTGGCGCGCTTTGTATATATAGGTATCGTGTTTGAGTCGGGGGGGGGGCGTTTCGAGTGGATAGAGGAAAGGGGACCGGGCTTACCGGTTACCTGAAATTTTTGCACATATGTGCAAAAATTTCAGCTCAATGCCCGGTTCCGCACGTCTTTTCGCATCAGTGTGTAGAGGATAAAGAGATAGGCAATGACTTTTACCGCAGTAAAGAGGGTGATGTCGAGGAAGATAAGTTTGGATGCGGCGCTTATCAGGCTGAAGAGAGTAAAGGCAAGTGCCAGATACCAGAATGCTTTCCATCCTTTCAGCAGTCCGAGGGCGACCGCGCCCTGAAATACTCCGACAAAAGTGGTAAATACGCCGGCAATCAGGGCAAGCTGTGCCGCATCAGTTATACCGAAGGCGCCGGAGTGCATGTATTTCGTGTACATGTCTGCAAAGGGTCCCAGAAGACCCGGGTCGCTTGCGGCGCATCCCGTCCACATGATAATGCCTGCGGCAAGGCTCATGATGCATGCCCCTGTGTAGAGCAGGGCGGATATGAGCAGGAGGACGGGAGGTTTTTCCATGGGTGGTGCTATCCGTGGCTTTTTCTGATAGAGATAGGTGCGGGCAGGAGATATAGGTTTGGGTGCGCCGGGTCGCTTTCGCTCATAACACGAATCGCTCGGCAGAGGTCGCACGGAAAAACCGTGCTCCACTCCTCAGTTAAAGCCCCGAAGCCGTGCTCAACCCCTTGGTCGCTTCGCTTCCGCGGGGAAAAGCACGGAGAAAAAAGAGCACGAAATAGGCGGTGAAAAATCAGGTCAGACTCTCCTCCTACAGCCCCTTCAAATAGACCTTATGCTCATACATCGCCGCATCCGCCCGCTTATACACGTCCTCAAGCGCCTTATCCGCCCCCGGCACAAAATCCGCCATACCCGACGCAAACGAAATCTTCGTATACGCAAACGCATCCTTCTTCACCTCATACTCAGCCAGATCATGCACCGACTTCAAAAGCACCGCACGGTTCGTGAAATCAGACCCCTCCAGATACACAATAAACTCATCGCCTCCGACACGATACACCGGACTGTGACGGAACACACGGCAAATCTCACTGCAGCACCGCTGAATATACTCATTGCCCGCCTCATGACCAAACGTATCATTGACCAGCTTCAGCGAATTCAAATCACACTCCACAATAGCAAACGGCTTTATACTGCCGTCAGCAATCGCTGCATTCACCGTTTTCGACTTCTCACGGAACGACGCAACACTGCCCACATGCGTCAGCGAATCCCGCATTGCAAGTTCCGACACATACTCAAGCTTCTCCTCCCGCTTCTGAATCTCATTTTCGAAAATCTTGCGCTCTTTTTTCAGCCGCTCCCGCTCGGTAATATCATAAGCTACCGAAAGCGCAAAAATGTCTCCAGACATCGCATCACGCGACAGATACGTCAGATACCTGCGCACCTGCCAGCCAAACCGCGCCGAATCCATCTCGCAGACAAACTCAGGCATCGTCTCCCCCTGGTTAAACTTTGCAATAAGCGAAGCAGAAGACATTTCCTGAATGTACTTCTCCTTATCCGCCGCAGCCGCATAATGCGTTGCAACATTTACAATAGCCGTGTCATAGGCAGGCAGCGGCTCTGCAATCATTTTTGTCACATCCTGCAGCCTGCCGTCCACACGCTCCATGATAGGCGGCAGAATCCTGTTCTGCGACAGATTTACCTTGATGTAACTGTACGCCTCCGAAATAATCGCCCGCTCCAGGAACGCCCGGTCAATTTCAGCCGCACGGACTTTTTCCTCCTCGCCGATACGGTTGATAATATTCGTATGCAGCACCGCCGCAACGCCCCGCAGCAGGAACAAATCCTCGATAGACTCCCGCGGATTTTCAATACCGATAACACCTACCAAAATCCCGTCCGCATAGACCGGCGCAAGCGCAATCGACTCGATACCGTCTTTGAGCATCTTCTCCCGCATTTCAGGCGCTGCCTCTTCCGGCGTGTGATACCAGGCATAGCCCTTTTCAGCAAAAACCGGCAGATGGGTAAGCAGCGCCGAATACGGCAGCTCGCTGTCGAGTTTCATATGGGGCGCTATACCATCTGCAAGCCACATCGCCGAACAGACAATCCGGCCGGCTTTTTCATCGCACTCGAACTCATGTACCCGGTCCGCGCTGTAATAATCGCCCACCACTTTTAAGAGGGATTTTACTGCAGACTTGACATTTTTCTTCGTGTCAAGAGAACTGATGCATGCGCGCAGCGCCCCAATCTGGCGCTGATGCATGCGTGTAATATCAATTTCGCGGGTGATGTCGGTAACTCCGAGCACAAGACGCTTTGCCCCGTTAGCGGCGCGGGCAGGTACAATCCGGGAGCGAATCCAGTAAAGCATGTCATTAATCATCCAGCGGGAGACAAGCGTTGCCGACTCAGATACCGCCTGCATATTAATCAGCTTTTCCCGGCTGAAGAACTCCTTGAATGCATTCTTGTCCTCGGGCACGACAAAGTTAAGAATGTCGGCGCGGATGTTGACATAGAAATCGTCGCTTGCGCCGAGTTCATTGAGGAACACATCGGCGTTGCTCCGCTTCGTGTTCACCGAAAGCCGGAATCTGCCTGAAACCGCATCGATGAAATAGAGGGCCTGGAAGTCCTCGGAAAGAAGCGAGATAAGCTGCACGCTTAAGCCGACGGAGACGTCGCCTGATTCCTCTTCGGGTGAGGCGGGTTTCTCCGGTTTGTTTGCCTGCATATCAGCATCTGCCCGGGCAAATACGTCGTCGAGCGCTTTGTCACAATCCGGGTCAAATACCGCCATACCCACGGCAAAGGAATTGTCAGGCATATTCTCTTCGTGCGGCATGGAAGAGCCCGCTTCGCGCAGCGCGGCGGTCAGCGTTTCCACTCTTAGATAGTCCTCGCCTTCGACGATGATAATGAATTCATCGCCGCCCACCCGGTAGATACTGCTGTAACAGAAGATATCCGAGATAATACCGACACATTCCATGAGATAGCGGTCGCCCACCTCCCAGTTGTATGTGCTGTTAATCAGTTTCAGGCTGTTCATGTCGCATTCGATGACGGCAAAGCCCGGACAGGTTTTTGCGTCAATCAGTAGGTTGAGTTCGCGGGCGCGTTTGGCATAGGCCGCGGCGTCGCTAACTCCCGGAAGCGTACATTCGCTTGCATTCAGCGCGGCAGCTTCCTGAATGTGTCCCTCGCGGTCGCCGGCGAATTCAATGTCATGCATGGCGGCCGCCTTGCTGCGTTTCACGTCTTTGGCGTAAGCAGTGAATGCGTCCAGACAGCGCTCGAAGCAGGCGAGGAGTTTGTCGGAGAATGCGCCGCATTCGCCGTCTTTAATCATCCGGCCTGCCTCTTTGCAGGTGTAGGCGGATTTGTAGCACCGGTCGGAGATGAGCGCATCGAAGATGTCGGCGATGGAGACAATCTGCGCCTCAATCGGGATTTCATCGCCTTTGAGTCCTTCCGGATAGCCTTTGCCGTCCCACTTTTCATGATGGTACCGGCAGATTTTGCGGCTGACGTCAAGATATTCCGGGCTCCATTCAAGCGGCGCCTTGTCCAAAATCCCGCATCCCTTCTCGCAGTGCGTCTTCATAATCCCGAACTCCTCGGCGGTGAGTTTTCCCGGCTTTAAGAGAATCTTATCCGGGATATTGATTTTACCGACATCATGCAGCGCGGACGCCGAGGTCATGAGGTTGATTTTTTCGCGCGTTAAGCCGTATTCGGGCAGATCTTTCATGACCTGGCGGGCGAGGATATGGGTGAATCCCTTAACACGGCGGATGTGTTCGCCGGAGTCGCCGTCGCGGCTTTCAATCAAATCGCCGAGCAGCTCGACGATGTCGTCGTTCATGCGGTTCAAGACCCGGTTCTTCTCGCGCAGTTCAAGCGTGCGCTCTGCCACCATGGTCTCGAGTTTCTTTTGCATGGCGAGTTTGTTTTTCGTCTCGGCGTCAACCGAGTGCATACCCATGATGAGGCCTTTGATAAAGGTATCCTTTTTGTATGCGGTGTACTTCATCTGGTAGTAGCTGATTTCCCCGAACTCGTCGGCAACGCGGAAATTTACATAGTACGCAGAGTCTTCCATGAGTTTCTGCAAAATGAGTGCGCGGTCCGACTCGATGCGGAACTTTTCCCGGTCAGGCTCATAGACAATATTGTCCATAATCATGGAGAAGTTGTCGCTCACGTTGTCGGTCTCGCCCCAGTCGGGCATAAGTGCTTTCAGGTCCGGGCTGATTCTAAATGTCGTTAAGACATCTTTGTCCATGTCCAGGTGCATGTCGGTGTAGGTTACCAGCTCGAAGTCTTAGGTGAGTTCGGTTAAGACCGCGAGTTCTTTCATCCGTTCGTCAGCGCGTTTGCGTTCGGTGTCGATGGATTTGATGCCCATGACTATACTTTTGATTTTGCCGTCGACCACAAAGCCGCAGAATTTCAGCTGATAATAATGGACGCCGCCCTCTTCTTTTACGCGGAAGGAAACGGCGTACTCGCCCTTATCCACGAGCTTTTGCAGAATGTAGGAACGCCGTGTTTTTTCCCGCAGGCGCAGTCTGTCGCGCTCGTCGGCGATTTCGTTGATAAGGAGGTCGAGTTTTTTCGTAAACTGCATCTCGCCTGCCCAGGCGGGGCACATCGCGGAAAAGACCGGATGCAGCCGGTAATTAACGGCTTCGTCGGTCTCCGGGTTTTCAGTAAGGCTGACAAAGTTGACGCACTCGTAGCTTTCGGCAAGTTTCGAGATAACCGAGTACTGCTCGGCGACTTTTTCCGCCTGCAAAAGCTGTTTGGGTCCGTCGGTGTCGGGGATGGTGAAAAGCAGAAGACAGGTGACGGCCTCTTTCTTTTCGTTGCGCTCCAGAACATGGATAACGGCTTTACGCCAGGGGTGTACTTTGTCGGTGGTGATTTTGAACAGTTTTTCGCGGATATCCGAGTCGCGCAGGTACAAGAGCATGCTTTCGCGTCTGGTCAGCTGTTCCCAGCCGGCAAGGTAGGCGGGTTCGATAATCTGCATATATTCCCTGACACGCTCGAAGAAACTGTCAACCGGGCGGAATGCCTCCTGGGGTTTGTAGCCGGCGAAGGTTTTGACCGGTTTCATGGACTCGGTTTCCATGTTGCAGATGAAAACGCTGATGTAGCTTTCCATGATGGATTCGGCCGCATAGCGATAGGTGATTTCCCTGTCGGCATCGGCGATGCCGATGGCGACTTTGTTGACAACCGAACCGGGCGCGGTTCCGGCTTCGTCCACGCGGACAAAGTTCATCTTTGCGTAGACCGGTTCGCCGTTTTCAATGGTGCGGAAGGTGACGTAATAGGATTTCTGCTCTGCGAGTTTTGCGCGCAGATTTTCTATCGACGACGCGGCTAAAAGGCGTTCCTGGTCGGCGGGGGCGACAAATTCATGCACAAAGCACTCCATTGAAGTGGTGTAGTTTTCCGCGCCGTTAATCAGAGCGCCGGCGGTTTCCATGGAGAGTGAGTCGGTGATTTTATGGACGACTTTGTTGCGTTTGAGGTTAATTAAAAAGACCGAGTTGTACTCCGAGGCAAGAGCGGTCATTACATCATTGTCGCGCGCCGCATTGCATTCGAGTTCCTTCTGCTGTGTGATGTTGACGACGCCGATGACATAGCGCTTGTTGCCCTGCCGGTCGGTAATCTGCACTACTTTATTCTGGTACCAGCAGGTCTTGCCATTGAGAATCAGGCGGTGTTCGATGGTGACGATTTTGCCGTCTGCGAGCACGGAGGCAAGGTTTTCCGGAGTATAAAATGCTTTTACCCGGTCAATATCGTTTTCATGACAGACTTCATCGAGATTGACACAGGTGTCTTTAAAAAAGTCGTTGGTGTTGATAAATTCGTCTGAGGCAATCAAACCGAAGCCTCTTCCCGGGGTAAAGAGTTGATAGGAGCCGTTATCCGGGTTTATGTAGTAAAGAGATTCGTAGGTGTCGGACAAGGTCTGCAAAAGACTCATGGAGTCGGAGACTTCCATTTTCTGTGCGCGGACTTCTTTGTCGATGTCGCGGAAACTTGCAAGGAAACTGACCGGTTCGCCGTCTTCGCGGTGGAGGATGTTTAAGCGCAGTTCCCAGTAGTGCACGGGGCCGCCGAAGGTACTTAGGTAGGTCTCGGACAAAACGTCGTTTTGCGCAAATCCAGCAATGATATGATCCCGGTTTGCAAACCGGCGCATTTTTTCCTTGTCGGTTTCGAGAACAATGGCGTTGATGAAGACAGAACTGATAAAGTCAAGCGGCAGGGTTTTGTTAAAGTCCACGTTGCCTAAAAATTCTTCAATGCCTGCCGGGATGCGGATAGGGGTGATGGAATTTTCGCGGAGGTCGACGCGGATTACGCCGGTGTATTCCGCGGTCAGAATTTCAATCAGGTCGGTGTTTTCCTTGTTTTTGCGAATCGATTCGGTAATGTCAAGGAAGGTCATGGCGGCATGGTCTTCGTCGCCGCCGCGGGACAGGTCCATGCGGTACCATTTGAGGGTGCCGCCGGAGATGTCTCTGAAAATGTGGGAGTACTGGGGGGTGAGGGAGAGGGTTTCTTTGATGCGGCCGGGGTCAATCAGGTGTCTGAGTTCGGCGCGGTCTGATTCATGGACGTCGGTGTTGATGTAGATGTTGATGGTTTCCAGATAGTTGTTAATATCGGCGTATTTTTCGGCAAGATATTCGTTTCTGCGGTAAATCTGGAGGGTGAGGTCGGTGAGGTTGATGTAGTATGCGGATACGTAGTTTTCATTGAGGTAGTCTGCGACGGTTAATGCTCCTTTGCTGGTTGTTTCGCGTTCAACGTGGACGAGTTCAGTGATTTCGCGGTGAATGCCTTCGAGGCGGACGGGTCCGGGTGCGGGGCTTTTTGCGCCGCTGCAGCGGACGAATATTTTGCCGCGGACGGGGTGATAGTAGGGGTATTCGATTTCGGCGTGGTTTCCGGCAAGCATGTTTTCGCCGTACTGGCCGAGGCCGGCGAGGTAGGCTTTATCGGTGTGTGCGAAGAGGAAGGCGAGGTTTTCTTCCGGGGTGAGGTCACGGGGCGCGCCCATTAAGTCAAGCATGGTGTCGTCGCAGTGCATCCGGACAAGCGCGCCGTCTTCTACGTCCATTATCCAGGCACCTGTTTTGGTGTGGTTGAGGATTGTATGGAGTTCAGCCGCAGGGCCTGTCTGTTTGTCTGGTTTTGTTTGTTTCGGGGGGTTTTTATCCGGCATACAGATTTCCTTTCTATGATTTTTGAAATATATATACTATATGTGTCGGCTGAGTATATGTTAGTTTCTTTCTATGTATGCTGAAGTCTTTCTGTGTGTACAAAAAGATACTGCGGAGAAGGGTGGGAAAAACAGATAAAAAAGGCGCGGGGGGTGTTTTTTGTTTATATTCTTCTGCCGGACGCAAGCTTGTGTTTTCCGGCTGCTGCTGCTGTTGCTGCTGTTTTTGTGCCGGGGAGTTTATTGTTTTTTGCGGCGGTGCGGCGGAGGGTTTCGACGGATTTTCCTTTGCCCATGGTTTTTCCCTGGCGGAGTATTGTTTCGGGTGCGGTCATGTTATGTTATTTTTGTCCTGCGGGTATTAATGAGTTTGGAATGGAGGCAATCAATATCTTTTTATTGATGCAGGGACAATATGTAAAGGCACGAAGGTGTAAATGGGCCGGTAGATCAGGGGTAGATCGCCACATTGGCATTGTGGAGGCCGCGGGTTCAATTTCCGCTCGGTCCACTTTTCTTTTTGTTTTTTCTTTTGTTTTTTGAGATGGTTTTTCCATTCCTGCCAAACTCCGAGGCTTTATCCTGAGGCGGAACGCCCGAAGGTTTGAGCAAGCCTCTGGCTTGCGATGCAGGGGAGTGGAGCACGTTTTTTCCGTGCGACACGTGTTCACACGTGTTCACGCAGGGGCACGTTTCTGGGTTGGCCTGCAATCAATCTGTGAGGGAGGCGAAGACGGATAAGACCTGTGATTCTGCCAGATTGATATAGATAGATGTACCATTATCTACCATTATGGCGTTTGACCCGAAAAAAGATGAATGCTGTTTTGACATGGGGACATTCCACTGTCTGATTAATTCTC